>Ga0209985_10001766_pt1 | contig 20548 bp, 15 predicted proteins | sample NOAtaG_FD_187305 | JGI IMG/M metagenome (GOLD analysis project Ga0209985, IMG submission 187305) | Freshwater lake microbial communities from Lake Erie, under a cyanobacterial bloom - NOAA_Erie_Diel6S_1000h metaG (SPAdes) (version 2) | ecosystem: Environmental > Aquatic > Freshwater > Lake ...
GGCAGGGCCTTCTTGTAGATCTCCGGGTAGTCGGCAACGAACACGCGCTCCAACCAGTAGAGGTATTCGAGCCAGTAGAAGTTGGTCACTTCCACTTCGTCCATATAGAAGGATGACACGGTCACCGAGCGGGGGATCATATCCCATTCGTGACGCAGGTCGTCCGTTACACGGCCCATGGTGAACTGGCCACCCTCCACCAGGATGAGGCCGGGGCCTGTCTCCTGCTCCTCGAAGGCGGTCTTCTCGAAGCCTCCGTTCTTGGAGTCGTTATAGTTCCATCCTGTTGCACCGCTCTTCTCGAACTGGCAACTGCTGAACAGTGCCGCTGCGGCGGTGAGGGTCCCGATATTCCTTACAAGGCTCATGGTCTTGTGCTGATTCGTTGGTCGTTGGCTCAGAACGTGGGGCAGGCCACCACGCGGAACCTTCTTTTCTTGGCTTTGCAGTTGAACTGCATCTGCAGGCTGATCTCGTGCGACCCTGCGGTCTGGGTGGTCAGCTTGCTGGTGGTGAGGTCGTAGCTGTATCCGAACTTGAACTTTTCCGTATGGAAACCGATCAAGGCGATGAATGCGTCCTGGGTGCGGTACCACACACCGGCCGTGATCGGACCGTGGTCGATGTAAAGGCCCAGGTTCAATTGCCTGAACGAAGCTTGTTGCTGGTATAGTACGTTGGGCGAGATCCGGGTGCGTGGCTCACCATACTTCCCTTGCATGCCAATGGGGATGGCCGCACCACCGTGGGCGGTGAACTTCATGGGCAGGTCGCTGTTCCCTACAATGAGCGATTCATTCGGCTCTGTCAGGTGATGCGCTGCGAATCCCACGAAGAAGATGTCCGTGTAGCCCAGGATACCGGCGCTGAAGTCCGCATTGCCCACATTGCCCCCGCGAGGAACGTCCTGCGTATTATAGATGAAGCCGCGGCGCGGATCGATCTGGTCGCCGAAGGTGAGCTTGCTCCAATCCAGCGATTTCTGGAAATAGGTGGCCTCGAAGCCGACCTTGATGGAGAATTTCTTGGTCAGCGCCTGCTGGTAGGAGTAAATGCCGCTCACGCGTGTGGTGTTCAGCGTGCCCTTGCCGGCCTGGTCGTGCGTCACCAGCAACCCAAGACCACCCTGGAGCCCGTCCACGTGCTGGTCGTAGCTCACGCTCGTGGTCACGAACGTACCGCTGAGCGCGGGCCACTGATTGCGGTAGTTCATCACCACGCGAGGGCACCTCGCAGTACCAGCGAACGCGGGGTTCAGGTAGAGCGGGTTCGCGTAGAATTGTGTGAACTGCGGGTCCTGGGCGGATGCGCCCAAGGTCAAGACCACGCTCATTGTCAGGCTCAAGGCCGCTCGCCAAACAGTCCGATCCATCATGCTCTCGATTCGTTCACGGCCCATGAGCCAGCGCCAAGTATACGCAACCCGTTGCATTACGGTTCTCCTACCCATTGGCAATATCTCTGAACAGCTGCCGTTGGACCGGTGTTCCGGAACGCAAGGGTCGAAGGTAGTATTTTCGTTCCGAACTGTTGAAAACCTGTTGATCCGTGTTGATGAACCGTTATCGCCCCACCCTCGTACTCCTGGCCCTGTTAGTGGCTGGTCAGCTGGTCGCACAGGACCGATGGATGCGCCTTCTGCAATGGCCTCCGGCCACGGACAGGCCTGCATCGGAGAAGCCTGGTGCAGCCGCTTCAGCGAAGACCGCCACGCAGGAACGCACCCCGGCCGTGCAGGCCTTTGAAGGTGCCCGGTTCGATCCCGAGCGGGACGGTCTTCCTTTTTTCAACGAGGTGCTTCCCCTCGATCCCGGGGTGACCGCCGTATCGGTGAGCCTGGTGGATGCCGAGTATGTGCCGCTCACCGAGGCCGAGCGCACGGCATGGTCGGCCGCTAGCAGCGCTGGCAACGAACCGCAAGTGCTGTCGCGGGTCTCCTACATGCGTAAACGGCCCTATGCCTATATCACCATTGACCCATTCCGCAGGAACAGCGCCACCGGCCAGGTGGAGAAACTGTTGCGCTTCCGCATGGAGCTGGTGGAAACCCGCGGTGGTGGTGGTGGGGTGCCCAAGGAGTATCCCGCATCTTCCAAGTTGGCCAGTGGCAATTGGTTCCGCTTCACCGTTGGACGGGATGGGGTGTGCCGCATTACCTATGAATTCCTGCGAGACCTTGGTGTGGATGTGAGCAACCTGTCCTCTGCGAGCATCAATATCTATGGCAATCACTTTGGGCAGCTCCCGTATGCCAATTCGGTGGAGCGCCCCACCGATCTGCTGGCCAATGCCATTCAGGTGAACGATGGTGGTGACGGGGTCTTCGGCCCCGGGGATAACCTTATCTTCTATGTCACCGGTCCGCACCGCTGGGACCTCGTGGACGGCCGGTTCGCCCATACGAAGCATGCCTACAGTGACAGCGCGTCCTACTTCGTGGGCATCGGGGTCGATCCGCCCAATCGCGTGACCCCGGCGCAGCTTTCGCAGGATGAGGCCACCACTACGGTCACCACCTTCAATGATCGCCAGTTCATCGACCGCGACCTGGTGAACTTCCTCAAATCCGGGCGCACCTGGTATGGCGAGACCTACGACCTGACCACGACCTACAATTACGCGTTCGATACACCCAATCTGGTGGGCACGGAGCAGGCCTGCATCGTGATGGACGCCGCGGCGCGTACACTGAACAATGGTGTGGTCTTCAATTCCAGTTCGTTCGTGATCACCTCGCCTACGGGCCTCAATGGGACGATGACCATCACCGGTGTTTCCGGCAGTTACACGGGGGCCTATGCGCGTGCCGCGCGAAGCAGCTTTTGCTGGAACGCCTCCGGGAACGCCATCCCGCTGACGGTCACCTTCAACAAGTTCGATCCGGTGAGCTCGTTGGGCTGGATGAACTGGCTGGAACTGAACTGTGTGAGGGAATTGCGCTTCTCGGGCGATCAGCTGGGCTTCCGTCATCTGGCATCCGTGGGGGCGGGCCAGGTGGCCGATTACAGGCTTGAGCAGGCCAGTGCCGTCTCGCGCATTTGGGAAGTGACGGACCCGACGAACGTGCGTGAAGTGGCATTCACCACGGATGGAACGCGAAAGCTCTTCCGTGCGACGGCCGACAGCCTGCGCGAGTTCATCGCCTTCCGCGATGCCAACTATGTGACGCCGGTGCGCGTGGGCCGTGTGCCCAACCAGGACCTGCACGCCACGCCCCTGCCCACCGACCTGGTGATCGTTTCGCCACCCGAGTACCGCTCGTCCCTGCAGCCCTTGGTGGACCGCCGCAGCAATGAGGGCCTGACCGTGCGTGTGGTGAGCCCACAGCAGATCTATAACGAGTTCTCCAGCGGTTCACGCGATGCCACGGCCATCAAGCGGTACATGCGCATGTTGTACGACCGCGCCGGGGCCGATCCCGGTCTGATGCCACGCTACCTGCTGCTCTTCGGCGATGGTTCCTTCAACAACCTGTCCTGGAACTCCACCAACCAGAACTTCATCCCCAGCTACCAGACCGAGAACAGCCTCGACCCCGGTCGTTCCTACACGTCCGATGATTATTTCGGCCTGCTCGATACCAACGAGAGCGAGATACCCGGTGATCTGGTGGATATAGGGATCGGACGTATTCCTGTTTCGAGCCAGCAGATGGCCGGGGAAATGGTGGCGAAGTTGATGGCCTACGATCAGTTGCAGCTGCTTTCAACAGGCAGCAGTAATTGCACCTCTTCAGGCGATGGGGGCATTGCCGACTGGCGGGGCCATGTCCTCTTCGTCTCTGACGATCAGGAGGGCGACGGCTTTGAAGGTATCATCCACATGGACCAGAGCGATTTCCTTGCCCGGCGTGTGGAGAGCGAGCATCCGCGCTTCAATGTGGACAAGATCTACATGGATGCCTACCAGCAGGTCAGCACGCCCGGTGGCGAGCGCTATCCCCAGTCACAGACCGAATTGCGTGACAAGGTGCAGAAAGGATGCCTTCTGGTGAACTACATCGGCCACGGAGGTGAAGTGGGCTGGGCGCACGAACGCCTGCTGGATAACGGTACCATCCTGGGCTGGACCAACAAGGAACGCGCGCCACTTTTCATGACGGCCACGTGTGAATTCACCCGGTGGGATGATCCCGGACGCACATCGGCCGGCGAGTACGTGATGCTTAATCCCAACGGTGGTGGTATCGGCCTGATGACCACGACGCGACTGGCCTATTCCGGCCAGAACTTCGACCTGGGCCGTGACTTCTATGACCATGTCTTCGATGAGACCGATGAGCAGGGCCGCCCACAGACCCTTGGCGATATTTACCGGAAGACCAAAGTGGACATGTCCACGGCCTACCCAACGTTCACCAACCACCGCAACTTCGCGTTGATCGGCGACCCCAGCATGCGCTTGGCCATGCCCCGGCTCACCGCGCGCATCACGGCGATAACGGACACGCTCGGCAACCCCATGGATACGCTGAAGGCCCTGGCCACCGTGCGGATCAGTGGTTTCGTGGACAATGGCAACGGCCAACCCGCGGCGGATTTCAATGGGTTGGTGGTGCCCACGGTGTTCGACAAGGACCAGCAGCAGAGCACGCTGGCCAACGATGGAGGTAACCCGTTCCCTTTCCGCATCTACAAGAACATCCTCTACCGCGGCAAGGCCACCGTCACCAACGGGCAGTTCAGCTTCACGTTCGTGGTCCCCAAGGACATCAACTATACCGTGGGTGCAGGGCGCGTGAGCTGCTATGCGGAGAGCTGGAACGCCAATGCCATCGGGTATACCAACAGCCCCCTGGTCGGAGGCACAGCAACGAACATCCTGGCGGACGAGATCGGTCCGCGGATCGAGCTGTTCATGAACGATGAGCTCTTCGTTCGGGGTGGCATGACCAACGAGACCCCGCTGCTGCTGGGCAAGCTGTTCGATGAGAACGGTATCAATACCGTGGGCAGCAGCATTGGCCACGACCTGCTGGCCGTGCTGGACGAGAACACAGAGCAGGCGATCGTGCTGAACGACCTCTATGAGTCCGACCTGGACACCTACAAGAGCGGTTCGGTGCGCTACCGCCTGAGCAAGCTTTCCGAGGGCACCCACACCCTGCGGTTGAAGGCCTGGGACGTGCACAACAACTCCAACGAGACGAACACGGAGTTCGTGGTGGCCTCCAGCGCCGAACTGGCCCTGGACCATGTGCTCAACTACCCCAATCCGTTCACCACCCGCACGGAGTTCTTCTTCGAGCACAACCGTCCATGCACCACGTTGAACGTGCAGGTACAGGTGTTCACGGTGAGCGGCCGCTTGGTGAAGACCCTGAACCGGCAGTTGGCCTGCGAAGGATTCCGGAGCGAACCCATGGAATGGGACGGACGTGACGATTTCGGCGACAAACTGGGCCGCGGCGTCTATGTGTACCGGTTGAGCGTGACCACGCCCGAAGGGGAGAACGCCGATAAGTTCGAGAAGCTGGTGATCCTGAGATGATCTGCACAATAAGCCCCCTCCAACCCGCGTATATTTGCGGTCCTTTGCACCTGACCTGCCCGTGATGCTGTTGAACACCCCTTTCGAACGCACCTTACTGGTCGTCGCGCTTGCCCTTCCGGCAAGCCTGGTGGCCCAACCCTGCGATCCGCAGTACCGGTCCACTGGCCAGCAGTGCAACGACCAGATCAACACGATCACCACGGCTGTGCCGTTCCTGATGATCTCGCCCGATAGCCGTGCCGGTGGCATGGGCGATGGTGGCGTGGCCGTTTCCGCCGATGCGAACGCCATCCACTGGAACCCCTCGAAGCTGGCCTTTGCCGAGCACGATGGCGAGTTCACCATGAGCTACAGCCCCTGGTTGCGCAATCTGGTGCCCGATATGAGCCTGGCCTATCTGGCCGGGTACAAGCGGCTTAGTAATAAGAAGAGCGCGATCGGTGGTTCGCTCCGCTATTTCAACCTGGGCAGCATCCTGTTCACCGACCAGAACGGTTCCACCATCCGCGATTTCAAACCGGCCGAGTTCGCTGTGGACCTGGTCTTCGCGCAGCAGTTCAGTGAGCACTTCTCCGGCGGTGTGGCCATCCGCTACATCAACAGCAACCTTACCGGTGGCATCAGCGTGCAAGGGGCCAACACCAAGGCCGGCCAGAGCGTCGCGGCCGATGTATCGATGTTCTACACCAAGCCGGACATGCAGGTGGGTGACAAGGATGCGACCTTCAGCTTCGGCCTGAACATTTCCAACATCGGGGCGAAAATGTCCTACTCGGAGACCGCTGCGCAGAACTTCATCCCCATCAACCTGCGCCTCGGTCCTGCGTTCACGCTGGACCTGGACAAGTACAACAAGCTCACCTTCGCCTTTGATGTGAACAAGCTGTTGGTGCCTACGCCACCCGTGTACCAGTTGGACGAGAACGGTGCGCTGATCCTGGACCCTGCCACGGGTGAGTATGTGATCGCCAGCGGCAAGAACCCCAACGTGGGTGTGGCCACCGGCATGATCCAGTCCTTCTCCGATGCTCCCGGCAACGTGAGCTACGATGACAATGGCAACATCATTGTCGAGGACGGCAGCCGAATGCGGGAGGAATTTCGCGAGATCAACATCGGGGGCGGCCTGGAGTACTGGTATGCCGAGCAGTTCGCCTTCCGTACGGGCTATTTCTGGGAGCACTACACCAAGGGCAATCGCAAGTACGTGACCCTTGGCGCCGGCGTTCGCTACAATGTGTTCTCCCTCGACCTGAGCTTCCTGATCGCGAACACGGCCCGCAGCCCGCTGGCCAACACGTTGCGCTTCACGCTCGGTTTCCGTTTCGACAAGGGCAAGAAGAAGCCCACGGCCGAATAATGGTCCGTGTAGGCTTCGGCTACGACGTGCACCGCCTTACCGAGGGCCGCGAGCTCTGGTTGGGCGGTGTGCTTATTCCGCATACCGTGGGGGCCTTGGGGCATTCAGATGCCGACGTTCTCCTGCATGCCGTGTGCGATGCCCTCTTGGGCGCCGTGGCCCTGGGTGATATCGGGTTCCATTTCCCCGACACCGATCAGCGCTGGAAGGGCGCCGACAGCAAGGTGCTGTTGAAGGCCGTGGTGGACCTGTTGCACGAGCGCGGCTGGGAGGTGGGCAATGTGGACGCCACCCTGGTGCTGGAGCGCCCCAAGATCATGCCCCATGTACCCGCGATGCGTGCCACCATGGCCCCGCTGTTGGGCGTGGGCGAGGATGCCGTGAGCATCAAGGCCACCACCAACGAAAAGATGGGTTTCGTGGGCCGCGAGGAAGGCGTTTGTGCCTACGCCGTGGCCTTGGTGCAGCGCCGTAGCTGATCCCTCGATTCAATCATCACCGTTGTCCGGTGCCAGCTCAGTGAACGAGCCGTGGCCCTGTTCATCCTCGAAGTAGAACACCCGCAGCTGCGCCGTGTCCTTCAGCAGGTCGATCTTGCCGATCTCCACCCGGCTCACCTTAACGCCCAGTCGGTCGTGCAGGTCGGCATAGAGCTGCACCCGGTTGGCCGGTTTGATCAGCTCGATGCGCTCGTAAATGATCTGCTTCATGGCCTCGTGGCGCGTCAGCCACAGGTGCTCCAGCGCATAGGTCATCACCAGGATCATGCCGTCGGTGAACACCAGTTCGGCCACGCTCACCTTCTTGCTCGCCAGCGAATTGATCACCGCAATGGTGATCACCGCGAAGAGGTAGGTCATGTCCTTGATGCTGATCTGCTCGGTGCGGTAGCGCAGCACACCGAAGATGGCGAACAGTCCGAACGCGAAGCCGATGCTGAGCTTCACACTGTTCAGCAGCACGCACAGGAAGAAGATCAGCACATTGAACAGGAAGTAGGTGAAGAGGTAGTCCTTCTTCCGGTGGATGGGGTAGTAGATGACCCGGATAAGAATGAACAACACCAGCGCGTTCAGACCGAACTTGAACAGGAGCTCCCACATATCATTGTGGAACACGGGCATTCCGAAGATCTTCATCACGTTTCGTTCTGTCTTGGGTTTCAGGCCGCGTTGCGCAGCCGCTGCAATTGGAGGAGGACCTCCTTGAAGGCGTTGTGTTTCACCGGACGCTCCAGCAGGAGCATGCCCACGCAATACTTGCTCATCCCGGCCGGGCGTATGCCCCGTTCACGCATCCGTTTCACGAACGGTGAGCTTCTGTTGGCGCGTTCCTGCTTCAGTTCGGCCACCACGATGGGCCCGAGCGGGCGCTGCCCTTTCGGATCGCTGAAGCTCAGGCCAATGTCCATGGTGAGGCGCTCGGGCGTGTGCCGGTTCACGAAGGTGTAGCGCGTGAAATGGTTCCAGAGGGAAGGCACCAGCACCTCCGCCTTTCCTGTTGCCCTGTGTACAAAGGCCAGTTGTTCGGCCGAGAGCTGCTCGGGAATGGCCTCCACCCGGATGCGTGCCTTGTCCGTGCGTCCACCACCGGTCTTCCGTTTCACTTCCAGGAACACCAGGTCGCTGCCGATGTATTCACGGAACCGCACCTTGCTGCGGAACGTGCGCCGGTTATGATGGTCGCGGAAGTGCTGCAGGTCGGGCGTATCGAAGTAGAGACTGCGGTAGGCACTGCCCGAGGAGCCGTTCACATGCAGCAGCCGGTAATCGGGCGCCATGGCCTCCAACAGGCCGGGCAGGGTGCCTGTAGCGAACACGTACTTGGTGTCCACACGGTTCTGCAGCTTCACACTGTCCATTTCGGTCAGCGTGATGGGCTCGAAGCGTTGAAGGATGCTGTTGAGGTCGGTCACGGGAGGGAGCAAGGCTGCCAAAACTACGGTTCGTGCGGGGTTGGGACGTTGAAGGGTACGCCGGGTTCAATACGGCAGGGTGTAATTTCGACGCCCTTTGTCCGGATCCCCATGAAACACGGTACGGTGACGATCACCTTCACGGAGCACGCCAGCTCAGACGCCCTCTCCGCCGCTGACCAGCAGTTGGTGCGGGATGCCCATGACGCCGCGCTGCGGGCCTACGCGCCTTATTCGCGGTTCAAGGTGGGGGCCGCGTTGCGCATGGGCGATGGCCGCACGGTGACCGGCAACAACCAGGAGAACGCTTCCTTTCCGGCGGGTATCTGTGCCGAGCGGACCGCCCTGCACGCCGCCATGTCCGCCCAGATCGATGGCCGGGTGGAGGTGATGGCGATCATCGTTCCCTCGGCCAAGGGAGAACGTCCGGTGGCGCCCTGTGGCATCTGTCGGCAGGCCCTGTTGGAGCAGGAGTTCCGGCAGGGAGGCCCCATGCGCCTGCTGATGGCCGTGCCGGGCGGTGCCGTGGTGGAACTGGCCAGCGCGAAGGACCTGTTGCCTTTCTCTTTCGACGCCACCTTCCTGAACCCTTGAAAGGGCGCAAGGCTGGCGGGCCACGGTCTATATTTGCGCCCTCACGAACGCGTCCTGCATGACCACCAAGACCGCTTCCCCCGGGAAGCCGAAGAAGACCGCTGAAGGGCCTGCCCAAGGCACCTTCGACAAGGCCACCTACCTGCATTGGTTCAAGGAGATGATGCTGATGCGTCGCTTCGAGGAGAAGTGCGGCCAGCTCTACACCATGCAGAAGTTCGGTGGGTTCTGCCACCTCTACATCGGTCAGGAGGCCATCCTGGCGGGCATGAGCACCTCCATCCGGAAAACGGACCGCATCATCACCGGCTACCGGGACCATGCCCACCCGCTCATGCTCGGCGTGCCCGCGAAGAACGTGATGGCCGAGCTCTACGGCAAGCTCACCGGCACCAGCAAGGGCAAGGGCGGAAGCATGCACTACTTCGACAAGGAGCGCAACCTCTTCGGGGGGCACGGCATCGTGGGCGGGCAGATCGGCCTGGGGGCCGGCATCGCCTTCGCCGACAAGTACCGCGGCGAGGACCACGTGACCCTGTGCATGATGGGCGACGGCGCCGTGCGCCAGGGTATCCTGCACGAGACCTTCAACATGGCCATGACGTGGAAGCTCCCGGTGATCTTCATCGTGGAGAACAACAACTACGCGATGGGCACCAGTGTGGAGCGCACCAGCAATGTGCACGACCTCAGCCGCCTTGGCGAGAGCTACGACATGCCCGGCCTGGGCGTGAACGGTATGCGCTGCGAGGATGTGCATGACGCCATCGCCATGGCCTGTGAACACGTGCGCGCCGGCAACGGGCCGTACCTGCTCGACATCAAGACCTATCGCTACAAGGGGCACAGCATGAGCGACCCCCAGAAGTACCGTTCCAAGGAAGAGGTGGAGGAGTACAAGAAGCAGGACCCCATCGAGACCGTGCGCGAGACCATCCTGAAGAACAAGTGGGCCAAGGAAGCCGAGCTTGAGGCGATCGATGAGGCCATCAAGCGGGAAGTGGAGGAGGCCGTGAAGTTCGCCGAGGACAGCCCCATGGCCACCGCCGAGGAGCTCTACAACGACGTGTATTTCGAGAAGGATTATCCATTCGAGAAGGACTGACCAACACCTGCGCCGGGCTACGGCGTTTTAGACATGGCCGAGATCGTACGCATGCCCAAATTGAGCGACACCATGACCGAAGGGGTGGTGAGCGCATGGCACAAGAAGGTGGGGGACAAGGTGAAGAGCGGCGAGGTGCTTGCCGAGATCGAGACCGACAAGGCCACCATGGAGTTCGAGAGCTTCACGGACGGTGTGCTGTTGCACATCGGGGTGGAGAAAGGCAGGACCGCACCTGTTGACAGTGTACTGGCCGTGCTGGGCAAAGAGGGGGAGGACATCACCGCCCTGCTCGCTGATGCCGCGAAGAGCGCACCCACTGCTGCGCCGGCCGCAGCCCCTGCTGCTCCTGCGGCGGCTCCTGCGCCGATCGTTGCTCCGGTGGCTGCTGCCCCGGCGCCCGCTCCCGTTGCTGCTCCCCGCCCAGCACCTGTTGCCGCGCCAGCGCCCGCAGTGTCCTCCAACGGCCGTGTGCATGCCAGTCCGCTCGCTCGCCGCCTTGCCGAGGAAAAGGGCATCGACATCGCCCGTGTGAAAGGCAGTGGCCCCGAAGGGCGCATCACTAAGCGCGATGTGGAAGGCTACACCGGTGGCGGCATGGCCTACGCTGGTCCCCAAGTGGAGAGCTTCGAGGAAGTGGCCGTGAGCCAGATGCGCAAGACCATTGCCCGTCGCCTGGCCGAGAGCAAGTTCACCGCGCCGCATTTCTACCTCACACTGGAGATCGACATGGCCCGCGCCATGGAGGCCCGCGAGGCCATCAACAAGCACATTGCACCGGACAAGATAAGTTTCAACGACCTGGTGATCAAGGCCGCTGCCGTGGCCCTGAAGCAGCACCCCAAGGTGAACAGCAGCTGGCTCGGCGACCGCATCCGCACCAACCACCACGTGCACATCGGCGTGGCCGTGGCCGTGGAGGAAGGCCTGCTCGTCCCCGTGGTCCGTTTCGCCGATGGCAAGCCCCTGCGCACCATCGGTGCCGAGGTGCGCGACTACGCCAGGAAGGCCAAGGAGAAGAAGCTGCAGCCTCAGGACTGGGAGGGTAACACCTTCACCATCTCCAACCTGGGCATGTTCGGCATCGAGGAGTTCACCGCGATCATCAACCCGCCGGATGCGTGCATCCTGGCCGTGGGCGGCATCGTGGAGAAGCCCGTGGTGCGCAATGGCGCCATTGTGCCCGGCCACACCATGAAAGTGACCCTGAGCTGCGACCACCGTGTGGTGGACGGTGCCACGGGTGCGGCCTTCCTCAACACCTTCAAGCAGTTGCTGGAGGAGCCGGCCTTGTTGCTTGGGTTGGGGGCGATCTGAGGCCTTCCGGTGGTAAAATGGGCTCCCTATCTTGAGCGACCATGGCCGCCGATAGACCCACCATCCACCATTCCACCGAAGGTCTTTCGCGGCCCGAAGTGATCGTTCTGCTCTTTCAGGCATTCCGTTCGCTCAAGTGGGGCGTGGAGCACCTGCATCCCATGCGCGTGGTGGCCAAAACACCGGCCACAGGCTTCGCCAAAGGAGAGGATGTGGTGATCGAGTTCGATGATCGTGGCTTCACGGCCTTGAGCAAACCATCGGAGTGGAGCCCTTTTGCGAAGAATAAGCGCCATCAGGTCAATCTCGAGAAGCTCATCGATGCCTTCGCTGAAGCGCGGGTTTCCACCACGCCCGAAGTGATGGCCGCGGAACTGAAGGAGCTCGAGGAGAGCGGCGTGATGCAACTGGATGCGAGCACCTCCCACGCGAACGAGTTCCACTGGAAGGACATCGGCTCCGTTCTCATCCCACGCCGTGACTTCTTCGCCACGCCGTTGTTGCTCGACATCAGTGTGCTCGTGTACATCGGGATGGTGGCCACGGGCATTCACTTCATGTCGCCCACTGGTGAGGACCTGCTGAATTGGGGCGGCAACTACCGCGCGGTCACAATGTCCGGCGAGTGGTGGCGCCTGCTCACCTGCTGCTTCGTTCACATCGGCGTGATCCACCTGCTCTTCAACATGTACGCCCTGCTGATGGTGGGCCTGCAGCTCGAGCCCCTGCTCGGCAGTACGCGTGTGATCGCGTTGTATGTGATCACGGGGATATTCGCCAGCGTGGCCAGTCTTTGGTGGCACGACAATACCGTGAGCGCCGGTGCCTCGGGCGCCATCTTCGGGCTATACGGCGTGTTCCTGGCGTTGCTCACCACCGACCTGCTGCACAAGGAGGTGCGCCAGCAGTTGCTCTCCAGCATCGGGGTCTTTGTGGTGTACAACCTGATCTACGGTTTGAAGGGCGGCGTGGACAATGCCGCGCACATCGGCGGATTGCTGAGCGGCGTGGTGATGGGCTTTGCGCTGTATCCTGCCCTGCGCAAGCCCGAAGCGTCCGGGCTGCAGTGGGTTTCCATGGCCGCTCCAACGGTGCTGTTGGTCCTGGCCGGTGGCTGGGCCGTAGGGTCGCTGCCGGCCGACGATCACGTGTTCGAGGCCCGCATGGCCGATTTCACGCGCATGGAGGAGGAAGGCCTGGCGATGTTCCGGCTGGGCGACGAGGGCACCGCCGAACAGCAGCTCGTGCTGTTGGACGAGCGCAGTGCACCGGCCTGGGATAGCGCGGTGGCCTTGTTGGAAGGAACGCTCACGCTGGAGCTTTCATCCGAAGTGGCGTATCGTCGCGACCGCCTGCTGGACTATGCTCGTGAACGCTCATTGAGCACCGGGCTCATCCGCCAGTCGCTCACCACACCGAGCGTCGAGTTGGACAGTGCGGTGCAGCAGAGCTTCGCACGCATCGATTCCATGTTCACCGAGATGCAGTAGCGCTCGTTCACACGAACGATTGCCGCTCTTGCGTTCACTGCACGCTCAATACCTTCAGTTTCCATGCGCCTTGCACCGTTCTGCCTGTTCGTGATCGCTCTTGTCGCCACTTCCTGCGGAGGAAGCCAGCACGCGAGCAGTACCGCCTATTCCAATGCGCGCTACCTCGCCGATGGTAAGTCGCAGTATGCGCCCGGTGAGCGTGTGGTGCAATACGCGGCCACGCTGGAACTGAAGGTGAAGGAGGCCGACAGCACCAATGTGCAACTGCGGGCCATCGCTGAGAAGCATCAAGGCTACGTGGTCTCCCTGGCCGATGGTCGATCGGTGATCCGTGTGAAGCAGCCGGAGCTGGCCGCAGCCGTGGATGAGGTGGCCGCACTGGGCAAGTTGCGCTCCAAGGCCTTCAAGGGCGAGGATGTCACGGAGCAATACGTGGACCTCAATGCCCGGCTTGAGAATGCACGCCGTGCCCGTGAACGCTACCTGCAACTGCTGCAACAGGCCGAGAACGTGCAGGCCGCTCTCGCTGTGGAAAAGGAGCTCGAACGCGTCAACGGCGACATCGAGTCGTTCGAGGGCAAACTGAACAAGCTCACCCACCTCGCCGACATGGCCACCATCACCGTGCAATTGCAGGAGAAGGACAAGCTGGGTCCGCTCGGCTACGTTTTCGTGGGCCTGTGGAAGGGCGTGCGCTGGTTGTTCGTGCGGGGCGAATGATCTTGCCCGCCAAGCAGTACATGCAAGCGTTCCACCGCTTCGGTCTGTCGGTCGTGCAGCCGTTGGTCAACGGCCGCAAGTAGTTCGTTCCGCTGTTCGGGTTGTTTCCGCAGCTTTTGCAAGGTGTTGCGCAACACCACCTCATCGTGCCACGCACCCAGCCGTCCCAACACCTTCCCCAGCCCGGCGGGTTCCGGCATGCCGGGGTCCAGCAGCTCATACAGATGGCGGACATGCTTCAGGTGCTTGCGGACCTCATGCAGGTGCAGGTGGGCATCGGCCGCGCGTGTCAGTCGGGTGGCATGCCCCAGTTCGGACCGCACGTAGTTCCGGGCGGCGGCCCGGATGCCGCTCTTCCTGCGGCCTTGTAGTACACGCAGGGTGTGCAGCTCCAACCGTTGGAGGTCCACCGGACGGATACGCGTCAGGGCTTTTTGGAGCCGTTGGGCCAGACGTTCCTCTTTCCTGCGCAAATGCGCGAGCCCGATGTTGCGTGATGCGGCCGGAACACCATGCAGCTCCTGAAGCCGCGCGCAATTCACCTGTATCTCACGCAATGCACCAGCGGCCTTGAACAGGACATTGGTCCGGCGAACGGCGCCTTTCCGCGGTTCGGCCTCGCTGTCCAAGTGCTCCAGGAAGCGCAGGAGCGACCGCATCTTCTTCATGCGCACACGCAGCCGGTGCAGCCCCTCGCGGTCGGTCCGCAGTCGTGCCTCATCCAGCGCCTTTCGATAGCGTTGCACCGTGCGTATGGCCGTGTTGCGCAGTTCCATCCCGTTGTCCAAGCTACGACCGCAGCGCCCTGTAGTGCATGATATCCCGCTATACGCCGCGCCCGGCCGTATTTTCGGCCGGTGCCGAGCGTGCTGGATACCCCCATCGAGTTCCTCAAGGGCGTGGGCCCTCAACGGGGCGAGCTCCTGCGCAAGGACCTGAACATCGGCACCTACGGCGATCTGCTCCAGCACTTCCCGTTCCGCTTCGTGGACCGCAGTGTGTTCCACCGGGTGCGCGAGATCAACGAGGAACTGAACCAGGTGCAGCTGCGTGGGAAGCTGGGGCCCATCAAGCTCATCGGCGAGAAACAGGGTCGGCGCCTCACCTCGTCGCTCACCGACGCTACGGGCACCATCGAACTGGTGTGGTTCAAGGGCATCCGTTGGCTGCAGACCTCGTTGAAGCCCGGGCAGGAATACGTGGTCTTCGGGAAACCGACCGTGTTCAATGGCCGCTTCAACCTGGCACACCCCGAGCTGGAGCTGGCCACCACTTGGGACCAGGGACTTGATGCCGCCTTGCAGCCCGTGTACAGCACCACCGAGAAGCTCTCGGCGCGCGGGCTCACGAGCCGTGCCATCTGGAAATTGCAGAAAGCACTGTTGCCAACGGTGATGGGCCAGTTGCCCGAAACGCTCAGCCGCGAACTGCTCGACCTCGTGGGCGGCGTGGGGCGCGAAGAGGCCTTCCGCCAGGTACACGCCCCGCAGGACCGCGCCAAGCTCGATGCGGCGGTGCGTCGCCTCAAGTTCGAGGAGCTGTTCTTCATCCAGCTGCAACTGCTCAAGCAGAAACTGCTGTTGCAGCAAAGCCTGCGCGGCAACGTGTTCACGCAAGTGGGCGAGCACTTCAACCGCTTCTATCACCACCACCTGCCCTTTGCCCTTACAGGTGCGCAGAAGCGTGTGGTGAAGGAGATCCGCAAGGACATGGGCACCGGACGCCAGATGAACCGCTTGGTGCAGGGCGATGTGGGCAGTGGCAAGACCGTGGTGTCGTTGCTCAGCATGCTCATTGCGCTGGACAACGGGTTCCAGGCCGCGCTGATGGCGCCCACCGAGATCCTCGCGCAACAGCACTTCCATTCCATCAGCCGCATGCTGGAAGGCATGCCCGTGGTGGTGCGTTTGCTCACAGGCAGCACGCGCACGGCCGAGCGCCGCAGCATCCTCACCGCGCTGCAAGCTGGCGAAGTACACATCGTGGTGGGCACGCATGCCCTGTTGGAGGACCGCGTGCAGTTCCGGCAGTTGGGCCTCGTGGTCATCGATGAGCAGCACCGCTTCGGTGTGGCACAGCGCGCACGCCTTTGGGCCAAGAGCGATGTGCCACCGCATGTGCTTGTGATGACCGCCACGCCCATTCCTCGTACACTGGCCATGACGTTGTATGGCGACCTCGACAACAGCGTGATCGATGAGCTGCCACCGGGCCGCAAGCCCATCCGCACGGTACATCGTTTCGATTCGGCGCGCAATGCCGTTTTCGGATTCATGGAAGAGGAGATGGCCAAGGGGCGTCAGGTCTATGTGGTGTACCCGCTCATCGAGGAGAGCGAGAAGAGCGACCTCAAGGACCTGAACGATGGCTTTGAGAGCATGGTGCGCCGCTTCCCGCTGCCCCAGTACGCTGTCAGCATCGTGCACGGCCGCATGGACCAGGCCACCAAGGACTACGAGATGGCGCGCTTCAAGAAAGGCGAGACCAATATCCTGGTGGCCACCACGGTGATCGAGGTGGGTGTGGACGTGCCGAACGCCAGTGTGATGGTGATCGAGAACGCCGAGCGCTTCGGGCTTTCACAGCTGCACCAGTTGCGCGGACGTGTGGGCCGCGGTGCCGAGCAGAGCTTCTGCATCCTGATGACGGGCGACAAGCTCGGCAACGATGCCCGCGCCCGCATCGAGACCATGGTGCGCACCAACGATGGCTTCGAGATCGCTGAGACCGACCTGCGTTTGCGCGGCCCCGGCGACCTCATGGGCACCCAGCAGAGCGGACTGCCCCAGCTGCACATCGCCGATCTGGTGGAGGACAGTGCCTTGCTGCAACAGGCCCGCCAGGCCGCCATGCGCCTGTTGGATACGGATCCCGGGCTCGCCGAACCGCGCCACGCGCCCATCGCCAGGGCCTTGCACGAACAGCTGAAAGGGCAGGCCGTTTGGGGCCGGATCAGCTGATCAGGTGGTCAGGGCAGCACGCCTGCGGATCTCCTCGGGGTCCAGCACATGGGTCAGGCAGCCACCCGCGATCAGTACTTGCGCGAGGCCGTAGGTGAGCATCACCATCCATTCAGCACCGTCCAGCGGACGCACGAAGCGATTGAAGGCCAGCAGGCTGTCGCTCGCAATGAACAGGAAGGCACCGGCGACCACGGCATAGAAGCTGCGCGGAAAGGTGCGCCCGAAGCGGAACGCCGCCGCAATGCCCATGAGGCTGATGGCGATGGCGTACACCATGACCGGGATCACGATGCCGTCATCCACCGATGGCAGGATGCGTCCCGCGAAGAAATAACCGTAGGCCGCGATCACCACCGAGAGCACGATGGACGGCCACGGGAAAGGCCCGCCCGGCACGTCGGCCACGTTGTGCGCAAAGGCCATGGTGTAGCACAGTTGGGCGATCATGAAGGCCGCCAGCCCGATCAGGAAGTTGAACTGGTCCACGTGCTGGAACATCAGGGCAATGTCGCCGATCCACGAAAAGAACAGGCCGGCCTGCACCAACAGCGTGAACCGGTCGCCCACGCGACGGCTGTGGAAGTAGAACCAACTGCTCAGCACCAGCATCAGCAGGGGTTTGCAAAGGTACACGAGCCACTGCATGCCAAGCGTGCCGCCCATGATGGTGCCGAGCAGGGCCAGCCCGTACACCACGCCGTTCAAGGGTGTGTTCTTCCGAATGTCCATTTGGTTTGGCGCGACGAATGTTCGCGACCGGAGCGCGGGCAAGTTAATCAGCCCGTGTTACCGTGCTGTTCATGGGCGTTGAAGCCATTGCGCGGTCGGCGTTCCACAGCAGCACCATGGAGACCAGGGTCACCGAGGTGTTCACGACAAGTGTCGCAACACCGGACAGCAGGTCGGAGCTGAACCAGAGCAGCATGGACAGCCCTGCCATGCGCAGCACTTCGGCCCCCGCGGCCCATCGCCGGCCCTCCATCAGCAGCCCCATGTTCATCACCCACACCACGATCAGCGCGCCGTTGGCCCACTGGCGGGTGGCGCCCAGGTCGCCATGGCGGAACAGAAAGAAGGTGGTGACCACCAGCAGCAGCGTGAACTGCATGGCCACATAGCCGCCCACGGCCGCTGGCACCCGCGTGTCGAACTTGCGGTAGGTGTGGCGGTCCTTGCCCACGGGCCCCGCGTAACCGCCCAGGTAGGCCGGTCGCCAGCCCGGTGGCTTCGTGAACACGCGCAGCTTGTCGCCCCAGGTGCGGGCCTGCGCGGCCAGCCGGAACAGGTCGCCCCAGTAGTGGAAGTTGGCCGTGAGCGGGTCCCAGCGCGACAGCGGCGTGGTGATGCCGTACACCGGCTCCTCCTCCTCGCGCTGGAAGGTGCCGAAGAGCTTGTCCCACACGATCAGCGTTCCGGCATGGTTGCGGTCGATGTACTTCGGATCACTGCCGTGGTGTACCCGGTGGTGGCTCGGCGTGTTGAACAGCCACTCGAAGGGCCCCATCTTCCCGATCGCCTTCGTGTGGATCCAGAACTGGTACAGCGTGTTGAAGGCGCCCACCGTCACGATCACCACCGGGTGGATGCCCAGCACCGCCATGGGCAGGTAGAACCACCAGCTGAACAGGCCCTGCCACCAGCTCTGGCGCAACGCCACGCTCAGGTTGTACTCCTCGCTCTGGTGGTGCACGATGTGCGCCGCCCACAGGAAGTTGACCTCGTGGCTCAGCCGGTGGAACCAGTAGTAGAGCAGGTCCACCAGCAGGAAGGCCACGATCCAGGTAAGCACGCTGCGCTCCAGGGTGAAGAGGCGTGCGTGGTCGTAGGTCCAGAGGTAGGCGGCGAAGATGAGCGTCTTGGTAAAGGCCCCCACCACCTGTGAGCCGATCCCGCAGCCCAGGTTGGCCACGAAGTCGTTGAAGCGGTACACCTTCCGGTGGGTGTATGCGCTCCACGCCAGCTCCGCGCCCATCAGCACGAAGAAGAGGGGGATGGCCAGCGCGATGTAGTCCATGGGTGGAGCGAAATTACGGGGCGGGTGGTGCGGCCCGGTGCGCCTCGATCGTCATCGATCACTCCACCACAACCCGCTCATGGTAGCTCCCGTCCTTGCCGGTCACGCGCACCACATAGGTGCCTGCGCCGAAGCGGGATAGGTCCACCTCCTCGGTCTCCTTGCCTTGGGGCAAGGGCCGTTGGAAGAGCAACTTGCCCATGGTGTCGTACACGCTGTAAGTGCTCTCGGCCATCAGCGGGTCGGCGAAGGAGAGGGTGAAGTGGCCGGTGTTGGGGTTGGGATTGACCCTGAAGCCGCTCGGGTGCTTCTGATGTTGAGGGATGCCTGTGGCGCAGCCATCCACGATGGTGATGGGCGGATTTACCGCCTCGGTGATGAAGGCTGGGTGGGCCGTTGCACCATCGATGCTGGTAAGGGTAAAGCTGCTATCCGTTGGGAAGAGATCCACGATGGTGGTGGCATGCCATTGGTTGTGGCATGGTAAGTAACCCAGAGAGTCGGTTTTGAAGATGAACATGTCCGGGGAGTTGCTCAGACTTTGCCCATTGTACATGATGCCGCCATCGGAGCACACCGACATATTGATGATGTCGTACACGTGGCCCTCGAGCCCCGCCGAACGCGTCCACAGGGTGTCGCCGTTGTGGTCGAGCTTCATCAGCTGCGGCCGGTAGCCGAAGGGATAGTCGAGATTGCCTATGTTGCACAGCAGGATGTAGTTGCCGTCGTGGTGTTGTTCGATGCGCGTACCCGGCCTCGTATACCACCTATAGGGCGATGTGTCGTAGCCCTTGCACCAGAGTACTTCGCCTTCGCCGCTAAGCTTCATCACGAAGAGCTTAGGCCAGTAATCTGTTGGCAAGGGATTGAGGAAGCCCGGAGCAGCGAGGCTATCGGTGAAGCCGGTGATGATAAAGCTTCCATCGTCCTCGATAAGGGCATCGGTGATCATCCCCTTAGGGCGGAAGTAGCTCTTTAGCCATAGGAAGTTACCCTCGGCATCCATGCGGCCAACGGCTGCTCCCGCCGTGTCCATGTTTATTCCCGCGAGCAGCTCGCCGTTGGGTAGCTCTTTGATGAAGCGGAAGCTCCCATTCGTAGTGTGGCTGAATCTCCTCGCCCAAGCGACATCTCCTGTCTGCTCCGCCTTCAGCGCAAAGAAGTAACGGTCGAAGCCCCAAATGATCACGCTGCCATTAGCAGTGAGAACAGCATCACCTGCGAAATTGGAACAGTTTGGCGCGTTCAGTTCATAATACCAGGAGTTAAGAATATTGCCATCGGAATCTGCCTCAAACCACGCGGGGTGGTTCCTTCCCGATTGGCTCACAGTACAATCTCCCTTCCGGTAGCTTCCGACTGCGAGTAACGCGCCGTCTGGTGTTGGTTTAATCGCCTGAATACCGAGGAAGGTATCCACCTCGAAGCGCACCGTTTGCTCTATGATTCCTTCGTTGTTGAGAATGGAGAAGCCTGAATTGTTCGCTAAAGCAATTAAGATTCTATCCTGAGCTAATTGGTGCATACTGAACTTGGATGCGCCAACCACGTTGGTGTACTGGATAAACCCC
>Ga0209985_10001768_pt1 | contig 20535 bp, 20 predicted proteins | sample NOAtaG_FD_187305 | JGI IMG/M metagenome (GOLD analysis project Ga0209985, IMG submission 187305) | Freshwater lake microbial communities from Lake Erie, under a cyanobacterial bloom - NOAA_Erie_Diel6S_1000h metaG (SPAdes) (version 2) | ecosystem: Environmental > Aquatic > Freshwater > Lake ...
TCCGGGGATTTCTGGGGTCTCGGAGCCATCCAGCACCGAGGCGCCCGGGCGACTATGCAAAGGCCGCTCCAACGTTTCGCCGGGGTCCGGGCGGCGGAGCTCGAGGATCTCGATCCGGCCGAGCCCTCCCCGGCCCGGGACCCCGTCCGGGGAGGTCGCAGCCCGATGCCCGGCGACCGACCAGGTGCGCCGGACCAGGTGCATCGCCCCCCGCGACCGGCCCTCCCAGCCGTCAAAGGTGACCGCCGTGATGGCGCCCGACTCGTCCCGCTCGATGTCGTGGATGCGCTCGACGACCCCCATGTGGCCGCGGTGCTCACCATGGGCGCTGCCGACCAGGACGAAGGCCGATCGGCCCGAAGCCGCGGCGGAGTCGAGGGCCTCGGGGCTCGCGCCCGAGGCGACCCGCGCCCAGTCGCCGCGGAGGCGGCCGTCCGCGGCGTCCTCGGCCAGGGCGGTCGGGCCGGGGTAGCCCCAGCCGTGGTGGCGCGCGACGAGCGGCACCTCGAAGCCGGCCCGGCGGGTGAGCTCGAGCGCGAACAGGTTGCACTTGTAGTAGCCCTCGTAGCCGCGGGCGTCCCGGACCGCGAAATGCGCCCGCTCCCCTGGCTCGCCGGTGACGAAGTCGCTGGCGAGGTCGGCCTCGGTGAGGCGCCCTTCCCGCCCCCACTGCTCGGCCACGCCGTCCGCCCCGAGCATCGCGCGCGCGGCGTCCTGCAGATCCCCGGTGGCCCCCGCGAGATCGGCGCCGCTCGGCGGCCGGTTGGGCAGGGTCGGACCGAGGTTCAGGGGCACCATCGGAGGCAGCGGAGGCGCCGCGCGGCTGGGCGAGGCCCCGAGGGCCGTGGCGATCACATCGGCGAGTCCGACCCCGCCTGCATCCGCCATCGCGTCGCCCACGTGCTGATCGAAGAGCGCACCCCACGTCGAGCCGCCGGTCCCGGAGAACATTGCGTTCTCCCCCGCGGTGGAGCGCATGACGCTCATCAGCTGCTGCATGAACACGCCCTCGAGCTGCCGGGCCGCGGCGCGGATCTCCCGCTCGCGCGCGGGATCCAGCGCGCCGGCAGCAGGGGCCGCAGCGGGAGCGAGGGGGAACGTCATTCGAGTTCGAGCTCGCCTTCGATGGCGCCTGCGGTGTGCAGGGCCTGCAGGATCGCCACGAGGTCACGGGGCGTGGCGCCGAGTGCGTTGAGGGCCGCGACGACGTCCTCGAGCGTGGAGGCCTCGGCGAGCGTGTGGAGCGCGCCTCCGAGATCGGTCACCCCGACCTCGGATTCGGGCGCGGTGGCGGTGGCCGCATCACCGATGAGTGGCGCGACGGCGGCGATCTCGGTGGACTCGCGGATCTCGACCACGAGGCCGCCGTGAGCGACCGCGGCGGGGCGCAGCCGAACGCCGGCGCCGATGACGACCGTCCCCGTTCGCTCGTCGAGCACGATCCGCGCTGGCGCCTCCAGCTCGACCTCGAGGGCCTGCACGTCGGCGAGCAGGCCCACCCGGTTGCCCTCGTAGGTGACCGGGACGGTGACCTCGATGGACCCTGCGTCGATCGGACGCGCCATGCCGGCGCCGAGGAGCCCTTCGATCGCGGTAGCAACACGCCGCGCGGTGATGAACGACGGATCGCGGAGCGTGAGAACGATCGGTCCATCGGTCGGCAGATCCGAGCCAGGAACCGTGCGCTCGACGATCGCGCCGGTCGGCACGCGGCCCGTGGTCAGGTGGTTCAGCGTCGTGCTCGAGCCGCTCGCACCGCTCGCCCCGAAGGCGCCGACGACGAGCGAGCCCTGCGCAGCGGCATAGACGCTGCCGTCGGCACCGAGCAGCGGCGTCTGGAGCAGGATGCCGCCAGCGAGGCTACGCGCGTTGCCGAGGGAGCTGACGGTCACGTCGATGCGGGTGCCCGGTCGCGCGCCGCCGGGCAGGTTCGCGATGACCATGACCGCGGCGGCGTTGCGGGTCTGGACGAGCGCGGGGTCGATGGTGGCGCCGAGTCGCCGAAGCATCGCGGCGACGGCCTGCAGGGTGAAGCGGGCCGCGGCGGTGTCGCCCGTGTTCGCCAGGCCCACGACCAGGCCGTAGCCGATGAGTTGGTTCTCGCGGACGCCGGAGACGTCGCAGATCTCGCGAATCCGCGAGGCCTCGGCGGTGGCGGGAAGCGTGAGTCCGAGGAAAAGGAGCAGAGCGAGGACGCGCATGGGGGGCACCTCAGAAGGGGGTGATCTCGTCGAGAATCTCCGCGAGCCAGCCCCGGCGCTGAGCGTCGCTGAGGTCGCCGCGGCCGGTGATCTCGATCTCCGCGTCGGCGATGCGGCTCGAGCTGATCGTGTCGTCCTCGGCGATGTCCTGCGGCCGGATGACCCCGGAGAGGTAGATGTGGAGTTCCTCGTCGTTGACCATGAGGATCTTGGTGCCTTCGACGAAGAGGTCCCCGTTCGGCAGGACCTGACGCACCCGCACGGCGACCGACGCGTCGATGCGGCTCGAGCGGCCGACGCTGCCGCCGCCCTCGAAGCTGCTCGAACTCACGAGCCCGAGCATCTCGCTCGGATCGAGGTCGGGGAACGCATCCGCGAGCGCGGCGGTGAGACCGAAGAGGCCATCGGCGCCGAGCGAGTAGCTCCCTTCCCGCGTGGTCTCGGTGCTCGCGTCGCCGGTGGCGCGCGGGTTCTCGTCGATCTGGACCATCACCATGTCGCCGACCTGGGCGGCGCGGAAGTCGACGAAGAGACCGCGCGAGCTGCCGAGCCAGAGCGAGCCCGACGAGACCGGCACGTTGCCGGTGCCGTACTCGCCCGCGTCGTACTCGCGGTGGCGGGCCAGGTGCGGGCGGATGTGGGCGGTCTCGGCACAACCGAGGGCCAGCACCGCGAGCGCAGGAACGAACCGGTTCATCGCACCACCTCCACGGTCGACCCGTCGATGACGCGGGCCTCGACGAGCCCGCCGGTGTCCTCGATGCGCACGCGGACGACGTCTCCGACGCGGCCCGCCTCGCGGCACACGCCACGCGCCGAGACCCGTACCGCACCGATCGCGACCCGCGCGGTCACGCCCGTGCCGGGGGTGACCACCGGCTCGGGGCAGCGCAGGATGGCCTGCCCCGTCACCCGCCCGAGGAACCGGCCGACGCCGATGCGAACGGAGAACGCGACCGCACCGCCGTCGAGCCGTGCCGGTCGGTCGACCTCGACGCTCCGCTCGCCCGAGGGGACGTCGATCTCCCCGCGGACCGCGAGCTCGGAGACCTCGCAGGGCCCCATCGCCTCGGCCACCGCCGGGCCCGCGAGCCGGGTGAGCGCCTCGGCGTCGAGGTGCTCGCCTTCGCGGGCGATCCGCGCGGTGCGGGGAATGTCGAGCCCCTCCGCGCTCCGCCCCGCCTCGGCGATGGCGCGGAGGATCTCCGGGCGGCTGAGCACGCGCACGCCGCCAGGCGGAGGCGCCGGAGCGAGATCGAGCGCGCCGAGTTCGGAACCCGCGAGCGCCGGGAGAATCTCCGCGAGCGTGATCCGGTCCTGAGCGCAGGCGACCGGAGCCGCCACAAGTACGGCGGCCGCGGAGAGCAGCGTCGCGAGCAGAACGGGCGCCAGCCCCTGGGACGGGGGAGCGGCGCAGAGCACGGTTTCGCGGGAGGAGGCCACGCGTCGGCCTTCGCGAGAAGCGTGCCATGCGAGCAGGGCCCGAATCGGCCCTGTACCCGTGGTGTGCTCTCGGTTCGCGCCGCGGACCGACGGAGTTCCGGCGACCAACGACGCCCTGTTGACACCGCTCGGACCCGATGCCGTCGCCGCGAAGTAAGAGCGGCCGGTCTGCGCCCGACTTGAGGCGACGAGCCCTGGGGCGCCGCACCGCGGCCCACGCTCGCAGCGGGCTGCGGTCCACGTGCGGACCAGCGCGCCGCCGAGGCCTCCTCCTCGGCGCCGCTCGGCCGCGAGGACAGCCCCTCGGGCACCCTCCGCGCGCTGCAGACGCGGGTTGCCTGCCTGCCTGCCATGCGACGCGAAAGCGCGGGCCCCGAGAAGAGGCCCGCGCTCGATGTGTTGTCCGCGCGTGCGGCGCGTTTCAGCGCTCGGTCGCGACCCGGAGCATCTCGTCGGCGGCCTGGATGACGCGGTGGTTCGTCTCGTAGGCGCGCTGGCTCGCGATGAGATCGATCATCTCGGTCACGACCTCGACGTTCGAGCCCTCGAGCATGCCCTGAGCGATGGTCCCGAGCCCCTCTTCACCGGGCATCGCGATGAGCGGCGGACCGCTCGCGTCCGTCTGCCGGTAGAGGTTCCGCCCGATCGGCAGCAGCCCCCCCGGATTCATGAAGGTCGTGAGGTTGAGCCGCCCGATCTCCTGGCTCGCCGCAGCACCGGGCATCGTCACACTCACGGTTCCGTCCGCGGTGATCCCGATCGAGGTGGCGCCCTGCGGGATGACCATCTCGGGATCGAGCGGCAGACCGTCCGAGGTCACGAGGCGGCCATCGGCATCGATCGAGAAGTTTCCGGCACGCGTGAAGACGATCTCTCCGTCCGGGCGCCGGATCCCGAAGAAGCCGGCCCCTTCGATGGCGAGATCGAGCGGGTTGCCGGTGGTGGACATGGTCCCGGGCATCGTGGTCAGCGTGGTCGCGGCGACCCGCGTTCCGCCGCCGATCTCCAGGCCGGTCGGCACCGCGGCGCCGGTTCCGAGCCGACCTCCGGGGGCACGGAGCGTCGTGTAGAGGAGGTCCTGGAACTCGGAGCGGAGCCGCCGGAACCCGGTCGTGCCGACGTTCGCCATGTTGTGGGCGATCACGTCGATGTGCGTCTCCTGCGCCACCATGCCGCTCGCGGCGGTCGTGAGTGCTCGAAGCATCGGAAGCCTCCTCGGAAGGGACGAAAACGGTTCAGGTCGACGCGAGCTCGCGCGCGGACCGGTTGTCGATGTCGCGGAAGCCCTGGATCACGCGCTGGAACGCCTCGAACGTGCGCGTGGCGTTGACGAGCTCGTTCATGCCGGCGATGGCACCGACGTTGGCACCCTCGAGGCAGCCCGCGAGCACGTTCGAGCCGTCGGCATTGCGCGCGCCGGTCGCAGCGAAGAGCGAGTTGCCCTCGTGACGGAGCGTGGCGGGATCGACGTCGACGAGCCGGATGCGTCCGAGCACCGTCGTGCCAGCGCTCACCGAGCCGTCCGGCGCGACCGTCACCGAGGTGGTGCCGGGCGGGATGGTCAGCGGGGTGCGGCCGTTCTCCATGAGCAGCGCGTCCCCTCGCAAAGAGCGAACCACGCCGTCGGTGCCGGCGAGGAAGCGGCCGTCACGGGTGAAACGCTCGCCGTCCGGTGTGGCGACCCCGAAGAACGCACCACCGGAGATCGCCAGGTCGAGCGGATTGCCCGTCGTCTCCACCGGACCCGAGGCCATGTCGACGAGGACCCGATCGACCTCGACGTAGCGGATCGAGACGGGCACCTCGGCCGGTCCCGCCGCGCGCGACAGCGATTCGGCGAAGGTGACCCGGTCCCCGCGAAAGCCCGTCGTGCCGACGTTCGCGATGTTGTTCGCGACGACCTCGAGCGCGCGCTCCTGCGCGACGGCTCCCGACAGCGCGGCGTAAATTCCGTCCGACATCAGGCGATCCTTCGCTGTGATTCGGCGCTCGGAGCCGGCCGCTTCGCCGCCTTCGCCGGGGCACCGTCGACGAGCATCGCCCGGAGCCGGGCCGCGGCTTCGCCGAGGATCTGGCAGACGCGGCTCTCCGTGACGCCCAGGATCTGGCCGATCTCGGCCTGCGTGCACTCGTGCTGGTAGTAGAGCGCGAGGACCTGCCGCATGCGCTCGGGGAGTTGGTCGATCGACTTCACGAGCTGCGCCCGTAGCTCCTGCTCGCCGTACAAGGCCGCCGGGTCCATCGACTCGGACTGCACCTCGTCCGGGTCGACCTCTCCGAGGCGTCCGAGGGCCGGGGCGCGAGAGAGCTCGGCGGCGATGCGCTGGTACTCGGCGAGCGGCAGCGCGAGCTTGTCCGCGATCTCCTGCTCTTCCGGAGCCCGCCCGAGCGCCCTCGACAGTTCCTGAATGGCCTTCGTGACCTCGGTCATCCGGCGCCGGCCGTGACGGGTCATGACGTCGAGTCCGCGCAGTTCGTCCAGGATTGCGCCGCGGATCCGCGCCTCGGCGTAGGGCTCGAAGCGGTCGCAGCGGCTTGGATCGTAGCCATCGATGGCCCGCAGCAGGCCCTCCGTACCGGCACCGATCAGGTCACCGACCTCGACCGAGGGAGGAAGCCGGCGCGCCATCCGGAACGCGATGCGCCGCACGATGGGGAGCCCGATGGAGACGAGCAGGTCCCGAGACAGCGCGGGCGTGGGAGCGGCGTTCAGCATGACGACCTCGGGGCGAGCGGAGAGACCGCCGAAGATAGCAGATGAGCCGAGCTGCTCACGGCGCCACCTCGGCCGCGAGGAGGGCCGCGACATGTTCGGCCCGAGCGGCCTCGAGGTCCTCGGGGACCCGCTGGCCGCTGGTGATCCAAGCGATGGGGAGGCGGGTCTCGTGCGTCGCGACGAAGGCCGCTCCGACGAGCACCGCCTCGTCCAGCTTCGTGAGCACGAGGAAGCTCGGCTTGGGCTCGACGTGGGCACGGAACGTGGTCGTGAGCTCGGCGCTGCGGGTCCCCGCGGCGATCGTGAGACCCACCCCGATCCCCGGGCACACCTCGTGGAGCTTCTGGCAGAGCCGAGGGAGCCGGTCCTTCGCCGAACGCCCCGCTGTGTCGACGTAGATGCGATCACAGTCCCGGAAGGATGCCAGGGCCCGACGGAGCGCACCTTCGTCGCTGGCCGCCGCGAAGGGCACGTCCATGAGTTCGGCGTAGCGCGCGAGCTGCTCGGCACCGCCGATGCGGAAATCGTCGAGGGAGATGAGGGCGACGCGCTTGCGGTCGATGAGCGCATCCCGCGCGGCGAGCTTGGCGATGGTGGTGGTCTTGCCGACGCCCGTCGGCCCCACGAGCGCGACCACCCGATGGCCGCCACGGGTCCCGTCGCCGAAGCCGATCGAGGTGCGGACGAGGCGCAGCGACGCATCGAGCAGGCCCTCGCGCGACGTCGTGGGATCCCCGACGCGAAGCACCAGTTCTCGGGCGAGTCCCATGGGCACGTCGTGCTGCCGCAGCAGGCGCTCGAGGGCGGACACACCGCGACCGCCGGCCTCGGCGCGCACGGGCGCTCGGAGCCCCCCTGCGACCAGCGACGGCAACCCTACGCCCGCCTCGTTGCTCGCGATGAGCTCGACCCGCGGTCCATCCGGGCCATGAAAGCTGTTCGTGGCCAGGACCAGGGCCTCCGGACCGAGCGCCCGCTTGGCGAGCTGCAGCGCGATGTCGGGGGTCGCAGCGTGGAACACGGCGTCGACGCGGGGCGGGGGCTGGGTCTTGGGGGCGAACATCGAGACCTCCTCGAGGGCGATTACGGAGAGACGACTCCGAGGGAGCGGAGGGTCGCGCGCGGGTCGATCTCTCGGTACGAGAGCACCGAGAGGCCCGGCACGCGCCGGAGCAGGAACGAAGAGACCGAGCGCCGCACGTCGGGCGCGCACACGAGGGCGGGCGGGGTGCTCACGCTGGCGAACCCGCGCGCGCTCTCGTCCAGGGCCCCCAGCAAACGCTGGGCCGAGGCTGCATCGATGCCTTTTCGGAAGGTCTCCTCGGCGCGCGGATCGAGCACGAGGGCGGCGATCTTCCCGTCGTCGTCGCGGAACCGGGCCGAGATGTGGCGGGCGAGGCGCTCGCGGACGAGTTCGACGATCTGCGCCGGATCCTTGACGCTGCGGCCGTGATCGGCGAGCGCCTCGAGGATCGTGCGGAGATCGCGGATCGGCACGCCCTCGGCCAGCAGGCCTCGGAGCACCGCGACGACGTCGGCCATGGCCAGCACGTTCGGGATGAGCTCGTCGACGATGCGGGGCTCACGCCGGGCGAACAGGTCGATCAGTTCCTGCGCCTCGGAGCGGCCGAGCAGCTCGTGGGCGATCGAGCGGAAGAGCTCCGTCAAGTGCGTGGCGGCCACCGTCGCCGGGTCGACGACGGTGTAGCCGAGCGACTCGGCGCGCTCGCGCTCGACGCCGGTGATCCAACGCGCTGGCAGGCCGAACGCGGGCTCCCGCACCTGCTCCCCCGGCACCGGAGGCGCCTGACCGGTCGCGTCCATGGCGAGGTACCTGTTCATGCGCAACACGCCGCCGCCGACGACGTTGCCGGAGAGCAGCAGCCGATACTGCCCGCCCGCGAGACGGAGGTGATCACGCACGTGCACCGCCGGGACGATCACCCCGAGTTCGAGCGCGAGATTCTTGCGGATCGCGCCGATACGCTCGAGCAGCGCCCCGCCGGTCTCGACCAGGGGAACGAGCTCGTAGCCGACCTCGAGCGTGAGCAACTCGACGGGCATCTCCGACTCGATGACCTCTCGCTCGCTCGGGCGCGCCGACTCCTTCGGCGCCTCGGTGGAGGGCAAGAGCGCCGCTGCACTGCGCTCCGCGCTCCGGCCGGCCCATCCGATCAGGCCCGCGAGCGCGAGGAAGGGAACGACAGGCATCCCTGGCAGAAGCCCCGCCCCGAAGAGGAGGCCCGCGGTCGCGTAGAGCGCATTGCTGGAGCGGCCGAGCTGCCGAAGCAGGGCCTCGGGCAGGGTGCCGGAGCTCGACGAGCGCGTGACCACGACGCCGGCCGCCGTGGACATGAGCAGCGCCGGGATCTGCGATGCGAGGCCATCGCCGACGGTGAGGATGGTGTAGGTCGACGCCGCGTCGGCGAGGTCCATCCCGTTCTGCGCCACGCCGATGATGAAGCCAACGACCACGTTGATCGCGGTCATGAGGAGGCCGGCGATCGCGTCGCCGCGGACGAACTTGCTCGCGCCGTCCATCGCGCCGAAGAAGTCGGCCTCGGACTCGACCTCCTTGCGGCGCGAGCGGGCGACGTCCTGGGTGATCGCGCCGGCGGCGAGGTCGGCATCGATGGACATCTGCTTGCCGGGCATCGCGTCGAGGGTGAAGCGGGCCGAGACCTCGGCGACGCGCCCCGCACCCTTCGTGATGACGACGAAGTTGATGACGACGAGCAGGATGAAGACGGTCGTGCCGACGACGTAGTTGCCCCCGACCACGAATTCGCCGAAGGCGTGGATGATCGCTCCCGCGGCTTCCGGCCCCTCGCCGCCGTGCAGCAGGATCAGACGGGTGGAGGCGACGTTGAGGGCGAGGCGGAAGAGCGTGCCGAAGAGGACGATCGTGGGGAAGACCGAGAGATCGAGCGGCTTCTCGAGGTAGATGGAGACGAGGAGAAGCGCGAGCGAGAGCGCGATCGAGACCGCGAGGAAGAGGTCGAGCAGCGCCGCGGGCAGGGGCACGACCATGAGCAGGACGATGCCGACGAGCAGCACCGGCACGGCGGCGGCGCCGAAACGACCGTTCAGGTACGCGAGCACGGTACTCATCGGGGACCTCCGACCGGGATCGGGCGGGCTCCGCGCACGCGGAGGACATGGGCGATGACACGCGCCGCGGCCTCGAAGTGGGCCACCGGGATCACCGCGCCGACCTTGCCCTGGGCGTGGAGCGCGCGGGCCAACGGGCGGTTCTCGACCACCGGAACGCGGTGTGCGCGGGCGATCTCGCGCATCTTGAGGGCGACGTCGTCGAGCCCCTTCGCGAGGATGATCGGGGCCGCGTCGCGGCCCGGCTCGTAACGGAGCGCGACCGAGACGTGGGTCGGGTTCGCGACGACGACCGTGGCGTCCTTGGTCGCCTCGATGGCCCGCTCACGGGCGAGCTTGGCAGCATGGGCCTTCCGCTTGGCCTTGACCTTCGGATCGCCGTCCTCTTGCTTGTGCTCGTCCTTGATCTCTTGCTTCGTCATGCGGGCCCGCTTGAGCCACGAGCGGTACGCGAGGCCCCAGTCGATCGCGGCGAGGATCGCGAACACGATCGTCCCCTCGACGAGCACCTCCACGGAGAGCCGCCCGACCTCGAGCGCCGCTGCCTCGGGAGGCCGGTTCGAGAGGAGGAGCAGTTCGGGCATGGCCTCGTCGATGCGCCGCCAAGCGACCGCGGCGATCACGAGCGCCTTGAGCAGGGTCTTGCCGAGCTCGAGGAGCGTGTCGGCCGAGGGCAGAACCCGGGTGATGCCCTTGGAGGGGTCGAGGCGGTCCAGCTTCGGCGCGGCCTGCGAGAAGTCCACGAAGCCGAAGGTCTGGGTGAGGCCGACCACCACGGCCCCGAGCGCCGTCAACAGGGTGATCGGCAGGAGCGTACCCGTGAGCGCGGTGCCGCCGACCCGAAGCGCGATGAGGGGATCGCTCGACGAGCGGAGCATGCACGCATGGCGGGTGAGGCCGAAGAGCACCTCGAGGGTGCGGGCGCTCGTCCAGTAGAGGACTGCACCGCCGATGAGGAGCGCGGCCGCCGCACCGACATCGGCGCTCTTCGGGACGACACCGTCACGGCGCAGCTCCTCGATCCGCTTGGGTGTCGGATCTTCGGTTCTGGACTCGTCGTCGTCGCTCTCGCCGGCCACGGGGGATGACGGCACCCGAAGCACGGCTCGGGCCAGCGCTTCGTCCTCAAGTCCGCCGGGAAACGGCCGCTCTGAGGGTCGGATGGGAGGACCGAGCGACGGGATCACGCCGCTGGCGTCAATCTTCCGTCGCTCCGCTTCCCCTTCTCGACCGCAGCGGCCCCCGTGCCGAGCCGCTCACCTGCCTGCGACGACGGCCTCGATGGCTTCGGGCAGGCGCGCGAGATCCTGCTCGAGGCCGAGGAGCGAGCTGGCCAGGCCCGCGTGCAGGGTCACGAGGCCGAGCAGGACCGCGATGCCGAAGCTGATGCCGAAGACCTGCAGGCGGGTCGCCGCGCGAGCGACCAGCCCCAGCGCGAGCTGCACGAAGAACAGCGCTCCGATGACCGGGGACGCGATGCGGAGACCAGCGCCGAACACGCCGCTCAGGGCCGTGACCACGGAGTCCGGGGACAGGGCCCCGAACGCATCGCCGACCGGGGCTGCCTCGAGGCTCCGGGCCAGCCCCGCGATGAGGACATGGTGGCCGTCGAGGACGAGAAAGAGGGCCGTCGCGCCGAGGCCAGTGATCCGCGCGACGATCAGCATGTCCTCCCCGCTGGTCGGATCGACGACGTGGGCGAACCCGAGGCCCATCGCGCTCCCGGCGAGCTCGCCGGCCACTTCGGCGGCGGCGATCACGGCGCGCGCGCTCAGCCCGATCGCCGCGCCCACGATGCCCTCTCCGAGGGCGGCGAGCCCGAGGTAGATGGGGTCGAGCACGACGCGCTCGGCGGGCGCGGGGACGGCCATCGCCAGCGTCGCGGCAAGCAGAAACCCGATGGCAGCACGGACCACGATGGGCGCACCTCCACCCATCGGCGCGGGCAAGTTCGCGAAGGCCACCCCCACCCGGATCGAGACGAGGAGGACGTACGGCAGGAGCGTGACGGCTTCGACGGCGAGCGGGGTGAGCTGGTCCACGTCTAGCCCATCACGGCAGGCCGCCGCCCTGGCCGACGGTCGCCAGCGCCGTGAAGATCTCCGTCGTGAAGTCGATCAGCCGGTCGAGGATCCACTCGCCGCCTGCGACCAGGCAGATGATGATCGCCACCAGCTTCGGTGCGAAGCCGACGGCTGCGTCGTTCACCTGGGTCGCGGCCTGCAGCACGGACACCACGAAGGCGACCGCGATGAGGATCAGCATCGGCAGGCCAGCCACCTCCAGCGAGACCCAGAGCATCCTGGTGATCCAGTCCAGCGCGGTGGCAGAGGTCATCGCGTCATCCGAAGGACAGGGCCAGCGAGCGGACCAACAAGGCCCACCCGTCGACGAGCACGAAGAGCAGGAGCTTGAGCGGCGTCGAGATCATCGTGGGCGGCATCATCATCATGCCCATCGAGGTGAGGACCGATGCGACGAGGAGGTCGATGAGGACGAAGGGCAGGTAGAGCAGGAAGCCCATCTCGAAGGAGGTCCGGAGCTCCGAGAGCATGAAGGCTGGGACGAGCAGGCGGAGCGGGATCTGGTCGGCGGTGGCCGGACGGTCCTCGTGGGCGAGTTCGTAGAACAGAAGCACGTCGCTCTCGCGTACCTGGCCGATCAGGAACTCGGAGATGGTCAGGCGTGCGACCTCGGCTGCCTGCTCCTCGTTCATCTGCTCCTCGAGATAGGGCGTGAGGGCCTCGTCGTGGATGCGGGTGAGGACCGGGGTCATGACGACCCCGGTGAGCAGCAAGGCGAGCGCGAGGAGCACCTGGGTAGGCGGGGAGCTCTGCGTGCCGACCGCCTGGCGCGCGAAGGTGAGGACGATGACGATCCGCGTGAAGGACGTCATCGAGATGAGGATGCCGGGCGCGATCGAGAGGACGGTGAGGAGAAGGAGCATGCGGATCGACGCCGAGGTCGCCGCGCGATCCGAGCCATCCGGCATGGACAGGGTGATGCTGGGTCCGCTCGCGACGGCCTCCTGGGCCTCGACCAGCGCCGGGGCGAGGAACCCGGAGGCGACGAGGCCCAGGGCGAGCGCGATGCGGACAGAGCGGCTCACCGAAGGGCCCGTGCACGCAGACGAAGCAGCCCCTGCACCGCCTCGCTGGTGCTCGCCGAAGGAGGCGTGGAGAGCATCGGAGCCGAGGCGTAGGCCATGGCGCCCGCGTGGGCGGTCGCGACAGGAGCCGGCGGCGCGAACGTACGCAGCGCCTCGGCGGAGCCGCTCGGGCCGAGGAGGTCGGAGAGATGTGCACCGAAGTCGGGCTGGCTCGCGCGCTCCGTGCCGCCGGGCTCGGAGTCGGGCACGGGCGAGGGCATGGACGCAAGCCGCTCGGTCTTCGTGCCATCGATCGAGAGCAGGTGGTCCTGGCCGAGCGCACGCACGACCACGAGCTGGTGCTTCGGCGACAGACGATGGCTCGCGACGACCGCGATCGGAGCCGCCTTGGCGGCCTTGCCCGAGCGGCGGCGCAGCCACGAGAACACCGCGAGCGCAAGTCCGCTCACCGCGGTGAGCAGGAGCATCATGCCGGTGCGGCCCGAGGCCCATCCGCCCTCCGACCGCGCGCCCAGCGGCGCAGGTGCGCTGCGCCCACCGATGAAGAGAGGCTCCGCCGGAGCGATGAGAGGCTCGGCTGCCGCAGCCGGCTCCGCGCTCGGAGCAGGCTCCGCGGCGGGCTCGGGCTCGACCGGCGGCGCCGCCGCCTCGGCAGGCTCAGGCAGGACAGGCTCGCCGAGGCGGCTCCGCGGGATGGCGACGTCGACGGTCGTGCCGTCGATCCCCACGTGGACCGCGCGCTCGGGAACCCGCCGACCGTCCGGGAACCGCAGGATCACCACGGTGGCGTCCCCCACCCCACGCCGAACCCGCGCGAAGCGAAGGGCACCGCCGTCGCCCGGCACATCGAGGTCGGCCTCGCCCGTCGCGTCCGCGAACCGAAGGCGCAGCGCTCCAGGCTCGGACGAGACGCGGGGCTCGCCGACGGGCGCGCTGGTGGTGAAACGAACGTGCATGCGCTCGTCGTCGAAGGTCACTTCGCCGTCGAGGAAGCGGGCGGCGTCCTGCGCGCGCGCGGGCGCAGACATCGGAAGGAGCGTCATCGCCACGAGGGCGACCGCACGCGCGGCGTTCGACGCGCGGCTCACGACCGGTCTCCACCGAGGCGACGAGCGCGCTCCTCGGGCGAGAGGATCTCGGTGATGCGTACGCCGTACCGCTCGCCGACGATGACCGCCTCGCCCTGCGCGACGAGGGTACGGTTCGCGTAGATCGAGAGGGGCGCACCGACGGCGGCGTCGAGCTCGAGCACCGAGCCGACCGTCATGCCGAGCAGCGCGCCGATCCGGATGCGTCGCCGCCCGATCTCCACCTGGACCTCGATGGGCAGGTCGAGGACGCGGTCGAGACCCGCTCCGCGTGGGTTCGAGCCCGGAGGCCCCTTGGCATTGGAGTTGTCGATCATGTGGTCACCTCGATGGCCAGGTTTCCCTGGTGGACGATGGGCATCCCGCTGAGCACGGGGGTTCCGGAAGCCGTGACGGAGACAGGTGCATCTGGCGTGCCGGACAACCGAATCACCGAACCCACCTCGAGCGCGAGCAGGTCGCGCACCGAGATGAGCGTCTCGCCGAGCAGCGCCGCGAGCTCGACCTCGATGTCCTGCAGCGACGTCTGCATGCGACGTTCCGTCTCGGCCTGGGCCTCCTCGCCGCCGGGCCGCGACACGAGCGCATCCTCGTAGATGGCCACGAGCGCGTCGTCCTCGATGTCCCCGATGCGCACCCGGACCGCGACGCGGAGGCAGGGCGCCGTGAGCGCGATGCGGACGACGGTCGACCCGGCCGGGACGAGGCCCCAGCCGTCGAGGCCCGTCGTCATGCCGCGCGCGACCGTCGACACGCAGGACTCCGCGATCGGGGAGAGCACCCTGCGGCCAAGCGCATTCATCGCACGGCTGCGGGGCCCCGGACGCGCTACCGTACCCTCTGCGCCGAGGCGCCTTGAGAGGACGACGTCGGCGAGGCTGCCGCCGAGCACGACCGTCGCCCACGGGCGGCCCTGTCCGGTGACGACGACGTCCCAAGCGGTCCCGCCCTCGACGTAGGGCTCGAACACGATCGACGCGGTCTCGACGACGCTCTCCGCGGGCTCGGTATCCGCCACCACCGCAACCTGCTCGAGGAGCGCGCCCACCAGGACGTCCGCGAGCTCGAGCGCCACCCGGTCCGCCTGCTCGACGAAGCGGCGAAGCAGCTCGTCGGGGGCCCCGAACACCATCGGTCGGGCGTCGGCCGGAGCACCGGGGGTGACCGACGGCGGAGGAGCGAGCGAGGCAGGTGCAAGCGAACCGGACCGCATCGCGCGGATGATCGCCTCGGACTCCTCTGCACTGATGAGCGGCTGGTTGCGGTCCAATCCGGGGAGCGGATCGAGCGGCGCGTCCGGGAGCTCGGAAAACGTCGCGGAGCCGAAGAGACCTGGCCCCTGCATCGTCGGCAGAGAGCCGAGCAGGCGGCCGCCCAGCGGCGAGGCAGGGTCGCCGGAGAGGCCGGCGAGACCTGCCGCGCCGAGCGGAGCGCCGCCGCGGGCAGGCGCCCGCGTCGCCAGAGGAGAGGCCGGAGGTTCGAGCGAAGCAGGAGCGCTCTCCGGGCCAGGCTGGGCCGGAGCCGGTTCGAGCGAAGGCGGAGCCGGATCGAGCGAAGGCGGAGCCGGATCGAGCGAAGGCGGAGCCGGATCGAGCGAAGGCGAAGCCGGCTCCCCCGCGGACAGCGGCTCGAGCGAGGGCGGGCCCTCGTTCGTAGCGGCCCCGCGTCCCGGCGACTCCGCTTCTGCGTCGGGCTCCGACGCAGAAGCGCGGGCGGCATCCTCCTCGGACGAAGGGAGGGCACCGTTCGATGCTGGGGCGCCACGGGCATCTCCCTCGAAGAGCCCTTCGACACCGGGGGCCGGCGGGGCATCGCCCAAGAGACCGCGAAGGTCGTCTTCGACGGGGGCTGCTCCGACCGCCTCCTCGAGCAGGTCGCTGAGCCCGCCGAGCCCTGACTCGGCGGTCGGAACGTCCCCTTCGGTCGCCTCCGGCCGCGGCGCGGCAGGCAGCTCGTCGAAGAACCCCTCGAGGTCATCCGACGCGGGCTCCCGACCGGACGGCGGCTCGTCGTCGTCGGGGCTACTCACTGGACCAACAGCTCCGTGAAGTAGACGCTGCGGACGCGCCGGCGGCCGAATACCCGCCGGGCGATCTCGAGCAGTTCGTTGCGGAGGCGCGTTCCCGCCTCGGTCCCGACGACGCTCGGGACATCGAGCGCGCTGAGGTGGGCGAGCACCTGGTCCCGGTAGACGACGAGGAGGCCCGTCACGTGCTCGACGTCCTCCTCGGAGCGCAATTCGATCTGAAACGTGAGCTTCAAATAGTGATCCGGGGTCGGCGCGCGAAGGTTCACGACCATCGAGTCGAACGCCACGAGCGGACCGATGTGCCCTGACCTCGCCCCGTCGCCTTCTTCGTCCTCTTCGCCTTCTTCGCCCTCCCCGTCCTCGCCCTCGTCGTATTCCTCCGTGGACTCGTCCCCCGAATCTCGGGTCAAGAAGAAGTACGCACCGACCGCTGCTACGAGGGAGAGGTTCACCCCGACGAGCGCCACCACCAACATCGACGAGCCGCGAGGTGCCGGGGCGGGAGCATTCTCGGTGGGCTTCGGATCGGCCATGACACCCAGGAGAGCAGATGCCGTGCCACCCTGCACGGCTCAAGGCTTTCGATGGTGAACCGGGACGAAGCGACGGTTCCTTGACGCTCGCGACATGAATCCGACGGCGACGGAGCGGACGCGCCGGCCGCGTCCGACGTGGACGGGCCGGCGCAGGCGAACGCCCGGACGCGCGGAGGTTCACCGCTTCAGTGCGACCAGCTCCTGCAGCATTTCGTCGGAGGTCGAGATGATCCGCGAGTTGGCCGAGAAGCCGCGCTGGTAGGAGATCAGGTCCACGAACTCCGTCCCGAGATCGACGTTCGAGCCCTCGAGCGCCCCCGAAACGATCGAGCCACGTCCGCCGGTCCCGGCGATGCCGATCACGGGCTGGCCCGACTCACGGCTCTCTGCCCACAGGTTCCGGCCCGCCGACGCGAGGCCGGTCGTGCTGGCGAAGGACGCCACGGCCACCGAGCCGAGCGTCCGCAGCTGCCCGTTCGAGAAGACGCCGGTCACCGTGCCGTCGGCTTCGATGCGGAGCCCCGACACCGTTCCGCCGGCGAAGCCGTCCTGGTTCTGCGCGATGTTCGTCGACTCGGAGGCGAGCCCGGTCGAGCCATCGAAGCCGCTGCCACCCTCCGCGATCGACGTTCCGTAGTCGAAGTCGAGGACCTGACCCGCCGTCGCACCACCCGAGAAGTTCACCGTGTTCGCGATGGTCGTCTCATTGGCGAGCGCACCCGTCGAGTCGAAGGTCAGCGTGCCCGAAGCAATCTCCGTGGGCGTACCGGCCGTGCCGCCGACGACGTCGGCACCGTCGACCATCGCGTGCCACGTCCACGTCCCGGTGCCGGTCTTCTCGTACACGACGTTGATGTCGTGCGGGTTTCCGAGCGAGTCGAACACCCGCACCGAAGTCGTCGGGGTACCGGCGGGCGGATTGGCGGGATCGAAGGGCGCGGTCGGGATCGCCGCGTTGGAGCTCAGGTTGGCGCTGATGCTGATCTCCGAAGTGGGCGTTGCGGGCAGCGTCCGCCCGGTGACCTGCAGGTCGCCGATGGTCGGGGTGAGGGCTCCCGTGTCGTCGGCGGTGTAGCCCTGCAGGCGCAGACCGTCAGGATTCACGAGGAAACCCGACTCGTCGATCGTGAACTGCCCCGCGCGGGTGTAGAAGTCGGACGTCACGCCGTCGACGTTTCCGCTCACCATGAACAGACCGTCGCCGGTGATTGCGAGGTCGGTGGGCGCGCCCGTGTTGATCAGGGCTCCCTGCGTCCACATGTGCTCGATGTGCGCCAGACGCGATCCGGAGCCGGAAGCGGGCGTGGCACCGCCGCCCGCGATCGAACGACCGAGGATGTCGTGGAAGATCGCCCGCTCGCGCTTGTAGCCGACGGTGTTGACGTTGGCGATGTTGTTGCCGACCGCGCTGAGCGCGTCGGAGTGGGCCCGGAGACCCGAGGCCCCGATGCTCATGGAACGGATGATCGTCATGTGTGCTCCTCCTGGCGTGCTGCGTGTGCGTCGATTCGCGGCATGGCTCCGCCATGCCCATACCCGTGGGCCTGCCCGAAAGGTCGGGCGTGAACATGTGCGGCGCGAGCGAGCGCTGGACTCAGCGCGCTCCGCCGATGCTACGGATGTCGCCCATCATCACCGAGGCGCCATCCACGTCGAGGACGGGGTAGCCCCCGTCGTAGCCCACCGAGTCCACCCTGCCGCGGATGGTCATCGCGGCGTTCACCGGACCACCGTCGGCGTTGCGCGCGGTGACGACCACGCGGTAGCGGCCCGAGGGCGCGGAGGAGCCGTCCTCCATGCGTCCATCCCACGTGAAGCTGCGGTTGCCCGCCGCCTGCGCTCCGAGGTCGAGCGTCCGGACGAGGCGCCCGGCGTCGTCGTAGATCGCGACCTCGGACGCCGCGGCCGGCGCCGGGAGGTGGAAGGCGCCGCTGATCGACTCGCCCTCCCGCAGCATGAGGTGCGAGGTGTCTGCCTCCACGCTCCGGCCGACGAGGTCGGCGGCCTGGCTGTTGGCCATGCCGGCGGTCGCCAGCGAGAGCGAAGCGAGCCGATCGTCGATCGCGACGAGCCGCTCCACGGAGGTGAGCTGCGCGAGCTGCTGCATCATCCCCTCGGTGTCCATCGGCTGCATCGGATCCTGGTTCCGGATCTGGGTGACGAGCAGCCGCAGGAACGAGTCGGGCCCCAGCGTCGAATCCGTCGTCGGGGCCGAGGGAGTGCCAAGGGCGGCGCTGCTGGTTCGAGAGGTGATCTCCATCGCTTCGTTCTCCTTCAGGCCACGTCTCGGGATCGTCGCGCATCGATCAGTGCGCGCTTGAGCGTCTCGATGCGGCTGTGCACGCGTCCATCGACCCGCGCGCCGCTCGCTTGCACGACCGCACCGAGACCCTCGACGGTGTCGTCGAGTTCCACTTGCACGCGCCGTGCCCCGTGCTCGACGGTCGCGCTGTCGAACGCTTCGAGCAAGGCCTCGTAGGTCGCCCGCGAGGCGCGGATCTTCATCCCCTCCGAAGGCTCGACGGCAGCGAGGGCCGCCCGCACGAGCGCGCGATGCAGTTCCGGTCGGCTCGCCAGTTCGTCCTCGACGAGCACCGTCGCGATGTCCACCGCGAGCTCGAGCAGCTCGCTCTCGACATCGGCGAGCACGTTCGCACGCGCCCGAAGCAGCGCGCTGGCGGCCTCGCCGAGGGCGACCTTCTTCGCCTCGAGCTCAGGGTCCGGCAGGAGCGGCCCGAGCGCGGGCGGCATGGCCGGATGGGGACGGCTCGATGCTGGGGGCAAGTCGAGCCACGGAACCGACTCGGCGCGGGGCTCCGCGGCAACCTCCGCCTCGACAGGGGCCGGCGTAGCGGCCGCCTCGGCGGGCGGCTCGATCGGCGGCGGGGGCGGCGGAGGCGGCTCGGTCTCGGCGCGGACGGGGCCCTCGCCGCGCGGACGGAAGCGCACGCTGCGGACCGATTCACCGGGCTGCACGGCCCATGGGATCGCCGACTCGGTGCGGGGTGCGTCCTCTCGCGAAGGGAACGCGAAGGGACGCACGTCCCTCGTGCGCCGCTCAAACAAAGTCGGCTCCGCCATCGCGAACGATCGAGATGCGCCCGTCGCGCTCGAGGGTGAGCGCCGCCTCGACCATCGCGCGCTGGGCCCCCTCGACCTCCGAGAGCCGGGTCGGGCCAAGCAGCGCGAGGTCCTCGCGGAGCATGTCGGCCGCGCGCTGCGACAGGCTCGAAAAGACCCGCTGACGCAGCGCCTCGCTCGCGGTCTTGAGCGCGAGCAGGAGCTGATCCGTCGGGACCTCCTTGAGCACCTGCTGCATCGACCGCGTGTCGAGGCGTCGCAGGTCCTCGAACGTGAAGAGCGCCTGGCGAAGCGAATCGGCCATCGTGCTGTCGGCCTCGCCGAGCGCATCGAGGATCGAGCTCGACTCGTCCTGGCTGACACGCTTGAGGATGGTGGCGGCGACATCTTTGCCCTTGATGGGCTTGCGCTGACCGCCCTCGAGGCGGGCGAGGTGCCGCTCGTACTCGGCCTCGACCTCGGCGAGCGCCGACGCCGGCACGCTCTCGAGGTAGCCGAGCCGCTGCACCACCTCGCGGCGGAGCTCGGCCGAGAGGCCCAGCAGGACCTCGGAGCCCTTGGCGCCATCGAGCTGGGACAAGATGAGCGCGGCCGTCTGCGGGTGTTCCCGCTCGATGAGGCCGGCGAGCGTCTTGGGGGGAAAGCGGGTGAACGGCGAGACGCGCTCCTCGGGCGTCTCCTTGGCACCCTCCCACAGCGCGCGGGCACGCTGCTGACCGTGGGCACTGCCGACGAGTCGCTTCAAGTAGCCCTCCGAGCCTGCCAGGCTCGCCGGGACGCCCGCGCGGAGCCGCTCGACGAACTCGCGCTGGGCGACGACGATGGCTGCCGGAGGCACCTCGTGCATCTTCGCGATGGTCCGCTTCAGGAGGGCCAGCTCCCGGTCGTCGAGGCTCGCCACCATGCGGGTCGCGACGTCTTCGTCGAGGCTGACGAGCACGAGGAGCGCCTTCTCCGCCGGAGAGAGCTGAATGTCGGGCATCGCTGGGATGACCGGCAGCGGCGTCTTCGGGTCGGGGCCCGCGACCCCGGCGAGCGGAGGCCGGGCGAGCTCCGCCCCCGGCGCGCCCGCAGGGGGAGGAGCCGATGGACGGGGTATCTGGGTCTCGACGACCACCTCGGGCATGCGGGGGCCTACTGCACGCATCGGACCACTCTTTCCGCCCTTCAGATCAGGGCTGGATCGCCCGATGGTACTCCGAAGCAAGGGGAACGACGGCG
>Ga0209985_10001769_pt1 | contig 20531 bp, 20 predicted proteins | sample NOAtaG_FD_187305 | JGI IMG/M metagenome (GOLD analysis project Ga0209985, IMG submission 187305) | Freshwater lake microbial communities from Lake Erie, under a cyanobacterial bloom - NOAA_Erie_Diel6S_1000h metaG (SPAdes) (version 2) | ecosystem: Environmental > Aquatic > Freshwater > Lake ...
ACGGTTGCGTGGCGTGATGTAGTTCATAAAATGATTACAAGGCATGAAAATACTTCATGAATTACATTACAACAAACTCCTTTTGGACATTTAAATTGTGGATAGTAAATTCACAGTCTGACGTTAGGTGCAACCTTAGAAAAAAATAGCAGAATATGAATAAAATAATAGTGCTTACATTTTTTCTAGGTTTAACCATTTCGGCTTTTTCTCAGTCGAATGAGGCAAAATATTTTCATAGAAGCAATGGTAATATTATAGATCCTAGTGGTAATCGTTTCATAATTAAAGCTACAAATGTAAGTTGTTGGCTTTACCAAGAGAATTACATTTTCGGAGGCGCACAAAATGTACATAAAATTACAGCGGAAAATTTGAATGAAATTCTCGGCATGAATGCTTACGGCAATTTCTCGAAACAGATGATGGAGTATTTCATAACTGAAGAAGATATTCGTCTAATGAAGAAAATGGGGTTTAATTCAGTAAGAGTTGGTTTTTCAGCGGAGTCATTTGACAACGATTCTATAAAGAAAGTGCTATTTTCTGCTTTAGATAATCTTTTACCCACTTTTAAAGAAAACAATGTAGCTATTATACTTTCAATGATTCATGCAGCTAAGCCTCAAAATACTTTATGGGTTTCAAACTATTCGAAAGGAGCAACAGTTTTGTGGGACTCGGAAGAAGCAAAGCTAAAGACAGCCTCTATATGGTCAGAAATAGCTCAACACTACAAAGATGAACAGATTATTTTAGGGTACGATCTAATCAATGAGCCAAACATCACTCGGAAACGAGAAAAGGAATTAATCGATTTATATCAAAAAATAACTACCTCAATAAGGAAATACGACACGAATCATATGATTATTTATGAAGGGAATAGCTATGCGACAAAACTGGATGTTCTATCAAATTATGATAGCCTATTGGATGCTAATGCTTGTTATCAATTTCATTTTTACAGTTGGTTTGGTGAGAAAATTGAAAAAAGACTGCCTTTACATATAAACAATGCGCAAGCACATAATCGCCCAATTTTCTGTGGAGAATTTGGAATCAACCGATTATCGGCAATTAAGCAACAAGTTGATTTAATGAACAACGCAAGAGAAATGGATGGTTGGGCAATGTACACCTGGAAATCTATTGAACTTACAACTACAAAAGAAGAAAAGAAAAGACCACCCTACTATGGAAGATGGATTTTTATTCCATTTGAGGATTTACACATGTCGGTTCTACAGTTTCATATGGACAATGAAATGCGTGATGTAATGGATTGGTTAACGAACGTGAAGGGCTCTAAAAAACCAAGTGCCGAAACGACAGTAAATGTCATATATAAAATTATTAATGCTGTAGAAGTGAAAAATTGTAAAATTGACAAAATACATTTAGAAGCACTCGGACTTAAATTAGATTAAAGCCAATGGACGAAAGAAAGGCAGCAGCTAACAGCGCACAAGCGCAACCCGAAAAGGGTATGCGCCTGTGCGCAAACCGTTATCTCATTCACTATTGAAAATTGTAATGGTATAGGAATTCATGTTTGAAACCAGTCGCCTCCATGTACACCCCCTTACCCACGCCCAATTGTTGCAATGCGTCCGCATTGACCATTCACTCGAACAAGCCCTGCAACTGAAGCCAATACCGAGAAACATTTCATCGGAATTGAAAGAAGCACTCGATGAAACCATCCTGCCGAATGTCAAGGCCAGTGGCGCACAGTACCGGTTTAGTACCTTGTGGACGGCTGTTCTGAATTCTGAGCAGGTCATGGTAGCGGATCTTTGCATCATGGGCGAGCCGAATAAAGATGGAGCAATCGAAATCGGTTACGGCACCTACGAGGCTTTTCAAGGTCAGGGCTTCATGACGGAACTGGTCGGAGGCATAGTTTCCTGGGCCAGGGAAGAGCCTTCGGTGAAGTCGATCAAGGCTGCCACCGATAAACCAATCTTGCATCGATCAGGGTGCTGGAAAAGAATGGCTTTTTAAAACTAGGGGAGACAGAGGCGCAGTTCCTTTGGAAATTTTCGCTGAAATTGGTTTGAAGGATGAAGCTTTGGAGTAGTCAACGAATTGGTAATGGTTTCGATACCTGCTTACAGCCTCCTTTTTTGTGTATATGCTTTTTATAACCATAACGTTGCCTTTTTCTGTTTGCTGAAAGTGGCGTAGGGTTTAACAAAAAAAGCCCGGTCTCCCGGGCTTTTTTTGAAGTTCAAAAATCTCAAGGCTTCCACTTAATGCTGCAACCCACCGCCTTGGTGCCGGTGATGGTTACGGCTTTGCCGGCCTGGATTTCGGCGATAGCTTCTTCAACAAACTTGCGGTCTGCCTTGGCAGCGTCTTCGTAGTTGTTGTCGATCGCGCCCACATATTTCACCACCAGCTTGCCCTTTTCGCGGGCGAGGAGATAGATATGCGGGGTCTTCATGGCGCCGAAACTGCGGGCTACCTGCTGGGTCTGATCGTAGAGGTAAGGGAAGGTATAGCCCTTTTCCCTGGCGCGGGCCTGCATTTTGCCGTAGCTGTCTTCCGGAACCACGGTGCTGTCGTTCGGGTTGATGGCGATTACCGGGAAACCGAGCGCCTTGTACTTCTTGTCGAGGTCGATGATGCGCTGCTCGTACTTCACGGCATAAGGACAATGGTTGCAGGTGAAAGTGACGATAAAGCCTTTGGCTTCGGGGTAAGAGGCCATGCTAATCATTTTGCCATCGATGTTCTTCAGGCTGAAATCAACTGCGGTGTCGCCGGCCTGGTAACCGGTGGTGGCTGTTGTGAAAGAGGCTGCCGTCAGCAGGCTGATTGCCGCCACGGGAAGGAGAAATTGGGTGTATTTCATGGGATATTGTGGATGAATTCGGTGAGTTCGAGGGTAGATTGAAATATGTAGGAATGCTTGTAGGCTTTGCCTTTGCCCAAAACCAGGGTATAGGGAATATTGCCTTGCCAGGTGGTGTCTATGCCGTTGATGAGGGCATCGGCATCCACTTCGTCGATAAGGTAGCGGCTGCCGCGTATGCCTTTGCGGTCGAGCAGGGCAGCTGCTTTCGGGCCGTGGTCGCGCATATCGAAGCTGAAGTAGTGGAAGCGCACGCTGCCGCGCAGGATGCTGTCGGCTTCGCGGAAGAAGCCCATTTCAGCCACACAGGGACCACACCAGGTGGCCCAGAAATTCACGACATGTACCTGTGTATCGTTCCGCGCCTGTTCAATCAGCCGGAGAATCTCAGGTGTGCGCACGGGTTTCAGGGCACCTGTTTGCTGCGCACCCAGCCTGTCGTTCAGCAGGAAGAAGGAAAGGGCAAGTAAGAGGAAACGCATTGGCTTAATAACGGCTGAAACTGCAAACCGTTTGCCAAAGTCAGTTCCCGCTGCTCATATTATGGTAAACTTTGATGACGTCGTCGTCTTCGTCGAGCTTGTCGAGCAGCTTTTCTACATCGGCGGCCTGTTCGGCGCTGAGCTGCTTGAGGTCGTTGGGCAGGCGTTCGAATTCTGCGGTAACGATTTCAAAGGCGCGTTCTTCGAGGGCTTTCTGGATATTGCCGAAATCGGTGAATCCGCCGTACATCACCACGGTATCGTCTTCTTCGAAGAGTTCGTCTACCCCGAAATCGATCATTTCAAGTTCAAGATCTTCGATGCTGACGCCTTCCTTCTTTTTCACCTTGAACACGCTCTTGCGTTCGAAGAGGTAGTTGAGCGAACCGGTGGTGCCCACTTCGCCGCCGGCCTTGGAAAAATAGGCACGCACATTGGCGATGGTGCGGGTGGGGTTATCGGTATTCGTTTCCACGACGATGGCGATTTTGTGCGGACCGTAACCTTCGTAGACCATTTCCTTGAAGTTGTCTACTTCCTTGTTCACCGCACGCTGTATGGCCCTGTCGATATTGTCTTTGGGCATATTGGCCGCACGGGCGTTCTGGATCACCGCGCGCAGCCGTGCATTGGTGTCGGGGTCGGCACCGCCTTCTTTGGCAGCGGTCGAGATTTCCCGGCCGAATTTGGTAAATACCTTGGCCATATTGGCCCAGCGTTTCATCTTGCGTTCCTTGCGGAATTCAAAAGCGCGTCCCATGCCGCGAAGATAATTCCGGAAGGATGACATTCGACCCGGGAAGGCCGGGTGGGAAGTAGGAGGGTTTGTGACATGGGTGAAGGGAATCAAGTTTTTTAAAGAACCTCCTTACTTGATACCAGTTCTATTTGTTGCTTACAGAGACCGCGAAGGGAAAAACACGCAAAGACCGCAGAGAGGGCGGATTCCAAAAGTCTTTGCGCTCTTTGCGTGCTAACCCAATCTGGCCGTAGCTTAGAAGTATAAAATGTATGCAGAAGTACGTTGCCAGCAGGCTGTCTTTGCGGGCTTTGCGTGAAACAAATCACAAAAAGGTTCACGCAGAGACCGCAGAGGGGAAAACACGCAAAGACCGCAGAGAGAGCACGAGCTGGATGTTTTTTGCGCATAGCCAAATGCAGTCAACGGCTGAAGCAAGCATGAATTTCCTTTTGGCATTCCTTTGTGACAGCATCCGATTTCGCATTAATTTCCCCATCGCTATGACACAGAACGCATCATACCCCGATATCTTCCTGCCTGAAACCAATGCACAACTCTTTGCACGGATTGATCAATTGCGGCCCGATACACAAGCATTGTGGGGTAAAATGAAGGTCGACCAGATGCTGGCACATTGTTGTGTTCCTTACGAACAAGCCCTGGGACTCCGCCAGGACGGACCCAATGTTGTCATGAAATGGATGCTGCGCCTGTTCTTCAAGACAGGCATGGTGAACGAAGTGCCCTACAAACAAAGCCTGCCAACTGCACCCGCCTTTGTAATCGCCGACCGCCGCAATTTCGAAAGGGAACAGTCACGGCTGAAGGATTTGATCCGGCAATTCACAGCGCCCGGCCGCGCCCATTACGATGGCAAGGAGCAGATTTCGCTCGGGAAGCTGAGCGCAGATGAGTGGAATAACCTGATGTTCAAACACCTCGACCACCACCTCCGTCAATTCGGGGTTTAAGAGAACATACACGGAGCTGATCATGGACAGCCATAGGCTATTGCACTGCTGTCACACACCCGACCCAAATCAGTTGCAAGCCTAACGCCCGTCATACGCCAGGCGCTGTCCACAGCCGTATTTCGTGCTATGCTTTCTTCGTATCAACCCGCTTATTGTATTCCTTTCCATGCACTCGGTTTGAAAGATGTGGCGGTGGTAGGCGGGAAAAATTCGTCGCTCGGCGAAATGTTCCGCAGCCTCAGCCAGGCCGGTGTAAAGGTGCCCGACGGTTATGCCAGCACCGCCGATGCATTCCGCCTCTTCCTAAGCGAAAACAGGTTGGATGCAGTGCTGCAACATCGCCTTTCCCAGCTGCTGCCCGATTATTCCAATCTGCACGCCATCAGCGACGCCTGTCGGCAATTGGTGCTGGAAGCCCGCATGCCCGAAGCCATCGAGAACGATCTGGTGCTGGCCTATGAAAACCTATGTGCCAAGGCCGGTAGAGAAGTAGAAGTGGCCGTTCGCAGCAGCGCCACCGCCGAAGACCTGCCCGAAGCGAGCTTCGCCGGTCAGCACGATTCCTTTTTAAATATTTGCGGGAAGGATGCCGTAGTGTCGGCTGTCCAGCGCTGTTTTGCCAGCCTCTACAATGCCCGCGCCATAAAATACCGCATCGACCATGGTTTCGATCATGCCGCCGTGGCCATCAGCGCCGGTGTGCAGATCATGGTGCGCAGCGACCTCGGCGGCGCGGGAACCTGCTTCACACTTGAACCCGAAACCGGATTTCGCGAAGTGATCGCCATCCACGCCTGCTGGGGACTGGGCGAGAACATCGTGCTCGGGGCCGTCAATCCCGACGAATTCATCGTTCACAAACCCACCTTGCGCCAGGGTTTTCGTTCCATCGTCGGCAAACGCCTCGGCGACAAAGCCAAAACCATGGTCTATGCCGGAGCCGGTGAAAAAGCCCGGCTGAACAATACCGATACGCCTGCAGATAAGCGCAGCCGTTACGTTTTGAACGACGATCAGGTGCTTGCCCTGGCACATGCCGCCCTCGAAATCGAAATGCATTACCAGCGCCCGATGGACATCGAATGGGCCCTCGACGGCCAAAGCAACGAGATGTGGATCGTGCAGGCCAGGCCGGAAACCGTCCATGCCAACGACAGCGGCAAGGTATTCACCGAATACAGCCTCGAAGTAATGGGCGAAGTGCTGGCAGAAGGACTCGCCGTAGGAACCAAAATCGCTGCCGGTCGGGCACGCATACTCGGCGCATCCCACGAAGCCGGACAACTCCAGGAAGGGGAAGTGCTCATCACCGATATCACCAACCCGGACTGGGATCCCATCCTGAAAAAAGCTGCTGCCATCGTCACCAACAAAGGCGGCCGCACCAGCCATGCCGCCATCGTAGCCCGCGAGCTCGGCGCTGTTGCCGTGGTGGGAACCCTGAACGGAACTTCCGTCATCCGCGATGGGGAAGAGGTGACCGTTAGCTGTGCGGAAGGACAGATCGGACGGATCTACCGCGGAATCCTGCCCTGGAAGGAAAGCAGCCGCAGCATGGAAAGCCTTCCCCAACCCCAAACGCCTGCCATGCTTATCCTCGGAGACCCCGACCGGGCCTGGCATCACGCGCTGTTGCCGCATAAGGGTGTGGGATTGCTCCGCCTGGAATTCATCATCAATAACAGTATAGGGATCCATCCCATGGCCTTGCTGCATCCGGAACAAATCAGCGATCCGGTCATCAGAAAGGAAATCAGCGATCGTGTGGGCAAGCTGGAAAATGCTTCGTCGTATTTTGTCGATAAACTTTCAATAGCTGTAGGTTCGATAGCTGCAGCCGCCTGGCCTTACGATGCGATCGTACGGATGAGCGATTTCAAAAGCAACGAATACGCCAACCTGCTTGGAGGCCGCGATTTTGAACCGCATGAGGAAAATCCCATGATCGGCTTCCGCGGCGCCTCCCGCTATTACGATCCGCGCTACGAGGCCGCGTTTCGGCTTGAATGTGCGGCCATGCTGCGGGTGCGCAACACGATGGGCCTGAAGAACGTCAAGCTCATGATTCCCTTCTGCCGCACGCCGGAAGAAGGCCGCAAGGTGCTGGATATCATGGCCGATTGCGGACTGGTGCGGGGTGAAGACGGACTGCAGGTCTATGTGATGGCGGAGATTCCGTCCAATATCCTTCGCGCGGAAGATTTCGCTGAACTTTTCGATGGCTTCAGCATCGGCTCGAACGACCTGACCCAGCTTACACTCGGCCTCGACCGCGATTCAGCTCTGGTAGCCGGACTCTTCAACGAGCAAGATCCCGCCGTTACCCGGCAGATCGAAACCCTTATCGAAACGGCGCATCGCTGCGGGCGCAAAGTCGGTTTGTGCGGGCAGGCCCCAAGCGATCACCCGGAATTTGCCCGCATGCTCATAAAAGCCGGTATCGACAGCATTTCCTTCAATCCGGACGCCTTGTTCCGCGGAATGGAGAACATGCATGCCGCTGAACAGGAACAATCCACATCTGACTCATAAAAACACTACACAATATGCATATCCTCGACAACCTCACAGCCTTCGTCACCGGCGCCGGTTCAGGCATCGGTAAAGCCATTGCCCATCGCTATGCCGCTGAAGGCGCCAACGTATTCATCACCGATATCCGGGAAGACCGTTTGCTCGCTGTAGCCGACGAAATCAAACAGGCCGGTGGCAAAGTGGCGTTTCAGGCCGGCGACCTGGCCGACGAAAATACCGTACAAAGCCTGGTCGATACCTGCCGCAAGCAGTTCGGCGAGATCGACATCCTGGTCAACAATGCCGGTATTCTCGACAATTTCATGCCAGCTGCCGAAGTATCGTTCGACCTCTGGAAACGCGTTATGCAGGTCAATGTCGACGGGCCCTTCTTCACCTGCCATGCGGTATTGCCGGGCATGGTGGAACGCGGCCGAGGCATCATCATCAATATTTCTTCCATCGGGGGCCTGCAGGGTTCACGCGCCGGAGCAGCCTATACCACCAGCAAGCACGCCTTGATTGGTTTGACGAAGAACATCGGCTTTCAATATGCCACCAAAGGCATCCGTTGCAATGCCATAGCTCCCGGAGGTGTTAATACCGCCATCACGGAAGGCGTGCAGCCGAGTGTTTTTGGCTATGAAAGGCTGATGAGCGGCATCGGCAGCAATATCCGTTCGGCAGAGCCGGATGAAATCGCCGGTGTGGCGCTGTTCCTGGCATCGCCTGATGCGTCATTCGTGAACGGTGCGGTTGTTACGGCCGACGGCGGCTGGACAGCCTACTGATACATTCAGCTGTTCAGCGGCGCAGGCTGCGCTCGATCGCATGGTCGTAGGTGTCGGCGAAGGTGGCGGTATCGCCCCAGTCTTCCGCATCTACGACAATGCGCTCGGGTATCACCCGTCCGATCACCGCAAAAGGAACGCCGTGCATGGCGGCGGTTTCTTCGATGCGCGCCAGGGTCAGTTCGTTTTTCACGCTCACCACCACGCGGCCCTGTGCTTCGCCGAAAAGGAAGGCATCTTTGCGCAAAACCGGATTGCTGTGGATATGGAAGCCCAGGCGTCCGGCCATGGCGCTTTCGAGGAGGTTAACAAAGAGTCCGCCTTCGCTGATATCGTGGCAACTTTCCACCCAGCCCGAGCGGATCATCTGTTTCAGGGACTGGTGCAATTGGTATTCTTCGTCGAGGTTGAAATAGGGGCAGGGCGAGAGCTCTACCTGATGGTATTTAGCGAGGTATTGGCTGGAACCGATGTCTTCGCGCTGGTGTCCGAGCATCACAAGGATATCGCCTGCCTGGCGGAAACCAAGGCCGGTGATATGCGCCGGGTCTTCGATCACGCCCACCATGCCGATGGACGGAGTCGGGTAAACCGCCGTACCGTCGCTGCTTTGGTTGTAGAAACTCACGTTGCCGCCTGTTACGGGTGTGTCGAACTTGCGGCAGGCTTTGCCCATGCCGTCGATCGCGTGCTTGAACTGGTAATAGACTTCCTTGTTGTACGGATTGCCAAAGTTCAGGCAATTGGTGATGGCGGTAGGTTCGCCGCCGGTACAAACGATGTTGCGGGCAGCTTCGGCTACGGCAATCTGGGTGCCTTTATCGGCGTCGGCGTAAACATAACGGCTGTTGCAATCCACCGTCAGCGCGAGACTTTTCTCGCTTCCCTTTACCTTCACAACGGCTGCGTCTGAAGGGTGGTTGGTGCTTTGCATCACCGTGCCTACCATGCTGTCGTATTGGCGGTAAACCCAGCGCTTGCTGGCGATATTGGGTAAGGAAGTGATGAACTCCGCCACTTCCTTCAAGTCTGCAGGAACCGGAATATGCTCGTCGTTGAATGCCGCAATTTTCTCAAAATAGGCCGGTGTTTCCCATTCGCGTTTGTACACGGGGGCACCGCCGCCGAGCACCAGGCTTTCCGCAGGGATATCGCCTTCCAGCTCGCCGTTCATGTAATAGCGCACCCTGCCGGTATCGGTAACCACGCCAATCTGCGCGTGGGTGATTTCCCATTTGTCGAACACGGCTTCAGCGGCCGCTTCCATGCCTTTCTTCACCACAACCAACATCCGCTCCTGGCTTTCGCTGAGCAGGATTTCCCAGGGCTTCATATCGGCCTGGCGCAGCGGAACCTTGTCCAGCCATACATCCATGCCTGTGCCGCTCTTGGCGCTCATTTCGCTGGTCGAACAGGTGATACCGGCAGCGCCCATGTCCTGGATGCCCACCACAGCTCCGGTAGCGATCAATTCCATGGTCGCTTCGAGGATAAGCTTTTCCCAGAAGGGATCGCCCACCTGCACGCTGGGCAGGTCGTTGGCTGCGTCTTCGCCGATATCCTTGGATGCGAAAGCCGCTCCGTGGATGCCGTCTTTGCCGGTCGCCGAACCGAAGATATACACCGGATTGCCCGGCCCGTCGGCTGCGGCGCTTACGGTTTTGCCCACTTCCACCAGGCCTACGCTCATCGCGTTGACGAGGATATTGGTTTCGTAGCAGTCGTCGAAATACACTTCACCACCGACGGTCGGAATGCCGAATGCATTGCCGTAATCACCGATGCCTTTCACCACGCCTTTGAGGAGCCATTGGGTGCGTTCGGTCTTGATATTGCCGAAGCGCAGCGAATTGAGCTGCGCAATCGGACGAGCGCCCATGGAGAATACGTCGCGGTTGATGCCGCCCACACCGGTGGCAGCGCCCTGATACGGTTCGATGGCGCTGGGGTGGTTATGGCTTTCGATCTTGAAACAGCAGGCCAGTCCGTCGCCGATATCCACCAATCCGGCATTCTCTTCACCGGCCTTGGTGAGCAGTTTGCTGCCATCGCGGGGAAGGGTTTTCAGCCAGGTGATGGAGTTTTTGTAGCTGCAGTGCTCGCTCCACATCACGGAATACACACTCAGTTCATTGAAGTTGGGGGTCCGGCCCAGGATTTCCCTGATTTTGTCAAATTCTTCGGGCAATAATCCCAGCTCGCGGGCCTGTTCTAAGGTGGCTGTTTGCATGCAGGCGCAAAGGTAAGGCAGGGAGCGGCGGAAAGAAAATTACCGGAAGCAGTCAGGCTTATGCTTTCGGATGCGAATGAACAGGTCTGGATTACCGACGACATTATCTGGTTTTTTGGGTCTTTACGCACTTTATTATCCAAGTAAAATCAAAATCAATCTTTGAAATTACTTGGATGATTCAGCCTTCAATCCGCCGGTAATGATGGCAATAGTTCGTTCAACCCCACAAATCCAATTGGGCGGGCAGCAGCCGGAAGCTGCGCCGGTGATGCGGCGTTACGCCAAACTTCCGGATGGCATCGCGGTGCGCAATGGTGGGATAGCCGGCGTTCCGGTTCCAGCCGTATTGCGGATAATCGAGGTGCAGGCGTTCCATGTGCTCATCGCGGTGCGTCTTGGCCAGGATACTGGCCGCAGCGATGGAAACGAAACGTCCGTCTCCCTTTATTTCCGTGCGGTGTGGAATACCGGGATAGGGGCGGAAGCGGTTGCCGTCGATGAGGATAAACTCCGGGCGCAATACCAGCTGATCCAGCGCGCGGTGCATGCCTGTAATCGAAGCCTGCAGGATATTGATGCGGTCGATTTCTTCCGGTTCCACCATCACCACAGCCCATTGCAGCGCTTCCTTTTCAATCACCGAACGCAGCATTGCGCGCTGTTTTCGGCTCAATTGCTTGCTGTCGTTCAGCACCGGGTGGTTCCAGCCTTCGGGCATAATGACGGCAGCAGCGGCGACAGGCCCTGCCAGGCATCCGCGGCCGGCTTCGTCGCAGCCGGCTTCCGGATAGACAGCCGATGAGCCGGGTACCTGGAGCATGGGGCGAAAATACACGCCCTGCAGTTTATCGATACCCATCTGCTGCTGGTCGGGAATCCACGCTTTCATCCCCCCCAAAGATCCGTTTCAACGAACGCGACTACAGGCTCCGGTAACTTGCAGGGTTGATTTGCGTCACATAAGGGCTAACTAAATAAATCAATATGAACAAGACCATCCTTCTCCTCGGTTCGGTAAGCCTCCTTACGCTTGCCTTCAGTGCGTGCAGCAAAGAAGCAATCCAACCTGCTGCAAAAACATCCGACATCCAGGCTACACCTTACAAAGTGGTGTTTGTATCGGGTAAGGAAGTTGCTACATCCCGCCTTTACCTTGACGGCCGGAGCATCCAGTACCTCACCGCCCGCGATAACAACGGCAAACCTTTGGAGGAAACCACCCGCAGCCTGCAAACGCATACCTATACAGTACGCATGTTCGATGCCGGCGGTAAGGAAGAACTGGCAGGCCGCCTGCATTTCAATGGCCACCAGCTGGAAAAAGACATGGATCTGGGCGATGTGCGCATCGAGCGCGATGACCTCGACCGGCTCTATACCGTATGGATTGATATGTAAAGCAATCTGGTTGTTTGGGAAAGAGCCGTCTGGTGTGCATACCGGGCGGCTTTTTTTGTGCGCGCAATCCACCTGCCATTCACGTCGCGGCTTGCCTAAATTTGCAGCCCATGACCCAATACCGGAGCATACTCTACGGGAATTACCACAGCACCCAGAGCGGACGAGCTTCGGGTACCGATGCGCGCGCCCTGTTCGAACGCGAAAAGGAGCAGTTCAGCCGGGAAACAATTCCCCTGCTTGGCAACCTGTCGCGCGATGCCCGCATCCTCGACATCGGTTGCGGCTCCGGTTCGCTCATCGCCGCCCTGCAAGACGCCGGTTTCACGCATTGCAAAGGCATCGACGTCAGCAAGGAACAGGTGCAGCTGGCCCATAGCCTGGGTGTTCATGCGGTGGAGGAAGGCGATGTCATGCAGCACCTGCGCGATGCACCCGCTGCCTACGATCTGATCTGCGGTATGGATATCATCGAGCACTTCACCAAAGACGAACTCACCGATCTCCTGCAGCTGCTCGCCGCTGCACTCAAACCCGGCGGCAGGGTAATTTTCCGCACCCCCAACCTCGATGCGCCCATGGCCTCCGTTTTTGCCCATGGCGATTTCACCCACGAAAACTACCTGAACGCGAGCAGCGCTTCCCAGGTGATGTTGGCCTGTGGATTTCAACAGGTGGAAGTGCGCCCTTCGCTGATGCGCGCTCCCGGCTTCCTGAAAGAGTCGATCCGCCGCATCGCCTTCGGATTGCTTGCTTTTCGCCTGAAACTCACGCTCTTTGCCACCGCACGCAGCACCCGCGGCGTTCTCTTTACTCCTAACATGATCATCGTCGCTTTCAAACCATGACGCAAGCACCCATTGCCATGATAACCGGTGCCAGCTCGGGTATTGGTGAGGCTACAGCCCGCGCCCTGGCCGATGCAGGCTATGCTTTGATTCTCACGGCGCGGCGCAGCGATAAGCTGGAAGCTTTGGCAGAAAAGCTCCGCGCGATAGGGGCATCCGTTCATACCCTTGTTTTTGATGTGCGCGATGAAGCAGCGGTGGAAGCTGCTGTAACCTCGCTGCCTGAATCATGGCGAAGTATCCGGGTTTTGGTCAACAATGCAGGCCTGGCACTGGGTCTCGCACCGATCGACAAAGGCAATCCCGACCATTGGGAAACCATGCTTGATACGAATGTGAAAGGCCTGCTGCATGTGACGCGCTTTATACTGCCCCTGATCAACAAAGACGGCAGCGGTCATATCGTCAATATTGGCTCAATCGCCGGCAAGCAGGTGTATGCCAATGGTGCGGTTTACTGCGCCAGCAAATACGCCGTCGATGCGCTAACCCAGGGCATGCGGATTGATTTGGCGCATATTCCCATCCGCGTGGGTTCGGTTTGCCCCGGAGCCGTGGAAACAGAATTCAGTTTAGTGCGTTTCGAAGGCAATGCCGAAAAAGCTGCTTCCGTTTACCAGGGCTTTGAAAACCTTGTGGCTGCAGACATTGCTGACGCCATCTGCTGGATGATCAGCCGGCCGAAGCATGTGAATATCAACGATATCGTAATCATGCCCACCGCCCAACCAAACGCTTCCACCATCCTGCGCAAGAACGCCTGAAACCATGAGCAACAAGAACAAGAAACGCGACGGCATCGTATTCAGCACCAACCCGGATTACAGTTACGGCGGGGATGCAGAACAGGAACCCGAAACGCTTCCGCCGGCAGAACAGAAGCTCTATGTGCGCCGGGAAGTGCGGAATGGGAAACCGGCCGTCGTTGTGAAGGAATTTATCGGCAGCCGCGCCGATCTGCATGCACTGGAAAAGAAACTGAAGCAGCACTGCGGGGTAGGAGGATCAGCCAAAGAAGGTGAAATCCTCATTCAGGGCGACTTGCTCGACAAGGTCCGCGCCTATCTGCAACAGTTGGGTTACAAAACCAAAGGGTGATACTGCTTATTCTGCAGCCGGCTTCATCAAAGGCTGTTCGCGCAGTTTCTCGCGAAACAGCTTCTTGAACTTGTTCACCTTTTCGCCCACCACATACTGGCAGTAAGGATTGGAAGGGTTCTGCCTGAAATAGTCCTGGTGGTAATCTTCGGCCGGATAGAAACTCTCCAACGCAACGATTTCGGTGACAATTTGTCCGTCGTATACACCCGCTTCCTGCAAGGCATTGCGGCTGGCTTCGGCCTGCACGCGCTGGCTGTCGTTCATAAAATAGATACCGCTGCGGTATTGTGTTCCGACATCTTCGCCCTGGCGGTTGAGTTGCGTCGGGTCGTGGATGCGCCAGAATATTTCCAGCAGATCGGCATAGGAGGTCAAGGCCGGATTGTACAACACTTTCACCACTTCGGCATGCCCGGTGCGGCCGGTGCAAACTTCTTTGTAGGTGGGGTTCTTAATGGTTCCGTTGCTGTAACCTGAAACGACATCTTTCACCCCTTGCAGGTTGCGGAAAACGGCGTCGAGGCACCAGAAACAGCCGCCAGCAAAAACGGCGGAATCGGTAGCAGTAGTATCTTGTTGCATGGCAGTAGTTGCTGACTTTCGGGTTGAATCTGCGCCGGTTTGGCCCTGAGAACAGGACGCCAGTGCGCAGAGAGAACAAAGAAGGGAGAGGAAGGGTTTAACGCGGAGCATGCAGATAATGGTTGAGTAGTGCAATTCCGGTGCCAAGTGCTGCGCCTGCCAGCACATCGCCCGGATAGTGTTTGCCGGCCACCACGCGCAGTACAGCAGTGGTTCCGGCCAGGGCAAAGGCGCTGCCGGTAATCCATTTTCGCGCGTCCGGGTTTATTTCATAGGTGCGCAGCGCCAGGCTCAGCGAGGTAGCCATACAAAAAGCCGTGGAAGCATGACCGGAAGGGAAGGAGAGGCGCGCATCCGTGGCGTACACGAGGTCGGGCGGTGTGCCGCTAGCAAACACCAGCGGGCGTGGCCGGCGTATGCTGTGCTTGAGGGTTTTAGTGATGTTCAGGTTCATGAGCATAGACTGTGCGCAAACAGCCATGGCCTGGGTGCCGGCTTTCACATCCATGTTGCTGAATACAGCTGCAGGGATCATGATGGCCCCGGCCGCAATGAGACCGTCGCTCCAATGGGCAACCTGTGGCCGGTATGTATAATTCAGGCTGTGCCTGGGTGCCGGTGGAATCTGAGGGAGCGGTTGCGTGGAGCGGGCAATGGGGATGTTTACACCAGCATGGACGAGCCCAATACCACCGATGGCCCACTCACGCGCCGGTTGAAAGTGGTAGCGCTGGGCATGCACTGAGGGCATTTGCAGCAACGCAACAAACAGAATATGAATGGAATGCGTAAGAAAGGGAATGCGAAAATTGATTTGCACCATGCGGTAAGGAAATGCCGGTTTCCGCAAGCGAATATCCTGTAAATTTGCAGTTCTTTTCAAAACATCCTGTAATGATGACAAACGCAGAGATTATCGGCCGTCTGAAAGACAAGGCGGGCAAGGTTTACGAAAACCTGAGCACCGATCAGCTGGTGGAAGTGGCGCTTGAGCGCGGTGAAGGCAAACTGACCGATACCGGTGCACTCGCCGCCGATACGGGCGAATTCACCGGTCGTTCACCCAAAGACAAGTTTGTGGTGCGCGATGCCAAGACCGAAGAAACCGTATGGTGGGGTTCAGTGAATCAGCCTTTCGCACCCGAGAAGTTCGACAGCCTGCTGAACAAGGTGATTGCCCACCTGGAAGGCAAAACGCTTTTCATGCGCAAAGCCTATGCTTGTGCCGACCCGCGTTACCGTCTGAATATCGACGTGGTAACTGAAAGCGCCTATCAGAACCTGTTCGCCAAGCACCTTTTCCTGCGTCCTACTGCAGAAGAAGTACCCCATATGCCGGCTGAGTGGCTGATCCTTGCAGCACCTTCTTTCCGCGCCGATGCAGCTGTTGATGGCACCCGCCAGCACAACTTCACCATGATCGACTTCAGCAAGAAGATCATCCTCATCGGCGGATCCGGCTACACCGGCGAAATCAAAAAGAGCATTTTCACGGTAGCCAATTACATCCTGCCCCAGGAGCGCGATACCCTGAGCATGCACTGCTCTGCCAATATCGGTGAGCGCGGCGATACCGCCATCTTCTTCGGTCTGTCAGGCACCGGCAAAACCACCCTGAGCGCAGATCCGAACCGCAAGCTGATCGGCGACGACGAACATGGCTGGGCAGAAGATGATGTGTTCAACTTTGAAGGTGGTTGCTACGCCAAGTGCGTGAACCTCACCGAAGAAAAAGAACCCCAGATCTGGAATGCAATCCGCCACGGCGCCCTGGTTGAAAACGTACGCTTCAAGCCCGGTACCGATTCAGTGGATTACGATGACGTATCGGTAACTGAAAATACCCGTGTGGCATATCCGATCGAGTACATCGACAATGCGGCCGTTCCCAGTGTAGGAAAGACTCCCAAGAATATTTTCTTCCTCACTGCCGATGCATTCGGTGTATTGCCTCCGATCAGCCGCCTGACACCCGGCCAAGCGATGTATCACTTCATCAGCGGATACACTGCCAAAGTAGCAGGTACTGAAGCCGGTGTTACCGAACCACAGGCAACCTTCTCCGCTTGTTTCGGCAAGGCATTCCTTCCCCTGCACCCCGGCAAGTATGCCATGAAGCTCGGTGAAAAACTCCACGCGCATCCGCATATCCGTGTGTGGCTGGTAAATACGGGCTGGACCGGCGGTCCATACGGTGTAGGCTCACGCATGAAACTTGCTTATACCCGCGCCATGATCACCGCTGCGTTGAACGACGAACTCGAAACCGTCGAATACAAAGAGCATCCTGTGTTCGGTGTGAGCATGCCCCTGAGCTGCCCCGGCGTTCCGGCAGAATTGCTCGACCCGCGCAATACCTGGGAAGATAAAGGTGCTTACGACCAGAAAGCCAATCATTTGGCTCGTCTGTTCAACGAGAACTTTGAAACCTATGCATCCGGTGTGAACGAAGAAATCAAGGCTGCTGCTCCGCGTGAAGCCGGTCTCGCCTGATCGCATTCAGACCTTAAATAAAAAAGCGCCATCTTTAGGGATGGCGCTTTTTTTATGTGCGTTATGAAAAGTATGGCTCACATAAGGTCGGCCACCACAAAGGTGCTACCGCCACCGAAGATGATGTCGCCAGCTTGTGCTCTTGAACGCGCTGCGGCCAGGGCTTCAGGTGCACTGGCGAAAGCATCTCCGAACAATCCGCAGGCACCCGCTTGCAGGCGCAGCGTTTCGGCATCCAGCCCCCGCACTACACCCGGCTTGCAGAAATAGTAACTCGCATCTTTGGGAAACAGCGGCAGGATGCGGCCCAGGTCCTTTTCCTTCACAAAGCCAAGGATGATATGCAAATGGTTGTGGGGAATATCTTTGAGTTGTTCAAGCACCAACCGAATGCCTGGCTCGTTATGCCCTGTATCGACGATCAGCGGCGGATTGCCTTTGTCCAGATATTCCCAGCGGCCGCGTAAACCGCTCAACTCTTGCACATTGTTCAGGGCGTATGCGGCTACTTCGTCATCGATTTCCACATCCAGCGATTGCAAACCTCTAACGGCTTCCCAAACCGTGCGCATGTTCTTTTGCTGGTACTGGCCCTTCATGGAGCCATTGAAAGTTTTTGACCACCATTCTGGGTTGCGGGTAGCGATATGCAGCGGTGCGCCACGTTCGTTGGCTGCGTATTGAAACACCGGTCCGGTGATATCATCCCATTCACCCAAAACACAGGGCACCCCGGGTTTGATGATACCTGCTTTTTCGAAGGCAATCTTCTCCAGGGTATCGCCCAGCATATCCGCGTGGTCCCAACCGATATTGGTAATGACGCCCAGCATGGGCGTGATGATATTGGTCGAATCCAACCTGCCGCCCATACCCACTTCAATCACACCGAAATCCACTTGTTCCTTTGCAAACCAGTCGAACGCCATGGCTACCGTGAGCTCGAAAAAGGATGGTTGGATGCGGTCGATCAGATCGAGGTGCATGTTCACGAAATCCATCACGAACCCTTCCGGAATCATTTTTCCGTCGATGCGCATCCGCTCGCGGAAATCTTTCAGATGGGGAGAAGTATACAGTCCGGTTTTATACCCTTGGGCAAGTAAGACCGAAGCCAGCATACTGGATACAGAGCCTTTTCCGTTGGTACCGGCGATGTGAATGGATTTAAACTTGTTTTCCGGATGATCGAGCGCATCCGATAACAGCAGTGTATTGGTTAAATCTTTCTTGTACGCAGCAGCGCCCTGATGTTGGTACACAGGCAGACGGGAGAAGAGAAACTCAATGACCTCGTCGTACGAAAGAAACATTGCGGCGAAAATAGGGGCCTTGACAGCAACTTAACAAACGAAATGCAGTCCAGACGCGTATTTCAGCCCGAAAAAGCTCAGTTGTAAGTACTTAAATGTAACCTACAAACTGCGCTTGAGTTTGAAAGTGATGATGCCGACTTGCGGACAGTCGCCTTGGGGAAGTTCTGTGAATTTGAGGTTGCGGATCAACATCCGGGCAACCTCGTCCTGGTCTTCGGCAGAATAAGTGCTGCCGCGTACATCGGTGTCTTGTACCTCTGTTACGCGACCGTTACAGTCAATTTTAATTTGCACTTTGATATCGCCTTCGCCATTTGATTGAATGGTGCGTATACCCACACTGGGCCTTGTTCCGCGGAAGCTATGCCCGCCAATCAGGCCACCACCTGTTCCGCCGTTAGCGCCGCCGGTCGGTGAATTGCCCGTTCCATCAGGTGCCCCCTGGTTGCCGCGCACAAGTCCGTCGCCGCGGCCCTGGGTGCCGGTGCCATTCGGATCGCCATTCTCTACGCCCGTTTGTCCGCTGCCGCGCTGCCGGTTAATGGTCGGCAAATCGGTGGTGGGTTTTTGGGGCTGTACAGGTTTGTCGTTGTTTACTACTTCTGCCGGACGGTCGCGTTTTGGCGGATTGATGGGCGGGAGCACGACAGTTGGTTCCGGATCGTCTTGTGTAACCACATCGTCGCCACCGCCGGTTGGATTGCTGGCCGGTTCGCTGGCTTCACCACCCAATCGGGCGGCCACATCTTCCGGTCCGCCCATGTATGCCTCGCCCAACGCGATTTCCAGTCCGCCTGGTTCAGGTGGGAAAGGAGGAATCGGCGTTGTAAAACCGATCAGGGTCATGACGAACAGCAATAAACCGGTAATCATGACCGATCCGGCCATGGCTGTGATTTCGTTCTTTTGTTCCCGGGGTGACTTGGTCATATCGGTTTAATACGCTTAAGGCGTTAAAGGTAAAAGGCTGGGTTCGGTGCTGTAATGCGCCTGTACCTGAACCCGCAGGCTGTCTATCAGGGCGCGGGCAGCAGCTTCGTCGGAAGCAGTGGTGATTATCAGGCGATACAGTGTGCTTTTTTCAGGCTTGTGAATCTTCGGTGAAAATCCGGCATCCAAAAATGCCTTCGCGGCGAATCCGGCAGTCTTCTCGCTTAAGAACAAACCACCGTTGATTTGGTACGCTCCATCGAAACGGCTCAGATCGCCGGCGGGTTTAACGTCATGGGTTTCGTGATTGGCAGGAACCTGATTTTCAGGCTGTACCGGAGCAGGAAGCGCTGCTTTCGGTTCCGGATTGACGGAAACCACTTCCGCTTGCTGCTGTTGTGCTGGTTGACCGAACTGATGGCTCAGTTTCAGCACGAGAGCACCTCCCAGGGTCATAAGGGCGAGTGCGGCAGCCACTTTCCAAACCCTGAACCGAGTTACGGTGGCAGGAGACTCAGCTTCCAATACCCGGGCTTCCACAACTACAGCCGGGCGCGGTGTTGGATTTTCCTCTGTTTGGATAGGAATGGGGGGCACGGTTGCCGATTGCGGCTTCTCTGCTGCCACCTTGCGCATCTGCACTTCCATAAGCCCGTAGGCCGAGGCCTGCAGGTTCAGGCTGGTTGAAGGAATGAAGAACAAGCGGCCGTCCTGGTTGCAGAAGAATATACCCAGGTTGCCGAAAGGATGCTGTTTGTGGTCGCTGAAGGTATCCAACAACATTTTTACTTCGCTGCGAATCAGCTGGGCGGCTTCGTTGTAGGATATCTGCAGCCGGTTGGCAATCAGGTTGCCCAGCAGGCCATCGTCGTTCTTGAGGGCTTCGTTGAAGAAAACCGTGGTGTGATCTGGCAGCAGTTTGCCGGTAAAGCGATTGAAGGCAGCGCTGTGTTCACGGCGCAAAAAACCGCCGAGACCAGACACACAGACACATTCGTGAATGCCAAGCAACTCCTGCAATAAATCGGCAAGGGGTGCCATTTGACTGCTGTTTTCAACCCGTTCGTGCATGCTGTCAGTTAAAAGGATACCGCCAGGCCGCCGAGCGCAGTAAATCCGTAGCGCGGATAGCGGTACCAAAGCTGGTATTGATTGGTTGCAAGATTAGAAAGGTTTAGCCAGATACGGAAACGATCGCTGAGAAAATATTCGCTCATCAGGTTCGCATCGATGAATCCGGGCACGCTCAGGTTGGTTGCGCTGGCCA
>Ga0209985_10001770_pt1 | contig 20520 bp, 19 predicted proteins | sample NOAtaG_FD_187305 | JGI IMG/M metagenome (GOLD analysis project Ga0209985, IMG submission 187305) | Freshwater lake microbial communities from Lake Erie, under a cyanobacterial bloom - NOAA_Erie_Diel6S_1000h metaG (SPAdes) (version 2) | ecosystem: Environmental > Aquatic > Freshwater > Lake ...
TCAGCGAGACGCAACGGCTTGGCCTTACCTTCGGCATCAACCAGACCGACATCAACGCAGGCGTCGGGGCTGTTCAGGAAATCAAGGGCAGCCCGCGTCCGTGGGAAGACGCCATCGGTTATGTGAACCCGGCTGACGTGGAAAACTTCGGGGGACTCTCATACCTGGTGCCCGGGCAATACACGGCGGGTGACCCTCCGGCCGATTACTTTCGCAACGGGGCCCAGGACGGCTTTCTCGACCTCTACGGAGACAGCTTTTTCAACTACCTTGTCACCGGCACGTGGTCGCAGTTCGCGTTGAACCGCGGTCAGCTGGCGACGCGTGGCTATGCCCAGAACCTGTCGCTGCAGGTCGCCACACCGGGCAGCGATCTCAAGTACTTCAAGCTGAACTACAACGGACAGTTGTTCATCCCGCTGTGGCGCTCATTGACCCTGCGCCTGCGCGCGGATCTCGGATATGGCGACGGCTTCGGTGATACGAAGGAGCTGCCTTTCTTCGAACACTTCTACTCCGGTGGTTTCCGTTCCGTGAGGGGCTTCAAGGCGAATACCCTGGGTCCACGCAGCTCCGTTGCGGATCTCTACGAGACGCGCTCGATTCTGAATGCGGAGCTGGACGACTACCTGGGCCGCGCTTATGTGACATGCGCGCACGAGCTGGTGGGCGACAAGTACATTCCGATGGCCGACTGCGAGGACCCGGATGGCAAGCAGCTGATCGTCTCGAACCCTGCTTACTACAATCGTCGCAACAACAATGGCAACGACCCCTTCGGCGGAAACATTCTGGTCGAGGGTGGTGCCGAACTGCTCTTCCCCATGCCGTTCATCAAGGACCAGCGCTCGGTCAGAACGGGCTTTTTCCTCGATTTCGGTAATGTTTTTGATACAAACTGCAACCCCGACCAAGTACTATGTTCGGACATCGACTTCGGTGAATTGCGGTACTCGGTCGGTTTCGGCGTGACCTGGATCACGGGCTTCGGCCCCATCACGTTCAGCCTCGCCAAGCCCATCAACGATGAGGCCGCAGACCGGACAGAAGTCTTCCAGTTCTCGCTGGGCCAAGGCTTCTGATGTCGAACTCCCTGAACATTTCTGCCTGGAGCACCCACGTGAATCGGATCGGTATTGCTGCGGTCTTTGCCTGCGCACTGGCACTGTTTTCGGGTGCCGTCTCGGCACAGGGTCGTGTTGCTGTCCTCAACCTCGAGGAAGCGGTTTTCAACACTGAGGAAGCCAAGACACAGTTCAATGCGCTGCGCCAGACGCCCGACTACACGCGCAACAAGAAAGAAGCCGAAGACATCAAGAAGCAGTACGACCAGCTCGCCGAAGACTTCAACAAGAACCGCGAGGTCATGAGCGCAGAGCAGCAGGCCGACAAGGCCAAGAAGCTGAATGACCTGCGCACCGACCTCGAGTTCGTGGTGAAGAAGCTGCAGCAGTCCGAGCGCGAAGTCGCCAGTCGGGTCATGCGCGAGATGATGCCACGTGCCAACACGGTGGTCGGGGATCTGGTCAAGACCGAGGGCATCGGCCTTCTGCTCAACTCCCAGGCTGCCCTGTACTCCGAGGCCAGCTACAGCCTGACCGCCAAGGTCACCGACAAGCTCAACCAGAGCAAGCCGTGATCAGGTTCCGCATCCGGCCCAAGCCGGATGCGGGCACCCCACCGCAGGATATCGCGTCCCGCCGCATCCACGTCCCAGCGCCCGCCGAGGTAACGCAACGATGCTCATGGATGTGAACGAGATCCGGGAGCATCTGCCGCACCGCTACCCCTTTCTCCTCGTAGACCGCGTCGTAGCCCTTGAGCTCGGCAAGTCCATCGTGGCCTACAAGAACGTCACGGTGAACGAGCCGTTCTTCAACGGTCACTTCCCCGACAAGCCCATCATGCCCGGCGTTCTCATCGTCGAGGCAATGGCGCAGGCTGCGGGTGTGCTGGGCTTCAAGACGATGGGCAAGAAGCCGGCAGATGGCTCCATCTACCTCTTCGTCGGTGCAGATGACCTGCGCTTCAAGCGTCCTGTGGTGCCCGGGGACAGGCTCCAGCTGGAAGCCACCATCCTCGCGGAGAAGCGGGGTATCTGGAAGTTCGATTGCCGTGCGTCGGTGGAGGGCGAACTCGCCTGCTCGGCGACGATCCTCTGCGCCGACCGCAAGCGCTGATCCTCTGCTCGCGGCAGGATGATTTCCCGTCCTCCGCCCCGGTACCCTGGCATCTCCAGAACAGAGGACTGGCGGGGCTATGCCCAGCCCTTCCGTCTGGTGGCCGGCGTTGACGAGGCGGGGCGAGGTCCGCTCGCCGGAGACGTGGTGGCGGCGGCTGTGATCCTGCGGCAGGACTGTGTCCTGCAAGGGCTAGACGATTCGAAGAAGCTCACTGCGCTCAGGCGCTCCAGCCTTGCTGTCATGATTCGTGAACAGGCGCTCTGCTGGGCCATCGGGCGCGCCAGCCCCGCGGAGATCGATACACTCAACATTCTTCAGGCCAGCCTGGTTGCCATGCAGAGGGCCGTAGAGGCGCTGTCGGTGTCGCCCGAGTTTGTGCTGGTGGACGGTAACCGTTGCCCGCCCTGGACCCGTGCGTCGGCCGCAGTCATCGGCGGTGACGCCCGGGTGCCTGCCATCAGCGCCGCGTCGATCCTTGCCAAAGTCTGTCGTGACGCCGAGCTCGAATTGCTCGAGGAGCAGTATCCGGGCTACGGGTTTGCGGTTCACAAGGGTTATCCCACACCAACGCATCTCGCAGCGCTCGCCCGGCTCGGGCCCACGCCGGTGCACCGTCTCTCTTTTGCGCCCGTGCGTCGCGCCGCTGCACAATCGTCGGCGAACCCCGGGGGCTCATGATGAGTGTTTCCTTCGTCCATCTTCGCCTGCATTCCGAGTACTCGCTCGTCGATGGCCTCGTGCGCATCGAAGAGCTCGCCGAGCGTTGTGCGGAGCTCGGCATGCCCGCCGTCGCACTTACGGACTTCTCCAATCTCTTCGGTCTGATCAAGTTCTACAAGGAAGCGTCGGCGTGTGGCATCAAGGCCATCGCAGGCAGTGATGTGCTCGTGGACGATGCCGGTGCAGTGCACCCGCTCACGTTGCTGGTGTCGTCACAGGAGGGTTACCGGAACCTGATGCGACTGTTGTCGCGCGCCTGGCTCGAGGGGCAGCAACTGGGCAAACCGGTGGTACGTCGTGCCTGGCTCCAGGGGAATACCGAAGGCTTGCTGGCGCTCTCGGGTGGCCGCGAGGGGGCGGTAGGGCAGTTGTTGCTCTCCGGCAAGGACGATCAGGCCGCGCACGTGCTTGATGCGTGGATGCAGGAGTTTCCCGGGGCGTTTTATCTGGAGCTCTGTCGAACGGGCCGTCCCCAGGAAGAAGACTACCTGCATCTGGCAGTGGATCTCGCGGCTCGATCCGGCTGTCCTGTGGTCGCGACCAACGATGTACGCTTTCTGGGGCGTGAGGATTTCGAGGCGCATGAAGCCCGGGTGTGCATCCAGGAGGGCAGGGCGCTTGCGGATCCCCGCCGACCGCGCCAATACAGTCAGTTCCAGTTTCTGCGCCCCGCGGAGGAGATGCAGGCGCTGTTTGCCGACCTCCCCGAGGCACTCGAGAACACGGTCGAGATCGCGCGGCGCTGCACGCTCTCCATCGAGCTGGGGAAGTACCACCTGCCGGATTATCCCGTTCCGGCAGGCGACACCCCCGAGCGTTACCTCGAGCGCCGGGCAGTGGAGGGTCTGGGAACAAGGCTCGCGGGAATGGCCACGCCTGCGGCTGATACGCCCACCTACGAGGAGCGCCTGGCCTTCGAACTGAACACCATCAACTCGATGGGTTTCGCGGGCTACTTCCTGATCGTGATGGACTTCATCGCCTGGGCCAAGAACAACGGCGTGCCCGTGGGCCCGGGGCGTGGCTCGGGCGCGGGTTCGCTGGTGGCCTATGCTCTGGGCATCACGGATCTGGACCCACTTGCCTATAACCTGCTCTTCGAGCGCTTCCTGAATCCCGAGCGGGTCTCGCTCCCGGACTTCGACGTCGACTTCTGCATGGAAGGGCGCGACCGGGTGATCGCCTACGTGGCAGACACCTACGGCCGGGATGCGGTATCGCAGATCATCACCTTCGGCACCATGGCGGCCAAGGCGGTGGTGCGTGATGTCGCGCGGGTTCAGGGCAAGCCCTACGGCCTCGCGGACAAACTCTCGAAGATGATCCCCTTCGAGGTGGGCATGACCCTTGAGAAGGCGATGGCCCAGGAGCAACCCCTGCGTGATTTCGTGGCGCAGAACGAGGACGTCGCCGAGATCATGGAGATGGCCTTCAAGCTCGAGGGCATCGCGCGTAACGCCGGCAAACACGCCGGTGGCGTGGTGATCGCGCCCACCACACTCACGGATTTCTCCCCGCTCTACGCAGACGATACCGGAAGCGGCCCCGTGACCCATTACGACAAGGACGATGTCGAATCGGTGGGTCTGGTGAAGTTCGACTTCCTCGGACTGCGCACGCTCACGATCATCGACTGGGCGCTCGACATCATTAATGCCTCGCGTGCGAAACGTCGTGAGATCGCCATCGATATCAACACCATCCCGCTCGATGACGCAGCGACCTTCGGCATGCTCTGCCGTGGCGAGACTACAGCGGTGTTTCAGCTCGAATCGCGCGGCATGAAGGAATTGATCAAGCGCCTCCAGCCCAGCTGCTTCGAGGACATCGTGGCGCTGGTGGCCTTGTTCCGTCCCGGCCCCCTGCAGTCGGGGATGGTCGACGATTTCATCGACCGTAAGCATGGCCGTGCCGTAGTGCGCTATCCGCATCCACTGCTTGAGCCCATTCTCGACAACACCTATGGCGTGATCCTCTACCAGGAGCAGGTCATGCAGATCGCACAGGTGCTGGCGCGCTACACCCTGGGCGGCGCTGACCTGCTGCGACGTGCCATGGGCAAGAAGAAGCCCGAGGAGATGGCCAAACAGCGTGAGATCTTCATGGTCGGCGCGCACGACAACGGCATCGAGCCTGACCTGGCCGGTTCCATCTTTGATCTGATGGAGAAATTCGCCGGCTACGGATTCAACAAGTCCCACTCCGCGGCCTATGCGCTGGTCTCCTACCAGACGGCCTGGCTGAAGATGCGATATCCGGCCGAGTTCATGGCCGCCGTGTTCTCCTCGGAAATGCACAACACCGACAAGGTCGTGGTGCTGGTCGAGGAGTGCCGGCATATGCGGCTTCCCCTGGTGCTGCCGGACGTCAATGGGAGCGAGTTCCGCTTTACCGTCAATGGCTCGGGCGAGATCGTCTACGGTCTTGGCGCTATCAAGGGCATAGGCGAAGGTCCGGTGGAGAGCCTCGTCGACGCGCGTGCGAAGGATGGCCCGTTCCGCGACCTGTTCGATTTTTGTCGCCGCACCGATCCGAAGCGCGTCAACAAGCGGGCGCTTGAGGCGTTGATCCGCTCGGGTGCAATGGACGGGCTCGGTGCGCCACGACAGGTGCTCATGGCCGCCATGCCGGAGGCACTCAAGGCGGCCGAGCAGCAGGCGCGCAATCACAACGTAGGCCTTGTGGACCTCTTTGGCGATGCGGTGGGTAGCCCCTCCGGGAACGACGACAACACCGATCCTTATCTTGCCTACGCATCAGCACCGGCGTGGAGCGTGAAGGAAAGGCTCCGTGGCGAACGCGACACGCTGGGGCTTTACGTTACCGGCCATCCCATCGACGACTATGCAGCCGAGGTGGCGCGCTTCACGCGCAACCGGATCGCTGGCCTGCGCCCCTCGGACGAGCCACAGCGCATCGTGGGTCTGGTGGTGGGGCTGCGTACGATGAAGAGCAAGAAGGGCGAGGATATTGCGTTCGTACAACTCGATGACCGTACTGCGCGCATTGAAGTCTCGCTGTTCGCCGATACCTACCGCAGTTGCCGGGAGTTCGTTGTCCCCGACAGTTTCCTCGTGGTCGAGGGGCCTGTGAGTGTCGACGAGTTCTCCGGTGGTGGTTTGCGCATGCGTGCCCAGGAGGCTTACACCATCGCTGAGGCGCGGCGGCGTTTCGCGCGCGAGCTGGTGCTTCGCCTGGGTGAGGGGCAGTTCACGCCTGATTTTGCCAGTCAGTTCGGTGGTCTGATGGGCGGCTGGCGTACACGGGGCGGATGCCCTGTGCGTGTGGTGTACACGGGCAGCGGAGCACAGGCCGACATCACCCTGGGCGAGCAGTGGCGAGTTCCTCCGACCGACGAGGCCCTTGGTCGTTTGCGCGAGCGCTTCGGTATCGACAACGTCTCGCTCTCCTACGGCTGAGGCGCGGGCCCGGTGCGTGGAATTTTGACGGTCGGGTTGCTAAGCTCAGCGCCCGCTCCGCGAGCCAGGGTCGTTCTCCCGCAATGAACCCCAATTTCCTCGACTTCGAACAGCCGATCGCCGAGCTGGAGGCGCGCATCGAAGAGCTTCGCCTGGTCGGCAACGATGCAGGCATCAGTATCACGGACGAGATCGAGAAGCTCCGCGGCAAGAGTGAGCGTCTGACTGAGAAAATCTACGGTGGGCTGACGCCCTGGCAGATCGTCAAGGTCGCCCGCCATCCCCGTCGCCCCTACACGAGCGATTACATCGAGCGTATCTGCACCGATTTCGACGAACTCCATGGGGATCGGCGTTTCGGTGACGATGCAGCGATCATCGGTGGCATCGGACGCATCGATGGCCGGCCCGTCATGCTGATTGGCCAGGAGAAAGGCCGCAGCGTTCAGGAGAAGGTGCGCCGCAACTTTGGCATGCCAAAACCCGAGGGCTACCGCAAAGCGCTGCGACTGATGGAGCTCGCCGAGCGGTTCCGGGTGCCGGTCGTCACGCTGATCGATACGCCCGGCGCCTACCCTGGCATCGACTCCGAGGAGCGTGGTATCAGCGAGGCAATTGCCCAGAATCTCGCGGTGATGTCCAGACTCTCCACGCCGATCGTCTGCGTGGTGATAGGGGAGGGCAGTTCCGGTGGCGCGCTGGGGATCGGAGTGGGAGACCACCTCGCGATGCTCCAGTACGCCACGTACTTCGTCATCAGCCCGGAAGGTTGTGCCAACATCATCTGGAAGACCACTGACAAGGCACCCGAGGCGGCAGAAGCCATGGGGGTCACCTCGACCGTGCTGCAGGAACTCGGGATCGTGGACGCAACCATCCCCGAGCCCCTTGGCGGTGCGCACCGCGACCCGGATGCCGTGGCCAACCGTGTCCGCGAACACGTTGGAGCACAGCTTGATCGGCTGTCCGCAATCCCCCCCGAGGAGTTGCTGGAGGCCCGGTTCCGGAGACTGATGTCCTTCGGGAGCCGCTGAGGGCCGTGCGCTCGGGCGATCCCTTCGAACGGCTGCTGGAAGAGCACCCCGACGCACGGCGCTGGGTTGTCGCCTACAGCGGTGGCATGGATTCCCGCGTGCTGCTCGACCTGTGTCTGCGTTTCCTGTCGGATCGAGAGGGTGGACCCACCCTGGAAGCCCTTCACGTCGATCACGGCGTTCACCCGGATGCCGCGGACTGGGCGCGTCGGTGTGCGGACACCTGCGAGGCGCTGGGAGTGTCCTTCAGCCTGCGGCGTGCCGAAGCAGGCTCTGCGGCAGAGGACCGGCTTCGGCGGGCGCGCTACCAGGTCTTCGAGCACTTCTGTCGTGATGACGATCTGCTGCTGCTTGCGCATCACCAGGACGACCAGGCAGAAACGGTGCTCTTGCGCCTGCTGCGCGGTGCAGGGCCTGCCGGTCTTGCCGGCATGCCTGCCAGCCGGCCTTGCGGTCCGGCGATACTCTGCCGGCCCCTGCTCGAGTGGCCGCGCCAGCGGCTGCATCAGCACGCGATCACCTCAGGGCTCGACTGGATCGAGGACCCTTCGAATGCACAGCCCGTGTATGCCCGGAACTACCTCCGTCAGGCGGTGATGCCGCTGCTCGATGCGCGCTGGCCGGGTGCTGCCGCCCGTATCGGGCGGGCGGCGGCGCATTGCGCGGATGCCGCGGCAATCTGCTCGGTGCGTGCCGACGAGGATCTGGCGCTGTGCCTGGAGACCGACCGTTTCTCCCAGTTGCGCCTGCGTCTCGCACCCTGGCGGGCGCTACCACTCCCGCGTCGACGGATGGTGCTGCGCGAGTGGCTGAAAGCCGAGTCAGAGCAGGCCGCCGAGGCTCGCTCCCTCGAAACGTTGGTGTCGGAGGTCATAGAGGCGGCGCCGGATCGTCATCCCAGGCTGGTCATCGGCTCCATGGTCGTGCGCCGTTTTGATGATGCGCTCTATCTGTTGCCCCGGCGCGCCGATCGTGCGGTTGCGCCTGCCGGTTTTGAGATCGAGCCCGGGCATGTCGGACAGGTTGCGGGGGCCGGTCGTATTTCCTTGCTGCCAGAGCCGGCGGGCGGGGGCATACGTGCGGGTGGGCGCTACACCGTCGCATTCCGGGCTGCGGGTATGCTGTGTCGACTGCAGGGCCGCCCCGCGAAGCCGCTGAAACAGGTGTTAGCGGAGGCAGGCATACCGCCCTGGTTGCGCGACAGCGTGCCTTTGCTGCTGGTTGACGGTGAGCTTGCGGCAGTCGGTGGCATTGGCATCTGCGAGGGCTTCGAGGCCGGTCCGGGAGAGCCGGGGCTGAGGCTGCTCTGGTCGGCGGGCTGGGACCTCGCCGTGTCGGCCCCGGGTGGGGTCATCACCACTTGAGCGTTTCGATCGCTTTTGCCACCTCCTGACGCAGCGTCAACACGGTCTCTGCGCCAACGGAATCGATCACGATTTCCTCGGAGAAAAGCAGGGCACTCCCTGGATACACATCCTTTCGCCTGCCGCTCGGAGAATAGGCGAGCTCATCGGAGAGACGTCGCGCGACCTGCACATAGTCAGCGAAGGCGAGTTCTGCAGTGGCGTAGTCCCCGAGGCGGATCATCGACCGCATCATCACGCGTTGCAGGGGTGCCTTTGCATGCACAGAGAGCATGGCCCGCTGTTGACGGCTCAGTTTGGGCTCGATGCCGTCAAGGGCTGCTGCAAGCTCCGCCGTCGAGGGTTTGCGTTTGCCGCGTTCGCGACGCTTTTCCTGCTGCATGCCGTCTACGATCGCACGCAGCTCGGACATGATGTCGTCGAGGTCAGTGCCCTCGAAATCGGCGATACGGTCTTTGTTCTTCCAGACCCTGCCGCGGTACTCGTCGTTCCAGCAGCGCGCGACGAGATCGTAATTGCAGTAGTCTTCCTTCAGGACGCGAGTGTCGATCTCGATCAGGGGTTTGGGCTGCATCCATGACCTCTGCTGCGGGCTGCACTCCGGGCCTCGGACGGGCCTCGACTGGCCTCCTGCCGGTACAGCGGGACACGAAGGCGGCGCATTCTTTTCATCCGAAACTTTCATTGTCAAGCCTGCCGTGTCGACCTTCTGCCTCGATATCCGCCAAGCATCTCCGTGCTTGCTGCACACGCCTTTGATCGCCCATAATCCGGCCCCTCCTGCAGGGGTCCTCATGGTGGTCCCGGTCGGTCCCCTCGCAACGCTAGGCAGCGAATCCCGCCAGGCCCGGAAGGGAGCAACGGTAGTTGCTGACGCGTGTGCCGGGGTGCGGCTGGCCGGGGCCGCCTCCATCCCCTCGCAGGCGTGGTGTCGTCTCCATCCGGAACCCGCCCCCATACGATGAGTTACCAGGTACTTGCGCGCCGTTGGCGTCCGCAGACCTTCGAACAGATGGTCGGGCAAGAGCATGTGCTGCGTGCCCTGGTGAACGCCCTCGGCAGCAATCGGCTGCATCATGCCTATCTGTTGACCGGTACGCGGGGCGTGGGCAAGACCACGCTTGCCCGCCTGATCGCCAAGTGCCTGAACTGCGAGGAGGGCGTTTCTGCATCGCCTTGTGGTGTGTGCAGTGCCTGTCGGGAGATCGCTGACGGCCGGTTCGTGGATCTCCTCGAGGTGGACGCCGCATCGCGCACCAAGGTCGAGGATACGCGTGAGCTCCTCGAGAACGTCCTCTACGCGCCGGCACGCGGGCGTTACAAGGTGTACCTCATCGACGAGGTCCACATGCTCTCTGGCCACTCGTTCAATGCCCTCCTGAAGACATTGGAGGAACCTCCGCCGCACGTGAAGTTCCTGCTGGCCACCACGGATCCGCAGAAGCTCCCTGCCACGGTGTTGTCGCGATGCCTGCAGCTGCATCTGCGCAACCTGTCCCCGGAGCAGATCACGGCACACCTCGAGCGCATCCTCGCCGCCGAGGGTCTGGAGGGCGAGGCAGCCGGGCTCTGGCAGATTGCCGTGGCAGCCCAGGGCAGCATGCGTGATGCGCTCAGCCTGACGGATCAGGCGATCGCACATGGCGCTGGCAAGGTCTCCGCCGTCACGGTGAGCGAGATGCTGGGTCATGTCGAACGTGAACAGCTGCGCGCGCTCCTCGATGCATTGCTTGCGGCCGATGCGGTCCGCGTCCTGGAGGCGGTGGAGTCGCTGGCAGCGCAAGGCGCCGACTGCGAGAGGATATTGTCCGAGGTGTTGGTCGAGCTGCACCGTATAGCGCTGGTGCAGGCAGTCCCCGGGGCTATCGAATCCATTCACGGTGATCGCGACCAGATCCTGTCTTGGGCGACAGCCGCAAGCCAGGCCGATCTCCAGCTCTACTACCAGATCGGCCTGCAGTGTCGCCGAGATCTGCCGTATGCCCCGGATGCCCGCAGTGGGCTCGAGATGGCCCTGCTCAGGATGCTCGCATTCCGCCCGGCAGGCGCTCCGCCGCCATCAACGTCCAAGGTGCCCGCATCGGCTCCCGCGCGGGAGGTGGCGGGCCCCGTAAAAAAGCCTGAGCCAGCGGAGGTCCGGACGCGAGTGCAGTCCCGGGCTCCGACGGTCGAAGCGCCGATCCTCGCGTGCGAGGTGCCCGCTGTTGCACTGGTTTGCCCCCCCCTGGACGACACTGCGGCTCCGACCGCGCTGGCCGCACTCTCGACCTCCAATTGGGCTGCACTTTTGACCCAGCTGCCACTCTCTGGAATGGCGCGCAGTCTGGCGATGCATGCTCTGCCGCACGACGTCGAGAATGGCCGCCTCCTGCTTGACCTCGGACCCGCGCATGCGAGCCTGGCGTCCGCGGCCGCAATCGAGAGACTCGCTGCCGCAGTCTCTGCACATTTTGGTGTGTCGATCGATGTCAGCTTGAGATCGGCCGACCCCGCAGGAGAGACTCCTGCCGCGCGCGAATCGCGCCTCTTGGAGGAGCGCCGAGCCGAGGCCGTGTTGCGTATCGAGCAGGATGCCAACGTCCGGTTGTTGATCGACACTTTCGCCGGCCGCCTGCTTCGTGACAGCATCCGCCCCGTCGAGGAAGCACCGACGCCGGCTGCGGGAGGCCAATGACATGAAGGGGTGGCAGGAACTGATGCAACAGGCGCAGGCCGTGCAGCAGAAACTGAAGGTCGTGCAGGAAGAAGTCGCTCGGTTGGAGGTCCAGGGTGAGTCCGGGGGAGGGCTGGTGCGCGTTCGCATGACAGGCAGTCACGAGGTCCGTGGGGTCCACATCGAGCGCTCGCTGTTCACCGAGGATCCTGCCGTGATCGAGGATCTCGTCGCAGCTGCCTGCAACGATGCCGTCCGCCGTCTGGGAGACCTCCAGAGGGAACGGCTGGCTGACGTCGCGGGTGGTCTAGGTCTGCCCGCCGGTTTTCCTTCTGGTCTCTGACACCACCGGAACACTCTGCATGCGTTTTGGCCCTGCAATAGACGCGCTCATGGATTCACTCCAGTGCCTCCCTGGCGTGGGCCCCAAATCCGCGCAGCGTATGACCATGCACTTGCTGGAACGCGATCGTCAGGGCGCTTCTGCGCTCGCAGCGGCGCTGTCGCGGGCCGTCGAGCGGGTCGGCCGTTGTCGGCGTTGCCGAAACCTGAGTGAGGAAAGTGTGTGCGCGATTTGCGCGAGCGAACGCCGCGATCGCAGCACACTGTGCGTCGTCGAGACGCCCGCCGACGTGATCGCAGTAGAGCAGGCCGGTGGTTACCGGGGGCTCTACTTCGTGTTGCTCGGCCGTTTGTCACCCATCGATGGCATCGGCCCTGCCGAGCTTGGCCTTGACCTTCTTGCAGCACGGGCGCGTGAAGAGGGCTTCAAGGAGGTGATCCTCGCCACCAACCCCACTGTCGAGGGTGAAGCGACGGCCTATTACATCACCGAGCAATTGCGCGCAGCTGGCGTCGCCGTATCCAGAATCGCACACGGCGTGCCGCTGGGTGGTGAGCTGGAGTACGTCGATGGCGGCACACTGCAGCACGCCTTCATGGGACGCAAACCTGTTTGAATACCACTGCCCCCGCGTCGATATCTTTCACGCTGCTGCCCGATGGCGACGCCCTGCGTCGTGCCGCCGAGCGGTGCCGTGCGTCGGGTCTGCTTGCGCTTGATACTGAGTTCATGCGCGTGCGTACCTTCTACGCCCAGGCTGCGCTGTTCCAGTTGTTCGATGGCCAGCAATGCCATCTCGTTGACCCGCTGGTCATCGAGGATCTCTCTCCGCTCGCTGAGTTGCTGTCTGATCCCTCAGTGACCAAGATCATGCACTCCTGCAGTGAAGACTTGGAGGTGTGCGGGCGGCGCCTGGGAGCCTTGCCAGAGCCATTGATCGATACCCAGGTGCTGGCGGCGTTCTGCGGCCACGGCCTGTCTGTGGGGTATCAGCGGCTCGTAGGCCTTGAACTGGGCGTGGAGCTGGAAAAATCCGAGACCCGTACAGACTGGCTGCAGCGTCCCCTCTCGGATGCGCAGTTGAAGTACGCTGCCGAAGACGTGATCTATCTGCCGCGCCTCCACGCTGCCATGCAAGCGCATCTGGAGAAGGATCCACGCAAGTTCGGATGGGCTGCTGCAGAGTGTGCGGGAATTGTCCCGCGTGCTCGTGCGCGCGAGAGCGGGGTGGATCTGGCAGGGGTCGGGGGCGCCTGGCGCCTTGATCGTCCGCGCTTGGCAGCCCTGCGTGCATTGCATGCCTGGCGCGAACGTATGGCCCGAGATCGTGACCTGCCTCGGAGCTGGGTCGTTCCGGATGCCGCCCTGCTGCGCATCGCGGAGATATCCGCTACGGATGAACGCGCGCTCGGGACGGTCGCGGAGTTGCCAGAGGCGGCACGACGACGCCATGGCAAAGTGATCCTCGCCGAAGTGGCTGCTGCGCTTGCGCTGGATCCTTCGCACATGCCCGAGCCCGTACCCCCACCACCCGGGCCCGCGGAAACGCGTCGTGTGAAGTCGCTCAGGGCACATGTCGTCGAGCGTTCAGAGGCGCTGGGCGTCGCTCCCGAAATGCTCGCAAAGCGACGCGACCTTGAGGAGGTGGTGCGTTGTGCCGTCAGCGGTTCCACCCCCGCGCATTCGCCCTTGTTGAATGGCTGGCGTCGCGAGGCCATTGGCGAGTCCCTGTGGCATTTGGCGAACGTTTCGTCATGAGCCGGATGTTGTGCGCGGTGTTCCGTTCACGCCGTAACTCCGATACCTACCTGTTCGTCGATCATCAGGAGGGGTTCAGTCGTGTTCCGGAGGCCTTGCTGCGTGAGTTCGGTGGTGCAGAAAGAGCGATGACCCTGGCGCTCACGCCTGAACGCCGACTGGCGAGGGCCGAGGCGGTCGAGGTTCTGCGGGCGATCGAGCAGCAGGGCTTCTATCTGCAGTTGCCGCCCGTGACAGCCGATCGCCCCGGGAGTCTCTGAGATGCAGACCGTGTCCGACTACATCATGGCGTGGTCGATCTACCTGATGTCCGCCGTTGCGGTCATGGTTGTTTTCTGGCGATTCACCGATGCGTTGTGGGTCTGGATGCGGGATGCGCTGAGGGTGGTGCTTGCGGTGGTTGTGCTTACACCCGCATCGGTGGACGGGACACAGGCGCATCTGGCGCCCGCCATCTTCGTGGTCGTCTACGAGCTGCTCACTGCTGCAGACGGAGGGCTTGGTCCGCTAGTCGGAGTACGCCTGCTCCTGGTGGCAGGGTTTTCGGTGCTGGCGGCGTGGATGTTGCGATTCCTGTGGAACCGGCTCGTGGCGTCACGGCAGCGAACCCCGGCATAAACGTCATCAACCCGCCGCTCCGCGTAGCGGTACCTCAGCTGATTGCCTGCACCAGCTCGCGGTCCCCGAATCGCCCCTCGAAGAGCGGACTCCTCAGATAGCGCTCCCCGGAATCCGGCAGCACCACGACGATGGTCTTGCCCGCGTGCCGGGGTTGCGCGGCAACTCGGGCTGCCGCCGCCGCTGCGGCGCCACAGGATATCCCCGCCATGATCCCCTCCTCGCGCATCAGGCGATGCGCGAATTCCATCGCTTCATCGTCGCTCACCTGCTCTACCTGATCGACCAGCGAGAGATCAAGGTTGCCCGGGACGAAGCCTGCACCGATGCCCTGGATCTTGTGCGGTGCGTGAGTGGGCGGCAACCCTGCAAGCGAATTGGTGATCATCGTCGACGTAGCGGGTTCGACCGCAACGGTGGTGATCGCCTTGCCGCGGGTATGCTTGATGTAGCGCGAGATGCCCGTGAGCGTGCCTCCGGTGCCGACGCCGGCCACCAGGATGTCGATGCTGCCATCGGTGTCTCGCCAGATCTCCGGCCCCGTGGTGCGCTCGTGTATTGCGGGATTCGCGGGGTTCTGGAACTGCTGCATCATCAGCCGGTTGTGCGGATCCTCCGCCACCCGTTCTTCTGCCGTCGCGATGCAGCCTTTCATGCCAAGCGCGCCGTCGGTGAGAATCAGGTTCGCGCCCAGTGCCGCCATCACCTGTCTGCGCTCGAGGCTCATGGTGTGGGGCATGGTGAGCGTGATGCGATAGCCGCGTGCCGCAGCCACGAATGCCAAAGCGATGCCTGTGTTCCCGCTGGTGGGTTCCACGATCTCCATGCCGGGCCGCAGCGAGCCGTCCTGTTCCGCCGCCCAGACCATGCTTGAGCCGATGCGGCATTTCACGGAGAAAGCAGGGTTACGGCTCTCGAGCTTGGCGTACACCGTGCCCGTGGTGACACGGTTCAGTCGCACGAGCGGTGTGTTGCCAATGGAGAGGCTGTTATCGGCGAACACGTTCATGGACAGGCCCCTTCAGAATGGACGGAATCGGCGTCAAGGCTAGCGTGGGAGGTCTCTCGCGTCCATGCGATGCGGCACCTGGTTCCTGCTCTTTGCGCTGGTATCCGTTGCACGTGTGCAGCAGTGGAATCTGATCAGTTTCGACAGTCCGGGTGAAGGTGTTGCTGGTTTAGACTTGTCGCGGAAGTTTCCACCTCACCCGGGTGAAGGCGCGAGTCCTCCCGGGTTTTTTGCATATTCGGGAGCACGCATGAGTTTTACCGGTACAGACAGGTATATCGCCACCGAAGACCTGCAGATGGCCGTCAATGCGGCGGTGGCACTGCAGCGTCCTTTGCTGATCAAGGGCGAGCCTGGCACAGGTAAAACGATGCTCGCCGAGGAGATCGCCCGGGCTCTCGGCAAACCACTGCTGCAGTGGCATATCAAGTCCACTACCAAAGCACAGCAGGGTCTCTACGAGTACGACGCCGTCTCGCGACTGCGTGATTCGCAACTTGGCGATGCACGCGTCCATGACATCCGCAACTACATCCGCAAGGGGCGTCTCTGGGAGGCCTTCGAGGCCCCCGAGCAGGCCGTCCTCCTGATCGACGAGATCGACAAGGCCGACATCGAGTTCCCCAACGATCTGCTGCTCGAGATTGACCGGATGGAGTTCCATGTTTACGAAACGGGCGAGAACGTGCGTGCGCGCACCCGCCCCATTGTGATCATCACCAGCAACAACGAAAAAGAGCTTCCCGACGCTTTCCTGCGCCGCTGCTTCTTCCACTTCATCCGCTTCCCGGACAAGGAGACGATGCAGCGGATCGTCGAGGTGCATTTCCCCGGCATCAAGAAATCGCTCGTGAGCGAAGCGATGGAGATTTTCTTCGACGTGCGTGGCGTGCCGGGCCTGAAGAAAAAGCCCTCCACGTCAGAGCTTATCGACTGGCTGAAGCTCCTGCTTGCGGACGAGATCCCTGACGAGATCCTGAAGAACCACGACCCTAGCAAGGCTATTCCTCCGCTCTACGGTGCGCTGGTGAAGAACGAGCAGGATGTGCATCTCCTCGAGCGTCTTGCCTTCATGCACCGGCGTGAGAGCCGCCGCTGATGCTCCTGAATTTTTTCGCCGGACTGCGCAGCGGCGGCGTCCCGGTCTCGATCCGCGAGTATCTGGACCTGCTTGGCGCGCTGCGCGAGAAACTCGTCTTCGCTGACATGGACGCGTTCTACTACCTGAGCCGCGCCATCCTGGTGAAGGACGAGAAGTACTTCGACCGCTTCGACCGTGCCTTTGGCGCCTACTTCAAAGATATGCAGGGGCTCGATGATCTTCTCGCGGCCCTGATTCCGGAGGATTGGCTGCGAAAGGAATTCGAGAAGACCCTCACCGACGAGGAGAAGGCGAAGATCCAGTCACTCGGTGGTCTTGAGAAGCTCATCGAGGAATTCCGCAAACGGCTCGAGGAGCAGAAAGGCCGTCACGAGGGCGGCAACAAGTGGATCGGGACAGGCGGGACCTCGCCCTTCGGCGCGCAGGGCTATAACCCCGAGGGTATCCGGGTGGGCCCCAACGGCGGAAACAAACGCGCCGCCAAAGTCTGGGAGAAGCGCGAGTTCAGGAACCTCGACGACTCCGTCGAGATCGGTACCCGCAACATCAAGATCGCGCTACGGCGTCTGCGCAAGTTCGCCCGTACCGGAGCTGCCGAAGAACTCGACGTGCCGGATACGATTCGCTCCACTGCACAGAAAGCGGGGCTGCTGGATCTCAAGATGGTGCCGGAGCGGCACAACTCGGTGAAGGTGCTGATCTTCTTCGACGTGGGCGGTTCCATGGATCCGCATGTGCGTACCTGCGAACAGCTGTTCTCGGCGGCCCGCACCGAGTTCAAGCACATGGAGTACTTCTACTTCCACAATTTTCTCTACGACGCGGTCTGGCGAAACAATGTCCGGCGACATGGCGAGAAGATCAGCACGCTCGATGTGCTGCACAAGTATCCCCATGACTACCGGGTCGTCTTCGTGGGTGATGCGTCCATGTCTCCTTACGAGATTCTCCAGCCCGGCGGCAGTGTCGAGTATTTCAACGAAGAGCCTGGCGCGGTGTGGATGCAGCGCGTTGTCCAGACCTGGAACAAGGTGGTGTGGCTCAACCCCACCCCGGAGGAACACTGGGACTTCACCCAGTCCATAGATTTGACGCGGCAACTTGTAGAAGACCGGATGTTCCCGATGACGCTCCGCGGACTCGAGGACGCCATGGGCTACCTCGCGCGCTGAGTCGTCCTCTCAGGCCTCGGTCCCGCCGAGCCTCGCCCTGTAGGCCACAAGGGCGCCCGTCACTGCCACGTTCAATGACTCCACGCCGTTTTCCATGGGAATGAACAGACGCTCGTCTGCCAAGGACAGCACTTCCCGGCTGGCGCCCGCTGTCTCCCCGCCCAGCACGAAAACGCGCGGAGAAGAGGGCAGGGGCGAAAACAGGCTCTGTGATGCATCTGCCTGCAGGACCGCCACCTTCCATCCGCGCTCCCGCAGACGGACCAAGGCCGCTCCCAGCGTGGCACAGCGGAGGATGCTCGCGCGGAAGATCGCGCCTGCGCTTGCCTTTATCACGAGCGGGCTGATGTCGCAGTTCCCCTCGCGAGGCAGCACTACTCCGATGCCCGCTGCCGCTGCAGAGCGGAGCAGCATTCCCAGATTCTGCGGGTTTGTGATGCCGTCGACTGCGAGCAAGCTGGTCGGATGGGTGTGCTCCTGACCGAGGACGTCGTCGAGTTGCAGGTAGCCATCCCACCTGAGGTCGGCAGCTACGCCCTGATCCTCACGGGCATTCCGGGAAATGTGTGCGAGTGCGCCGCGATCGTGTTCACGGATCTCGGCGCCGTGGCGGCTCGCCAGAGCAACGATCTCGTCAAGAATCTCCGACGGGCGGTTACTCCGGGCAAGGTGAAGGCGTTCGCATTGGACCCCTGACGCCTGGAGGGCCTCCAGCACCGGCTTGCGGCCGTAGACCGTCAGGCAACGATCAAAAAGAGTCTTTCGCCGCGTGTAATCGGGGGAGGGTGGTTTCATCGAGGCTGGGCCACCACGGACGGCTCCGGGGGCGTCCGGGATGCGAGTGCCCTGCGCCTCAGCGCTGCGTCGTGTTCACGCGCGAAACGTAGTTCTGGACGCCGAACGTCGCGTCGATACGGTTCTGATAAGGGCCTTCCCGGGTTTTCTCCCGGGTGACGAAGTACCAGCGCCCGTCGACCTGATAGAGCCGGTCGGTACGGAACGGTGGCATCGATGTCTCGCCCGTTCTGAGATGCATGACGCCTGCGTACTTCCGGGGCAAATGTGACAAATACAGGAGCAAATTCCGTACCCGAATCAAAATACCCTGACACAGCAAGAGGTTGTGTCGATCCGGTGGTGCTCGCCCTGTTCAAGGTGTAAAAAAAATCGACATCAACCTGCATCGAAGGCTATCCGCAGTTCCTTCATGCCGTTCACGAAGAAAGAGCGGACAAACCGCGGCGGGGCGAGGAGACGGGGGTTGCGCATCCGCGGGATGATCTCCTCGAACATCACCCGGAGCTCGAGCCTCGCCAGATGTGAGCCGATGCAGAAGTGTTGTCCGATGCCGAATGAACGCAGCTGGTTGTAGAGATCCGGCATGCGCTCGGCGCGCCTTACATCAAAGCGCATCGCATCGGGCCCGAATACGCGCTCATCGTGGTTGATGGCGTGATAGTGGAGCAGCACTTTGTCTCCCTTGCGGATGGATTGGCCTGCAAGCTCCACGTCCTGCATCGCAGTCCGGCGCATGGCGATGAAGGCCGTGTTGTAACGGAGCATCTCCTCCGTGGCGGCGGCAATACGATCCGGGTTGTCGACCAGGAACTGCAGTTGCTCCGGGTTTTCCATCAACAAGCGCATACCGTGCGCAATGACCGTGCGGGTGCTCTCGTTGCCTCCGACGAGTGTCAGCACAAACATCCAGCCGAATTCCTCGGTGCTGAGCGGTGCCCCGTCAATCCTGCCGTCCAGCAGGGCGCCAAGTACGTTCTTGCGCGGCGACTGGCGATGCTCCTCCGCGAGGCGCATGGCGTAACCGATCACGTTAGCTGCAGCCATCTGGCCATCGAACTCCGAGACCGCCATGTCGGGGTCGTCGGCGAAGATCATCGTGTTGGTCCAGTTGAAGAAGTCCTTGCGATCCGCAGGGTCCACCCCGAGCAGCTCCAGGATTGCGAGCAGCGGCAACTCCGCCGCGACCTCTTCCACGAACTCACACTCACCCCGTGCCAGCACCGCATCTACGATTCGCTTCGCATGTCTGCGGAACTCCGCTTCGTGCGCGTCTACCGCTGCCGGGGTGAAAGCCGCCCGCATTACCCGACGTACCTTCTGGTGGAGCGGCGGATCCATCCCGATGATCGTCTTGCGGTGGATGGCCTCTACCTGGTCCTGGGGGTACTCCGCGGGGAATGGTGAGCGTTCCGCCGACGAAAACAGCTCTGGATGCTTCGACACGAAGTCGAGCTCCTGTTGCCCGACGATGGCCCAATAGGGAACGCCTGTCAGGGGGTCGTCCTGCCGCACAACCGGTCCCTGTTCCCGGTAGCGGTGCAGCTCGTCGTAGGGCATGCCGGCGGCGTAGGTGTCCGGGTCGATGAGGTTCGCGAGAGGGCAGCCGCCCATGCTGGTACATCCGTGGGATAGCCAAAGAAGCAGCGAGCTTAGCCACAGGCCCGGAGGTGAGTCCAGACGAAATAGCCTCTGCATCACGGGTTGTGTGCCGGCAGCTCACGGCAGAGAATGCCGCTTCACACGTAGTACGGCCGTGATGCAGCACAAGCTACTTCACCCACAACGGCTTTTTGCCCTCTTCAAGTGCATCGTCTTCGCGGCGTTGTTCGTCAACATGTGGGTCTTCGCGCATGAGGACGCCAGCGCAGCGGTAGTCCGCTTCCCCGATGGCGTGACGGGGCTTGATACGCTGATCGAGGTCTACGCGCAGACCATCGACTCGGCGTCGTGGCTGCTGCTCCTGATCCTTTTCGAACTCGAGACCTCCTATATCCCTGACGCATACCTGCGTCGTCGCCGCATCAAGTGGAGCCTGCATGGGCTTCGCGGACTTGGCGCGCTGGTTGTGCTGAACTCGGTGGTGGGTTACATCGAGAAGCACGAAACCTACCTTGATGCGTCCGCGCTGGAGCAGCAGGCCTGCGATCTGGTCGGGCAGGGCTGGTCCGTTCTTGTCGGGCTGGACGAATTCCTGCCGTTGATTGCCGACAATTGCCGTGGCCTCGCTGCGACCGCGCTCAGGCTGCCCGAGCTTCAGGTCGTGGCGCCGGCCGATGTGCTTGCCGAGGCACAGCGTCTGGCGCTGGTCGATGTGGTCAATGCGGTTGCCTGGGTGCTGGTCGTCGTG
>Ga0209985_10001771_pt1 | contig 20508 bp, 14 predicted proteins | sample NOAtaG_FD_187305 | JGI IMG/M metagenome (GOLD analysis project Ga0209985, IMG submission 187305) | Freshwater lake microbial communities from Lake Erie, under a cyanobacterial bloom - NOAA_Erie_Diel6S_1000h metaG (SPAdes) (version 2) | ecosystem: Environmental > Aquatic > Freshwater > Lake ...
ACCGGCGGCACTTCGCCGCCTGGCGGGAGGAGTGCGCCCGCCGCGGCCTGGGCTTCGCCCGCGTGGGCGATACGGGCGACCTGCTCGCCGCGCTCCGCGGCGAGGCCGTGCCGGCCGGCGTGATCGACATGGCCTGAGGTGCGCCCATGAGCGGCATGTTCTTCGCCAATCCCTGGGGCCTGCTCGCGCTGGCGGCGTTGCCGGCGATCGTGGCGATCCATTTCCTGCAGGAGCGGTCGCGGCGGGTGCGGGCGAGCACGCTGTTCCTGCTCGAACGCGCGGCGGCTCTGCCGGCCGGTGGCATCCGCTTGGAGAAGTTCAGGAACTCGCTCCCCTTCTGGATGCAAATGCTCGCCGCCACGGCCCTGGCCTGGCTGCTGGCCGACCCGCGGTGGATCGCGAAGGAATCGCGGCAGACGGTGGTCGTGGTTCTCGACAGCTCCGCCTCGATGCAGGCCGCCCGGCAGGAGACGCTCGACCTGCTCGCCCGCCGGCTCGTCGCCTGGGATGCCGTCGCCGCCCGCACCGACTGGCACCTGCTCGAGACCGGGCCCGGACGGCCGCCGCTCCATGCGGGACGGGAGCTTCCCGCCATGCTCGCGGCCGCCCGCGGGTGGCGGCCGACCCTCGGCACGCACGACTTTTCCGAGTCGCTCGCCGTCGCCGCCACGCTCGTGCCCCCCGGCGCCGGGGCGGTGATTCTCGTCACCGATCGGCCGACCGAGGTGCCCGGCGGCGTCGGCCTGCTCTCGGCGGGCACCGCGTTCGACAACGTGGGCTTCTCCGGGGGCGACGTGGAAGGGGCCGGTGACGGGGCCGCGTGGCGGGTGCTCGTCACCAATCATGGTGCCGCGCCGCAAGAGCGGGCCGTGACCGCGCGGAGCGCCGCGGCCGGCGGCGAGTTTGCGCCGCTCGGGCCGCCCGAGGTCGTCAGTCTCGCGCCGGGGCAGAGCCGCACGCTCCAGGGGCCGTGGCCCGCCGGCGCGGAGCGAATGCTCTTGTCGCTTGCGATTGACAGGTTCGGCGGCGACGACACCCTGCCGCTCGTGCGGCCCGTGTCGCGAACGGTGAAGGTGGCCGTGACGATCGGCGGGCCGACGGGCGAACTGCTCGGTCGGGTGGTCAAGGCGGCCTCCGGCGTCGAACTCGTCGCCGATTCGGCGGCGGCGGATCTCGTGGTCGGCCGCTTCGGATCGGAAGCCACGACCGACGGCATCGAGGTGGCGACGGACGACCTGCCGGCGGCGGACGCGGCGGAACCACCCGCGCCGGCGGCTGCCGCCGAGCAGCGAAAATCCGGCAAGCCGGCAGCGTTCGATCCGGCCTGGGTGGCCGCGGAAGACACCGCGCTCACCCGTGACCTCGGCTGGGGCGGGCTGTTGTCGGGGCCGGCCGGCAACCTCGGTCTCACCGCCGCCGACGAGCCGTTGCTCTGGAAGGGCGGCCGGCCGCTGGCGTTCGTCCGCACCACCGGCCTGCCCGGCGGCCGCAACGTGCAGTCCCTCGTGCTCAACTTCGACGTCGCGGCCTCGACCGCGGCCCGGTCGCCGGCCGTGGTCGTGCTCGTGCAGCGGTTCATCGATCGCATCCGCACGCGGATCGCCCGGCCGTGGGCCGACAACTTCGACACGGGCCAGGTGATCGACCTGCCCGACGCAGTCCTCGATAGCCGGGCCGGTCGGGCCACGCTCGCCGTCGAGCCGGTGGCGGGGGAGGTCTCGCGGCCCGTTCCGTTTCGCGGCCGGACGCCGCGCGAGCCGGCGTTCTTTACGGTCGCGGCCGGTGCCGACGCCGCGCTGACCCGGCTCGTGACCGGCGCCGCGCAGTTCGCCGACTCCCGGGAGGGCGACTTCCGCACGGCCGCTCCGCTCGACACACTGGAATCGATCCGCATGGAGCGGGCGATCAAACAGTCAGTCGCCGATCCGTGGGCGCCGCTCTGGCTGGGGATCGCGATCGCCGCGTTGCTCGTCGCCTGGGGATGGAGGGGCCGGGGCCGCCGCAGCGAGGGAGCCGTGTCATGATCCAGGGCCGTCAGGAATTGTGCGGGTCATGGCGAGTGGGCCGGGGTTGCCCATGCCATCTCGTCGGACGCTCGCGTTCGGCATCCTGCCTCCCGCTCGCTCGGAGGAAACCGCGCTTCGCCTTCCGGGCTCCGCTCGGTTTCCTACGCCGCTCGATTGGCATGGGCAATCCCTCCGACCGATGAAAGTTTCCGAAGAACCATGATCCAGTTCGCCGCCCCCCACTGGTTTCTGCTGCTGCCGGCCGTCGCGCTCGCGGGCTGGTTCTGGCGCGGGCTGCATCTGGAGCGGCCGCTGCGGGCGCTGTGTTTGCTCGTGGCCGTGCTGCTGCTCGCCGAGCCACGGGTGCGGCGGCAGGGGGATGGGCTCGACCTGTGGGTGCTCGTGGACCAGTCCGACTCCGGCTGGGAAGAGCTTGCGCCGCGCCTGGCCGAGATGGAGACGATCCTGGAGAAGTCCCGGGGCGTGGACGATCGGATCTTCCACGTCGACTTCGCCGCCGAGGCTGTGACCCGCGGAGCGCTGCTGCGTAGCGGCGCGGCGGCCACCGAGTATGCGGGCAAGCGGACAGCCACGCGGCTGGCGTCGGCCGTCTCCTACGCCCTCGGCCAGATGCCGGCCGATCGCGCGGCCCGGATCCTGGCGATCACCGACGGCTACTCCACCGAGCCGCTCGACCGGCTCGCCGACCAGCTGCTGGAGAAGGGCGTGGCTCTCGACCTGCGGCTGCCGCCGGGGCGGGAACTGGACGACTTCTCGCTGGCCGCCTTCCGCGTGCCGCGCCGCGTGCAGGCCCGCGAGGGACTACTGGCAGAGGTGGTGGTCCGCGGCGGCCGCTCCGCCACCGTGCCGCTGGAAATCCTCCGCGACGGCAAGCCGATCGGAAAGCGGGAGGTGGAGGTCCGGGAGGGCGTGGGCCGGGTGCGGTTTACCGACCGGCTGGCCGCGCCGGGGGCGCACAAGTATGCCGTGCGGATCCTGCCCGATGATGATCCGATCGCGGGCAACAACGAGGCCGAGCAGTGGGTGGAGGTGCAGGGGGGCGGTCGCGTGGTGCTCGTCACCGCGTATGCCGACCCGCCGCTGGCCACGGTGCTCGAGGCCCAGGGATTGGAGGTGCAGGTCATCTCCGACCTGGCCGCCGCGCACGTGGGCGTGCTCTCCGGGGCCAAGGGGGTGATCCTCGACAACGTGCCGGCCTACAAGCTCGATCCCGGCTTCGTGAAGGGGCTCGACTTCTTCGTCACCGCACAGGGGGGCGGGCTGGCGATGGTGGGCGGCAAGTTCTCGTTCGCCGCCGGCGGCTGGTTCGGCTCGGCGATCGACCACTTGCTGCCGGTGAGCATGGAGCTCAAGCAGGAGCACCGCAAGCTCGCCGTGGCGATGGCGATCGTCATGGACCGCTCGGGCAGCATGTCGATGACGGCGCCCGGCACGACCCAGACGAAGATGGCGCTGGCCGACGAAGGTGCGGCCCGGGCGATCGAGCTCCTCGGCGACAACGACATGGTGGTCCTGATCCCGGTCGATAGCGCGGCCCATCCGCTTTCGGACGCCCCCGTCGCCGTCGGCCCGAACCGGGCCAAGCTCGTGGCCGCGGCCCGCAGCGTGGTGAGCACCGGCGGCGGCATCTTCTGTTACACGGGCATGGCGAAGGCCTGGGAGATGTTGAAGGAGACCAAGGTCGGCCAGCGGCACGTGATCCTGTTCGCCGACGCGGCCGACGCCGAGGAGCCCGGCGACTACGAAAACCTGCTCGCCGAGATGACGAAGGAGAAGTGCTCGGTGAGCGTCATCGGCCTGGGGGCCGACACCGACGTGGACGCCGAGTTCCTCAAGGACATCGCCAAGCGGGGCAACGGCCGGATCTTTTTCAACGCCGACGCCAAGGAACTGCCCGCGCTCTTCGAGATGGAGACGGCCACGATCGCCCGGTCCGCCTTCATCGACGAGCCGGTGGCGGTGAAGGGCACGCCCGGCTGGGCGGAGATCGCCGCCGCGCCGCTCGAATGGCTGCCGCAGGTGGACGGCTACAACCTCACGTATCTCAGGCCCAAGGCGGCGCCGGCGGCGATCACGGGCGACGAATACGCCGCGCCTCTGGTCGCCTTCTGGCGGCGGGGCACGGGACGGGTGGCGGCGGTCATGTTTCCGCTGGGGGGCGAGTTTTCTAGGCTGACCCGCGACTGGGACGGCTATGGCGGCATGGCCCAGAGCCTGGCCCGCTGGCTGGCCGGGCCGCCGCTGCCGCCGGGCGTGGGCATGCAAACCCGCGTGGACGGCACGCGGGCGCGGCTGGACCTACGCTACGACGACTCGTGGGCCGACCGCGTGGCGGCCGATCCGCCGGAGCTGACCGTGTCGCGCGGGGCCGGGGGAGTGGCGCAGGTGGTGCCATGGGAGCGGCTCGCCCCCGGCCACTTCTCCGCCGGGCTCGACGCGGCCGACGTGGAGTATGTCCGCGGGGCGGTGCGGCTGGGGGAGATGGCGCTGGCGGTGGGGCCGCTGAACGTGACCGCCAATCCCGAGTGGGCCTTCGACCGCGGTCGCGTGGAGGAATTGCGGGCGGTGAGCGGCCGCTCCGGCGGCGTGGAGCGGGTCGATCTCTCCGACATCTGGCGGGCGCCGCGGCCGGCGGCCTTCCGCGACATCCGCCGCTGGCTCCTGCCCGTGCTGTTGGTCGTGCTGCTGCTCGAGGCCCTGCAGTCGCAGGTCGGAGGTTTTGGAGTGCGGGCGAACTTGTTCGGCGCGGCCCGTTCCCAGGCGCCCTCTTCCTGAGGAAGCGGGAGCGGTTTTCCCCAGCCGCCACGACATCCCCACGGCGGCCGCGCTGCGGATCGGCCGGAGCCGTCGGTAGGTGACGATCATCTCCGTCCTCCCCATGCCAGCCGTTTCTCGGTCACCCGCTGCCGGCGGGCCCCATGGTGGTCGCGAATCCGATCCACCTGGCGGGCCACGGCCTGGCCGATGCGGCTGGTGGCGCGGTCCACAGCCGCCGCCCAGTCGCTGTCGGCCACCGTGGCCACGACCACTCCGCAGCCGTGCGTTTTCACGAGGATGCGACAGAGCTTGTCGACGCCCCCCTTCGGACCGTTGTGATCCTGGAGGAACACGAACACTTTGCCGATCCGGCTGCCGAATCGCGCGAGTGCGAATCGCAGCCGGCGTTCGATGTGGTTCGGCAGATCCTGGGGCCGCCGCACGCCCTTGTCCTTGAGGTGCCAGATCATCGGGTCTTCTCCTTCGTGACCGGCCGGTCGTCGGCGGTCATGCCTGAATTGTTGGCCTGGCTTCCCGATCCGGGAGCCTTGTTTGTTTCGTGGTCGTGCATAGAAAATATCAATGCACGAGGGGCGCGAGATAGGCGCGATGGACTGGCTCAACTACCACCACCTGCTCTACTTCTGGGCGGCCGCCCGCGAGGGGAGCATCACCAAGGCCTGCCGGCGGCTGCACCTCACGCAGCCCACCGTCAGCGCCCAAATCCGGTCGCTCGAGAAGTCGCTCAAGGCCACGCTCTTCGACCGCTCGGGCAAGACGCTCGTGCTGACCGACACCGGCCGCATGGTGTATCGCTATGCCGACGACATCTTTTCGCTCGGCCGCGAGCTGCAGGACGCCCTGCGCGACCGGCCCCGGGGCCAGGCGCTGCGGTTCGCGGTGGGCGTGGCCGACTCGCTCCCCAAGGTGTTGGTCCACCGGCTGCTTGCTCCGGCATTCGAGGCGGGCGACGACGTGCGGGTGACTTTCATCGACGGAGACCCGGAGCGGCTGCTGGCCCAGCTGGCCCTGCACGAGCTCGACCTGGTGGTGAGCGACTTCCCAGCCAGCCCGCGGCTGGGACTCAAGGCCTTCACGCACGTGCTCGGGGAATGCGGGGTGACGTTCTTCGCCGCCGCGGCGCTCGCCCGGGGCTGCCGCAAGGGTTTTCCAGGCTCGCTCACCGGGGCGCCGATGCTGCTGCCGATCGCCACCTCGGCCCTGCGGCGAAGCCTCGACCAATGGTTCGACGAGCACGACATCAGGCCGCGAGTGGTCGGCGAGTTCTCCGACAGCGCGCTGCTCAAGGCTTTCGGTGCCGCGGGGGACGGCATCTTCGCCGCGCCCACGGCCGTGGAGGACGACGTGGTGCGGATGTACGGCGTGCGGGTCGTGGGCCGCGTGGCGGCGATCCGTGAGCGGCTGTATGCCATTTCCGTGGAGAAACGGCTCGTCCATCCGGCCGTGGTGGCGATCTCCCGCGCCGCCCGAACGAAGCTCTTTCGCGGCCGGCCGGCGAAGCACTGACCGGCGGAGACGGTCCAGGTAGCGCACACCTCCAGGTGAGCGAATGCGGGGCGTGGCGCCCTCGAGCCGGTTCGCCAGCCTGGAGGCTTGTGTTACGCGCGGTGATGCGGGCGCTTGTCAGCCTTCGAGCACGAAGTTGACGAGCCGGCCGGGTACGGCGACGACCTTCACGATCCGTTTGCCGGCGAGCAGCTCGGCGATCTTCGGATCGGCGGCCGCCGCGGCCTTGACCGCTTCGGCATCGGCCCCGGCGGGCACGACCACGCGGCCGCGGAGCTTGCCCTGGATTTGCACCGGGATCTCCACGGTGTCGTCCACGAGCCACTGCGGCTCGACCGTCGGCCAGGCGGCCAGCGACACCGGGGCCGGCCGGCCGAGCAGCTCCCAGAGCTCCTCGGCCAGGTGCGGGGCGAACGGGGAGAGGATCGTTACGAACGGCTCGAGGATCGCCCGCGGCCGGCGCTCCAGCGGCGTGCAGAAGTTCACGAACTCCATCATTCGGGCGATCGCCGTATTGAAGGACAGGGCCTCGATGTCGCGGGTCACCTTGTCGATGCAGCGGTTGAGCTCACGGAGCTGGGCGTCGGTGGGCGAATCGCCGCAGACCTGCGGGGCGAGGGCGATTTCGTCGGCCCGCTCGTCCACGACCAGCCGCCAGCAGCGGTCGAGAAACCCGCGGACGCCGCTCACGCCCGTCGTGCTCCAGGGCTTCGTCGCCTCCAGCGGCCCCATGAACATCTCGTAGAGCCGCAGCGAGTCGGCGCCGAAGTCGCGGACCACCTGGTCGGGATTGACCACGTTGCCGCGGCTCTTCGACATCTTGTAGGCCCGGCTCTCGACGCGGATCTGCGGGGCGTCGCGGAGCACGAAGTGCTCACCCTGCTTCTCCACCTGGTCGGCGGGGATCTTGGCGGCGACGTCGCCATCCTGACGCTTCTCCGCCGACACCCAGCCCCCCTTGGCGCTGCGGTAGCCGGTGAACTCCATCTCCCCGAGGATCATGCCCTGGTTGACGAGCCTGCCGAACGGCTCCGGGCAGGAGACGTGGCCGCGGTCGTAGAGCACCTTGTGCCAGAACCGTGAATAGAGAAGGTGGAGCACGGCGTGCTCGGCGCCGCCGATGTACAGGTCGACCGGCATCCAGGCCTGCTCGACGGCCGGATCGATGAACCGCGCGTCGTTGCCGGGATCGAGAAACCGCAGGTAGTACCAGCAGGAGCCGGCCCACTGCGGCATGGTGTTGGTCTCGCGCCGGTACCGCTTGCCGTCGCGCTCGACCTCCAGCCAGTCGACTGGGGCCCGGGAGAGCGGCGGGTCGGGCGTGTCGCCGGGCTTGAAGTCGGTGAGGAGCGGGAGGTTGACGGGGAGTTCCGCCTCCGGCACGGCGCGGATCGCCCCGGTCGGGTTTCCGGCGGCGTCGAGCTCGTGGAGGATCGGGAACGGCTCGCCCCAGAATCGCTGCCGGCTGAACAGCCAGTCGCGGAGCTTGTAGTTGACGGCGGGCCGGCCGAGGCCGGCGGCCGCGAGGTCGCCGCCCACCCGGGCGATGAACTCCCGCGTGCCCAGGCCGGTGTACGGGCCCGAGTTGACGGCGCGGCCGTCGCCGGTGAACAGCGTGCCCGGCTTCGCGGGGCCGGCGGCCGGCTCGACGACCGTGACGACGTCGATGCCGAACGTGCCCGCGAACTCGAAGTCGCGGTCGTCGTGGGCCGGCACCGCCATGATCGCGCCGGTGCCATACGTCGCCAGCACGTAGTCGGCCACCCACACCGGCACGGGGCGGCCCGAAAGCGGATGGATGACGTGCGATCCGGTGAACACGCCGGTCTTCTCGCGGGCCAGGTCGGTGCGGTCGAGGTCGCTCTTGCGGGCGGCCGCCTCGCGGTAGGCTGCGATTTCCGCCCGCTGCGCCGGCGTGGTCAGGGCATCGACGAGCGGATGTTCCGGAGCGACGACCATGAAGGTCACGCCGTAGAGCGTGTCGGGGCGGGTGGTGTAGACCCGCAGGGCGTCGGGGCCCGGCAGCGCGGGGAAGCCGGTCTGCTTGCGCGCCGCCTGCCAGGCCGCGAAGGCCGCGTCGGCGCCGGCGGCCGGCGGCACGAAGAAGTCGACCTCGGCGCCCGTGCTCCTGCCGATCCAGTCACACTGCAGCTTCTTGATGCTCGCGGGCCAGTCGAGGCCCTCCAATTCCCGCTCCAGCCGGTCGGCGTAGGCCGTGATCCGCAGCATCCACTGTCGCAGCGGGATGCGGACCACCGGGTGGCCGCCGCGCTCGCTCACGCCGCCGATGACCTCCTCGTTGGCGAGCACGGTGCCGAGGGCCGGGCACCAGTTGACCGGCGCCTCCGACTGGTAGGCGAGGCGGTGATCGTCGCGATACCGGGCGACGGCGTCTGCGCCCCGGGCGGCGACCTCGGCGGGGATGGGCAGCTCGGCGATCGGCCGGCCCTTCTGCTCCGCGGGGTCGAACCAGGTGTCGAAGAGGACGAGAAAGATCCACTGCGTCCAGCGGACGTAGCCGGGGTCGGTCGTCGCCAGCACGCGGCTCCAGTCATAGCTGAAGCCGAGCATCTTCAACTGGCGGGTGAAGGTGGCGATGTTTCGCTCGGTGCTCTCCCGCGGCGGCGTGCCGGTGCGGATGGCGTGTTCCTCGGCCGGCAGGCCGAAGGCGTCGAACCCCATCGGGTGCATCACGCTCGTGCCGCGCATCCGCTCGAACCGCGACACGATGTCGGTGGCCGTGTAGCCCTCCGGGTGGCCGACGTGCAGGCCGTCGCCGCTGGGATAGGGGAACATGTCGAGCACGTACCGCTTGCGGCCGCTCGGCAGCCGCGGCGTGGCGAACGTGTCGTGCTCCTCCCACCAGGCCTGCCACTTCGGTTCGATGCGGGAAGGTTGGTAGCGGGGCATGGCGGGATCCGGAGGCTGCGGCCGGGTGGAGAGGAAGGCGCACCGACGCGGTGCCGGCGGCCGGCGGCGGCTGTTCAGTTCGCAGGTGACCGATTCTAATAATCACCGATGAACCGGCAACGCGAGCCGGTTTCCCGCCCATCCCGCACGAGTGCCCGCTCCCATGCCGCGTCCCGCTGCCGCCGCCCCGGACGCCCCCCCGATCCTGCAACGGCTGATGCTTCGCGCCTGCCGGTCCGCCGGCCGCCGCATGAAGATGGCCGACTCGCTCGGCACGCGGCTCTCCGGCCGTGACCTGCTCGTCCGCATCCTCGTCGCCCGGCGCGTGCTGGAGCGGGCCCTCGCACCCGACGAGAAGATGGTGGGCGTGATGCTGCCGCCCACGGCGGGCGGGGCGATCGTCAACGCGGCGCTCGCCCTGTCGGGCCGCGTCGCCGTCAACCTCAACTACACCGCGACGCAGTCGATCCTCGACACCTGCATCGCGCGGGCCCGGCTGCGGCACGTGATTTCGAGCCCGGCGTTCCTGGCCCGTGTGAAGCTCGATCTCGGCGCGCGGCTGCTCGACGCCGCCGCCCTGAAGACGCAGGCCACCGCCGCCGACAAGGCCGTCGGCTTCCTGCAGGCCACGATCACGCCGCTGCCGCTGCTCGAGCGGCTCCTGGGGCTCGATCGCATCGGCCCCGACGACGTGCTCACGGTGATCTTCACCTCGGGCTCCACCGGCGACCCGAAGGGCGTCGTGCTCACGCAGGAAAATGTCGGCTCGAACGTGCGGGCGATCGACAACCTGCTGCACCTGTCGGCCCACGACGTGGCCTTGGGTGTGCTTCCCTTCTTCCATTCCTACGGCTACACGACCACGCTCTGGACGCCGCTCACGCTCGAGCCCGCGGTCGTCTACCACACCGATCCCCGGGATGCACAGACCGTGGGCCGGCTCGCCCGCGAGCACCACGCCACGATCCTCATGGCCACACCCACGTTCCTGCGGATCTACGTCCGCCGGACGCCGGCGGAGGACTTCTCCACGCTGGAGTGCGTGTTCGGGGCCGCGGAAAAGCTTCCCAAGGAGGTCTGCGAAGGGTTCGAGAAGAAGTTCGGCGTGCGTCCCGTGGAGGCTTATGGAGCCACGGAACTCGCGCCGCTGGTGGCCGCGAACGTGCCGCCGAGCCGGCATGTGCCGGGCCGCCCCGACGACGCCCGCGAGGGGACCGTCGGCAAGCCGATCCTCGGCAGCCGAGCGCGGATCACCGACCGCGAGGGAGAACGCGAGTTGCCCGTCGGCGCGGATGGCCTGCTGTGGATCACGGGACCCAACGTCATGCAGGGCTACCTCGACCGGCCCGATCTGACGGCGAAGGTGGTCAAGGACGGCTGGTACTGCACCGGCGACATCGCCCGCCTTGACCGCGAGGGATTCATCACCATCACCGGTCGGGAAAGCCGCTTCTCGAAGATCGGTGGCGAGATGGTGCCGCACCTCAACATCGAGGAGGCGGTAAACGCGGAGCTCGGCGCCGCCGACGGCGAGCTGTTGGCGGTCGTGACCGCGGTGCCCGATCGGGCGAAGGGGGAACGGCTGATCGTGTTCCATCTCCCCACCGACCGCGAGCCGCGGGACATCGTGCGCGGGCTCGCCGCCCGCGGCCTGCCGAACCTGTGGATCCCGGGAGCCGACGCCTTCGCCGCGATCGAGGAGCTGCCGATGCTCGGGTCGGGCAAACTCGACCTGCGGCAGCTCGCCGCGCTGGCTCGGGAGCGGTTCGCCGAGGCGGCCGACGCGTGAGCGAGTCGCCGGACATCGTCGTCACGCTCGGCCCCTGCGACGACATGCGGGCGGAGGTGTTCGTGCGGGTGCCGCGGCCCGCTACCGGGCCGGATTGCGGATCGCTGCGGCTGGAGGGCATGCTCGCGGGGCCGGAGTGTCGGCGGGCCACGACGCTGCCCGCGACCGCGCGGCTCGTCGATCTCGGGCCGCCGCCGGCCGCCGCCGGTGGGCCGCTCGTCGCGAAGGCAGTGCTCACGGAGCCGGCGTTCTGGGCGCCCGACCTGCCGAACCTGTATCGGCTGGAGGTACGGATCGTGGGCGACGCCGGTGTGGCGGCCACGCACCACGTCCGCATCGGCCTGCGGCGGCTGGGGGCGAAGGGGCGGTCGTTTCGGCTCGACGGCCGCCGCTGGGTGCCGCGGGGCGTGTCCGTCGACAGGACGGCATTCGACGCCGGCCCCCTGCGCGCACAAGCCGCGACGGCGTGCGTCATGCTCCCGGATGAGCCGCTGTGCGGGCGGGCCGATGTTGAGGGCGTGGCCGTGATCGCCATGCTCGACGAGCCGCTGTCTCCTGATGCCGCGGCCGAGCGGATCGCCGGCTGGGCGATCCATCCCGCGGTCGTCATGGCCCTCTTGCCACGCGACACGTCGGCCACGCAGGCCGCGGCGATCGCGGCGGCGGTCCGCGGCCGCAAGGGCACGCTGCTGCTCGGCTGGACCGTGGACGGCGGCCTGCCACCGCCGTGCGTGCCCGCCGGAATCGATTGGCTTGCGGTCGTCATGGGCGGCGACGGCAGCCCGCATGCGTCGTGGCGGGATGCGGCCCCGCCTGTGCCGCTGGTCGCCTGGGGCGGCACGGGAGGCCGAGCCGGCTGCGACGCGCTGCAGGCCAGACTGGCCGCGTGGCTGCTGGCCGGCGGTGAGCGGCCGCCCTGGGACTGGGCGGGCTACGTCGTCTGGTAGCATGGCCCGCATGGCTGGCTTCGACGAGGAACGGTATTCGCGGCAGACGCGGTTCGCCCCGCTGGGCGTCGCGGGCCAAGAGCGGCTGGCGGCCGCACGGGTGGCGATCGTGGGCTGCGGGGCGCTCGGCGGTGCGGCGGCGCTGGCGATCGTGCGGGCCGGCATCGGCCAAGTACGGATCATCGATCGCGACGTGCCCGAACGCTCGAACCTGCCCCGGCAGGTGCTCTTCGACGAGGCCGACGTGGCCGCCGGGCTGCCCAAGGCCGTCGCGGCCGCCCGGCACCTGACGCAGATCAACTCCGCCGCCCGGATCGATCCGGTCGTCGCCGACCTCACGGCGGCGAACGTGGCCGACCTGCTCCGTGGCCACGACGTGGTCGTGGACGGCACCGACAACTTCGAGGCCCGGTTCCTCGTCAATGAGCTGTGCTGCCGCGAGCGGATCCCATGGGTGCATGGCGGCGCGATTGGCGCCGAGGGGCGGGTGCTCGCCGTCGTGCCCGGCGTGTCGGCCTGCCTGCGCTGCCTGGTGCCCGAGCCGCCGGCCCCCGGCGCGCTGCCCACCTGCGAGACCGCCGGAGTCGTCGGTCCGGCCGTGCTCGTGGTGGGTGCGGTGCAGGCCATGGAGGCGATCCGGCTGCTGGTGGGCGGGCCGCGGGCCGGCAACCGACTGCTCGTCTGCGATCTCTGGGAGCAGGCGTGGCGGACGGTCGATCTGGCGCCGCTCGCCGCGACGGGCTGCCCGACCTGCCGCGGCGGCGACTATCCCTGGCTCGAGGGCCGGATCGGCGGTCGGCCGACCGTGCTCTGCGGCCGCGATGCCGTGCAGGTGCCTGCGGCCGGCGCGGGCGTCGATCTCGGTGCGCTGGCCGCGCGGCTGGCGGCCGTGGCGCCGGTCACGGCGAACGCCTGGATCGTGCGGGCGGTCGTCGAGCCGGGCATCGAGCTCGCGGTGTTCGCCGACGGCCGGGCGATCGTCACCGGCACCCGCGAGGAGGCGCGTGCCCGCGCGATCGTGTCGCGGTATCTCGGGGCGTGAGGCGGGGTTCGAGCTGGGGAACTGCGTGTCGTCGTGCGACGTGGACGGTGGGGTGGTTTTCGTGACCGGTGTCCCCGGGTTTCCACCCGGGGCTTCTTGGGCCACGTGCGTCGCGCCCCGCTTGGCGGCTCATGCGCACGCCGATCACCCGCCCGTGGCGGCGTGCATGATCCTCTGCTCGGTGGCCTCGGCACGCGTGAACTCGGCCGTCAGCCGGCCCTCGGCCAGCACCACGATCCGGTCGGCGAGGGTGAGCAGTTCGGGAAGCTCGCTCGACGTGAGAATCACGCCGAGCCCCTCGCGACAGAGCCGGTCGATGAGCTGGTAGAGCTCGGCTTTGGCGCCCACGTCGATGCCGCGCGTGGGATCGTCGAGCAGGAGGATCGCCGGCTTCGTGAGCAGCCAGCGGCCGATGATGCACTTCTGCTGATTGCCGCCCGAGAGGCCGGTGATCGCCGCATGGGGGCCGGGCGTCTTCACGCCCGTGTCGCGGATCGGGCCGGCGACGAGCGCCTCCTCGCGGCGCCGGTCGAGCAGTCCGCCGCGGGTCGCCTCCCGGAGGCTGCACAGGCTCACGTTCGCCGCCACGTCGAGATCCGGGAACAAACCCAGCCGCTTGCGGTCCTCCGTGACCATGGCGATGCCGGCCGCACGGGCCTCGGCGGGATGTGTGAACCGCACCGGTTCGCCCCGGAGCCGCATGCTGCCCGTCCACGTCGGCTCGCCGGCTCCGAAGATCGTCTCCAGCAGTTCGGTGCGGCCCGCCCCCATCAGTCCGGCGACGCCGAGGATCTCGCCCGCGTGCAGGTCGAGGCTCACGTTCGCGAGCCGGTAGCCGCGGGGATGCGCGGGCCAGGGGAGCGTGAGCTCGCGAATCTCCAGCAGCCGCGGCCCGCGGGCCGCGGCGCGGTGGAACTCATGCCCCGCGATCTCCCGGCCCACCATCCAACCGGTGACCTCGGCCGGCGTCGTCGCCGCCCTGTCGACGGTCCGGACATGGCGGCCGTCACGAAGCACCGTGATCCGGTCGGCGAGCCGGAAGACCTCGTCCATCTTGTGCGAAATGTAGAGGATCGTCGTGCCACGCTCCCGGAGCCGGGCGATGATCCGCTCGAGCCGGACCGACTCGGTTTCGGTCAGCGCGCTGGTGGGCTCGTCCATCACCAGGATCCGGGCGTCGAGCGACAGCGCCTTGGCGATCTCCACGAGCTGCTGATCGCCGACCCGCAGGCCGCCGGTGCGGGCCCGGGGATCGACCTGGCACTCGAGCAGGGCGAGGAGGCGGCGGCACTCGGCCTCCATCGTGCGGTCGTCGATCAGCCCGGCGGCCGTGCGCCGCTCCCGGCCGAGGAACACGTTGGCCGCGACGGTGAGGTCCTCGACGAGCGCCAGCTCCTGGTGGATGATCGCGATTCCCGCCCGCTCGGCGGCGCGGGTGTCGGCGAAGGCAACTTCGCGGCCGTCGACCTCGAGCACGCCGTCGTCCGGCTGGTAGACGCCGGAGAGAATCTTCATCAGCGTGCTCTTGCCGGCGCCATTCTCGCCGCAGATGGCCCGCAACTCGCCGCGGCCGACCTCGAGCGTGACGTCCGCGAGGGCGACCACGCCGGGAAACCGCTTGCTGATGCCCCGCATCGCGATCGCGAGGTCGCCGGCGCCGGTGGTCATGACGGCCTCGGCGCCCGTGCGCCACGCGACTCCCAGGCCCGCACCACCGCGAGGAAGACCAGGGCTGCCAGCCCCGAGGCGAGGCCTGCCGGGCCGTTGGCCGTCATCGCCACGACCGCCCCGCACAGCAGGGCGAGCGTGGGGATCGCGCACAGGCCGAGCGGTCCGGGCAGCAGCCGTCGCCCCCCCTGGGCCAGTTGGCCGACCTGTGAGAACGTGACGGCGATCACCACCACGATGCCGACGATCAGCCCCTCGTAGACGTCGGCGCCGGTCTTGATGATCTTCGACACGGCGTCGATCACGACCCGGAGGAAGATCGCGCCCAGCACGGTGCCGGGTACCGTGCCGACGCCGCCGGTGAGCGAGCAGCCGCCCACGACGGCCGCGGCGATGGCGTTGAGCTCGTGGCCGCGGCCCTGGTTGACGGGTGCGGCGACCGACTCGTTGGCCACGTAGAACAGGCCGGCCAGGGCCGCGGTCATCGCCCCGAAGCAGTAGGCGAACCACTTGACGTTTTCGGTGCGGATGCCGGCCAGGCGGGCCGCCTGCTCGTTGCCCCCGAGCGCGTGGACATGGCGGCCGAGCACGGTGCGGGTGAGGATCAGCCAGGTCGCGAAGGCGAGCAGGCCGAACACGGCGACGGGGATCCAGACGTTGTCGCGGACGGCCTTGAACAGCGGGTCGGAGACGTTGATCAGCGCGCTTTTGGTGGGCGTGAACGCCGCCGTCGTGCTCTCGCACAGCGCCCGGGCGAAGCTCCGCAGCCCGACGAGCGTGGCCAGCGTGGCGATGAACGGGGGCAGGCGAACCGCCGTGATCAGCCACGCATGGAGCGTGCCGACGAGGAAGCCGACCAGCAGGCTGGCGAGGCAGGCCACGGCCACGATCACCGGACCGACCGGCTTGAAGCCGAGCATCGCCGCCGGGGCCAGCGCGACCATCGTGGCGGCGGCGACCGTTCCCGACAGAGCGATCATCGATCCCGCGGAGAGGTCGATGCCGCCGGCGATGATCACGACGGTGGCGCCGAGCGCGAAGATCCCCAGCAGGGCGGTGTTGCGGGCGATGTCCCGCAGGCTCTCCAGCGGACGGAACCAGTAGCTGTGATTGGCGTCGACCAGCGCCGTGAGGATGACGGCGATCACGATCGCCGCCAGCAGCGCCCACTCCCCGGAGCGCAGCAGGACCTTCGCTTTCGGCTGACCGGAGGGCTCGGGCATGGCGGATCAGGAGCTCGACAGGCCGTAGGACGCAAGCCACGCGCGGAACTTCGTGAGCGGCAGGTATTCGAACCCCTGCATCTCGATGTCGGTCGGCTGCACGCGGGCATCAGTGTCGGGCACGATGAGCCGCAACCCGGTGGTGTGGAGGTCGCCTTCGGGGGCGGTGCGATGTGGGAACATTTCGGCGATCGTGGCCTCGTCGCCGGTGTGCATGGCCGTGAGCAGCCGGACCGTGCGGATGCCCATTTCGAACGGATTCTGCACGACCATGGCGTCGATCTGACCGGCGGCCATCCGTTCGATCGCGGCCGCCTGGGCGTCGAATGTGACGACGGTGAGCCGGTCGCGGACGCCCCGCTCCTGCACCACCTCGGCGATCGCGGGCGCGTTGTAGGCCCAGATACCGACGAGGGCGGTCAGGTCGGGATGATTGACCAGGGCCGTGCGGACGTTGTCCCGGGCCTTGGCGAGGTCCATCTCATCACTCATCCGGTCCACCTCCGTGTAGGCGGTGCCCAGCGTCTCCTTGAAGCCGTTCATCCGCGCCCGGGCGTTGTCGTTGTCGGTGAAGCCGGCGAACTGCACGTAGCTGCCGTTCGTCTTGCCGCGGGCGGCAAGAATCGCCTTCGCGGCAGCCCCCAGCAGACGGCCGCCGACGACGTTGTCGGTGCCGATGTAGAAGGGGCGGGCATCGCGGAACGTGTTGCGGTTCACGTCTCCGTCCACCGTGATCACCTTCACGCCCTTGGCGGCGAGACTCTTCATCTCCTCGACGATCGCCACGTTATCCGCCTGAATGACGGAGATCGCCACACCCGCGATGTCCGACTGGCTGCCGAATTGCCGCAGTTTCTCGATCTGCCCCTGGGCGGTGCCGTTGTTCTTCTCCATCACGACCCGCAGGCCCTGGGCCTCGAGGCCGCATCGCTTGGCGCCCTCGACGAGCCCGGCGTTGCACGCGTCCCAGAACGGGTCGTCGCCGTTGGTGACGAACACGAACCGCTTCATCCCGGCGTCCGCTGCGGCTCCCGGAGCGGACTGCGGGTCGGACTTGGCACAGCCGCACAGCACGACGATGGCGCCGAGCAGTGCGAAAAATCGGGTGGCAGTCATCGGTTGATCCCCCTGGCGGTGGCGGACGTCTGGGGCGTCAAATTACCCGATTGCCGCAGGGCATTGCCAGCGGTGCCGGCGGAATGCGCGGGCCGCGGGGGCCGCGGCGTGCGAGCTGTCCGGGGGTCTTGGGTTGGCTGGCAAAGCAGCCGGCTTCTGGATCTTGCCTGCGTTGCCCCGTTGCGCCGGTGAACGAAAAACAGGCTCGGAAGCGGTGCGGGAATCGGCGCTGGGCTGCCGATCTCTCTCTGGCCGGTGGCGTCGCATTCCCTAGAGTGCGCGGCTGTCGGCGTCGATTCGCACCCCGGAGCCAGCCGGCAAGAGCCCCATGCGCGTAGTCCGCCAAGAGCGAGCCGGTTCGTCCTGTCGTCGCCACTGGCGTGTGGCAGCCGGCGCGCTGGTGGCGCTGTGGGCCGTGTCGCCCTGGGCGACCGATCCCCGCGCCGCCGGCCAAACGCCGACGCCGGAGTCGGTGCCGTCGGCGGAACTCCGCTTTCTGCCCCCGGTGCAGCCGCAGGGCCCCGTCGTCCTCGACATGCCGTATGAGGCCGGTCCCTGCTGTCCGGAGGAATGCCCAGTGCCAAACGGCGGCGGTGCGCATTGCTTCGACGACCTGTGGGCCCCGCGGCCGTGGTCGTGGCACATCCTGCCAAACAACCTGATCTACACCAGCTACCTCGCCGGCCCCAAGGAGCCGCGGCTGGGAACGGTATGGTACTCCGATTCGGCGCCCGACCCGTTCACGCCCTCGATCAGCAACGGCTGGATGTGGGACTCGACCCTCGGCGGTCGGGCATCGGTCCTCCGGTATGGGTCCGATCCCGTGCTGCATCCGCAGGGCTTCGAGGTGCAGGTCGAAGGTGCCGCGTTCGTGCGGCTCGATCCGGCCGACGACCGCGACCTGCGGTCCTCCGACTTTCGCTTCGGGATTCCGCTCGTCTATGGCGTGGGCCGCTGGCAGACCAAACTCGCCTACTACCACAACAGCGCGCACCTCGGCGACGAGGCGATGATCCGCTATCCGAAGTTTCCGCGGGTCAACTATGTCCGCGATGTGATCGTGTGGGGCAATTCATACTACCTGTTCGACTGGCTGCGGCTGTATGGCGAGGCCGGCTGGTCGTTCTACAACTCGGGCGGTTCAAAGCCGTGGGAGTTTCAGTTCGGCACGGAACTGATCCAGGCCCAGCCGACCGGCCTCCAAGGGGCGCCGTTCCTGGCGGTGAACGGCATGTCACGACAGGAACTCGACTGGGGTGGCAACGTGGTCGTGCAGGCGGGCTGGGCCTGGCGCGGAGCGCGGAGCGAAAAGCTCTTGCGGATCGGGTTCGAGTATCTCTACGGATCCGACCCGCAGTATGAGTTCGTGTTCTACAACCAGAACCGTGCCGGCATCGGCATGTGGTATGACTTCTGAATTCACGGCTGTCGGGCCATCCATGGCCCCGACAGCCTTGGGCCGTCGCGGCGAACGCCAAGGGTTCGCCGGACGGCCGAGCGGTCGCACCTCCGGGCGACCGTGGCCGCTGCGCGGCAGCGTTGTGTGGAGATGGCCCGCCTGGAGGGCGGGCGATTGAGAGCCGGCGGCGGCCGGCCCAGCACCGTGAGGCAGGATGCCGAGGCGGTGCGTGAAGCCGCTCGCCGGACGGCCGAGCGGTCGTCCCTCCGGGCGACCGTGGCCGCTGCGTGGCAGCGTTGCGTGGAGACGGCCCGCCTGGAGGGCGGGCGATTGAGAGCCGGCGGCGGCCGGCCCAGCACCGTGAGGCAGGATGCCGAGGCGGTGCGTGAAGCCGCCCGCCGGACGGCCTGGCGGTCGCACCTCCGGGCGACCGTGGCCGCTGCGCGGCGGCGTTGCGCACTCGGCGCGGCCTTGGGCCGCTGCGTGCAGGTCGCCGTGCCCGGTTGCCGGGAAGCCCGAAGCGTGAGCTGAGGGAATACGCGGCGCTTCACTCGAGTCCATCCGCATTCCCTCGGCTCCCGCCTCGGGCTTCAAGAGCAAGGGGGGCACCACGGAGCAACGATGACGCCCTCACTTGAGCGGCGATCTCGAACCGTCATGCCTGCGCTCTGGCTACACCCGGCGGTTTGCAGCAGCGCGGTCGGTCCCCGGCGCGACGTCAAGCATGAGGCCGTCGTCCTCGCCGCGTTCGAGCCTTTCCCAGGCGATCGCGCCCATTGCGGCATTGTCGGTGCACAGCACCCTGGGAGGCACGTACACCCGCAGCCCGCGTTTCCTGCCCAGCGCCTCGACCGACTCGCGCAACAGCGTGTTCGCTGCGACACCACCGCCGATCGCCACCGCGCGACAGCCCGTGCGTTCCACGGCGAGTTCCACTTTCGCAAGGATCGTGTCGACCACGGCCTGCTGGAACGACGCCGCGAGGTCAGCCAGTCGGCGGCCGGTCGGCGGCGGTTGATCCGACGGACCGTGCGGCGGCCGCACAAGGTAGCGCAGTGCCGTCTTCAAGCCGCTGAAGCTCATGTCGAGCCGGTCGCGGTCGTTGGCGAGCGGCCGCGGCAGCCGGTGGCTGCGGGGGTCGCCGCCCGTCGCCGCCCGCTCGATCTCGGGGCCGCCGGGATAGCCGAGGCCCAGCAGGCTGGCGGCCTTGTCGAACGCCTCCCCCGCGGCATCGTCGATCGTGCCGCCCAGCCTGTCCAGGTCGAGCGGCCCGTGGACATTAAACAGCGACGTGTGGCCGCCGCTGGCCACGAGGCCGACGCACGGATAGACCATGTCGTTGCCGTGAGCGAGCCGGCAGGCGTAGAGGTGGGCGGCAACATGGTCATAGCCCACGAGCGGCAGGTCGAGGGCGGCGGCGATCGCCTTGCCCGCCGCCAGCCCCACGAGCAGTGAGCCGACGAGGCCGGGGCGGACGGCGACGGCGACGGCCTCGAAGTCCGCGCGCGTCACTCGCGCGCGAGCGACGGCCTCGTCGATCACGGGGATGATGCGTTCCACGTGCGCCCGCGACGCCACCTCCGGTACCACGCCCCGCCAGCGGGCGTGCAACTGCTCCTGGCTGGCGACGATGCTGGAGAGCACCTCGCGGCCGCGGGTCACCACGGCCGCCGCCGTCTCGTCACACGTCGTTTCGATCGCCAGCAACGCCATGGGCAAAGTGTACCGGCGGGGCGGCTTGGAGCCGCTGGGCACGTGTATTTCGCGTCACGGCGTCGAGAGACCGCCGCAACCGTGGCGCAAGACGATGGGTTTGTGCATGCGAGTTGTGGTACCACAGGCCGGATTCGACGGTCGGAGACGGCCGCTACAGGGGCGCGGTGTTCCTGCTCCGAGGTGCCGCTCCCTTGCCCTTGAAGCCCGAGGCGTGAGCCGAGGGAGTGCGGATCGCTTTCCGATGAATCGACGCGGATTCCCTTGTATCTTGCCCGAGTCAGTGGCGAGCGGCCACAGTAAGCCTTCCGCCCGTGTGTCCCGGCGTAGCCGGAACACACGGACCACGGAGTCCGGCGACAGATCGATTTCCCTCCGGTCCTCCGAGGC
>Ga0209985_10001772_pt1 | contig 20504 bp, 19 predicted proteins | sample NOAtaG_FD_187305 | JGI IMG/M metagenome (GOLD analysis project Ga0209985, IMG submission 187305) | Freshwater lake microbial communities from Lake Erie, under a cyanobacterial bloom - NOAA_Erie_Diel6S_1000h metaG (SPAdes) (version 2) | ecosystem: Environmental > Aquatic > Freshwater > Lake ...
AAGGAGGGGAAACGAAGCTGTATCCCCAATGATCCAACCACGCGATACAGTGAGTTGAACCCGACGCCGCCAGCCGGGATGCCGCGCGGATTGAAGCCCGGCCGATCCGTCAGACAGAACCTACGCGCCGAAGAGCGCCGCGCGCTCGCCGCGGTCGATCAGGCGCTTCCCCTGCACCCCACGACCGATCGCGGCGAGATAGCGGCCGATCGCCATGGTCGGGAAGTAGAGCCGATAGAGGTGGTAGCGGAGGTAGAACACCTTCGGGAAGCCGGTCCCGGTGAACTCGGTCTCGCGCCAGCTTCCGGCGGGGTCGCCATCTGGGTTCGTCAGCGGATCGCTCGCAGCGCCCTCGTCGAGCTGCGTGCGGCAGAGCCACTCGATCGCACGGCGCAGGTCGGGGTCGTCCGAGCCGTAGATCTCCTGCAGCACCATCGCGCCCCACGCGGTCTGGCTCGCGGTCGACGGCCCCTTCCCCTTCTTCGACGGGTCGAGGTAACTGTCGGCCGACTCGCCGAAACTGCCGTCTGGCCGTTGGATCGACTTCATCCAGCGGCCCGCGCGCTGGATCCACTCCTCGTCGCGCGAGACGCCGCAGCGGATCGGCCCGATCACGGCCTGCCAGGTGCCGTAGATGTAGTTCACGCCCCAGCGCCCGAACCACGATCCATCGCGCTCCTGATGGGCGCGGATGAATTCGATGGCGGCGCGCACCGCCGCATTCTTCGTGTCGAATCCATGCCACGAGAAGCACTCGAGCACGCGGCCGGTGATGTCCGGGCACGACGGGTCCTGCATCGCGTTGTGATCGGCGAACGGCACATAGTCGAGAATGCGGCGGTCGCGCGTGCGGTCGAATGCCGCCCAGCCGCCGTCGTCGTTCTGCATCGCGAGGATCCAGCGCACGCCGCGCCGCGCAGCCGCCGAGACGGCCGCGTGATCGTTCGGCGGCATGTTGCGCGCCGTGCGCACGAGCGCCATCGCCACCATCGCGGAGTCGTCGCAGTCGGGATAGTGCGCGTTGGCGTACTCGAAGAACCAGCCGCTCGCAGGCGGCGCGTCCGCGACGTTCGCGGTCCAGTCGCCCGCGACGCGGCACTCCTTCGCAAGAAGCCAGCGCGCCGCGCGCGCGGCTTCGTCATCCGCGCCGTCGTAGCCGCAATCCGCAAGTGCGTAGAGCGCGATACCCGTGTCCCAGACCGGCGAGAAACATGGCTGGATGCGGATCGGCGCATCGGCGCCGGCGCCCAGCGGCACGAAGAAGGCGTCGAGTTCGCGCTCCGCGCGCGCGACGAGCGGATGCGACCGTTCGTAGCCAAGCGCGTGCAGCACGATCTGCCAATAGACCATCGGCGGGAAGATCGCGCCAAGGCCGTCGGTCGCAGCGGGTCCATCCTGGCCCGCACGCGTCGCGATCCAGTCGAAAGCCTTCTGGATCGCCTGCTGCCGGACCGGCGTGCCGCCTCGGTCGTGGAGGCGCTTGAGGAGCGCATCGATCTGCAGGAAGAAACTGCGCCATCGCTGCGGCGCGGCGTTCGTCGGCTTGAGCACGTGGCGCGCGTCGTGATCGACGAAGAGTTCGCCGATTCCGAGCTCGACCGGAAGCGCGCGCGTGGGGCGCTTCGTCGCCACGATCGAGAGCGGCAGGATCATCGTGCGGCTCCACGCGCTCACCTTGTCGAGGTGAAAGTAGAACCACTTCGGGAGGAAGACGATCTCGGGCGGAATGGCGGGGACGGCATTCCACGAGATCTGCCCGAGCGCCGCGAGATAGAAGTTCGTGAACGAGTTGCACTTCTCCGCACCGCCGAGGTGGCGGATCAGCGCGCGCGCCTTCTTCATGTGCGGCGCGTCCGGCGAGTCGCCGAAGAGCTTCAGACAGAAGTACGCCTTCACGCAGGCGGAGAGATCGGGGCCAGAGCCCGGGTACTGGCCCCAACCGCCGTCGTCGCGCTGCTGCGAGCGGAGGTAGGCGAGGATCCGCTGCAGCGTCTGCGGCGGACGGCCGTCGGACAGTGGCTGTGCCTCCTGCCCGAGGATCCACTTCATCAACAGGTACTCGCTCTGGAGGATTGAGTCGCCTTCGAGCTCGGCGCACCAATGGCCGTCGGGCTTCTGCAACGAACGGAGCGCGCGGACGGCGCGCTCGAGGTGCCGCTCGATCTCGACGGTGGAGAGCAACGGAGCCTCTGGAGCGGATCGACGTGAAGGCGATGGATGCGGGACGTCTCGCATGGTCGGAACGCGACGGGCCTCGCACTGTACCCCGCCGCTTCAGAAACGGTGCCAAGCACGTGCCAACCAGTGCACGGCACCTCACGGCACGTGCCAGGCACCTTTCTTACGCCGCCGCGATGTACCGCGCGTCCAAGATTGCGTCGCGCGCCGGACGCATCCGCAGGAGTCGCCACGAACTGCAGCTGGCCCCAATGTCGTTGCGACGTAGGTTGTTGCGACGTAGGTTGTTGCGATCTCGATTCCCTGGTGGCAGAACCCTTGGTGCCAGATTCCTTGGTGCCAGATTCCTTGGTGCCAGGCACGTGCCAGCTGGTGCACGGCACCTCACGGCACGTGCCAGGCACCATGTCCGCCAAGCTGGTGCACGGCACCTCACGGCACGTGCCAGGCACCATGTCCGCCATGTCCGGCACGATGTCCGCGGAGCGCGCGTTGCCGCAGCGGAGGCCGTCGGCGGCTGCCGCTCAGAACTTGTCCAGCTCCCGGATCGGCACCGGCCGCCGCTCGCGCGCGCTGCGGATCGCAGCCTCGAGCACGCACTGCGTCTTGAATGCGTCCTCGAAATCGGGCAGCGGGACGACGGGAGCCCCCCCCGCCACCACCGCGCAGATGTCCGCCGCCTGGCTGATGAAGCCATGCTCGTAGCCGATGAGATGCGCGGCCGGCCAATAGTGCCCCGCATACGGGTGCGCGGCATCGGTGCACATGATCCGGCTCCAGCCCCGCAACTTCGCGTCGAGCGTGTTGTCCCACCACTCGAGCTCGTTCATCCGCTCGAAGTCGAAGCGGATCGAGCCCTTCTCGCCGTTGATCTCGATGTTGTTTCGGTTCTGGTTGCCGGTCGCGAGACGCGTGGCCTCGAAACTCGCAACGGCGCCATGCTTGAAGCGCGCGAGGAACAGGACCGCGTCATCGACGGTCGACTTGCCCGACTTCTTGCCGGACGCGGAGGACTTCGCGCCCTTGCCCGAAATCTCACCGCCAACGCTGGCGACGATCGCGCGCTCCTTCACGAAGGTTTCCTCGATCGCGCCAACGACTTCGGTCACTTCATCACCGGTGATGAAGCGAGCCATGTCGATGATGTGGGCGTTGAGATCGCCGTGCGCGCCAGAACCCGCCTGGGCGGCCTGAAATCGCCACAGGAGCGGTGTGTCGGGTCCGCCCCAGTCCTGCAGGTAGGACGCACGCACGTGGAAGATGCGGCCGAGACGATCCTCGCGCACCAGCCGATGCGCGAGAGCGACGGCCGGACAGCGGCGATAGTTGTACCAAACGAAGGTGCGCACGCCCTTCTTCGCGGCGGCGCGGGCGGCAAGGACCATCTGCTTCGCATCGGCAAGCGTGCCCGCAAGCGGCTTCTCGCACGCGACATGCTTCCCGGCCTCGAGGGAGGCGATCGACATCTCAGCATGCAGGTGGTTCGGCGTCGAGACATCGACGAGCTCGACCTCCGGATCAGAGAGCACGTCGCGCCACGCGACCGTCGAGCGATTCCAGCCCCACTTGGCTGCGAACGCGGCGGTCTCATCGGGGTTTCGGCCTGCGGCAAGCGCGAGCGTCGGCGGCCGACGGAGGTCGAAGAACTGCGCGCACTTCCCCCATGCGGTCGAATGCGCGCGCCCCATGAACTTCGTCCCGATCAGCGCGACGCCGATCGGCCCGGTTGCCTGCGGATGGGTCTGCCTGCTCCGGTCGTTCTTCGCCATGTGCATGGTCCTCTGGTCGCGCGGGACACGCGCGCAGCAACCGCGCGCGCGTGGGCCGATATGCTACCGACTCGGCGCCCACGGCGCGGCGCGACGCCGCGCATGGCGACCGGATCCACGAGGTCACGCATGCACCGAACGCGAGAAAATACGCAGGAATCGAGCATCATCCCCGGCCGCGCGCAGCGCGACGGCAACGTCCGCGGAGACATCCGCGACGACCTCGACCTTCTGCGGGCCGAGGTGGCGCGACTGCGACGCGAGTCCCGCACCTCCCGGTTGCTCGCGATGCTGGCCTCGACGGGACTTGTGCTCGGCCTGTTCGCGATGGCTGCGCCCGACGTCGCGCGGGTCGTGCAGACCAAGCGCCTCGAGATCGTCGACGATTCCGGCCGCGTGACCATGGTCGCGTCGAGTTCGCCGCAAGGCGGCCGCCTCGACCTTTGGAACGCTGCGGGCGCGAACACGGCCCGCATCGGGTCGAACGACTCAGGCGGCGACCTCGTCCTCTGGTCGAAGGACGGCGCGTCCGCAATCAGCGCCTATGCGCAGCAGAACGGCGGCCGGATCGAGATCGGCATGCCCGGGAACCGAATCGCGGGAGTCGTCGAGGCTGGACCGCTCGGTGGCCGCCTGTCGCTTGCGAACCAAGCCGGAAACCCGGTCGTGGGTGCCGCGTCGTTCGAGGATGGCGGTGCGCTGCGCATCGCAAGCCGTGACAACAAGGACGCCGCGCTCCTGCGATCGACCGCCGACGGCGGCAGCCTGGATCTGATCGCGCCGACGGGCGTCGCGATGGCGCGTCTGCGCGCCGCGGAAGCGGGTGGAGAGTTCGATCTCGTCGCGCGCACCGGCACGCAGCGCGTGAGCGCATCCGCAAACGAACGCGAGGCGCTTGTCGTCGCGCTTTCCGATCGAGGCGCGTCGAAGCTCGAGTCGAGCGCGCGCGGTCCGAGCGTCGACCTCCTCTCGCGCGAGTCGACGCGCGTTGCATCGCTCGAGGCGAACGCAGGCGGCGGCGCACTCGTGTGCCGAAGCGCCAGCGGCAACTCCGTCGCTTCGATCGGTGCGAATCCCGCGCTGTCGAAGGGCGGCCTCGTGCAGGTCTACAACGACGCGCAGGAGACCGTGTTCGCCGCGGCGGTGAACGCCGAGGGCGCCGGACGCGTCGCGCTTGGAACAGCGGCGGGAAACGCCACCTTGATCGCGGAAAGCGGCAAGGACGATGGCGGCAGCCTCAGCCTCAATCGCGGCGGCCGTCGCGCCCTCGCCTTCCTCGCCAGTTCAAACGGCGGCCTGCTGAACCTCTTCTCATCGACGGGAACGCCGATCGTGATCGCGGGTGCCGCCGAAGACGCTTCCGGCGGCGTCGTCGCGATTCGCTCGGGCGATGGCCGCGATCTCGTGCGGGTCGGCGTCGACGACAAGGGGTCCGGCAACGTGACGCTCTTCAACAAGGACGCCAGCGAGCGCAAGACGGTCGCTGGTCCGCGCTGAGCGTCGCGAGACTTCCCTCTCGAACTTCTCGCCCGAACGCTTCGCCGACAACCTCGCGGAATCCTGCGGAAACCGCTTCGTCTCAGCCGATCGACCGGTAGGATTTCGACATGTCGATGCTTCGCTTCCTCGCGTGTGCCGCTTTGGCCTCAAGCCTCGCAACCGTCGCTGACGCGCGGGCAGACGCTCCCGCGCCCGCGTCGAGAGAGCCGCAGAGTGCCAACGAGTTCCCAGCGGACTGGTTCTGGAGAACCGGCCGCGCTGCGAAGACCCACCCGAACATGACCGGCAAGGCGCCGCCCGCGCTCGAACTCACGCGTTGGCAGGGCGACCCCGAGGCCATCGCTCGCATCGTCGGCGCGTCGGGCGACGACGACCCGTGGAAGAACCTCCGCGGCAAGGTCGTCGTGGTCGACTTCTGGGCCACGTGGTGCGGACCATGCGTCAACGCCATTCCGAAGAACATCGCGCTGGTGAAGGAGTTCGCGGCCGATGGACTTGTGTTCCTCGGCGTCCACGATGCCGCGAATGGCTCCGAGCGGATGTCCTCCCTCGCGAAAGAGACCCGCATCAACTACCCGCTCGCAGTCGACAATGGCGGCAAGAGCGCGCGAGCGTGGAACGTCAGCTTCTGGCCGACCTACGCCGTGATCGATCGCAAGGGCATCGTGCGTGCGATCGGCCTGCAGCCTCAGCACGTCCGCGCGGTCGTGGAGAAGTTGATCGCGGAAGCGCCGCCAGAGGACGTCGGCGGCCCGCGACCATCGGAGAGCGGCAAGACGCCCGCGGCAAAGCCCGGGGCCGGCGAGCCGAGCATCGAGCGGACCCCGGCCGCCGACGCGGTTCCGGCCAAGCCCCTCGATGCCGCGCTCCTCGAAGGAAAGCCCGCGCGCCGGGCGGCGCTCGCGAAGTTCGATTCCTGCCCGCCGGCGCCCGCGCTTGGCGGCGCGACGACCTGGACCGACCCGTCGAACGCTCTCGGCGGCGCGACCTCGCTCGAGGCGCTGAAGGGCAAGATCGTCGTCCTCGACTTCTGGGCGACGTGGTGCGGCCCGTGCATCGCGAGCATTCCGAAGAACAACGAGATCGCCCGCACGTTCGCCGATCGCGGCGTCGTGCTCATCGGCGTCTGCCACCCCGAAGGCGGCGACAAGATGCTCGACGTCGCGAAATCGAAGGGTATCGCGCATCCCATCTGCCTCGATGCGCGCGGCGAGGTGATCGCGAACTACGTCGTCGACAGCTATCCCGACTACTACCTCATCGACCGCGAAGGCCGCCTGCGCGGCGCGGACGTGGGCAACGGAAGCCTCGAGAAGGCGATCGAGGCGTTGCTTGCGGAAGACGCGCAGAAGCCTCCCGCGAAGGAAGACGCCGGAACGCCGGCGCCGCGATAGCCCCCGCGCGACATGCGCGTGGATGCGGCGCGAAGCACGCGACTGCCTTACGCCGCCGTGCCGGCGACGCCGTCGCGGGTGACGTAGAAGAGGTCGCGCGTGATCGGGTAAGGAAGGCGACGGAAGTCGTCCTCGACCCGCTGCTTCAGCCGCCCCACGAACGGATCGGGACCGACGCTGATCGCGATGAAGGTGTCGCGCGCGGGAGTCGCGACGTAGAAGTCGCCCTTCATCTCGCGCGAGAGCCGGTCATGCAGCGTCGACAGCAGGAGCCGGGCTGCGTCGTAGCCGTCCTGTTGGGAGACGATCGCGGCGCGGCCGCCGTCGTGCGAGTCGACGAGACGCACCTCGAGATCGGGCGCGTAGTGCGCGAGGTTCTCGCGGGAGATCGCGTCGAGATCGTCGCACTGAAGTCCCCAGCGGATCATCTGCTCGGTGGTGATCGACACCGTGAGCTGCGGAAGATCGATGACGAACACGACGACGGTGTCGTTCACAAAGGGAACGTGCGCCACCTGCTCGCGATCGAGATGCTCGAAGATCGATTCCGGCTGGATGCGCGGCATGATGCGCGCGCGCACCACCGAGAACGGAAGCGGCGCGCCGGAGATCTGGTCGCCCTCGAGCAGGCGGTCGAGGTAGTTCTCGATGATCGCGTCGCCGTTGCGCGGGTCGCGAAGCACCATGCGGTAGAGGTTCTCGAGGCCGAGGTGACGGCCATCGAACACGACGTGGAGCGGCCCCGTCACCGCGGCGTGGCGGTCGGGGAACTGGCGCAGCAGCATCGCGAGTACGTGCGTTGAGAAAGCGTCTGGATCAAGTGGAAGATTGTCCATGACGACCGATCCTCAGACCTGCGCCCATCGGCAAGACCCCGCCGGGCACCCGCCCGGCGATCAAGGCCTTGCGCCCGACCACACCTTTCAACGTCGGCCGTTCTCGGGCAGGCCTTTGCCGAACTCGCGGATTCCGACGGAGAAACTCCGAGCCCCCCGCTGGCCACCGCCTGGACCGCGGAATCGGCGGTTGGCAGAGCCCCCGGGCCCGCGGGAGTTGCCCGTACACTGAGGGCCGCTGCCGGATTCCGCGGGTGATCTTGACCCCGCGCGACACTCCCGACGGCTGGCTCCGCCCGTCGGCGGGCCGAGCGCTTTCCCGGAGCAACCCGCCCATGTCGCCTTCCGCCTCGACTGTTCCGACGCACCCAGCCCGCACGAGGGCGCTGCAGGAGTGGTTCGTGACCCCGCCCGGCCCCCGCCGCCCGCTGCTTGTGATCGCAGGCCCGTGCGTGCTCGAGGATGATGCCACCAACCTTCGCATCGGTGAGGCGGTTGCCGCCATCTGCGCCGACCTCAAGCTTCCCTACGTCTTCAAGGCCAGTTTCGACAAGGCCAATCGCTCGAGCATCAAGAGTTCCCGAGGCCCGGGGCTCGAGAAGGGCCTTGCGATGATCGCCGCGATGCGCGAGCGCCTCGGCGTTCCCGCCACGACCGACATCCACGACCCGATGCAGGCCGCTCCCGCTGCGGAGGCGGTCGACATCCTGCAGATTCCCGCGTTTCTCTGCCGTCAGACCGATCTCCTTGCTGCAGCCGCGGCGACGGGACGCGCCGTGAACGTGAAGAAGGGCCAGTTCATGTCGCCACCCGAGATGCGCAACGCCCTCGAAAAGCTTCGCGAGGGCGGGGCTTCGGCGATGATGCTGACCGAACGCGGAACGTCGTTTGGCTACAACCGGCTCATCACCGACGTGATTGGCCTCGCGGACCTGATCGACATCGGCCGCGAGTACGGCGCCCCGACCTGCTTCGACGCCACCCACTCGACGCAACTGCCGGGAGCCGAGAAGACCTCGACCGGAGGCCGTCCCGACCGCTGCGCCCAACTCGCACGCGCCGCGGTCGCGGTCGGTGTCGACGCAGTCTTCATCGAGTGTCATCCCGAGCCGAGCCGCTCGAGCTCGGATGCGGGAACAATCCAGCCGCTTTCCGCCGTCCGGGGAATCCTCGAGTCGTTGGTGCGGGTGCGCGCGGCGCTGGCAACCGCGTGATTGCTGCGCCGAGTGCGGGAAATCAGCCGGAATTGCCGATTGTTGCGCTTGAAGGCGACTACAGTGACCGGACGCGCGACGCGTGACGCCGCCGCGCCCTTCGCCTCTTCCTGAACCGCTCCGATGGAACGAACCTGCGACTGCTGTCCGAATCCCGCCGTCGTCCACGAGGTCGTGGTGAAGAACGGCATGACAGCGGAGGTGCACCTCTGCGCGGAGCACGCACAGGAGCGCGGTCTGCTTCTGCCGACGTCGGAAGGGCCAGCGCTCGCAGTCGGGAAGCTCCTTGAGCGGACGCGCACGCCGCCTCCTCGCGCACCGAAGTCGTGCGTCGCCTGCGGCATGACCATGGCGCAAGTCCGCGAGAGCGGCCTCGTCGGCTGCCCGCTCTGCTATCGCTCGTTCGAGCAGGACCTTTCGGGCATCATCGAGCGCGCGCAAGCGGGAGCGACCGCCCACGCCGGCTACCACCCTGCGCACGCGGCGACCCTCGTCGATCGCGCCGCGCTACGGAACAAGTTGGCACGCGAACTGCGCGAGGCCGTGGCGCGAGAGGAATATGAACGCGCTGCTCGGCTGCGCGACCAGCTGACGCAACTTATTCACGAGCCCGGTGGTTCCCCCGCGTGCGGTTCCGAGGCTGAGACGGCTGAGAGGGCCGGGACGGCAGAGCAGCCTTCGGATACGGGCGTTTCCGGTGGAGGTCGCGGCACGTGATCCCCAACGGCAACCAGCGACCGGGCGAGAACCCCTTCAAGCCGCCGCTCGCCGGAGCCTCCGACGCGAAGCCGGTGGATGCGAAGCGCTCGGACGTGTGGGGCGCACCGCGCCATCTTGGAGCCATGCCGGCACCAAGCCTTCCGCCGCTCATCGGAGTCGACGCGGGCGACGTGCGCGAAGTGCCGATGGCCGACTGCGTGCTCTCAAGCCGTGTCCGTCTCGCGCGCAATCTCGTCGGCTTCAACTTCGTCAACCGCTCGACGCCTGAGCAACTCGCCGACGTCGTTCACCGCGCGCAAGCCGCGCGGCTCTCCGGTCCGTTCGACGCCGGCACGCGCTGGGTGAACGTGCAGTCGACCTCCCCGATCGACCGGCTGATGCTGTTCGAGCGCAACCTCATCTCACGCCCGTTCGTCGAGGCCACGCACCCCCGCTGCGTCGCGATCTCGGCCGATGAGACGACCAGCGTGATGGTGAACGAAGAGGATCACCTCCGCCTGCAGATGCTCGCACCGGGCATGCAGCTCTCTGCGCTTGCTGACCGCATGATCGCGCTCGACCGCTCGCTCGAGCATTCGCTCGAGTTCGCCTTCCATCCGCGCTTTGGCTACCTCTCCGCATGCCCGACGAATGTGGGCACCGGCATTCGCATCAGCGCCATGATGCATCTTCCCGGGCTTCGGCTCCTCGAGGAGCTCGAGAAGGTCCAGCGCGCCGCAAGGGACATGCATCTGGCGGTGCGCGGGTTCCACGGCGAAGGCACCGAGGCGCTCGGGGACTTCTTCCAGATCTCGAATCAGACGACGCTCGGCCGCAGCGAGCATGACATCGTCGAGGAGTTTGTCGGCGTGATCGTTCCCCGGTTCGTCGAGTACGAACGCGCCGCACGCAGCGCGCTGCTCGAGCGCGACCTTCCCTCGCTCGACGACCGCGTCCAGCGCGCGCTCGGCATCCTGCGCTCATGTCGCCTTCTCAGCCTCGACGAGTCGATCAAGTTCCTCTCGCGCGTGAGGCTCGGCGTCGCGCTCGGCAGGATCAACGACGTCGAGCGGACGCTCGTCGACCGCCTGCTGCTCGAGGTCCAGCCCGCGCATCTGGCGCGGCTCGGCGGCCGCGAGCTCTCGCAGGGAGAGGACGATCGCGCCGCACGCGCCGACGCGGTCCGCGGCGCGCTCCGGGGCTAGGTTCTGTCTGACGGAGCCGCCGGGCTTCAATCCGCACGGCATCCCGGATGGCCATGATTCGTCTTCGTCGGGTTCAACTCGCCGTCTCGCGTGGTTGGATCATTGGGGATACAGCTTCGTTTCCCCTCCTTCCCATCCGGGCGCCGATGCGGATTCCAAGGATCATCTGTCTCGGCCTCCGGCGATCCGTCAAACAGAACCTACGCACAGCATTCGCCGGTCGATCGATACGGCGCCCACGCAGACTCACCACGCAGACTCACCGCGCCGACGCACCACGTCGACTCCTTACTGTCCCGCACGGCCGCGTGGCGTCACGCCATGCGGAGGAAGTTCTGCAACAGCCGCGGTCCCTCTTGCGTCAGGAAACTCTCCGGGTGGAACTGCACCCCTTCGAGCGGCGCGCAGCCGGGTGGCGCCTTCCAGCGGAGGCCCATGACTTCTCCCTTCGCCGTCCACGCCGTCCGCTCGAACTCAGGTGAGATCGTGGCAGGATCGATCACCAGCGAGTGATAGCGCGTCGCCACGAATGGGTTCGAGAGACCTTCGAAGAGGCCGAAGCCATCGTGATGGATCTCCGAGGTCTTGCCGTGAACGGGCTCGTCGTTGCGGCGGACGAGCATGCCGTGACAGTCGCCGATCGTCTGGTGACCGAGACACACGCCCAGAATCGGAATCCTTCCCCGGAAGTTCTGGATGAGTGCCGCACTGACGCCCGCCTCGCGGGGCGTGCACGGTCCGGGCGAGATGACGAGCCGGCTCGGCCGCAGCGCCTCGGCCTCCTCGACCGAGATCTCGTCGTTCCGCACGACCTCGATGCGTAGGAACCGGTCGAGCTCGCCGAAGCGCTGGACGAGGTTGAAGGTGAAGCTGTCGTAGTTGTCAATCAGGAGCAGCACGGCCCCGCATGGTACGCGGGACGGAAGTGTGTATCTTCCCCGAACGAACTACTGCCCCGAGCGGGCCCGCGAGATCGATCTATGCAGACTGCACCCACAGCCAACTCGACCTGCACCGTTCGCCTTGAGGATGTCCGTGCGGAGGCGAAGTCGGGCGCGAAGGGCTCCTACGTCGTCAGCATCCCGGGAACCGAGTACGTGCTCGACCTGGTCTCCGGCGGCCCGACCGCGACGGCCCACGGCAAGCGCGTGCACGGCGTCGTCTCAGGCCGCGCGCAGAAGTTGCACCGCGCGAGCGCCGGCGGCGAGTTCATCGAGCCGGTCGAGGGGCACCCCCGCATCGTGCAGGGGCGCGCGCGCGAGGTCGATGCCGCCGGCAATCGCATCCTCCTGCAAGCGGTCATCCCTATGTGGATCACGCTCGCGACCGACCAGTCGGCGCGCGAGTTCCATGCGGGTGACATCGTGAACTTCTACATGGAGAGCGGCGTGGTGTTCACGCCGCAGGCGTGAGCGCGGGCGGCTCGGCCGCTGCGCGTCCATCCGTCGAGAGGACCCGCGATGGCGTGGTCGGCGTCGGCGTAGTCGGCGTCGGCGTGGTCGGCGTCGGCTTCATGGGCCGCACCCACCTCGCGTCCTACGCGTCGACCGAAGGCTGCGCTGTCCGCGCGGTGTACGACCCGGCGCAGCGCCAGGCCGCGGCCGGCAACCTCATCACCGGACAGAGCGCGGACGCCGCCATGGCAGCCCTTCCGCGCGCGGCGAGCCTCGAGGAGCTGCTCGCTCGCGCAGACATCGACCTCGTCTCGATCTGCACCCCCACCGACACCCATGTCGCGCTCGTCCGCGCCGCGATCCGCGCGGGAAAGCACGTCCTCGTCGAGAAGCCGACCGCGCTCGATGCACGGGAGATCGAGGCACTCGACCGCGAGGCGCGTGCGGCCGGCATCCTGGCGATGCCGGCGCATTGCATGCGCTTCTGGCCGGCGTGGACGTGGATGGCCGACGCCGTGCACAGCGCCCGCTTTGGCCGTCCGCAGCGGGCGTCGTTCCGCCGGCTCGGCGCACGCCCCTCGTGGAGCCAGGACTTCTATCTCGACGTGACCCGTTCCGGCGGCGCGGCGATCGATCTCCACATCCACGACGCCGACTTCATCCGCTTCGCGTTCGGCGAGCCGGACAAGGTCGTCGCGTCGGGATCGCGCATGCATCTCAAAGCGCGCTATGGCTTCGACGCCGGACCATCGGCTGGGCTCGTGGTCGAAGCGGACGGCGGTTGGATGGAGGATCGGGACTTCGCGTTCATGATGGTCGCGTCGATTCAGTGCGAGCGCGCGGTGATCGACTTCCGCCTCGGTCGCGAGCACGAGCTGATCGTCCTCGAGGACGGCGTCCAGCGCGCGATCGTCGCCGGGCAGGACTATCCGTCCGGCACCGGGTATGACCACGAGATCGCAAAGCTGGTCGCTGCGATCCGCGCGGGGGCCCGCGAGGCACCAGTGACGCTTGCGGACGCTGCGGCGACGCAGCGCCTGCTTGATCGAGAGATCGCCTGCCTCGCCCAGTAGGCTCGGCGCCGGCAGACCCCAACGCTCAGGATCACAGCTCAGGATCACACGCGCTTGCGCCCGAGACCGTCCGCAGCGCCCGCGAAGTCGAAGTCCTTCTGCGTGATCCCGCCCGCGTCGTGGGTCGAGAGCGACAGCGTGACGCGGCCGTAGCGAATCAGGATGTCCGGGTGGTGCTGCACGGCCTCTGCATGGGCGGCGACAGCCTGCACGAAGGCCATCGCCTCGACGAAGTCCTTGAAGCGATAGGTTCGCTGGATCTCCTCGCCGGGCTGGGACCACTCGGGAAGCGCCGCGAGGCGCGCTGCGATCTCCGCTTCGCTGAGTTTCGTGAGCGACATGCCGTGCAGTGTAGATTCTTCCAGCCCGCCGTACGCTGTGGCCATGCCTGCGGAGCCCCGCACCACCCGACTTGCCCCTACGCCATCCGGAGCGCTTCATGTGGGGAACGCGCGGACGTTCCTGGCCACGTGGGCTCTCGCGCGACACGAGGGTTGGCGCATCCTGCTGCGCCTCGAGGATCTCGACCTCGGGCGGGTCAAGGCGGGCGCCCACGAGGCCTCGATCGAGGATCTCCGCTGGCTCTCGATCGATTGGGATGGCGAGCCCCTCGTTCAGTCGAGCGATCTCGCCCCATACCGCGCCGCGCTCGCAGGGCTCGCAGCACGCGGCCTCACGTTCCGCTGCGATCGCTCGCGCAGCGAGATCCGAAACGCGGCCAGCGCGCCGCACGCCGAGGATGGCGAGACGCGCTACCCGCCCGAGCTTCGCCCCGCGACGCCGTGGCCTCGCACGCTCCGCGAAGCAGAGGGCGACTGGCTCGCGAACCACCGGCTCGGGGTCGATCCCGCGCCCGAGCACGTCTCCGATGAACTGCTTGGCGCGCACACGTTCGATCCCGGCCTCGAGGCAGGCGATCTTGTCGTGTGGACGAAGCTCGGGGTTCCGGCCTACCAGCTCGCCGTCATCGTCGACGATTCGCGCCAGGGCGTGACGGACGTCGTTCGCGGCGACGATCTTCTCGCAAGCGCCGCACGCCAGCAGCTGCTTGCGCGGCATCTCGGCATCTCCCACGCGCACTGGTGGCACCTTCCACTGGTGTACGGTCTCGATGGAAAGCGCCTCGCCAAGCGCCACGGCGCCCACAGCCTCGCCGCACTCCGCGACGCGAAGATCGACCCGACGCGCGTGATCGGATGGTGCGCGTGGAGCCTCGGCCTTCTGGCAACGCGTGCGCCGCTGACTGCACGCGAGTTTCTCGGGCTGGTGTCGCCGGAATCGCTGCGGATGGCGGCGCTGAGGACTCGCGCACGACCAACGGTGTTCGACGACACCTCGCCTGCGGGCGACCTCGCGTGGCTCCACGGCCAATGCGCTGCGGAAATGCCCGAGCGAGAGGCTTGACGGAGCCGCGCCGCGCGAGTCTCATGCCTCCATGCGCGGTGCGTTCGTTCCCCCGGTCGTCCTTCTCCTGGCCACCGCCCCTTTCGTCGCCTCGTGCGACCGCACGCCTGCCAACGCGCCGACCACGATGGCGGTCAAGGCGGGCGACAAGACCTTCAACTGCCGACTGGCACTCGATCCCGACTCGCGCGAACTCGGCATGGGCGGTGTGACCAGCATCGGCCCGGACGAGGGCATGTTGTTCGCGTTTCCCGACGCGCAGGACCGCACCTTCTGGATGCGCGGCTGCGTGATCGATCTCGACATCGCCTTCATGGACGCGATGGGCTTCGTGACCGCCGTCCACACCATGCCGAAGGAGCCCCCGCAAGGCCCCGACGAGTCGGAAGAGGCCTACCGCGCCCGGCTTGTCCGCTACCCGTCGGCCGGGCGGGCGAAGTACGCACTCGAGGTTGCGCCAGGAGCCCTCGCGCCCCTTGGAATTCGTCGAGGAAGCCGCATCGAATTTGACCGCGAGGCCCTCAAGCCCCTCATCCGTTGAGCCGATGGAGCCTGCGTGCGGCGACTGTCGCCGCGTCCGGTATCCCTCCATGGACTCAGCCCGAACCAGCCTTCGAGTGGCAATCGTCAGCACCGAGTCCGTCTTTACGGCGGCCGAGGATTGGCGCAACCGCATCGGCCGCGAGATCCACGGGGTCGCCGCCGCGCACTTGACGACCGATGCCCTCCGGACCTCATCGGGAGCCGCGGTGCATCTCGACGTCGAGGCGATCATCGTCTTTGCCGGCGAAGACCCGACGGCCGCACGCGAGACGATCGACGCCACGCTCGAGAGCATCGAGCAGCCGGAGAGCGAGGCGCATCTCCCGAACGCGGTGCGCGTGATCGTGGTGAGCGACGCCGTGGCGGCGATGGAGAGCCGGCCAGGAATCGACGTCGTCCGCACGTCGCATGCGACGAACGAACTGATCCCGTTCCTGCGCGGCATCATCGCCTGCGCGCCGACGCTGCGCGATGCGCGCCGCGAACTTTCGCTCATCAACCGCTTCGTGGGCTCGATGCGCAACGAACTCGAAGAGCGCAACGAGGAACTCCAGCTCGCGGCGCTCGTCCAGCGCGACTTCCTGCCGCTCCCGGTGCCAGAGCTCCACGGCGTGCGCATCGGAACCTTCTACCGTCCGCTCGCGCAGGTTTCCGGCGACGTCTATCACGTCGAGCAGCTCGACGACGACAAACTCTCGATCTTCCTCGCCGACGCGGTCGGCCACGGCATTCCGGCGGCGCTGCTCGGCATGGCCGTCTGCCGTTCGCTCGAGACCACCGAGCGCGTGCATGGCCAGCTTCGGCTGCTTGGGCCCGGTGAAACGCTGGCCCGGGCGAACGCACGGCTCGCGGAACATCAGCGCGCGACGACGCGATTCGCCACCGCGATCGCGGGCGTGCTCGATTGCCGCACACGGAAGCTTCGACTCGCGGTCGCCGGGCATCCGCCGGCAATTCTCCTGCGGCCCGGACAGGCGCCTCGGCAGATCGAGTGCGACGGCGGCCTCCTCGGGATCTTCCCCGACGAGGTCTACAACGAGATCGAGCTCGACCTCGAGCCGAACGACAAGATCCTCTTCTACTCCGACGGATTCGAGCAGGCCTTCACCGACGACGGCACGCCGAGCCACATCAAGGAGTTCGGCAACATGACCGAACTCGGCGACCCGGATGCGATCGTCCAGGAGATCGCCTCGCGAATCGACGCACAACTCGGTTCGCTGCACCAGGCAGACGACCTGACGCTGCTGTGCATTTCGGTGGGCGAGCTCGAGAGAGCACGCCTCGCGGCGTGAGCAGACAACGCCTCGCGGCGTAGGCAGAGCACGCCTCGCGGCGTGAGCAGACAACGCCTCGCGGCGTGAGCCTCAGCGCCCCTTCATCCACGCCAACTGCCGAGCAACCAGTTTGCCGAGATAGTCCGCCTCGACGTGGACTCGATCGCCCACCGCGCGCGAGCGAAGATTGGTTCGCGCCAGCGTCTCGGGAATCAGGCAGACGTCGATCGTGGTGCCGCGCGGCGTATCCTCGACCCGCGCGATCGTGAGCGAGACCCCGTCGAGCGCGATCGAACCCTTGTCGACCGCGTGGCATCCGAGGTCGCCGGGGAGAAGCAGCCGCACCCGCCACTCTCCAGTCGTCTCGAGGCCAACGATCTCCGCCAGACCGTCGACGTGCCCGAGCACGACGTGGCCGCCGAGGAACGTGGTCGGCGTCGCGGCATGCTCGAGGTTGACCGGTTCGCCAACGCGCAGCGCGCCGAGCGCAGTCACCGCCAGCGTCTGCGGAATGACGTCGAAGCCCGCCCACGCCGGGTGCGCGCCTGCCGACCCGGCGGCCGAGGCGTCACTGCGGCCGGAGTCGCCGTCGCCCGCCGCAGCGACAGTGAGGCAGCATCCATTGACGGCGATCGAGTCGCCGGCGGCGGGCCGGTGCGCCCAATCGCCGAGGGAAATCTCGAGCCGGGTGGCCTGGGGGCCGGGGCGGATCGCACGAACGCTGCCGAGGGCTTGGACGAGTCCGGTGAACACGGCGCGAGGATACCCGCGTGGCGCGCACGGGACCGGCGGGGCGCTGGGGGCTCCGCTTGACGCTCGGTACACGTGGGGGCGATACTCCACGTCCCGGCCTCCCGGCCGGCGGAGTACCCCTACCGATGTTCCAGAACACAACGACGATGCCCCACACGCCCGCCACCGCGCTCCCGACCTCGACGGCCGCTCCCCGCCTTCTCCACGGCGCCGTCGGCGCGTGCGCTCTGGCCGCACTCGCGTGCACCCTGAGCATCGGCCCGGGCGCTCATGCGACCGCGGCGCAGAGCGAGCGACAGGTCGCGGATGCGGCCGAGGTCGAGCGCGTGTACCTCATCGGTCCAAAGCAGGCGTTTGAACTGGGCTGCTCGGTCGCGTGGCAGACGGCGATTCCGATGCCCGCGGGCCAGTCGCTCCGCTTCGTCGGCATCGACAACGACGCGATCCTCGCGCTGAATTCGCGGAACGAGGTTTCGCTTATCCGCCCCGGCAACGGCGACCGCGGATGGACCGCCTCCGGCGCAGAGTCGATCGACAAGATCCTCTCGGTGGATCTCGTGCGCGTCACGACCCCCGAAGGCGTCTCGCCGCGCGTGATCGTCACCACCGACACCGGCGTGTACGGACTCGACTTCAAGGACGGCGCGTCCGTTCTCCGCAAGCCGTTCAAGCTGGTGCCGAGCACCGCGCCGGTTGCCTCAGGCGACACCCTCGTCTTCGGAACCCGCAGCGGCCAGATCTCGTGGTTCAACTGCTCCTCGGGCTTTGAGCGCCGCGCGTACACCGTCGACGGTCCCTTCGGAAAGAGCCCGATTCTTGCGAAGCCTGTCATCGCCGACGGCAACATCGTCGCCGCGTCTGCCGAAGGCACCGTGATCGCGCTCGACGAATCGAGCGGCAACGCGTACTGGCGGAAGAAGCTTCTCGCCGGCGTGCAGGCGACGCCCGCCGTCGCGAACGGCGTCGTCTTCGTCGCAAGCGAGGACCAGTACCTCTACGCCTTCGACCTCGACAACGGCAACACCCTCTGGAAGTACTTCACGCAGACGCCGCTCACTTCCGCGCCGTACGCCACTGGCGACATCGTCGTCCAGGACGTTCCCGGCGAGGGTCTTGTCGCGCTGACGCAGAAGCCCGACGGCGCCCTTGGCGGCGACGTGCGCTGGAAGCGCAAGGGCCTGATCGGCGCGCCCATCGGCACCATCTCGGTGCGCGGCAACGACGCGATCCTGCTCTGGTGCCCGACCAGCCGAACCGCGACGATGGTTTCCCCCGCCACTGGCGACATCGTTGGCATCATGGAACTGCCCAAGGTCGATCGGCTGATCGCCGACGCGCTCGAGCCGGGCGGGTTCATCGCCTGGTCGAAGGATGGCCGCATCGAACGGCTCTCGCCCCTGAAGGCTGCCGCGCAGCCAGTGGCGGCCGAGACGGCGCCGGCCGACTCGAACGGCTGAGCGAACCCCGCAGGAACCCGCCATGCATGGAATCGTCCGCGTCCGTCGCGCGCTGATCTCGGTCAGCGACAAGCGTGATCTCGTCCCCTTCGCCCGCACGCTCGCGTCGTTCGGGGTCGAGATCGTCTCGACCGGCGGCACCGCGAACGCGCTCGCCGCAGCCGGCATTCCGGTCGTTCCCATCGAGAAGCTCACAGGCTTCCCCGAGATGATGGACGGCCGGGTGAAGACGCTGCATCCGCGGGTTCACGGCGGACTGCTCGGCCGGCGCGACATACCCGAGCACGTGAAGGCGATGGAAGAGCACGGGATTCCACCGATCGACCTCGTCTGCGTGAATCTCTATCCCTTCGAAATGACGGTGCGCCGCGAAGGCGTGCAGGAGCACGAGGCGATCGAGCAGATCGATATCGGCGGACCGTCGATGCTGCGCTCGGCCGCGAAGAACCATGAGTTCGTCGCCGTGGTGACCGATCCTTCGCAGTACGACGCCGTCGCCAGCGAGCTCGCCAAGAACGAAGGCGCGACGACGCTCGAGCTTCGCCGCACGCTTGCAGCCGCCACGTTCGCCCGCACGGCGGCCTACGACACGGCCATCGCCGCATGGATGAGCCAGCGCGCCGGCAATCGCTTCCCGCCGGTGTTCGAACTGCGCGGCGTGAACGAGGGCGAACTCCGCTACGGCGAGAATCCGCATCAGGCGGCCGCGGTCTATCGCGACCCGACCTTCCGCGGACCGAGCGTGGTCGCTGCGGAACTCCTTCACGGAAAGCCGCTCTCCTACAACAACCTGCTCGACGCGGCGGCGGCGCTCGAGTTGGTGCAGGACCTGCGCGAGCTCGCGCACGACATGGCCGGCGCCGTGGTCGTCAAGCACACGAACCCTTGCGGCGCCGCCGTTGGCGCGACGTTGCGCGAGGCCTTCGCGAAGGCATACGCCGGCGACCCGCTCGCTGCGTTCGGAGGAATCGTCGCGCTGAACGCACAGGTCGACAAGGCAACGGCAGAGGAGATCGTCGCGGGCGACAAGTTCCTCGAGGTGGTCGTGGCTCCGGGCTACGACGCCGATGCGCTCGCTCTTCTGGCGGCCCGTTGGAAGAACGCACGCCTCCTCGCGGTGGGGCCGGTCACTGCAACGCCGAAGACCGTGCTGGTCCGGTCGATCGCCGGTGGGTTTCTCGCGCAGGAGGCGGACACCCACGCGATCGTCGCCGAGGAATTCGTGCTGGCGGCCGGACCGAAGCCGACCGATGACGTGCTGCGCGACGCAGCGTTCCTGACCGCCGTGGTGAAGCACCTCAAGTCGAACGCTGTCTGCATTGGAAGCAATGGCCAGCTCTACGGTGCCGGCGCCGGACAGATGGATCGCGTGGCGAGCTGTCGGAACGCCGTCGAGAAGGCAGGCGCACGTGTTCGCGAGGCCGGCGGGCTTGCCGTCGCGGCGAGCGACGCGTTCTTCCCCTTCGACGACGGACCGCGACTCCTGATCGATGCCGGCGTGAAGTGCCTGGTGCATCCGGGCGGCTCGAAGCGCGACGAGGACACCTTCAAGCTCTGCGCCGAACGCGGCGTGACGTGCCTGGTGACCGGCGTACGTCGGTTTAGGCATTAGGGCGCTTCAGGAAATCGTGTGGGTGAACTGCGATGGAGGCGCCGATCGGGCTCCGGTTTTCTCACGGAGGCACGGAGGAAGGACGAGAACCCGAAGACTGCGAGCGATGCGAGGACGCGGAAAGACGCGAGAAGACATCTCTCTTCTTCGCTGAGGCCGCCTCTGCGTCTCTGCGAGAGAATCCGATTGCCCGGGG
>Ga0209985_10001774_pt1 | contig 20482 bp, 17 predicted proteins | sample NOAtaG_FD_187305 | JGI IMG/M metagenome (GOLD analysis project Ga0209985, IMG submission 187305) | Freshwater lake microbial communities from Lake Erie, under a cyanobacterial bloom - NOAA_Erie_Diel6S_1000h metaG (SPAdes) (version 2) | ecosystem: Environmental > Aquatic > Freshwater > Lake ...
GCTGCAGACCCACCAGGACGCTTTCTTCGATGGGCCCGTGGCCTTCCTGGGGGACCAGCCGGCGCGCCGACTGTGGCGCGACGCCGCGCGGCGCATCACCGCCACGCAGGTGCACAAGCAGACCAACTTCGCCGACGAGGTGATCGGCACCGAGCTCGACAACGTGCTGGACCACGGCAAGGACATCGCCACGGCGCTGGCCGACGCGCGGCGCCTGCTGGAGCGCAGGGCACACCGATGAGCTGGCGGCTTCCTTCAGCCCTGCGGCTGTCGCCCCGATGGGCGCCCTACGTGTTCATCAGCCCGTTCCTGCTGCTGTTTGCGGTGTTCGGGGTGTTCCCGCTCCTGTTCTCGCTGCACTTGGCCTTCCAGTCCTGGGAGCCCACCAGCGGTCTGGACGCGATGGACTTCGTGGGCCTGGACAACTTCGCCTTCGCGCTGCAGGACGAGTGGTTCTGGAAGTCGCTGAAGAACACGCTGTGGCTGGCGGTGGTGTCGGGCGCGCCGCAGCACCTGGTGGCCATTCCGCTGGCGGTGTTCGTCCACAACTCGTTCAAGCGATTGCGCGACGGCGTGGTGGGGGCGTACTTCCTGCCGTACATCACCTCCACGGTGGCGATTGCCATCATGTTCAGCTCGCTGTTCTCCAAGGACTTCGGCCTGGTGAATGCCGCACTGGCATCGGCCTTCGGCATGGAGCACGTGGACTGGCTGGGCCGCGCCGAGAACATCAAGCCGGCCATTGCCTTCGTCGTCTTCTGGCGCTACCTGGGCTTCAACGTGGTGCTGTACCTGGCCGCGCTGCAGACCATCCCGCGCGACCTGTACGAGGCCGCCACCATGGACGGCGCCGGGCGCTGGCAGCAGTTCTGGCACATCACGCTGCCCAACCTCAAGCCCATGATCTTCTTTGGCGTGACGCTGAGCGTGATCGGCGGGCTGCAGCTCTTCGAGGAGCCCTTCATCCTCACCGGCGGCCGCGGCGGTGCGGACCAGTCAGGGATGACCTCCGCGGTCTACCTGTACCGCATGGCCTTCGACTTCAACGACTTCGGCGGCGCGAGCGCCATGTCCTGGCTGCTGTTTGCTGTGGTGGCGGTGCTCACCTGGATGACCAACCGGGCCTTCCGCCCGCGCGGGGCCTGACCATGAGGCTCGGCGCATGAACACGCACCGCATGGCCCCCTGGGCGGCCTACCTCGTCGTGGGCACGGGCGCGCTGATCATGCTGGCGCCTTTCTACTTCATGTTCGTCTTCGCCACGCAGTCGCGCACCGCCATCTTCAACATGCCCCCGCCCATGTGGTTTGGGGCCGATCTGCTGGAGAACCTGCGCATCCTGACCACGCGGCTGCCCTTCTGGCGCAACCTGGGCTGGAGCGTGTACGTGGCGCTGGCCTCCACGGCGCTGACGCTGCTGTTCTGCTCCATGGCGGGCTACGCCTTCGCGCTCATGGAGTTCCGCTTCAAGAAGCCGCTGTTCACGCTGGTGATGGCCACGATGCTGCTGCCGTCCTTCATGAGCATGATCCCCACCTTCCTGATCATGGACGTGCTGGGCTGGATCGACCAGCACCGAGGCCTCTACATCCCCGGGGCGGCCAGCGCCTTCGGCATCTTCTTGATGCGCCAGTTTGCGGCCAGTGCCATCCCGCGTGAGCTGATTGAGGCCGCCCGCATGGACGGCTGCGGCGAGTTCGCCATCTACTGGCGCATCGTGCTGCCGCTGCTCAAGCCTGCGCTGGGCACGCTGGGGCTGATCACCTTCATCGCCTCCTGGAACAACTTCATGGGGCCGCTTATCGTGATGCGCAGCGCCGACAACTACACCCTGCCCTTGGCACTGCGCAGCCTGCAGAGCCCTGTCAACACCGAATGGGGAGCTCTGATGACGGGCTCGGCCATCGCGACCATTCCGCTGCTGATCCTCTTTGCCCTGTCGTCCAAACAACTCATCGCGGGCCTGACCTCAGGCGCCGTGAAGTGAAACCGTCCACTCCTGAAGACACCATGTCCATCGAAGACCGACTCTCCAGCCGATTCCCCGCCGATTTCATCTGGGGCGTGGCCACCAGCTCTTTCCAGATCGAAGGAGCCGCACGAGAAGACGGCAAAGGGGAGTCCATCTGGGACCGCTTCTGTCAGGTGCCCGGGGCCATCGCTGACGCGAGCAACGGCGATATGGCCTGCGAGCACTACCACCGCCTGGACAGCGACCTTGACCTGATCGCCTCGCTGGGCGTCAACGCCTACCGCTTCTCGGTGTCTTGGCCGCGGGTGCAGCCCCACGGATCTGGCCCGTGGAATGGCAAGGGGCTGGATTTCTACGACCGCCTGGTCGATGGCTTGCTCAAGCGCGGCATCCAGCCGCACATGACCTTGAACCACTGGGACCTGCCGCAGGCCCTGCAGGACCAGGGAGGCTGGATCGAGCGCGCCACCATGAGCCGGTTTGTGGAATACGCCCAAGGCATGCACCAGCGCCTGGGGGACCGCCTGGCGGCCATTACCACCCACAACGAGCCCTGGGTGATCGCCGTGCTGGGCCACGAGCAGGGCATCTTCGCCCCCGGCATGAAGAGCCGGAAGACCGCGCTGCAGGTGGCCCACCACCTGCTCGTCAGCCACGGCATGGCCGTTCAGGCCTTGCGCGCTGACGGCTGCCAGGCCGACCTGGGCATCGTGTTGAACCTGGCGCCGATGGTGCCGGCCACGGACTCACCGGAAGACGCTGCCGCTGCCCTGAAGGCCGACGCCGCCGGGCGTCGCTGGTACACCGATCCGCTGTTCCTCGGCCGATACCCGCAGGAGGTGTGGGACGAGCTGGGTGCCGACGCGCCCGTGGTCCACGACGGGGACATGGCCTACACCGCCACCCCCATCGACTACCTGGGCGTGAACTACTACTCCCGCCAGGTCATCAGCGCCCAGGGCCCCTTCGACACCAAGACCAGCGGCCTGCCTCTGACCGAAATGGGCTGGGAGATCTACGCCCGCGGGCTGACCGACCTGCTGCTGCTGCTGCACCAGGACTACACCCTGCCCAACGTGCTGATCACCGAGAACGGCGGCGCGTTCAAGGACCCCGTGGTAGACGGCCAGGTGCACGACGCCGACCGCACCGACTACCTGCGCACCCACATCGCGGCAGTGGCTGACGCCATGGACCAGGGCGTGCCCATGGGCGGCTACATGGTCTGGAGCCTGATGGACAACTTCGAATGGTCCAGCGGCTACGCCAAGCGCTTTGGCATCGTGCACGTCGACTACGCCACCCAGAAGCGCACCCTGAAAGACAGCGCGCGGTGGTACCGCCAATTCCTGGCCGAGTGCAAGTCGGCGCAGCAGGCCGACCCTGGAGCCTGAAATGGGGCAAGTGAGCCTGCGCGGCGTGCGCAAGCGCTTTGGCGACCAGGAGGTCATCGCCGGGATCGACCTGGACATCCTGGACGGCGAATTCCTGGTGTTGGTGGGGCCATCGGGGTGTGGCAAGTCGACCACGCTGCGCATGATCGCGGGGCTGGAAAGCATCAGCGAGGGCGACCTGCTGATCGACGGCCGGCGCGTGAATGACGTGCACCCCGCAGCCCGGGGGGCGGCCATGGTCTTTCAGAGCTACGCGCTGTACCCGCACATGACGGTGGCCGAGAACATGGGTTTTGCGCTGAAGATGGCTGGCGTGAAGCGCTCCGAGCGGGAGCAACAGGTGCAGCAGGCGGCGCAGACGCTGCAGATCACCGAATTGCTGCCGCGCTACCCGAAAGACCTGTCCGGTGGGCAACGGCAGCGGGTGGCGATTGGCCGCGCCATCGTGCGCAAGCCCAGCGTGTTTCTGTTCGACGAGCCCTTGTCCAACCTGGACGCCGCGCTGCGCATGAACATGCGCATCGAACTGTCACGCCTGCACCGCAGTCTGGGCACCACCATGGTCTACGTCACACACGACCAAGTCGAGGCGATGACCATGGGTGACCGTATCGCCGTGTTCAATCAGGGGCGCATCGAGCAACTCGGCGCCCCGATGGCGCTGTACCAGCAGCCCGCCAACCTCTTCGTGGCCGGCTTCCTGGGCTCACCCCGGATCAACGTGGTGCCGCGCCCAGGCTCGCAGGCCAGCAACGCCCATTGCACGCTGTGGAGCCTCGCCCTGGGCCCAGAGGCTGATCAGCCTGACGTGATGAAGGCCGGCCTACGGGCCGAGCATCTGGACGTGGTGGCGCCCGGCCAAGGCGTGTCCGCGGACGTGGCCATGGCCGAACACCTGGGCGACTCGTCCATCCTGCACCTTCGTGTGGAAGGGTTGGGTGAACTGTTGCACGCAAGGGTGGAGGTTGGTGTGGCCCTGCTGCAGCCGGGCACTTCGGTGGGGTTGGTACCCCGCCAAGATCAGGTGATGCGATTCGACTCTTCCGACCGGAGGCTTGCATGAGGCTTGAAGCCGTTTCGATCCTGGGCCGCTTGATCCGCTTCGTCCGCAGGTTCAAGACCGGGATGCTCGCACTGAGTCTGGCAGCAGGGAGTTCCCATCCCGCCTGGGCTGAGGACCTCCAGGTGCCCAAGAACTACAGGCTGGTGTGGTCCGACGAATTCAACACCCCCGGGCTGCCCGACCCCGCGCGATGGCAGCACGACACCTTCCGCAACAAGGAAGGCTGGTTCAACAACGAGCGGCAGTACTACTCGGGCCCGCGACTGGAAAACGCGCGCATCCAGGATGGCCGCCTGCTTATCGAGGCGCGAAAGGAGTCCATGTCTTCAGCGCCCGACTGGGGTGGCCAGCGCTACACCTCCGCGCGGCTCATTACCCAAGGCAAGGCGCAGTGGACCTACGGCTTTTTCGAGATCAGCGCCCGCATGCCTTGCGGCAAGGGCACCTGGCCTGCCATCTGGCTGCTGGGCAGCGGCGGGCGTTGGCCCGAAGACGGTGAGCTGGACATCATGGAACACATGGGTCAGGCGCCGGGCAAGATCTCCAGCGCGGTGCACGTGGCTGCGGGCCATGCCGGCCAGGCCTTTAGCGGCGTCGTGCAACTGCCCGACGCTTGCAAGCGCTTCCACCGCTACCAGATGCACTGGACAGCCGACGGCGTGGTCTTCGGTCTGAACGGTCTGGCCCACATGCGCTACCCCAAGACCGACCTCGGACCGAGGGCTTGGCCGTTCGACGCCCCGATGTTTCTGCTGCTGAACCTCGCCATTGGCGGCGACTTGGGCGGCCCGGTGGATGACACCATCTTCCCGCGGGCCATGGAAGTGGACTATGTGCGGGTGTACCAGGCTCCTCGCTGAAGGGCTGCGCTGAACGGGCCCGCGGCTCACCCCAACCTCAACGCCATCACCCCGCCCACGATCACCATGGCGCCGGCGGCGCGCTGAAGGCCAAAGCGCTCCTTGAGCATGAGCGTGCCCAGCACGGTGGCAAACAGCACCGAGGTCTCGCGCAGTGCCGCCACGCTAGCCACGGGGGCGCGGGTCATGGCCCAGAGGGCGATGGCGTAGGAGCCGATGGAGGCGGCGCCGCCGATAGCCGCAAGTGGCCAGCGGCTGCGGGCGTAGTCAACCAGGGCCTGCCGGCCCTGGGGGCCGCGCCGCCACCACAGCAGCAAGGGGTAGGGAAAGCCGTCCAGCACAAAGAGCCACATCACATAGCTCAGCACCTCGGTGACAGAAGGCCCCGCCTGGCGCACGCCCAGGCCGTCCACGAAGGTGTAGCTGGCGATGATGGCGGCATTGGCGAAAGCAAACGCCAGCGCCTTGCCGTGGTGCAAAGCCTGGCCCGGGTGCGACAAGCCCACCAGGGCCACGCCTACCGTGATGCCGATGATGCCCAGCCAGGCGCCGGCCGAGGGCGACTCGCCGATGATGGCCGCACTGCCCAGGGCCACGATGAGGGGCGCCACGCCGCGCATGATGGGATAGGTGAGCCCCAGTTCACCATGCTGATAAGCCCCGGCCAGGGCGACGTAGTAGCCCACGTGGATGACCAGCGACGCGGCCATGAACGGCCAGCACTCCGGGCGCGGCAGGCCCACCCAAAGCGCCACGGGCAGCGCCACCAGGGCGCCCAGGAAATGGACCAGGGCCGTGTCGGCCTGCTTGTCGTCCGATGACTTGACCAGCGCATTCCAACCCGCATGCAGCATGGCGCCGCACAGCACGGCCAGCACCACCGGCCAGGTGAGCGTCACGCGCTTCTGACGCTCAGCGCACAGCGCCTTGCGCGGCTCATGAAATGCGACAGCGGCGGCGTGGGCGCGCCAGCCGTCTTGGCCAGGTCGTCCCAGATGCGCAGCCGCACAGCGTCAGCCGCCCCTGGACGGGCGATGAAGGCCTGCGCCTGCTCGGCCGTGAAGGTGCCGCCTTGCAGCTTCAGGCTGCGCTTGGAGTCCTCGGACAGCGCGTCGTGATAGCCCGGGCGCGTGGCACACAGGTAGCGCTTGGCGTCCACGTGCAGCTGGATGCCACCCAGCACGCGCTCACCAAACAGCCCGCGCAGAAAGGGCAGCGCGGCGTACTGGTGCACATCGTCCACGCCGCGCAGCGTGGGCGTCTCGCCCAGGTCCTGCAGCAGGTGGCCCAGGTCGTGCAGAAAGGCGGCCGTCACCAGCTCGTCGTCCGCTCCTTCGGCCTCGGCCAGAGCGCCGCACTGCAGCGCGTGCTCCAGCTGCGTCACGGGCTCGCCGCTGTACTGCTCACCGCCACGGCGTTGCAACAGGGACTCGATGTCGTCAAGGGTCAGCACGGTGCAGGTCTTTCAGATGTTCGGGGTCAGAAGCTCAGGTCTTAGGGGCCATGGGCAGCTCGGCCTGCCGCAGCCGGGTGTTGGCCAGCACGCCAGCGGACTCCAGGATGGGGTAGGCGATGGAGCACAGGTGCGAGTTGATGCGCTTGAGCTCGCTGATGAGGTCCAGGTGCAGCGAGCTGGTCTCGATGCTCTGGGCAGTCTGGTCTTGCAGGCGGGCGATGTGGTTGGCCGCGTACTCCAGCTCCAGGGCACGGAACCGCGCTTTTTCTTCCAGCAGCTTTTGCGCATCACGCACGTGGCCGTCCAGGAACACGCTCATGGACAGGCGCAGGTTGGACAGCAGGCGCTCATGCAGGTGGCAGATCTCGGCCATGCCAGCGTCGGAAAAGCTGCGCGCCTTGCGGATCTTCTTGTCCTCCACGTCTTGCAGCACGCGCTCGATGGCGTCGCCCACCTGCTCCATGTTGATGGTGAAGGAGACGATGTCGGTCCAGCGCCGGCCTTCGCGCTCGGACAGGGCTTCGCGCGAGATCTGCGTCAGGTAGAACTTTATGGCCGAGTACAACTCGTCGACCTGGTCGTCCATGCGGCGCAGCCGCTCGGCGAGCTCCAGGTCGTTGTGGCGGATGACGTTGAGCATGCCTCGCAGCATGGTCTCCACCACGTCGGCCTGGTGCAGCGCCTCGCGCGCGGCGCAGCTGATGGCCAGCGAGGGCGTGGCCAGCGCCACGGGGTCCAGGTGGCGGGGCCGGTCACCGGCCTCCTGCGCCGGCGCCTTCAACCAAGACTCCACCAGCCGCCCCACCACGCCCGTCAGACCGATGAAGCAGGCTGCCAGCAGCACGTTGAAGCCCAGATGGAACACCACCACCTGCTGGTGGATCTGCGGCACCCACTGCTGCACCAGGTCTTGCGCCAGCGGCAACAGCGGAATGGCGATCAGGGCGCCAATGGCCTTGAAAAGCAGGTTGCCCAAGGGCAGCCGGCGGGCCTCAGGCGCCGCGTTGGCCGTGGCCAGAAAAGCCAGCACGCCACTGCCCACGTTGGCCCCCAGCACCAGGCCCAGCGCACCCTCCAGAGGCAGGATGCCCGAGGCCGCCAGCGTGGCCGTGAGCAGCACGATGGCCAGGCTGGAGTAGGACAGCACCGTCAGCGCCGCACCTACCACGATGTCCAGCAGCACCTCGTTGGGCAGCGCTGCCAGCAGCGCACGCACTGCGGGTGACTCGGTCAACGGCCGGGTGGAGGCCACGATGAGCTGCAGCGCCAGGGTGATGAGCCCCAGGCCAATCAACACGCGCCCCACCCGCCCGGCAGCGCCGTTCTGGCGCGAGATGAACATCACCACGCCCACGAAGATGAGCAGCGGCGACAGCCAGGACAGGTCAAAGGAATACACCACCACCATGAGCGCCGTGCCCACGTCAGCGCCCAGCATCACGGCCAGCGCCGCGCTGGTGGCCACCAGCCCCTTGCCAGCAAAAGAAGCCAGGATCAGGCAGGTGGCGGTGCTGGACTGCACCAGGCTGGTGACGCCAATGCCGGCCACGAAGGCCCCGGCCCGGTTGCTGAAGCTGCGCCCGAGCACGGTGCGCAGGTTCTCGCCCAACACCCGCAACATGCCCGTGCGCACGATGTGCGTGCCCCACACGAGCAGGGCGATGGCCGCCAGCAGGTTGAGCAGGTGGGTCACGTCGCGAGGTCCCTCAGATCCTTCAGCACGGACATGACTCAGCAGGGGTACAGGTCAAGGCCATGCGCCGCCGCACGCTCACACCCACGGCAGCGAGTAAGTCTTGACGTTGGTGAAGCTCTTCATGGCCTCCTGCACGCCTTCCTTGTAGCCCAGGCCCGAGTCCTTGATGCCGCCAAAGGGCGTGAGCTCCAGCCGGTACCCGGGCACCTCGCGCACATTCACCGTACCCACGTTCAGTCCGCTGACGAAGCGTGTGATGTAGTCCATGCGGTTGGTGCACACCGACGACGACAGCCCGTAGGCCGTGCCGTTGCTGATGCGGATGGCCTCGTCGATGTTGGCAAAGGTGACGATGGGCGAGACCGGTCCGAAGGTCTCTTCCTTCACGACCATCATCTCGGGCCGCACGCGGTCGATCACCGTGGGTGCAAAAAGAGCCCCTTCGCGCTTGTGACCGGCCAGCAACCGAGCGCCCTGCGCGATGGCCTCGTTCACCCGCTGCTCGAACAAGCGGGCCGCGGCCTCGTCGATGACCGTGCCCATCTCCACCTTGGGGTTGGAGGGATCGCCGTAGCTCCAGGCGCGGGTCTTGTCGACCACCAAATCAGTGAAGCGCTGAGCCACGGATTCATGCACCAGCATGCGCTTGACCGCCGTGCAGCGCTGGCCGGAGTTCTTGTACGAGCCCTGCACCGCCAGGCTGGAGGCCTCGTCGAGATCGGCATCCTCCATCACGATGATGGGATCGTTGCCGCCGAGTTCCAGCACGATGCGGCGGTAGCCCGCCTTGGCAGCGATGTACTTGCCAATGGGCACGCCACCGGTGAAGGTGACCAGATCCACTGCGGGGTTGGTGATCAGTTCGTCAGCAATCTCCGCCGGATCGCCGGTTACCACGCTGAGCATCTCGCCCGGCAGGCCAGCCTCGTACAGGATGTCGGCAAACAGGTAGGCCGACAGCGGCACCTTTTCCGAGGGCTTGAGCACCATGCGGTTGTTGGTGGCCACCGAGGGCACCACCTTGTGCGCCACCTGGTTCATGGGGTGATTGAACGGCGTGATGGCGGTGATGACGCCCAGCAGCGGGTCGCGCTGGGTGTACACGCGGCGCTTGCGGCCGTGAGGGGTGATGTCGCAGGAGAAGATCTGCCCATCGTCACGCAGGCACTCGTTGGCGCCAAACATGAGCACGTCGGCCACACGGCCGGCCTCGTAAGTGCTGTCCTTCATGGACAGCCCGCACTCGGCGGTGATGAGCGCGGCAATCTGCGGCACACGCTCACGCACGATGGCGGCGGCCTTGTTCAGGATGTTGGCGCGGTCAAAGCGGCTCAGGCGGGGCTTGTAGGCCTGCGCGATACGAAAGGCCTCGCGCACCTGCTCCAAGCTGGCCTTGGGCACCGTGCCCACCACGGCGTTGGTGAAGGGGTTGTAGACCTCGATGTGGCGGTCGCAAGCCACTTTCTGGCCGGCGATGCGCAGTTGTTCCTGGATCATGAGAGGTGTCTCGGGTGCGTTGAAGAGTGTGTGCGGCGGAGCGCTGCGCAGATGGGGGCTGCGAGCCTTACTGCGCGTGGTTCAGGGCCAGGTCGAAGGCATCGAAGTTGCGCCAGCGGCGCTGCGGGTCCAGACCTTCAATGCGGCGGTTCAGGATCAGGGGCACACGCTGCTCGGAGATGCCACCGTGCGAACGCAGCGGCACCTCCAGCGCGCTCAGGTCATGGCGGGCGGCGGCCGTGCCGATGACCACCGAGCGCTCGGAGACCACCACCAGGTCGCCGATGCGGTCGGCCGGCAGCTCGAAGCGCTCGGCCGCCTGCTCACGCGTGAGCACCACCTCGATGCCGCGCAAGGCGGCCAGGCGCGCCGCCAGGGGAGCGGCATCAGCGCCCGCAGGCAGGTAGACCGTGGCAAACGAGCCCAGCGCGCCGTGGTGCACCACGTAGGGGTCGGTGATGGGCAGGATGACACGGGCCGCGGCCGCGCCCAGCCAGCCGTCCAGCACGTCTTGCAGGTAGATCACGTCCGGCTGCGCATCCATGCGCACCTTGGCGTTCATGCCGTGGTCCGCCGTGAGCGCGATCACGCAGCCCATGGCGTCCAGCTCGCCCAGGTAGCGGTCCATCATGGCGTAGAAGGCGTTGGCACCCTCGTCACCCGGCGCGTGCTTGTGCTGGATGTAGTCGGTGGTGCTGAGGTACATCACGTCGGGGCGGCGCGTCTTCATGAGCTGTACGCCAGCGGCGAAGACGAACTCCGACAAGCCGGCGCTGTAGACGTCCGGCACCCCCATGCCCACCAGGTCCAGCACGCCCTTGATGCCGTTGTCTTCCTCGGTCACCGCGTCGGCCTTCTCAGAGGAGAAGCAGATGCCCTGCATGCCCTTGCCCAGCAGGCGGCGCAGCTTGTCCTTGGCCGTGATCACCGCGCAGCGCTGGCCCGCACCGGCCAGGGCTGCCAGGATGGTGGGCGCCCGCAGCCACTTCGGGTCGTTCATCATCACCTCGGTGCCCGAGGCGGTGTCAAACAGGTAGTTGCCGCAGATGCCGTGCACGCTGGGCGGCGCACCGGTGACGATGCTGAGGTTGTTGGGGTTGGTGAAGGTGGGCACCACGCAATCGGCCACGATGGACGTGCCTTCAGCCAGCACGCGCTTCATCCAGGGCATGTGGCCGCCAAAGGTGGCCTGGGCCAGGTAGTCGGGCTCGCAGCCGTCCACGCAGACGATGACGGTGGGCGACTGAGGCAGCCGGTAGCGGCGGCCGTTGACTTCAAGCTGAGGGCTGGACAAGGGGGAACTCCGAGGTTCGAGGGAAAGGGAAACAGCAGATCAGTCAGTGCTTGCCGGCCTGCTGGCTGACCATGCGGGCCTTGCTCTCCATGACGTGGTCAAACATGGCCTGGCCCGCGGTTTGGGCGTCACCGCTGGCAATGGCCTTGACGATGGCGCGGTGCTCACCGGCCGACACGGGCAGCTGGCCGCCATCGGCCAGGTGGGCCAGGTTCATGCGGCGGAACAGGCTCAGCTCCTTGGTCAGCTTGCGGTAGATCGCCGTGAGCTTGCGGTTGCCCGCCATGTCCACCAGGCGGTCATGGAACTGCAGGTTCAGGAGGTGGTAGCTGCGCAGGTCAGCGGCCTTCACGGCTCGCTCCATGGCGTCCACCATGGCCCGCACTTCCTTGAGCTGGGCTGGCGTGATGCGCTGGGCCAGCTGGCGGCCCACCAGCTCTTCCATGACGGCGCGCAGATCGAAGATCTCCACCGCCTCATCGAGCGGAACATCGCGAACAAAAACGCCCCGGTTCTTCTCGGTGCGGACCAGGCCGGCTTCCTCCAGCATGCGAAAGGCCTCGCGCAGGGGACCGCGGGACACCCCCAGACGGGCCGCCAGCGTCATCTCCGTCAGCTTGGCGCCGGGCTGGAGCTCGCCTGAGACGATCATCCGCTCCAACTCGGCCTGCACCAAAGAGGGCAAGGAGCTGGACTGCAGCAGTGCGATGGTGGGTACGCCTGCGGGCACACCGCCAGGCCAGCCCGCGGCAGGCGCCACCACGGCTGGCACCGGGACGCCCGATACCCGTGCACCGGCAGGGGCTACCGGTGCGGCAACCGCACCACTCAGGGTTTTCATGCACGTCATTGGAGCGCCCCGATCGCAGATTGTCAACAATCGACAAATGATCGTTGACAGCCGGCACAGGCCGATGCACGATAACGGACAGTCCCCGGCGCAGCCGTCGGTGAAGGCATCGCCCCAGCGCCCTGCAGGGGCTGTCATCACGCGGTCATCGAGCGGGTGGCATCGTCCAAGGTTCACACCACTTCACTCCCTGAGGAGTCATTCATGCGCCTGTCCCGCCTGTCTCTTGTCACCAGCTTGCTGCTCGGCCTTGTGGCCGGTGGCGCAGCCGCCCAGAAGACCCAGTTGCTGGTCTACACCGCGCTGGAGACCGACCAGCTGAAGGCTTACCAGGAAGCCTTCAACAAGGTGGAGCCCAACATCGAGATCAAGTGGGTGCGCGACTCCACGGGCGTGATCACCGCCAAGCTGCTCGCCGAAAAAGCCAACCCGCAGGCCGACGCTGTCATGGGCGTGGCCGCCTCCAGCCTGGCATTGCTGGACAAGAACGGCATGCTGGAGCCCTACGCGCCGCTGAACCTGGACGCCATCATGTCCAAGTACCGCGACAAGAAGAACCCCCCGGCCTGGTGGGGCATGGACGTCTGGGGCGCCACCATCTGCTTCAACACGGTGGAAGCGCAAAAGCGCAACATCCCCAAGCCCGAGACCTGGAAGGACCTGCTCAAGCCGGCCTACAAGGGCCAGGTGGTGATGCCCAACCCGGCCTCCTCCGGCACGGGCTTCTTCGACGTGACCGCCTGGCTCACGCTCTTTGGCGACGACAACGGCAAGGGCGGCGGTTGGAAGTACATGGACGGTCTGCACGAGAACATCGCGCAGTACACCCACTCCGGCTCGAAGCCGTGCAACATGGCTGCTGCCGGCGAGTACGTGGTGGGCATTTCGTTCGAGTACCGGGCGAATGCCAACAAGGCCCGTGGCGCCCCCATTGATCTCGTGTTCCCGAAGGAAGGCCTGGGCTGGGACCTGGAAGCCTTTGCCATCCACAAGGGCACCAAGAAGCTGGACGCCGCCAAGAAGCTCGCCAACTGGGCCTCCAGCAAGGACGCGATGATCCTGTACGGAAAGAACTTCGCCATCACGGCGCAACCCGGTGTGGCCCCGCCCCTGGCCAACGTGCCGAAGGACTATGAGTCCAGACTCGTGAAGATGGACTTCGCCTGGGCCGCCGAGAACCGCGAGCGCATCCTGGCCGAGTGGACCAAGCGTTACGACGCCAAGTCCGAGAAGCGCCGTTAAGACGTGCCCTCGTTTCTCAAGCTCGAGGGCATCGAGAAGCGCTTCGGTACGTTCACCGCTCTGAAGGGTGTCGATCTGCAGATCGACCAGGGGGAGTTCGTTTGCTTCCTCGGCCCTTCGGGCTGCGGCAAAACCACGCTGTTGCGCATCATTGCAGGGCTGGAGCCCCAAAGCGCGGGGCGCATCGAGCAGGCCGGGCGTGACATTTCTCGCCTGCCGCCCTCGGCCCGCGACTACGGCATCGTCTTCCAGTCCTACGCCCTCTTCCCCAACCTGAGCGTGGCCGACAACGTGGCCTACGGCCTGGTGAACCGCAAGGTACCCCAGGCCCAGGCCCGGCAGCGGGTGGAAGAACTGGTGCGCCTCGTAGGCCTGCCCGGCAGCCAGGACAAATACCCCTCGCAACTGTCCGGTGGTCAGCAGCAGCGCATCGCGCTGGCTCGTGCGCTGGCCACTTCGCCAGGCCTGTTGCTGCTGGACGAGCCGCTGTCGGCGCTGGACGCCATCGTGCGCGTGCACCTGCGCCAAGAAATCCGTAGCCTGCAGCGCACGCTGGGTGTGACCACCATCATGGTGACGCACGACCAGGAGGAGGCCCTGTCAGTGGCCGACCGCATCGTGGTCATGAACCACGGCGTGATCGAGCAAGTGGGCACGCCCGAGCAGGTCTACCGGGAGCCGGCCAGCCCCTTCGTGGCGGACTTTGTCGGGCGGGTGAACGTGCTGCCGGCCACGGTGGTAAGGCCATCGCAACTGCACATCGGTGCCTCGGTGTTCGAGACCACAGGCCCCGCGCCGCAAGGGGCGACAGGTTTAGAAATCAAGGTCTATCTGCGCCCCGAGGACGTGCTGGCGCGGCCTCTGGCGGACAACAGCACGGCCGAGCAGGCGTTCGGCCCGGGCACGGCCAACGTATTCGAGGCACGGATCGACAAGGTGGAGTTCCTGGGGGCCTACTGCCTGGCGCGCGTGGGCAGCCCGGCCTTGGGCGAGCACGGCCTGACCGTCGTGCTGTCCATGAACTTCCTGGCCGAACACCGCCTGACCGCCGGCAGCCGCCTGGCCTTGCGCCTGCTGCCCGATCGGATCCGGTTGTTCCCGCAGTGAAGCCCACCGCCCGCGCCAAGGCGCCCGCATGACGAGCCTGTCCGCCACCGCCCCGTCACAAGCGGACGTTCGGCTGCAGTCCACCGCCAGCGACCGGCTGGCCTGGGTGGCGCTCAGCGTGGTGGCCCTGGTGCTGCTGGCCTTTCTGGCAGCTCCGCTGCTGGCCATCCTGATGCAGTCGGTGCAAAGCGGCGAAGGCCGCTTTGTAGGGCTGGCCAACTTCGTCAGCTACGCGAAGTCCCCCGCGCTGCTGCAGTCGCTGTGGAACAGCCTGTGGGTGTCCACGCTGGTCACGCTGGTGGCCGTGCCGACGGCCTTCGTCTTCGCCTATGCGCTTACGCGCAGCTGCATGCCGGCCAAGCCGCTGTTTCGCGGTATCACGCTGATTCCATTGTTGGCGCCCACGCTGCTGCCGGCCATCTCGCTGATCTACTGGTTCGGCAACCAGGGCGTGCTCAAGGGGTGGCTGCAAGCCCTGGGCTTCCACGAGATCTACGGCGCGCCGGGCATCGTGCTGGCAGAGATCTTCGCGGTATTTCCGCACGCGCTGATGATCCTGGTGACGGCACTCACCGCTGCCGACGCTCGCCTGTACGAGGCGGCCGATGCCATGGGCACGTCGGCCTGGCGCAAGTTCATGACCATCACACTGCCGGGGGCCAAGTACGGCTTGATCAGCGCGAGCTTGGTGGTGTTCACGCTGGTGATGACGGACTTCGGCGTGCCCAAGGTGATTGGCGGCAACTTCAATGTGCTGGCCACCGATGTCTTCAAACTCGTCATAGGCCAGCAAGACTTCCAGCGCGGCGCCGTGGTGGCATTGCTGCTGCTGGCTCCGGCCGTGCTCACATTTGCCGTGGACCACCTGGTGCAGCGCAAGCAGATGGCCATGCTCAGCGCCCGCGCCGTGCCGCTGCGGCCGCGCCGCGCGCCGCTGTTCGACGCCTTGATGACCGGCTACTGCGCCCTGGTGGCGCTGCTGGTGCTGGCAGTGCTGGGCATGACGGTGTTTGCATCCTTCGCGAGCTTCTGGCCCTACAACCTCACCCCGAGCCTGCAGCACTACAAGATGGGGCTGTTCGATGCAGAGTTTGGCGAGGGCTTTGCCAACAGCTTGACGATGTCCGCGGGCACGGCGGTGTTCGGCACAGGCTTGGTGTTCATGGGCGCCTATCTGCTGGAGAAGACACCTGGCCCTGCCCCGCTGCGCGCCGGGGTGCGGCTGCTGGCCATGCTGCCGATGGCGGTACCCGGGCTGGTGCTGGGCCTGGGCTACATCTTCTTCTTCAACGAGCCGTCCAACCCGCTAAACAGTCTGTACCACACGATGGCGCTGCTCACGCTCTGCACCATCGTCCACTTCTACACCACGGGCCATTTGACGGCGGTGACCGCACTGAAGGCGATGGACGCGGAGTTCGAGTCGGTGTCGGCGTCGCTGAAGGTACCGTTCTGGACAACCCTGCGCCGCGTGACGCTGCCCATTTGCACGCCGGCGCTGGTGGACATCGCCCGTTACTTCTTCGTCAACGCGATGACCACCGTGTCGGCCGTGGTGTTTCTGTACTCGCCCGAGACCAAGGTGGCCTCCATCGCCATCCTCAACCTCGATGAAGCCGGCGAAACCGGCGCCGCCGCAGCCTGCGCCGTGATGATCGTCGCCGCCTCGGCTGTGGCCACCACGCTGTTCTGGCTGCTGTCGCGGCTTGTGGAGCGGCGTACCCAGGCTTGGAAGCGGGGGACGTGAGGGCGGTGGTTGCTTTGGCTCGCTCGCTCTTGATTTCTATCGCTGCGAGTCGAGCGGCGGTGCGCTGCGGGGCCTGCGGTTTTTCTGCCGCTGCGAGTCAGGAGGCGGTGCGCTGCGGCGCTTTGGCGGGTCGGCCGGCCCACAGGGCCGGCTGCCCTGCGGTGCTCGGGGTCGAGGCCCCGCCGTCGAACTCGCTTCGCGCCCCATGGGCGCTGCGCTCAGACAACGACGGCGAGTCGGTTCACGAAGCGCGCTGCGCGCGCGGGCCCCTACCCCTGCGCTCCTCGGCGACCCTCAGGCGCGCCGCAGCGCACCACCTCCCGCCTCGCGGACCATCCCGACTCACACGAATTGCGCGGACCTACGTCCTGGATTGCAGCCGAGACCGAATGCCCGCGCTCAGCCAGGCACCCGTACTGGCACGGGCAGTGGCGCTCGTCCAGGCGCTAGCCCTGAGACCCGCCCACGCCCCCTCGCGGCAGCGGGGGCCTGGGGGTGGGGCCTTTGGGGGCGGCGAGAAGCGCAGCGGCCGGGTTGGCGCGCGCAGCGCGCATCCAAAACTGACCCGCCGTCGCTGTCTGAGCGGAGTGCTCTCCGAGCACGAAGCGAGTTCGACGGCGCAACCCGGTCGCGAGCATCGCAGCGGAGTCGGCCTCACGGCCGACCGCACCCGCCGGCCCCACCCCCAGGCCCCCGCTGCCGCGAGGCGAACGCCAAACACGCCGAGCACGCAACGCATGCAGAGCACCCGCACCACCACGAACAGACAAAGCCTTCCAGGCTGACGCCATCCCAGACGAGACATCCCCATGGACCGCGACCGCATCCTCCTCACCCCCGGCCCGCTCACCACCACCCTGCGCACCAAGCTCGCCATGCTCAAGGATTGGGGCTCTTGGGACGCGGACTTCAATGCCGTGACCGCCAGCGTACGCAGCCGCCTGCTAGACATCGTGAACGGCCAGGGCAGCCACGTCGTCGTGCCCCTGCAAGGCAGCGGCACCTTCAGCGTGGAGGCTGCGGTGGCCACCGTGGTGCCGCGCGATGGGCATGTGCTGGTGCCCGACAACGGCGCCTACTGCAAGCGCGCAGCCAAGCTGTCGCAGATGATGGGCCGCAAGGCCACCATGATGCCGGTGCCAGAAGACCGGCCGGTGGACGCCGCCGCCGTGGAGGCTCAGCTGAAGGCCGACCCCAGCATCACCCACGTCATCCTCATCCACTGCGAGACCGGCACCGGCGTGGAAAACCCGCTGGCCGCCGTGGCCGCCGTGTGCGAGCGCCATGGCAAGGGCCTGATCGTGGACGCCATGAGCAGTTTTGCGGCCCTGCCGATTGACGCCCGCACCACACGCTTCGATGCGCTGATTGCCGCCAGCGGCAAGTGCCTGGAAGGCGTGCCCGGCATGGGCTTCGTCTTCATCCGCAAGGCCATCCTGGACGCCTGCGCCGGCAACAGCCAGAGCCTGGCCATGGACCTGCACGACCAGCATGTTTACATGGGCAAGACCGGCCAGTGGCGCTTCACGCCGCCCACGCACGTGGTAGTGGCGCTGTCTGAGGCCATCTCACAGTTCGTGGAGGAAGGCGGCCAGAGTGCACGCCTGGCGCGCTACACGGCCAACTACCGGGCGCTGACCGAAGGCATGGCCGCGCTCGGCTTCAAGCCCTTTCTGGACCCTGCCGTCCAGGCGCCCATCATCGTCACCTTCCACGCCCCGGGGCACCCAGCCTACGACTTCAAGCGCTTCTACGAGGCGGCCAAGGCGCGCGGGTTCCTCCTCTACCCCGGCAAGCTCACCCAGGTGGAGACTTTCCGGGTGGGCTGCATCGGCGCCATCGGCCCCAACGAGATGCGCCAGGCCGTGAACGCCGTGCGCGAGACACTGGCCGATATGGGCATCCCGGACGGGACGCCTGCGGGCTGAAGCTTGCATCAACGCCCTCTTCGCTCGCCAAGACCACCCAGCACCCGCCCCGCACAGGAGAAGCTCATGGCCACCCGCAACCCCAAGGAACACCCCGCCCTCACCGAGGTGCGCAAATCCGGCGCGCAGAAGGTGAAGGTGGCCGTCAGTGACATCGACGGCATCTTGCGCGGCAAGTACCTGCACATCGACAAGTTCATGGGCGCCGCCCAACCCGCGCCGGGCGGCGGCTTCGGCTTTTGCGACGTGGTGTTCGGCTGGGACGCGCACGACGTCTGCTACGACAACACGCAGGTCACGGGCTGGCACCACGGCTTCCCCGATGCGATGGCGCGGCTGGACCTGGACACCGCGCGCCGCGTGCCCTGGGACGGGGGGGTGCCCTTCTTCCTGGGTGACTTCGTCAATGCCGAGGGCGGGCCGTTTGCCGTGTGCCCGCGCCAGACCCTGAAGCGCGTGCTCAAGCGGGCCGAGGCCTTGGGCGTAATGCCCATGGCCGGCATGGAGTTTGAGTGGTTCAACTTCGCCGAGACGCCGCAGACCTGGGCGGACAAGCGCGGCGTGGGGCCCACCAACCTCACGCCCGGCATGTTCGGCTACTCGCTGCTGCGCATGGCCGACAACCAGGGCTTCTTCAATGCGCTGATGGACGACATGGCCGCCTTCGGTGTGCCCATCGAGGGCTTGCACACCGAGACCGGGCCGGGGGTCTACGAGGCGGCCATCGCGTTCTCGGGCGCGCTCGAACAGGCCGACCGCGCCATCCTCTTCAAGACCGGTGCCAAGGAGATCGGCAAACGCTTCGGCGTCATGCCCAGCTTCATGGCCAAGTGGTCGCAGGCGCTGCCCGGCTGCTCCGGCCATATCCATCAGAGCCTGTCGGACGGCAAGAAGAACCTGTTCTTCGACGCCAAGGCCAAGCGCTCCATGAGCAAGCTCTTCGAGAGCTATCTGGCCGGGCAGATCGCCTGCCTGATGGACTTCGCGCCGATGTTCTGGCCCACCATCAACAGCTACAAGCGCCTGGTGGACGGCTTCTGGGCCCCGGTCAAGCCCACGTGGGGGGTGGACAATCGCACCGCGAGCTTCCGCGTGATCGCCGGCAGCCCCAAGAGCACACGGCTGGAAACGCGCTGCCCCGGAGCTGACGTCAACCCCTACCTCGCCATGGCCGCCGTCATCGCCGCCGGCCTGCACGGCGTGGAAAAGGGTCTGAAGCTCACCGCAGCCCCCATCACCGGCACCAATCAGGGCGCCGACCACATTCCCCGCGCGCCGCGCTCGCTGATCGAGACCACGCGCATCTTCCAGCGCAGCGACATCGCCCGCGACTGGCTCGGCGATACCTTCGTCGACCACTTCGCCGCCACGCGCGAATGGGAGCACCGGCAATGGCAGGATGCGGTGACCGACTGGGAACTCAAACGCTACTTCGAGATCATCTGAGCATCATGACCCTCTCCCGCTTCGCCTTCCCCACCCCCATCCACTTCGGCGCCGGTGCGCGCAAGCTGGTGGCCGCACACCTGCTGGAGCAGGGCATCCAGCGCCCGCTGATCGTGACCGACCGCGCGTTGGCGCAGTTGCCGGTGATGGCCGAGTTCCGCAGCCACCTCCAGGGGCTGGACGTTTCGGTCTACGACGGTGTCTTCGGCAACCCCACCTGCGCCCAGGTGATGGGTGGCGCGGCGGCGTTCAAGGCGCACGGCGCGGACGCCGTCATCGGCTTTGGCGGCGGCGCGGCGCTGGACGTGGCCAAGGTGGTGGGCGTAGCCGCCACGCACGAAGGCGACATCCTGGAGTACGTGTGGGACCACCCCCAGGTACGGCCCATCGTCAACGCCTTGCCCTACTTCGTGGCGCTGCCCACCACCTCCGGCACGGGCTCGGAAGTGGGTCGCTCGGCCGTGATGTCAGAGAACGACACCCACTACAAGCGCACCGTCTTCAGCCCCAAGATCCTGGCCAAGGCCGTGTTCGCCGATCCGGAACTCACTTTCGCCTTGCCCGCCCACGTGACGGCGGCCACCGGCATGGACGCGCTCACGCACAACATCGAGAGCTACCTGTCGCCCGCCTACCACCCGCTGTGCGATGGCATTGCGCTGGAAGGCTTGCGCGTGGGTGCCCGAGCACTGGCCACGGCGGTGAAGGAGCCCGGCAACCTGCAGGCCCGCGCTGACATGATGATGAGCTCGATGATGGGTGCCATCGCCTTCCAGAAGGACCTGGGCTCGGTGCACGCCTGCGCGCACGCCCTGGGCGCGGTGGTGGACATGCACCACGGCCTGGCCAACGCGCTGATGATCGACACCGTGCTGGACTGGAACCGCGAGGTGGTGCCCGCCAGATTCGACGAGATGGCCCATGTGGTGG
>Ga0209985_10001775_pt1 | contig 20454 bp, 16 predicted proteins | sample NOAtaG_FD_187305 | JGI IMG/M metagenome (GOLD analysis project Ga0209985, IMG submission 187305) | Freshwater lake microbial communities from Lake Erie, under a cyanobacterial bloom - NOAA_Erie_Diel6S_1000h metaG (SPAdes) (version 2) | ecosystem: Environmental > Aquatic > Freshwater > Lake ...
TGGGGGCAGGCGCTAGAGGCAGGGGGCGTCGCGCCGGCCAGTGCTCGGCGCAACCCGACAGTCTAGGCGATGCGCCCGCCCCCCTCCCCCGCTCGCCTGGCCCGTTCTTCCCGGATTGCCGCCGGGCTCTTTGCAGCAGGGCCATCGCGGTGTTCGCCCCAGTCTTGCGCCTGGCGCCGGCGGGCGCAGGCGCGGCGGCGCCGGCCGGTCCGGCAGCGAGCCGTGTCGAGTATTCCGGCTCGATCGGTGGGTAATCGGTGGGCGGCTCCCGCGCACAGTGGTGGCCGCTCGGCGGGGGCTGGGCGGCTGCGTCAGCGCCGGTGCGCACCCGGCGCGACCCCCGCCTTCCTAGCTTGCGCGCCGTGGCCTGCGGGCCGCTGCGCAGTCACGGAATCTCGCAATGGAGTTGGCGTGATGAACGTCGTGACACGGATCCTCGATTTTGCCGGCCGTCGCGGGCCGGCAGTGCTCTTCATCGGCGTGCTGCTCGGCCTGGTGGTGCCCCCTTTGGCGGACTGGGCGCGGCCGCTCATGGGGCTGGCGGTCTTCACCTTCACGCTCGGCGCGTTCATGAAGGTGAGGCTGGAGGACTTCAAGGGCCCGTTGTCGCGGCCCGGCCGCCTGGCGCTCGTGCTGCTGTGGTCGACCTTCGGGGTGCCGGCCGTGGCCATCGGCCTCGCGCGCGCGGTGCCGTTGCCCGGCGACCTGACGCAGGGGTTCCTCATCTGCATGCTCGCGCCACCCGTGGGCAGTGCAGCCGCCATCGCGGCAATGTTGGGGCTGAGCCCCGTGCTCGCGCTGCTCGCCACCGTCTTCGCCACGCTGCTTGCACCGCTGTATCTGCCGACGATTGCCGCTGTCGCCGGCAACGTACAGCTCCACATGAACCCATGGGAAATGACCGTGCGGCTCGCGCTGATCGTCGGCCCGGCAGCGGCGGTCGCAGCACTACTGCGTCGCTACGCGGCCGACTTCGTCCGCCGCAACCCGCAGGCGATGACAGGGCTTGCGGTCGCCGGGCTGCTGCTGGTGGCGCTCGGTGCGATGCGCGGCATGCAGGACACGGTGCTGGCGCAGCCGCTGCTCGTGATCGGGCTGCTCGTGCTCGCGTTCGCGGTGAATGCGGGCTTCCAGTTGATTGGCACGCTGCTGTTCCTCGGCTGGGGGCGCGCCCAGGCAGTGACCGTGGGACTGGTGAGCGGCAATCGCAACATCACGCTGGCCTGGGTGATGGCCGCGCCCGCGCTGGTCGGCCATCCCAGCGTGGAGCTCTACATCGCGCTCAGCGTGTTCCCGATCTTCATGATGCCGGCCCTGACCCGCGGCATCCTGGCGCGCTATTGCGCCGGCGCAGCGACCACGCGCCTGCAGCCCGCCCACAACTGAAGATGGCCCAGCCCGAATTTTTCACGTCGCATGGTGAAACGTTGCGAATGAGGCGGCAGGGCCGGCGCGCAGGTGGGCGTCGCTGCGCGAACGTGTGGATACGGGTTGGGGGGGGGTTGGCGAATTTCGTGCGAGCTAACCCCTGCCCCCGGTCGTTTGCACGTGCCGGGAACAGGACTGCGTGGGGTCTACGGGGCCAGGGCGCATGCGGCCATCGAAGTCGGCACGGCGCCAGCCGTCGACGCGCTGGTGCCGCTGCTGCTGCGGCGTTCCGGCGCGCTCGACGAGGGCGACGTGAACAGCGCCTTCGTCGAGACGGTCCGGATGCTGGGCCGCGCGCGGGTCGGCGACCGCGCTTCGACCGTTGCCCTGCCGTCGGCCGACGGCGATCTCGCCGAGGCGGCGGCAGCTCGGCTGCAGGCGCCCGGCTTGCGGCGCCTGTGGGTGGTGGAGGGCGGCATCGACGGCAGGTGCTTCAAGTCCGGTGCGCTCGAAAGCGGGTGGAAGGCGGCGCGCCTGCCTCTGGTTGCGCGCCCCGACGCGCGGCAACTGCTGGCGCGCGGAACGGCTTTTCCGGGCGCGGCGGTGACCGACTCGCAGGTCTCCTTACGCCGCCGCGCCCTCTTTTCTTTGGCGAGTTCCGCGCAGGCTCGCCGATGCGGCCCGATCGCGGCGCCGCCGCTGCACCAGTGTGCGGTCTGATCTCGGCCGGGCGGAAAGACGACTTGCCGGACAAAGCACTCTGGGAAGTTCGGGTTTCGACCCAGTGCAGTCCCGCGGACCCGCACCGCGAAAGCCAGCACTGCAGCGGTTGCGGTCGGCCATCCCCGCGGTCTCTATGGCGGGTCTCTGTCAAGCAGCGGGCATCGGCTCGCCGTCGGCCGCGCATTGCTCAGGGACGGCTCGCCGGCGCACAGCCGACCTGACGAACAAAGGGTCCCGTCCGGGCTGGCTTTCATCGATCGCTCTTCGCGCTGGCGAACTGACACGCCCGACCCCTATGCATAGCGACCCACAGCTGACATCCGCGCCTTTCTCAAGCGGACCCTGATGTCCCGTTCGGACGTAAAGAGCGCGCTCGACTCATGACGCCCCTTGGCCTGCTCGACGACCGCAGCGCGTGCCGAGCGCAGAGTCGACTGCAGGGCGATAGCGTGTTTGCCGAGCATCGCGCCGTGTCCTAGGGTGTGTGTACAAACTGGCCCAGGGCTTCAGATGTCAACCACCATGACGATCCGTATCGAGGGCGAGCTGAAAGACCGCCTCGACCGCATAGCCGAGTCCACGCATCGCAGTAAGTCCTTTCTTGCTGCGGAGGCCATCCGTGAGTACGTCGAGACCAATGAGTGGCAGATTGCCGAAATCCGCAAAGCGCTCACGGAGGCTGATGGCGGCGACTTTACTTCGGACAAGGAATTGGCGGCGCTCGCCAGGAAGTGGAAGTAGGTGCGCATTCGCTGGCTGCGAACTGCACCGCGCAACCTCGACGAGGAAGCGAGTTACATCGCAGCCGATGACTCCGCCGCCGCGCGACGGGAGGTCAAGCGCATTTTCGAGGCGGTGGATCAACTGGCTGCGCAGCCATCGCTCGGGCGATCCGAGCGCGTACCCGGTACCCGAGAACTCCTTGTCGACAGAACCCGGTATCTCATCCCGGACCGTGTCACGCGGGATGCGATCGAGATTCTGCGAGTCGTCCATACCTCGCGGCCAATGCCAGCACGCCGGTGACGACGCCGAGGTCCGCTTGCGGCACCTCATCTCGCCTGCCGGCATCGAACGATGCCAACGGGCCGCTCTGGGCGCTCGATAGAACTTCGCAAAGCCGACCGTGCGGTCCATCCCGGGAAGGGTATCCGCCGTCCGTCTGCAAGGCGGGCCGCAGCCGACCACCGCGGCCGGCCGCTGCGGGTCGCGTCTTCAGGCATCGCGCCGGGCCTCCTGCCCCAGTGCCCGCGCCGCTTCGCGAGAGATCGTGCGGAACACCGCCGCGACGCACGGGATGCGCCGCATCGTCGGCGCGCACAGCAACCACAGGCGCGACTGCAGCGCGGCAATCGGCTCGCCCACGCGCTGCAGGGCTGGGTCGGCATCTCCCACGAAGCAGGGCAGGACCGTGGCCCCCAACCCCTCACGTGCCGCGGCGTGCAGCGCCGCGAAGTCGTCGAAGCGGGCCACCACGGCCGCGCAGGGCACGCGCGATGCGATCCAGCGAGCGTCGGCCGGCGGCCCGCTGGAGGCCGTGTACGCCAGCCAGCGCTGCGGGTTGCCGGCACGACTGCGGCGCATGTACACGGCGGACCTCAGCGGCCCGAGCGGCCTGCCCACGCAACCTGCCGGGGGCTTACGCGTCGGGCGGATGGCGACGTCGGCCTCACCCCGTTGCAGGTCCAGCAGTTGGTTGCTCACCAGCACCTCGGGCCGCACGCCGGGGTGCTCATGCGCGATGGCGGTCAGCCAGGCAGGCAGCAGGCAATTGGCCACGTCGGTGGTGGTGGTGATGCGCACGGTGCCGCCGACGGGCGCGGACCCGGTGCTCGTCAGCTCGCGCTGCACCGCCTGCAGCTCCAGCGTCACCCGGCCCGCGACTTCGACCAGGCGCCGGCCCGGGTCGGTGGCGCGGTAGCGCCCGTCGCGCCGCTCGAACAGGGCCGCTCCCAGTAGGGCTTCCACGGCCTTCAGGCGACGGAACACCGTGGAGTGGTCCTGTTTCAGTTCGCGGGCCGCGTCGGCCAGCCGGCCGTGGCGGGCCACGGCGTCGATGAGCGACAGGTCACGTGACGTCAGCATGAAAGACCTCGATCGGTGGCGCAGGCAGGGCAGCCCTGCAATCTCAGCTTGCGAAGTTGCAAGCAGACGGATGCTACGTTCTCCGGACTCCGACCTTACGAGGTTTCAGCCATGATCCGGACCCGCAGCTTTGGGTGGGTGGCGTCGTGCTTGTTGCCAGCGCTCGCCCTGTTCACCTTCCCGGCCTGTGCCGCCACGGTGCGAACCGCATTCGTCGCGGGCGAACACGGCGTTGACCCCGCGCGGCACGTGTCGGCGCTGTCGCTGCAGGTGCAGGACGTGGTGTACCAGCGGCTGCTCGGTTACCGCGCCGGTGCGCAGGGGCCCGAGCTGGTGCCGATGGCTGCCGCGGCCTTGCCCGCTGCGAGCGACGGCGGCCGTCGCTTCGAGTTCGTGCTGCGGGAAGGCGCGCACTTCGAGGCCACCGCGGGCCGCGGCGCGGCCAACGCGACCGGCCGCCCGGTCACGGCACGCGATGTTGCGTGGTCGATCCGACGCCTGGCCGCACCCTCCAGCACCGCGCCCACGCGCGAGCTGCTGCTCGATTCGATCGTCGGCCTGCGTGCCCTGGCCGCGCGCTGGGCTGCGACGGGCAGCGGCGACGAGCTGGACGTTGCCGGCATCCGCGTCGTGGACGAGCGCACGATCCGCTTCGAGCTGGCCGAGCCCGACTACGACTTTCCGCACCTGCTGGCCATGACGGTTGCCAGCATCCTGCCCCGCGAGATTGCCGAGGTCGAGACCCGCGCGCCGCTGCTGGGAAGCGGGCCGTTCGCCATCGAGTCCTGGGACCAAGAGGCCGGTCGCATCGTGCTGCGCCGCAAGACCCGCGGGCCGTCGCTGGGCTTCGGCGATGTGACGCGCGTCGAGATTGCCCTGGTGGCGGACGAGGTGGCGCGCGGACGGTTGCTCGACAGTGGCGCGGTGGACTACCTGGCGCAGCCCGCCTCTGCGTTGGCGCGTGAGCTCATGGCCGACGGCGCCACCGCACAGGCCCGGACACGGCGGGGCCTGCGCCTTCATCGGGCGCCCGTGCCCGAGGTGATCTACTACTACATCAACATGCGCGACCCGGTGCTCGGCGGCAGCAGCGACGAGCGGCGTGCGTTACGCCGCGCCATCCTCCAGTCCTATGACGTGGCCGAGGAGATCCGCACCGTACGCGCCGGCTTCGGGCGCGTCGGGGCCAGCGTGGTGCCGCCGGAAGTGGCTCCGCAACTGGCGCGTGCCTATCCACTGGCTTTCAACCCCACGCTCGCGCGCCGCGAGCTCGACGCCGCCGGCTTCAAGCCCGGCACCGACGGCTGGCGGCGCACGCCCGATGGCCGCGAACTCGCCGTGGTCTTCAGCAGCGAACCGCTGGACTTGGTGCGACCCTACCGCGAACTGCGCCAGCGCGGCCTGGCCGAGATCGGCCTGAAGATGGAAACGCGCGAGCAGAGCGTTCAGCAGAACCTGCGCGACAGCGTCGGTTGCGGGCTGGCGTTCTGGGGCTCAGCCTGGCGGGCGCTGGTGCCCACGCCTGCCTACTTCCTGAGCCTGTTGTACGGGCCGAACATCGGTCGAGGCATCAACCTCGCATGCTTCGAGTCGGCCGAATTCGACCGGCTCTTTGAGCGGGCGCGCAGCACGGTGCCTGGACCGGAGCGCGACCGTCTCTACGAGCGCATGCTCCAGATCGCGGCCGAGGAAGGGGTGTGGCAGATCGGCGCGCAGCGTGTGGCGACCTGGGCGCTGGGCGAACGTGTGGCCCGCTTCGAGCCGCACGCCCTGCAACCGGCGCCCTGGCTGCACATGGCGATGAGCACCCCGAGTACGGTCGCCGCGCCCGGGTCGCTGCGGGCCGTGGAGCTGACCTTCCTGAAGTCCGCCTCTGGCGAGCGCGAGCGGCTGAAGCGCTACATCGTGGACAACTGGTTCGCGATGGACCGGATCGCCAAGGCGCAAGGGCTGATGGACGCGTTCACGGTGTGGGACAGCGGCAACGACGAGGGCCCGTGGGACCTGCTGGTCTCCGTAACCTACCGCGACGCGCGGGGCTATGCCGGCATCGCCGAAGCCTTCGAGGCGATCCGCCGTACGCACACCGAGGTACGCATCGACGGCAAGAGCCTGCGCGACCTGGGCCGCATTGTCGATTCGCGCCTCGTGCTGGAGGATCCGGCGCACGAGACGCGGTGATGGCGCCGCGGCGGGCGCTCCGTGGAACTCGACCACACAACAACGGCACAACACCGGCTCGGCGTTGCCACAATCTCAGCGCACGATGAGCACCGGCACCGGACTCGCCGCGAGCACCGTGCGGCCCACCGAGCCCAGCACGGTCCGGCGCAGCAGGCCGCCCTCGCTGGCCCCCAGCACCACCAGGTCGTAGCCGCCGTCGCCGGCAGCCTGCACGATCTCGGGACCCGGTTCGCCCGCGCGCGCGTCCAGCGTGGGCTGGTAACCGGCCTCTCGCAGGATCTGCAGCAGCGGCGCGGCCACGGCCGGCGCGTCCACCCCGGGCGAGGCCGGCATGCCGGGGTCGGCGCCCAGCGCGCCCACCGCGCGCAAGGGCGGCGGCGGCTCGATGAACAGGCAGGTGAGGGCAGCCGCGCCAAACAGCGCGTGCTGGCGGGCCAGCCACTCGACCGCATGGCGCGAGGTCGGGCGGCCGTCGATGGCGACTAGGATCTTCATCATTCCTCCACGGCGGCGGCACGCCGGCCGGGCAGCGGCGGGCGCGGGCGCAGCAGCCACTTTGCCACCTCCATCACCGGCACGATGGTGGCAGCCGCGGCCGCCGCCAGCGCCCAGTCGTGCCACGCCAGGTCCACCGTGCCGAAAGCCGGCTGCAGCCAGTCCGTGTGCACCACCACGGCCAGCAGTGCCACCTCCCAGGCGATGGCCGCATTGAGCCACCGGTTGCTCCAGGGCGCGCGCAGCGCGCTGCCGTCCGGCCGGCGAAAGTTGTAGGCGTTGCAGAACTGGATCAACACCAGCGTCGCGAAGCACAGCGTCATGGCGTGGGCGGTGTCGTAACCGGCTGCCAGCGCCCCGGCAAAGACTGCAAGGTTGGCCGCCGCCGCCCAGGCGCCCGCCACTGCCAGCAGCGCCACCACGCGCGGCGTGAACACCCCCGCGCGCGGATCGCGTGGGGCGCGGCGCATCAGCCCGCGCTCGGCCGGATCGACCGCCAGCGCCAGCGCCGGCAGGCCGTCGGTGGCGAGGTTCACGTACAGCAGTTGCACGGCGGTCAGCGGCAGCGGCAGGCCGGCGAGCGCAGCGGCGGTCATGAGCCCGATCTCGCCCGCATTGGACGACAGCAGGAACAGCAGGTACTTGCGGATGTTGGCGTAGATGCCGCGGCCCTCCTCGACGGCGGCGACGATGGTGGCGAAGTTGTCGTCGGTCAGCGTCATGGCCGCCGCCTCGCGGGCGACATCGGTCCCGGCCACGCCCATCGCCACGCCGATGTCGGCCTGCTTGAGCGCCGGCGCGTCGTTGACACCGTCGCCGGTCATCGCCACCACCGCGCCTTGCGCCTGCAGCGCGCGCACCACGCGCAGCTTGTGCGCCGGCGAGACGCGGGCATAGACCGCGGTGTGCCGCACCGCGGCGCCGAAGCCGGCATCGTCGAGGGCGTCGATCGCGGCGCCGTTGAGCACGCCGGCAGCAGCCGGCGCGGCGCTGGCGAGCACACCCCCGGCGGCCGGCGCGGCGCCGCTGGCGTCGGCCGTCAGCAGCCCCAACTCGTGCGCGATGGCCGCCGCAGTCATCGGGTGGTCGCCGGTGATCATCACTACGCGGATGCCGGCGCTGCGGCAGGCGGCAATGGCGGCGCGCGCCTCGGGGCGGGGCGGGTCCATCAGGCCGACCAGCCCGAGCAGCGTCAGCTCCTGCAGCGCGTTCGCCGCGGTCGCCTGCTCGCGGCGCGCAATCGCCAGCACGCGCAGGGCGCGCTGCGCCATCGCCTGCGCGGCGGCCCGCACCGCGGCCGCCTGCGCGGCGGTCAGCGCGACGGTGCCGTCGGCGGTCTGCAGCCGCGTGCAGGCCGCGAGCACCACTTCGGGGGCGCCTTTCACGCAGGCGAAAGCGCCCTGCGGGCCGGCGTGCACCGTGGCCATGCAGCGCGCCTCGGCGCTGAACGGACGCTCGGCCACGCGCGGCCACTCGGCCTCCAGCAGAGGCTTGCGCAGGCCCGCCTTGGCCGCGGCCACCACCAGCGCGGCCTCGGTCGGGTCGCCCTGCGCGTGCCAGCGGCCGTCGTCCTCGTGTTGCACGATGTCGCTGTCGCCGCACAGCGCGGCTGCGGTCAGCAGGCGGCGCAGCGCGTGGTCGGGCGCGAGCGCCACGCCGTCGGCCGTGAAGCCGCCGGACGGCGCGTAGCCGGCGCCCGCGACGCCGATCTGCCGGCCCGCCACCCAGACTTCGCGCGCCGTCATCTCGTCGCGCGTCAGCGTGCCGGTCTTGTCGGTGCAGATGACCGAGGTGCTGCCCAGCGTCTCCACCGCGGCCAGCCGCCGCATCAGTGCGCCGCGCCGCGCCAGCCGCTGCACGCCGAGCGCCAGCGAGATCGTCACCACCGCCGGCAGCGCCTCGGGCACCACGGCCACGGCGAGCGCAACGCCGAACACCAGCATTTCGACGAACGGCTGGCCGCGCGCCAGTCCGAAGCCAACCACCAGCACCACCAGCACCAGCGCGGCGCGCGCCAGTTGGCGGCCCAGGCGGTCGAGGTCGATCTGCAGCGGCGTGCGGCCTTCTTCGACCGTCTCCAGCAGCCCGGCAATGCGCCCGAACTCGGTCGCCATGCCGGTGGCCGTGACCACGGCACGGCCGCGGCCGCGCGCCACCGCCGTGCCGGCAAACACCATGCAGGCCTGCTCGGCGAGCGGCACGGCCGGTACCGACGGCGCTGCCGCCGCCATGGCCGCCACGGTCTTGTCCACCGGCGTCGATTCGCCGGTCAGCGGCGCCTCGATAGTGGCCAGCTCGGCCGCCAGCAGCAGGCGCGCGTCGGCGGCGATGCGGTCGCCGGCACGCAGCATCAGGATGTCGCCCGGCACCAGTTCGGCGGCCGCGATCTGGGCTTCGGCGCCGGCGCGCAGCACGGTGGCGCGCGGGCTGCTCATGGCCTGCAGCGCCTGCAGCGCGCGCTCGGCGCGGAATTCCTGCACGAACCCCAGCAGCACCGCGAACAGCACGATCACCGTGATGGCGATCGCCTCCACGCCGTGGCCGAGCGCGGCCGACAGCGCGGTGGCCACCAGCAGGATCAGCACCAGCGCGTTGCCGAACTGCTGCGCCAGCAGTTGCCATGGCGAGCGGCGCCGCGCGCGCGTCAGCACGTTGGAGCCGTGCAGCGCCAGCCGGCGGGCGGCTTCCGCGGGCGCGAGTCCTTGCTCGCTGCTGCCGAGCACGGCCACGACCGAAGCGGCGGGCTGGGCGTACGGTGGAGGCGCGGTCATGACGAAGCAGCAGTATCCGGCCCAGCGTGCGCCGGCGCGCGCGCGGCGCGCTGATGCGCGTCAAGCCGCGTCATGCCGTGACATGCCGCGGCATGACGCGTGCGCTGCCACCGACTGCCACCGACTGCGCCCGACTTCGCCGGACTGCGGCCCGACCGCGCCGGACCCGACTGCGCCTTGACGGCACGGCCCGCGCCCGCGCAAGATGCGCGCCGTGCCGCGCGGACGTCCGCATCGCGCGGCCTTCACCGATCCGGAGGTGCCCATGCTGATTTACGACATCGCACCTGCCGCCGCAACCACGGCGCGCTGACCGGCTGATTTCGCCCCGGCTCTCCGGGGCCAGGACTCCGGGGCGAGGAAAGGGGCAGGGCCCCACGGCAAGGGCCGCCTGCAGGATCGACTGCAGGGCAGGCCCTGGCCTCGGCTGCGCACCTGCCGATGGCCCCATTCATCCGCGCGTCGTCGTTGCTGCGGCAACGGACCCCTTTCGACTTCGCGAGATGAATTCATGCAACAGCAAGAACTGGCGCGCCTGCAGGCCATCGGCCTGACGCCGATCACCGGGCAGGCGCTGGCGGCGCGAGCCGCCGAACTTCCCGGCGCACGCATCGCGCGCCTGGTCGCCGTGCACCGCGAGACCTGTGTGGTTCACGACGGCAGCACGACGGCGAGCGTGCGCGTCCACGCGCACCTGGCGCGGGTCGGCCTCATCGTCGGCGACTGGGTGCTGGTGCAGCCCGATGCATTCGGCGCCTCCTGGCTGGTGGCGCGCGCCGAGCCGGCCATGCAGATCGTGCGGCGCGATGCCGACGGCCGGCGCCATGGCGTGGTCAGCAACATCGACCTGGCGTTTGTGGTGATGGGCCTCGATGGCGACTTCAATCCGCGGCGCGCCGAGCGCTTCATCGCGCTGGTGGCCGCCGCCGGCGTGCGATCGGTCGTGGTGCTGACCAAGCGTGACTGGGCGGGCGAGGCGGTCGCCGAGGACGAGGCCGACGCCCTGCGCGGCCGTTTGCAGGTGGCGGTCGAAGCGGTCAATGCGCTCGACCCCGCGACAGCGACGCGGCTGCAGACCTACATCGGGGCCGGCCAGACGGCGGTGCTGCTCGGCTCCTCGGGCGCCGGCAAGTCCACCCTGACCAACACGCTGCTCGGCGGCGCAGTGCAGGACACGGGCGCGGTGCGCGCCGCCGACGACCGTGGCCGGCACACGACCACGCACCGGGCCCTGTTCCCGCTGCCGGGCGGCGGCTGCGTGATCGACACGCCGGGCCTGCGCACCTTGCGGCCCGACCTCGACGCTGCGGCGCTCGGCGCCAGCTTTGCCGACATCGAGGCGCTGGCGGCGCAGTGCCGCTTCCGCGACTGCCGCCATCAGGGCGAGCCGGGTTGCGCCGTGCGTGCCGGTGTCGCGCCCGACCGGCTGGCCAACTGGCACAAGCTCGGGCGCGAGTTGCAACGTGACGCCATGACGGCCCTCGACCGACAGCGCCAGTTGGCCGAGTGGAAGGCGCGCTCGCGCGGGGCGCGCCAGCGGATGCGACTGAAGCGCGGCGACTGACGTCTGCCGCTAACCGGCGTTGCGCAGCCAGGCAAACAGCGCCGCCAGCAGCAGCACCAGCAGCGTCGTGGCGGCGGCCAGCAGGAGGGCGCGGGTGGCGCGGAGCATGCGGTGTGCTGCCTCGGGCTAGACCCAGTCGAAGATTTCGGAGTGCACCTGGCGGGCCGGCACGTCCAGATCGGCGAGGTGGCGCTCGACCAGCCGCGTCATGGGCGTGGGGCCGCAGACGAACCAGTGCCATGCCGTGTGGCCGCCCGGCAGGTGGCGCGCCAGCACGTCGCGCGTGATGAGCCCGTGCTCGCCGCGCCATTCGAGCGGCGGTTCCTGCAGCACGTGCACCACGCGCAGGTCGAGCCGGCTCGCCAGGGCGTCGAGCTCCTCGCGAAAGGCCACGCGCTCCCAGCGCCGGTTGCCGTAGAACAGCGCGAGCGGGCGCCGGTCGTCGCGCTCGGCCAGTGTGCGCAGCATCGACAGCACCGGCGCGCAGCCGACGCCGCCCGCGACGAAGGCATAGCCCGGCGCATCCGGATGCTGGTCGATGCCGAAGGTGCCATAGGGTCCATCGACCCAGGCGCGCGTGCCCGGCTGCACCGACGATACGGCGCTGCTGAAGTCGCCAAGCGCCTTGATCGACAGTTCGATCGTGTCGCGGGTGCCCGCGGCCGAGGCGATCGAAAACGGGTGCTCCTGCATGCGCCACGGCGAGTGGGCCAGCGACAGCCAGACGAACTGCCCCGGCTCGAAGCGCAGCGGCCGGCCCGCCGGCGCGGCCAGTTGCAGCGTGGTCACCCGCCCGCGCTCGGCCTGCACCCGGGTCACGCGCCACGGCGCGCGCGCCAGGCGCCACGGCCGCACCGCGCGCAGCCACACGATCAGGCTCAGGCAGAAGCCGCCGTAGGCGACCCAGAGCGCCTGCTTCCAGGGCGTGTCGAGGTAGCGACCGGCGCCAAAGATGTGCGCCAGCGCCAGTGCGAACCCGGCCGTGGCCAGTAGCGTATGGGTGATGCGCCAGGCCTCATAGGGCAGGCGCAGCGGCTTACGCGCCAGCGACAGCACCACTGCCAGCACGAAGCAGACGATGGCCAGCCGGCCCGCCGTCATGTGCAGCGGCGCCAGGCGTGGATCGTGGCTGCCGGCCATGGCCGGCACGGTCGCGTAGACCAGCACGACGTGCAGAACCAGCAGCGCGAGCGCGGCCACGGCCAGGTGGCGATGGAAGCGGTAGACGAGGTCAATGCCGAAGGGCGCGGTCGCGGGCTTGCAGCGCGCAGTCAGCGCGAACTGCACGCCGAACAGGGCGGCGCTGGCGTAGCCGAGCGCCATCGCGAAGTCCCAGCCGAAGCCGGCCCCGGACTGGCCGCCCGCCGGCAGCAGCGCCAACAGCGGCAGCGTGACCGCCGCCAGGTACAGGGCCAGCCACCACCCGGCCCGCGCGCCGGCCGGGTCGCGCGGCCGAGGAGCCGGCAGGGCAGGTGGTCGTGCAAGCGGGCTCATCGGGTCGCGCGCGGCGGGCAAGGCCAGCGAGTCTACGGGCGCGTGCCGCGGTCCGCCGGCGGGCAGAACCCGCGCGCAAGATCCGCCGCAGCGGCGCAGCGAGGCCCACAGCCCCGACGTATGGCTTCGGAGGCCGGCGACACGGATTCGGCCGGGTGCCGGTTGAGGTGGGGCGATGGTTGGCGCGGTGCGGCATGACCAAGGTCATCGGGGTCTGCCACAACCGTTCATCGGGCGAAACAATCCGTCCATTCGCCGGTTCCCCATTGATCGAAGCGCATGGATTCGTCTAAGTCCTCCCGCGGCAGCGACTTGAACAGCCTGCCTTCGATGTCGCAACAGCACCCGCTCGCCAACCTGTCCACCGCCTCGGGCGTGCTGCTCGGCGTCGCCCTCGGGGCCGCACTCTGGTTCTGCGCCCTGCTGCTGTACCGCATGCTGGCGGGCGCTTAGTTGTTCACGCAGTCGCTCTTTCGCTGAGCCGCTTGGCCCCGGCCGCAGGCTTGCCGCCTACCCGGGGGCCTCGCTGCGCTCAAGGGGCGCCCCGCGTCGCTGCAGAGCGACAAAGCTACCCCGGCCGTCGGCCTCGTCGTGACTGGGCAGCCCTCAAGAATTAGTCTTTTAATCAGTGGGTTATTGTTGACGTGGCCGGCTCTGGCGGTCATTGGTGCGTCGCACTAGTCGCCGGGGGGCGACAGAGCGGCTGACGACCCGCTCCCAGGTCAGATTAGGTGAGCGCCTACTGGCGCGATAAGGCCTGCCAATCAGGCTTGGCCCGTCTCCTGCATGGCAGGTCCTTTAGGACCCGAACAGCGTTTTGCGGGAGCACCGTGCCCCCGGCGCGCTGCGGTCCATCGAGCGCCCCGATGAGCGCCTCTTTATCTTTGTGGGATGGGTCGACCGGCACGCCGGATGGGGCGCGCCCATCAGCGGGCGCGGTGACGATCCGAGCTTATTCACGGGCGGCCCGGGTGCTGCTGGCGCTGGCAATGGCGAGTGCGGCGGCCGCCCCGCTGCAGGCGCAGGACGCCGTATTCGACCGCGTCGCCGAGCGGGCCCGCCAACTGGCCGCCGAACCGTACCGCGCGCCGCAGCCGACCTTGCCGGCGGAGCTGGCGGCGCTGAATTACGACGGCCATCGCGACATCCGCTTCCGGCCCGAGCGGGCGCTGTGGCGCGGCGACGGCCTGCCGTTCGAGGTGCAGTTCTTCCATCCCGGCTGGCTGTTTGCCGACCCGGTGCGGATCCACGAGGTCACGCCGCAGGGCACGCGCGAGATCACGGTGGCGCCCGAGGACTTCGACTATGGCCGCAACCGGCTCGATCCGGCGCGCTGGCCGAAGCTCGGGTTTGCCGGCTTCCGCGTGCACTACCCGCTCAACGACGCGCAGTACAAGGACGAGCTGGTGGTATTCCTCGGCGCCAGCTACTTCCGTGCCCTCGGCCGCGGCCAGCGTTACGGTCTGTCGGCGCGCGGCCTGGCGATCGACACCGTGGACCGTCCCGGACGCGCCGCCGGCGTGCGCTACGCGGGCGAGGAGTTTCCGCGCTTCTCCGAGTTCTGGCTGGAGCGGCCGGCGCCGGGCGCCGACCGCCTCGTGATCCATGCGCTGCTGGAATCGCCGCGCGCGACCGGCGCCTACCGGTTCACCATCGAGCCCGGCCTCAGCACCGACGTGCAGGTGCGGGCGCGCCTGTACCTGCGCGCCGGCGTCACCACGCTGGGCATCGCGCCGCTCACCAGCATGTTCCTGCACGGCGAGAACCAGCCCGACGACGGCGACTTTCGGCCCGAGGTGCACGACTCCGACGGCCTGCAGGTGCACACCGGCGAGGGCGAGTGGATCTGGCGGCCGCTCGTGAACCCGCAATTTGCGCAGCCGCGCGGCATCCTCACCACCAGCTTTGCCACGCGCAACCCGCGCGGCTTCGGCCTCATGCAGCGCGACCGCGAGTTCCTGCGCTACGAGGACCTGGAGGCGCGCTACGAGCTGCGGCCCAGCCTGTGGGTCGAGCCGGTGGGCGAATGGGGCGCCGGCCGCGTGGAACTCGTGCAACTGCCGACCGACGAGGAGATCCACGACAACATCGTCGCCTACTGGAAGCCCGACGTGCTGCCGGCGCCCGGCCAGCCGCTCGACCTGTCGTATCGCCTGAGCTGGCAGAAGCTGCAGGAGACGCGCGCCGGCTCGAGCATCGTCACGCAGACGCGGCGCGGCCGCAGCTACGGCCGGCTGGCGGCGGGCGAGCAGAAGTTCGTCATCGACTTCAAGGGCCCGGCGCTCGACCGCCTGCCGCCGGCTGCGGTGGTCGAGCCGGTGGTCGACGCCGGGCCCAACGCGCGCGTGCTGCAGGCGGTGGCCTACCGCAACGAGGTCGCCGGCGGCTGGCGCCTGACCTTGCGCGTGCAGCGCACCGACCTGCCCGCCGGCGCCAGCGAGCCCGCGTCCGCCGCGCCGCCGGCCCCGCTCGACCTGCGCGCGTTTCTGCGCCATCAGAAAGACACGGTGTCCGAGACATGGACCTACCTGCATCCGCATCCCTGACCGGCCGCGCCGGCGTACCCGGTCGCGATGGTCGCGAAGGTCGCGAAGGTCGCGACGATCGCGACGATCGCGAAGATCGGCACGCCCGTGACGAGCTGGCCGCGGCCCGCCGCCGGCGTAGCGGCCGGGCGCGCGCCGCGTCCGCCGCCGCGGCGCCGGAGCGCAGCTTGCCGCCGCTGGCCCGTGGGTCGATGACCGCCACACCCTGGCGCGCCCGGCCGCTGGTCGGCCTGGCGCAGGCGCTGCTGGGGCGCGACCCGGGACCGCAGACGGCGCGCGGTGGCCGCCCGGCCTGGGCCGACGCAGCGACGCGGCGTCGCACGGCGTTCGCGGCGCTGATCGCGCTGTCGGCCGCGGCGGCTGCGGCCACCCTGTGGGCGGCGTGGCCGCGCGCCGGGCTCGGCGTGCTGCACGCCGTCGTGCTGGCGTTGTTCACCGTGCTGTTCGGCTGGATTGCCGCCGGCTTCTGGACTGCGCTGGCGGGATTCATGGTGCTGCTGCGCGGCGGCGACCGCTTTGCCATCGACCGCCGCCTGGACCGCAGCGCGCCGCTCGACGCGGGCGCACGCACCGCGATCGTGATGCCCATCTGCAACGAGGACGTGGCCACGGTGTTCGGCGGCCTGCGCGCCACCGTCGAGTCGCTGGTGGCCACGCGCGAGGCCGGCCACTTCGACGTCTTTGTGCTGAGCGACACGCGCCGCCCGGACCTGCGCGTGCAGGAGATCGTCGCGTTCGAGGAGCTGCGGGCCGCGCTGGGCGCGGCCGCGGCGGGCGGACTGCCGCGCATCCACTACCGCTGGCGCGGCCGTGCCGTTCGGAAGAAGGCCGGCAACGTCGCCGACTTCTGCCGCCGCTGGGGCCGCAACTACCGCTACTTGGTGGTGCTCGATGCCGACAGCATCATGAGCGGCGACTGCCTGACCTCCCTGGTGCGACTGATGGAGGCACACCCGGACGCCGGCATCATCCAGAGCGCGCCGCGCGCCCTCGGTCCGGCCACACCGCATGGCCGCGTGCTGCAGTTCGTGCAGCGCGTGACCGGCCCCCTGTACACCGCCGGCATGCAGTACTGGCAGCTCGGAGAGTCGCACTACTGGGGCCACAACGCGATCATCCGCACCGCGCCTTTCATGCAGCACGCGGCGCTGGCCCGGCTGCCGGCAAGACGCGCCCGGGCCGGCCTGCTCGATGGCGACGTGATGTCGCACGACTTCGTGGAGGCCGCGCTGCTGCGGCGAGCCGGCTATCACGTCTGGGTGGCCCACCAATTGGCGGGCTCGTACGAGCAGGTGCCGCCCAGCCTGGCGACCGAGCTGCAGCGCGACCGCCGCTGGTGCCTGGGCAACCTGCAGAACGCAAGGCTGATCGGCGAACCCGGCCTGCATCCGGTGCATCGTGCGGTGTTCCTCACCGGTGCGCTGTCGTACGGGTCGGCGCCGCTGTGGCTGGGCTTCCTGCTGCTGTCCACGCTGCTGGCCGTCGGCGGGACCGCGGGCGGTGCGCCCGGCCCCCTGACGATGCTGGCGGTAGCGCCGGATCGGCCGGCGGCGGCGGGTCCGGCGCCGCTGCTGGCGCTGTTCGTCGCCACGGCGGGCATGCTGGTCCTGCCCAAGCTGCTGGCACTGGTCGCGGTGCTGGTGCGCCGGGAGCAGCGCCGCTTCGGCGGCGCGCTGCGCCTGTTTGCCAGCGGCGCGGCCGAGCTCGTCTTGAGCGTGCTGCTGGCGCCGGTGCGCATGATGTTCCACGCGCAGTTCGTGCTGGCCGCCGGCATCGGCCAGTTCACCGGCTGGAAGATGGAGTGGCGCTCGCCGCCGCGCGGCGTGCAGGCCACCTCGTGGCGCCGGGCGCTGCACCTGCACGGCCTGCACGCAGTGCTTGCCGCGCTGTGGCTGGGCGGCGTGGTCTGGGCGCTGGGCGCCGGCGGCGCGCTGTGGCTGGCGCCGGTGCTGGTGCCGCTGCTGCTGGCGATTCCGCTGTCGGTGCTGGGCAGCCTGCCCGCGCTGGGGCGCATGCTGCGCCGCTGGGGCCTGTTTGCGGTGCCGGAAGAAGTTTGGCCGCCGGCCGTGCTGCGCGCGGCCGCGCGCTACCAGGCGCGCGTGCTGCCGGCGCTGGGCTTTGCCGATGCGGTGGCCAATCCGGCGGTGCAGGGCGCGGTGACGCGCGCCATGGGCCCGCGCGACACGCAGGAGGGCCTGCGCGCCGGCCACCGGCTGGAGCTGGCCGAACGCGCCGCCGCACGCGGCCTGGCATCGCTCACACCGGACGAGCAGATGCGCCTGCTGTCCGAGCCGCAGGCACTGGCGCTGCTGCGCCTGTGGCTGGCGGTGCGCGGCACGAGCGAAGCACGCGCCAGCGCGACCACCCGCGTCGCGGCCAACGCGTCGGCCTGGGCCGACGGGGGTGGCCGCATGGTCGGCGGCCGCGGCGCCCTCCCGCGGCGCGCGCAGCGGCGCCAGGGCGACGAGTAGCGCACGGCGCGCGGCGCTCGGCCAACGGTCGCGCCGGGCGCGCCGGGCCGCCCGGGCCGGCGCTCACCGCGCGAGGAAACGCTCCACCAGGTTGACCCAGAGGCTGGCGCCGATCGGCAGCAGCTCGTCGTTGAAGTCGTAGCTCGGGTTGTGCAGCATGCACGGCCCGATGCCATGGCCCATTTCTCGGTGGGCGCCGTCGCCGTTGCCGATTACGAAGTAGCTGCCGGGCCGCGCCTTGAGCATGAAGCTGAAGTCCTCGGCGGTCATGGCCGGCTCATGCTGCCGAACCACGTTGGCCTCGCCGACCATGGCCGCGGCCACGTCGGCCACGAAGGTCGTCTCTGCGGGATGATTGACCGTCGGCGGGTAGTAGCGGTTGAAGCTCACCTCGGCCTGCGCGCCGTGCGCGGCTGCGGTCAGCGTGGCGACCTCGCGCATGCGGCTTTCGATGAGATCGGTCACGCGCTCGTCGAAGGTGCGCACGGTGCCGCCGAGCAGCGCCTCGTCGGGCACCACGTTGTGGGTATCGCCGGCGCGCAGCACGGTGATCGACAGCACGGCCGCATCGATCGGCTTCTTGGCGCGCGTCACGATGGTCTGCAGGCCCTGCGCCACCTGCACCGCGACCATCACCGGGTCCACGCCCAGGTGCGGCAGCGCCGCGTGCGCGCCCTTGCCCTTGATGCGGATCTCGAACAGGTTACCGCTGGCCATCAGCGGCCCCGGGTTGAACCCGAACTGGCCGACCTTCAGCCCCGGCCAGTTGTGCATGGCGTACACGGCCGCGCAGGGCCAGCGCTCGAACAGGCCGTCGTCGATCATCTTCTGGGCGCCGGCGCCGCCCTCCTCGGCCGGCTGGAAGATGAACACCACGCCGCCGTCGAACTGCCGCGTGGCCGCCAGGTGGCGCGCCGCCCCCAGCAGCATCGCGGTGTGGCCGTCGTGACCGCAGGCGTGCATCTTGCCCGCATGGCGCGAGCGATGGGCAAACTCGTTGACCTCGGCGATCGGCAAGGCATCCATGTCGGCGCGCAGGCCCAGCAGCCGCGGGCTGCTGCCGGCGCGCAGCACGCCCACCACGCCGGTGCCGCCGAGGCCGCGATGCACCTCGATGCCGCACGCCGCCAGCTCCCGCGCCACCACCTCACTGGTGCGGGTTTCCTCGTAGCGCAGCTCGGGATGCGCGTGCAGGTCGCGCCTGATCTCCTGCAGTTGCGGCTGCTGGGCCAGGATGGAATCGACGAGCTTCATGGCAGGACCCTGCGGTCAAACGGGACCTTCATGCTAGCGGTTCGGCGCGTAGACTGTTTTCAACCTGTCCATTGAAACCGCCATGAACACGATCGCCGACAGCGGGCTCGCCGCGGCCGCACCTTCGGCCGAGGCGCTCGCGATGATCGACCGGCTGCTGGGCTTTCCCACCGTCAGCCGCGACTCCAACCTGGGGCTCATCGAGTACGCGCGCGACCACCTTGCCGCCCTCGGCGTACGGCCGCGCCTGGTCTACGACCGCCGCGAGAAGAAGGCGGCCCTGTTCTGCTCGCTCGCCGACGACCCGGCCGCGGTCCGCCACGACGGCCTGATCCTGAGCGGCCACACCGACACCGTGCCGGTGGACGGCCAGGACTGGGACAGCGACCCGTTCCGCGCCACCCACCGCGATGGCCGCATCGTGGCGCGCGGCAGCGCCGACATGAAGGGCTTCATCGCCATCGCCCTGGCCTGGGCCCCGCGGTTTCTTGCGGCGCAGGCGCGCCTGCCGGTCCACCTGGCCCTGACCTACGACGAGGAAACGACCTTCATGGGCATCCGCAACCTGGTGGCCGATCTGGCGGACCAGGGCGTGCGGCCGGCCGGCTGCATCATCGGCGAGCCCACCGACATGCGCGCGATCGTCGCCCACAAGGGCAAGCGCGACTACTGCTGCACGCTGCGCGGGCGCGAGGCCCACTCGTCGCTGACGCCGACCGGCGTCAATGCCATCGAGTACGCGGCGCAGCTGATCGGCTTCATCCGCGGCCTGGCGGCAAAGATGGCGGCCGAGGAGCCGCGCGATGCGCGCTTCGAGGTACCGCACTCGACGCTGCAGACCGGCGTCATCCGCGGCGGCATCGCGGTCAACGTGGTGCCGCGCGACTGCAGCTTCGAGTTCGAGATGCGCAACCTGCCGGCCACGCCGCACGAGACCATGAGTGCGCAGATCATCGACTACGCGCAGCGCGAGCTGCTGCCGCAGATGCGCAAGGTGGCCGCCGACGCCGACATCCGCTTCGAGCTCGGCATGGACCTGCCCGCCTTCGGCATCGCGCCCGATGCGCCGCTGGTGCAGTGGGCGCAGAAGCTGGCGCGCACGCAGCATCTGGGCCCCGGCGCGGTCAGCTTCGCCACCGAGGCAAGCCTGTTCGCCAACGCGGGTATTCCCACCGTGGTCATGGGGCCGGGCTCGATCGAGCAGGCGCACAAGCCCAACGAGTACCTGAGCTACGCGCAGGTGGCCGCCTGCGAGGCGTTCTTCGCCCGTCTGTGCGACGAGCGCGAGACGGAGTTCCGCGCTTAGCGGTTGGGAGGCGCGGCCGTACTGCGGCAGCGCTCGAGCTTGACTGCGCTCGCCAACCGTCCGGCCACGCCGGCGGGAGACCGAAAAATCAAGTGGCGATCAACGGCCGCCAGATCTTGAACGGCACATGTCGAGCAGCGTGCACGAAGTCGTTGTCGGTGGAAAGCAGCGTCAACTCATGCCTGCCGCAGAG
>Ga0209985_10001780_pt1 | contig 20434 bp, 13 predicted proteins | sample NOAtaG_FD_187305 | JGI IMG/M metagenome (GOLD analysis project Ga0209985, IMG submission 187305) | Freshwater lake microbial communities from Lake Erie, under a cyanobacterial bloom - NOAA_Erie_Diel6S_1000h metaG (SPAdes) (version 2) | ecosystem: Environmental > Aquatic > Freshwater > Lake ...
TCTGCTCGCCGCCGTCGCAGCTCTCGGTGTCAACGCCTCCAAACCCCTGGTCCCCAGTCACCAGACATACTCAGGAAATCGAGGCTCGTGAGCATTCGGAGGTGCCACGTACCATGAAGGCGCGTTGTAAAGACGCGACTGCCTCGGCACCTGATATCGGCCAACAGGAGCCGCCGAGTGTGCCGCCTGCATGATCTCCGGTTGCGGACGATGTGGCCGAACCGCCGCCGCATGCGGTACAGGTGGTGGCGGTGTCATGGGACCACCAGAGCCGAAATTCCCATCAGGAATCGGTGGCGGCGGTGTCACAGGACCAACGGCCCCGGGCCCCGGCTGCAAAGGAACACCCGGAAATGCACTCGGCACACCCGGATGCTGGTGCACCGCACCAGCATCTGACCGGCCCACCGGCCGCGGCCCCGGCACAAATCTCGCTCGCGGTGCTGCATACTGCTCAGGTGAGGACAACCAGCCGTTCTGACCCGGCCATGGTGACAAAGGCCACTCCGAAATCCGCTGCCCGCGCACATGAGTAATCATTTCTCGACCACCCAGACTGTAGCGACGATATCCCTCAAACCACGGCGAATAGTACGAATCAGGACTCTGCCATCCCTCCGATGGGTACACCGGAGCCGCACCCTGCCACGTGTAATACACGGGACCCGCATAACCGACCTGAGGTTGCGGACCTGGATACTGGGCACCCGGATCAGGTGCCGGCGCGTACTGAGTCGTCTGCCACTCCCCAGCTGCTCGCAGTTCGTCTGATGGCAAAACCTCCCCGTTTCCTCCCTCAGCCTGTTCGTCCCCAGTGGCAGCTTCGGCATCGGGACCGCCACGGCCGGTACCACGAGCTGGCGGACCACTCGCAGCACCCGGACCACCCGGACCACCACCTGCACCTCGATTCCCCCGCGGAGCCTGCCCCGACGGCTGACCGCCACGTACCGGACCCTCTGACCGCGGTTCCAACGCACGCATCTGCAGCGGCCTGTCTGAAGCCTGCTCGTCAGTGTCATACCATGAGGAAGGTGCCGTCCAGGCCAGCCGGCGAGTTCGCGAAACCGCCTCGTAACCCCTAAAGCCATAAGACTGATCCAGCGCATTGAAAGCACTCGATAAGTCCAGCAGCTCACTGTTGATCGAATTCTGCACAGCCGAGAGGCCCGTAATCAGACCAATCACGACCATCGTGCCCACTACCACCAGCTCTGCCGAAACAACAGCACCAGACTGGCACCGGAAAAATGACCTGCCGCGGTCACGCATGGAAATACCTTTCATACTGGACTCTGCAAAAAAAACATCCGATGCGAGAACAGGGCACTCCAGCCCCGTCTCGCATCGGATGCAGTCGACGATCAGGATTCCCTCCCGACCGAAGGGCGGTTTCTCAGGCCGCCGTTCTCTCTCGCCGTGAACAGAGCCGGTCACAGTCGCCGATCAACCCGGACGCACGCCTTCGAATGTTCCCCTTGAACACTCATCCGACGCTGCGAAAACACAGGCATCTCAGCCACCACAACCGTTACAGTCACAACATTTGATACAGTTAGCAGATTCCGTACCACCGGCAGAATCAGTACAACCCGTACAAATTAACAACAACGCAAACGCCTTGCAGAAATAGACTTACGACGAAAAATCCAAAACTCCCCGGCAAATCCCCCCACACACCGCGCAAAGCAGCCTGAACACTGTTATTAGCGCTTTGTCAACTTTCCTGATCAAACCCCGACAGTCGCGCACCCGGGAAGTCGGATTTGTCGGTCGAGTTCCCTCGGCTGACAGTCGATTCCAGCCCCGCAAATTGCTATTTTCAACAGCTCCGGGGCGCACTCCATCCCGCCACCCGGCTCATCACTCTGGATACAGCCCCATGGCAAAATGTCTGGTTACTGGCGGATCAGGATTCATCGGCAGCCACCTCACCGAACTGCTGCTCTCGCAGGGACACTCCGTCGTCGTCCTCGATAACCTCTCCACAGGCCGAACCGAAAATCTCGATCAGGTACGAGACCACAACAGACTCGAAGTCCGTACCGCCTCCATCACAGACCCGGTCGCACTCAGCGAAGCCGTGCACGGAGTGGAAATCATCTTCCACCTCGCTGCTGCAGTCGGAGTCAAATTGGTGGCGGAAGACCCCGTTCGCACCATCGAAACCAATATCTACCCCACCGAACACCTGCTGCGACTGGCCGTCCAGGGACAGGTAAAACACTTCTTCCTCGCCTCCACCAGCGAGGTCTACGGCAAAAATCCCAGGGAACGCTGGACCGAGGAGGAAGACCTGCATTTCGGCCCCACCAGCCGACCTCGCTGGGCCTACGGATGCTCCAAAGCCATCGACGAATTCCTCGCACTCGCCTACTGTCAGAAATATGGCCTGGGAGTCACCATCGGCAGGTTCTTCAACGTCGTCGGACCACGACAGATTGGAAATTACGGCATGGTGGTTCCCCGCTTCGTCGATGCCGCTCTCCAGGGTTTACCTCTCACCGTCTACGACGATGGCTCCCAGATCCGCTGCTTTGCTCACGTCCGTGAAATCGTCAGCTGCGTACTCGACCTGACACTCAACCCCGCCGCCGCCGGACGCGTCTTTAATATTGGCAGCGACCAGCCTGTCTCCATCATTGACCTCGCTCGCAAAGTACTGCAAAAAACCCACTCCTCCTCCGAAATCGCTTTCCTGCCCTACCACCAGGCCTACAGCGAAGATTTTGAAGATGTGCAGCGGCGAGTCCCCTGTGTCGATCTGCTGCAGCACACCATTGGCCGCAAACCCGTCATGACCCTCGACCAGATCCTCGAAGACATCATCGCCTCGAAAACAAAAACACGCGATTGCGGGAATTGACAATCACTCATAACGCCCGGCCCTGCACACTTGATTCCACAATACCTTTCCTGGTATCCTTTTCCGCTTGCCTGACGCTGACAGTCTCTGCAGTTCAGGCCCACTGCGGTAGTGGCGAAACTGGCAGACGCGCACGCTTGAGGGGCGTGTGGAGCAATCCGTGCAGGTTCAAGTCCTGTCTACCGCATTCCACATTCCACCATGTCTCAGCCACCCGCCACTGCAATTCCGCCGCAATCCGCCGGACCCCCGCAGGCGCCGTTCAACCTGCAGACATTCTGCCAGCAGGTGGCCGCCGCTCTCAGCATCAGCCCCAGCCGGGCTGACGGCGCCGCCAGACTCCTCGAAGACGGCAACACCATCCCCTTCATCGCTCGCTACCGCAAAGAAGCCACCGGTGGCCTCGATGAACGACAGCTCCGCCACATCGAAGACGCCCTGGCAACCGCCCGCGAACTGGCCGCACGCCGAAACACCGTCCTCAAATCCATCTTCGAACAAGGCAAACTGACCCCGGAACTCCAGAATCAAATCCTGTCCTGCCCCGACCAGCGCAGCCTCGAAGAACTCTACCTCCCCTTCAAACCCAAAAAACGCACCCGCGCCGCCATGGCTCGCGAACGTGGCCTGCAACCACTCGCCGACCTGCTCCTCGCTCAGCAGCCACTGCAGCAAAAACCACTCGATGTACTCGCTCGCTTCAAAAACCCCGCACTCGATGTCCCCGATGAACACGCGGCACTTCAGGGAGCCTGCGATATCGTCGCCGAAACATGGGCCGAAAATCCCCAGCATCGCCGTATCGCCCTCGAACTCGCCGCTCGCGGGGAACTCACTTCGGCCCTCAAAAAAGGTCGCGAAGAAGCAGGCGCCCGCTTCTCAAACTACTTCAGCTTCCGCGAACGCATCGCCTCCATGCCCTCCCACAGATTCCTCGCACTCCAGCGCGGTGAATCCGAAGGCATCCTCAAACTGCACCTCGAACTCGATGACGAACTGGGCTGCCGAAGACTTGCCGAAAAAGTTCTCAAAAATCCACGCTTCGAATTCCACTCCGAACTGCAGTCCACCGTCACCGACTGCTTCCATCGCCTGCTCCGCCCAGCCGCCGAATCCTCCGTCCTGCAACTGCAACGCGAAAAAGCAGATGCAGAAGCCGTTGAAGTCTTCGCCAAAAATCTCCGCGATCTGCTCATGGCAGCACCCGCCGGACAGCAGGTCACGATCGGAATCGACCCCGGATTTCGCACAGGATGCAAACTGGCAGTCGTCGACAGCACCGGACAGTTTCTCGCCAGCGAAACCATCTTCCCCACTCCGCCACGCGAAGACCTCCAGCACGCTGAAAATGTCCTCCTGAAACTCATCCGCCAGCACAATGTCCGCCTCATTGCCGTCGGCAACGGCACTGCCTCCCGCGAAACTGACCGCTTCGTCGCCGATGTCCTCAAACGACACAACCTCAGCATCACACAGGTCTCCGTCAGCGAAGCAGGTGCCTCCGTCTACTCGGCCAGTGAAATCGCCATCACCGAATATCCCGAACTCGATGTCACCGTTCGCGGCGCCATCAGCATCGCTCACAGACTCCAGGATCCACTCGCAGAACTCGTCAAAATCGACCCCCGCTCCATCGGAGTCGGCCAGTACCAGCACGATGTCGATCAGACACTCCTCCGAAAAGCACTCGATCGCGAAGTGGAATCGTGCGTGAATGCCGTCGGAGTCGATCTGAACACGGCCAGCGCCCCGCTCCTCACACACGTCGCCGGTATCGGCACAGTCCTCGCCGGCAAAATCGTCGCCTGGCGCAACGAAAACGGCGCCTTCAACTCCCGTCGCGATCTCCTCAAAGTCCCACGACTCGGACAAAAAGCTTTCCAGCAGGCCGCCGGATTCCTCCGCATCCGCGGAGGATCGGAACCGCTCGACGACTCCGCCGTGCACCCCGAACAATACCCGCTCGTCCAAAAAATGGCCCGCAGACTTCAACTGGAACCCACAAAACTGATCGGCAGTCAGCAACTCATTTCACAACTGACACCCGCTGAGTTCATCAGCAGCGATGCCGGTGAATTCACAGTCCGCGATGTCCTCACAGAACTCGCTCGACCAGGACGTGACCCACGCAGCGAATTCCGCACCGCCCGCTTTGCTGATGGCATCAGCGAAATCGAACATCTCCAGCCCGGCATGGAACTGGAAGGAATCGTCACCAACGTCACAAAATTCGGCGCCTTCGTCGATATCGGAGTCCATCAGGATGGACTCATCCATATCTCACAACTGGCCGATCACTTCATCAAAGATCCCGCAGAAGTCGTCTCCGCAGGCCAAATCGTCCACGTCACAGTCCTCGAAGTCGATCTCGCACGCCGCCGCATCTCACTCCGCCGACGACGCTGATCCCTCACTGAATACAGCCGCTCGGAATCACCGCAGACACCACCGCGGCTCCGGTACAGCCTCCAAAACGACAGGCCGTAATCAAACTCCGACCCGCTTCCCCCTCCCACTCAATCGCATGCTGCTGCAAAGGCTGCTCACGACGATCCTCAATCGACAACCCCATCAGAATCATGTCCCGGCAGTCGCTCAGATGGATCCCCACAGGCGCAGAATCCAGAATCTGCGAATGACTCAGCGTTACATTGCGACAACCCTCCAGCTCCAGCAGTGCCCGCCGCTGCAGCTCCGGTGCCTCAGGAAACTGATGACGCCCCGTCTGACAGTCCTGCACAATATTGCCGCTGAACACACTGTCGCGACAGTTCCTCAATGTCACACCCGTACACAACTCACGCTCCACACCATAGTCCGCGTTATGACCCAGACTGTTGTCACCCACCGTCACCTGCGAACAGTCCTCCAACAGCACATTCCGGTAATGTCCCGAATAAATACAGTTGCCACTCAGCGACACACCCTGCACCGCTGACAAATGCACATTCACCCACTGACTGCCAATCAGATTACCCGTTATCGCAATCATCCCGACCTTCGCGTTTTTCGCCGCCGGCTGACCAATCATCCGTATATTCGCACCATTCGGACTGTACGTCGCCTGAATCGTGTTGCTGCAAATCGTCCCCTCACGAATACTGCCCTCGCTGGCGTCCAGCCAGATTTCCGCCGTCGGCACTCCATCCGCCCCCGGAATCCCATGCCCGCCATTGTTGTTGTACTCAATGTCATTGCCCGTAATCTGCAAATTCCGGATCTCACTTCGCTCAACCCGAATTCCACCCAGACGACAGTAGCTGATGTGACTGCCGGTAATGATCGTCTGGTGCAGATTCACCGCCTCCATCCACACTCCCACTCCGGTATTGTGATAAATGTGGCAGTGACTGATCAGGACATTTCGAGCACGCCCGGTAATGTGAACGCCATGCCGCAGATGCCGCAGCAGAACCCCCGTTAACGTGGGCTGCATCACACCCTCCAGACGGATCCCGTCCGCCTCCGCATGCAGCCCCGTAATCTCCAGATCTGCCACCATCGGCAGACGCTCATGAGTCCAGATCGTTTCGCGGAAATCCTGCGGAGCTGCCGTACCGGTGTGCGATCCACGAAAAATAATCGCCGGACCCGCACCGTCCATCAGAATTCGAGCCGTCCCGCTTTCACCCCGTATCGACGTACGCCCCACAGTCGGCAGCAAAACCAGCAACGGACGAGTAATCCGGTAGTCACCACGAGGCAGACAGACCTCACCCACAGCCTCATCAATCGCATGCTGCAACGCGTCCGTGTCGTCCGTCACGCCATCGCCCGCCGCACCGAAATCCGCCGCCTGAGCCATCGCTCGCACTCCAGCTCTGTCAGCAGACAGCTGCCACTGTCAGCGTGGCACCACCACCTGCAACTGATTGTCTATCGTATGACCCGGATACATCCGCTCCGCCGCCGTCGTCGCCAGCTGACGAGCCAGCCACGAACCCGCTCGACCAGACAAACTCACCGTCTGAAACCCCACCTCAACTCGGAAATCCACGATCTCTACCGAACCCAGTTCGTAAATCAGATCCAGACAACGGTCCGTCTCAGGACTGGTTTTGGGAGCCTGACGCATATATGCCTCCATTCAGCTGGCAAATTCTCGATGACACATTATCAAAAAACCATCGCGTGTTTCAAAGCCAGCAACAGGATTCTCTCTGCAACATTCACACTCCGCCCTCACACTCCCTCTGCAATTGCTCGCCCGCTGACCGCAACGCCCAGAACCGAAGCCCATACACCAGCAGACCGTAAAAAAACAAACTCAGCAAGATACACGCAAACTGCAACTCCACATCCTGACCCGGTAAATCCCGAGACTCACAACAAATCCACATCCCCACCGGGTACACCGTCAACAGCAACAGCACGTCATTGTCAGAAAGCCAGAACATCCCCAAAAAACCATACACAAACACCGGGCCCAGCGCAAAAATCAAAATCACAAACAGTGACCAGACTGCAGCCTTCATCTGCGAACTCGCTCGCAAACTGCATAACACCCCCACCCACAGACAAAACAACATATGCAGGCTCGTATAAGCCATCGACCTTACCCAAAATGCCAACGCACTGTCGCTGCCAGGCGTCCATGGCTGCAAACGGTCATCCAGCATGACACGACACGCCTGCAAAACTCCACATACCACCAGCATAAACACACATATCCGCAACGCCCCGGCTGACTTCTCCAGCAGAAAATTACGATTCGAAATCGGAGTCGTCAGCAGAATCTCAAGTGTCTGCTTCTCACGCTCCGACACCACACATCGAGCCGCCGTCGACAGAACTGACACCGCGCCAATCAGAACCAGCAGAAAATAGGCAACCATCACAGGTCCCGGCTGCCGTATCTGCATCCCCTCAGACGACAGCCACAGGATCAACCCCAGCATCAGCAGCACCACCAGAATCTGACCCGGAAGCCGCGCCAGAACCGACAGAGACATCTCCCGCCACGCTATCGCTCCTTCCCCCGGCACAACCCGCGATTCACCCGCTGCCGCCGTCCCCGCCACCGCAGCCGCCACCATCTGCGAACTCTGAACGGTTCCAGCCTCTGCCGCGCGCGATGCACAAGCCACAAACGCCCCGCCTGCGCTCCTCCTCAGAACTGTTCGCCGCAACAACCACTCAGGACGCGTCAACAGCCACGCCAGCACCCATGCCACCCCCCGCACCACACGCCGCCCAGTAATCGGTGCCTCCTCACGATAACGAGAAACCGCCACGCCACTCACCAGAATCATCAGCCCCGACGACACGATCACCGGAACACCAGCCACCAACAAGTGCCAAACCGAATCACCAAAATGAAACCCCAAAGCACTCCACAGATACGACGTAAACAGGCCTGCAAAATACACCGCGCCCTCAGGAAACATGTCGCGCAACCCAAACACAGACACCAACAGCGGCGGCCCCGCAGCCATCGCAATCAAACTCACATACGTCATCCAAAACGCACTCTGCGAACTCCCCAGCAAACACGACCAAAACATCGACACACTGCTGATTTGCAGCGCCGCCAGCAGCAGCACCAACAACGCCACAGAGATCGCACCCCGAGAAAATCCGCCCATCGAATACGTAATTCCCAGCAGCGGACCCGTCAGCATCAGCAGCCACGCCATGGGCAGCAGCCTCGCCAGAAATTTCTCCAGCACGATCCCCGCAGGTGTCATCCTCGATACCAGCACCAGACCCAGTGTCTGCCGCTCACGCTCACCCGCGATCGCCGAACACGTCAGCGCCGGCAGCAACAGCAGCATCGCCCACAGATCAAACATCACAAGGCCCGCCAGCAACTGGGATCCAGTACCCAGAAAACTTAACGAACCACGACCCATGGACAACGCACCCTGCACCAAACTGCTGTACCAGCTCAGCATCACAAAAATCAACAGCACCAGCACCACCACCCGCAGTACCCACGTGCGACGCCGACCAGCACTCTGAGTCAGCTCGCGACGCAAAAGCGGAAACTCCGCATTCATCAGCAGTTGCTTCCACATCACCCATTACCCCCGTCGTCCCCACGCCCCCCGCTGCTGCCAAACAACCTCAAACAATACCGCCTCAGCCACAGCAGTACCAGCAGCCACAACACCAGCCCTGTCACGGCCATCACCAGCAACACACCGCCGCCACCACGCCAGCGCAGCAGCCGCGACGCATGCGCCAGCCAGACCAGCAGCGGCGAACAACAGCAAAGAAACCACCGACGCTCCAGCACTTCCGAATCACCACCCAGCCGCAGGACCTCCACAACCAGCGGCAACGCCGGCACCACAAAAATTGATGTCACCACAAGCATCGATCGGCTCAATGCCCGCAACAGACCCTCACACCGCAGCGACTGCCACACCGCCAGCCACTTCACCAAATGCAGTACCATCAACAGCAACAGCAATCCGGACACCAAATACAACACACCCTGCACACTCAAACCGATCCGCGACATCGGATCCAGCAACAGTCGCGACATCGCCAGCGTCATATTCGACAGCATCAGCAGCCACAGCACTCGGTCGGCACCTGCCAGCTTCTGCCGCAACAGCTCCACATTGCTGATCGGCATCAGCCACAGCAGATCCCGAGTTCCCTGCTGACGCTCAAACGCCAGTGCCTCACAAACACAAACCACCACCATCAGCATCGAAAGCAGACCATACGCCACCTGCAGCACAGGCAAACTGACCGCAAACTCCAGCGGTGACAACTGCCGACGCAACCACAGCAAACCCAGCAGCACCGTCACACAGTAAAGCACATGCGCATGCCAGCGAGTCTGCGGATTCCTCGCCAGCTCCCGCCACCGCACCGGATCCCGCTCAGGCAACTGTCGTGACTCACGCACCTCTGAGTCCACCGCCGCACGACTGTCGCTCCGACCCCTCACCCGCGAAATCCAACCCGCAATCCGCCGCTCCAGCCACCGCCGCGGCACCTGCACCGACTGAGGATTCAAAAACGCCCGACCCGGCCAGCGGCGAATACCCTCCACCGCCACCAGCAGCATCAATACAGACAGCACCAAAGGTGGCACACAGCTCAGCAAAAATTCAGGTACACCACCACCCGTCACCACGACACTGAATCCAACAGGAAAATGCACAAATGGCAGTATCCCCAGCACCGCACCCGCACCACGAAACCAATACCACTGCGGCAGGATCCCCACATCCTCCAGCAAACCCGGAATCGCCAGCAGACACATCCAGAAAAACCAGATCACTCCCAACGAAATCGCCGGCGAACTGATCAGCGCTGAACACATCACAGCCGATGCTGCCAGCTGCACACCCACCACAAACAGCAGCAGCCACACCACCAGCAGTCCCGCCAGCGAACTGCCACCACCAGCATACGCCAGCGAAGTCAGCAAAAAACACGGAACCACCAGCAACAGTGACTGCAGCAGCACTGCTGCAAATTTCTGCCACACCACCTGAAACACCGACATCCGCGTCAGCAACAGCAATTCCAGTGACTGTCGCTCTCGCTCCTGCGAAATCGATGCCGCACCCGCCGTCGTGGCATACCCCGCCAGCACCACACAACCCGCCAGAAACTGCCCCAGCAGAGTCCACTGACTGCGAAATCGTGACCCTGATGCCTGACGCAGCACCCCTCCTGTCTCACCCAGCCACAACAACAAAAACACCACAGTCAACAGAACCGTCACCAGCCACAAACCCAGCCGGAAACCACTGCCAAACAACCCCCGCAGCTCCCGCAAAAATAAAGGGAACTCGCAGCGATCCGCCAGCCACCGCCGCAGCATGCACTCGCCCTCCCGCGCACACCCCAGGGCACAAAGCAGCGATCATCAAAAATGGCAGAGACCGCCAGTCAGCAACCAGCAGCCCCCACACACCTTCCGCCCGGCCTCAGTTACGCTCCACCGTCACTGCCATGATGATCGGTGCCGTACTGTCCGGACCCTTCACCAGCTCCAGCTTCTCAATCACCTCACGACGACTCGGATTCACCGTCACTCGCCGAATCTGCTGACCACCCAGCATGTACGCAAACTCCGATCCCGGAACATCCACACGCCGTATGTAGTCCGCAAAATGCACACCATTCAACAGCTTGATGTCCTCCTGCTCTCCACCCTTGTAGTGCAGCCGCACAATCACCGATACGCTCTTCTCCTGCGAATATGGAAAACTCCAGCCACCCACACCACTCAGCATGTGGATCGCCTTCGCATCCGAATTCAACGGCAGAGTCACAGACTTTGGCATCGTCGGTGGCAGCGGCCCAAAAGGACCATTCAGCAAAATAATATTCGGTACCGATTTGCCACGCGGATCCGTCAGCAAAAATGGCACGTCCTTGAAAATCTTCGGAGCCCAGTCGCCAAACACCATCCGGTCCGGCCCATTGTCGTCGTTGCTGAACAATCCCTTCGTACTCACCGCTGTCGCATAACGATCCAGACTCACCGGCAGAAACTTCCCCTTGTCCGTCAGAAACTCCAGCAGATTCGTCAGCTCCTCCGCATTCATCTGCTTTTCAAATCCCTCAGGCATCAGCGACTTCCGCGAACGCACCAGTTCCTCTATGTCCTCTCGGGCAATCTGGTTCTCACGCCCCTCAGCGTCAATCAGAGTAATCGCGGTTCGCGATTCCCCCGACATCATCCCGTTCAGCACCACTCCGTCCGTCTTCACAACCGTGTAGATCCGGAAGTTCCCTTCCACACTCCGACTGGGATCAATGATGTGAGTCAGCAGCTCATGCTTCGGATGCACAGCCATACCCGTCAGATTCGGACCAATCGCCTTGCCCTCCGAACCATGCATATGACACTTCGAACAGTGCTTCACATACATCGCTCGACCTGCCTTCACATCACCCTGCTGCTCACACAGCGACAGCAGTGATTTCAGGACCCGATCACGATCCGCATCCGGGAGCCCTCCGCCTGCCGCCATCAGCTTCTCTGCAGCCGCTCGGATCCCGCGATCCGGATGAGCCCTCAGGGCCTGCTTCTGATCCAGCGTCAGCTCGCCCAGATCCATTGCACCCGACTCAAACGCACCCAGCATCGCCGTCGTCGTCGCCGGTCGCGACAACAGCACTCGCACCACCGCAGACTTGGCCTGCGGAGTCAGTACGCTGCCACGCTCAATCAACGCAGCTCCCAGACCCTCAGATGTGCTCAATGCAGCCGCATCAATCAAACCAACCGACAGCTCAGGAGCCGCCGTCGGAGTAATCGCGGACAGCACCGCAGTCAGAATCTCCACATTGTCCGACTGAAAACTCACGGCCTCGCGAGCAGCATTCACTCGCTCTTCCGTGCCCACCGCACCATCCGCCACCACCTTCAGCAGCGAATCAATAATCTCTTTTGCATAAGACTCCAATGCCCTCGAACCACACAGACTCGCCAGCTGCAGCAGCTTGCCCCGACCACCCGCCGGAACACGCTCCAGCAGTGCCGTCAGACCGGACTCCAGCTCCTTCGTCGCCACAATCCGATGATCCTTCGGCCAGCCCTCCGCCAGACCACGGACCACCACCTCAGCCAGCTGCGGTGGCGCAGACTTCAGACCGCTCAGCAGCTCCTGCATCTGCTCCACGGAAGGACGCCCCCTCGCAATATGCTCGGACACAATCGCCGCCGTCCGCACCGCCGCAGCCGACAGCGGAGCCCCGGCAGCAGACTCATCCGCAGACAGCGCCTTCAGAAATGGCAACGCCTGCACGGCCGCCGCACACGTCACCGCATCACTCTCCCACAGATCCACATTCGGTCGCAGCACAGCAGCCGCCACCAGCCGACCCGCCTCGACAGCAGCCGGCATCTCAGCCAGCGACAGCAATCCCTGCAGACGCACCTGAGCATCAGCGTCCTTCGTCAATGCTCCGGCTCGCAGCAACTGCTCCTGACCAGCCGGAAATTGCGACAGCACCGCCAACGCATTCCTGCGGACACCCGCCGAAGAATGCCCCAGCGCACCCACCGCAGCCTGCAGCCAGCCCTCGCCGTCCGGCTGCAACGACTGCAGCACCCACAGCGCATGTATCGCCCCGACATTCAGTCCAACCTCATCCACTCCCGCATCAGATACCAGCTGCACCAGGTGCGGTACCGCCGACACATCGGCACGCTCCACCAGCAATCGCTGAGCCTGCAGACGCCACATCATCGAAGGATGACGCAGCACATCCACCAGTTGCAGCACATTCAGACCCGCCAGCGACTGCCAGCCATGAAGCACGTCAGTCGCTCCACCGCCGGCAACCACGCCAGTCGGTACCACACGGTAAATCCGACCACGCTTCTGGTCCCGCAAATCACTTTCATAAGCATTCCCGCGACCCGTTTTGAAACCCTGCGGAGTCGGATTGTGCTGGATGATGTAGTTGTACCAGTCAATAACCCACACAGCACCGTCCGGACCAACCTCCGCCATAATCGGAGACGCCCACTCATCGTCACTCGCTATCAGATTGTTCGGACTGGTGGACTTGTACCCCGTACCGTCCCGACGCAGCACAAACGTGCCCACCAAATGCCCGGTCGGCTCACACACAAATGCTGTCCGATTCCACCACTGCTGCGGAAACGTCCGAGCCGTATACAGCGCATGACCCGCTCCCGCGGTATACCCGCCAAACTGATCCACCTGACGCACGTTTTCAGTGACCGGTTTGAACAAATGAGTATCAGCGATGGTGCCAATGTCACTGGCCGCCCAGCCACGCACCTTCTCGTAGTATCGGTTGGCTATCGGCATGAACGTACTGGGATTGTGATTCGCCGTTGATCCAAAAATCAAACCCTCTTCACTGATGCCCAGACCCCAGGTGTTGTTGTTGGTCGATCGCACAAACTCCAGATCCGTCACTTCCGGAGGATCCGTATTCGACAGGCGAAAACGCCAGAAACCCTGACGGAACGAATCAGCCGACTTCTTTGCCCCCTCAGGACCATACTGCGGACTGCTGTCGTTGTATCCCTGCATCGACCAGATCCAGTTGTCCAGACCGTAACGGAAATTGCTCACGCCCCCATGAGTATCCCCGGCTCCCCAGCCCGTGATCAGAACCTTCTTCAGATCGGCCTTGTCATCGCCGTCCGTATCCTTCAGATAAATCGTCTCCGTTGCGTTCTGAACCACGGCACCGCCACGGTAAATCATGATCGCCGTCGGAATCGATAAACCCTCAGCAAACACCGTAAAACGGTCCGCCACATGGTCGCCGTCAGTATCCTCGCAGATCCGAATGCGGTCCCGATTCTGCCCCAGCTCGTTCGGATAATCCACAGTCTCACAAATCCACAGCCGACCACGCTCGTCCCAGTTCATCGAAATCGGCTTGGCCACAAAACTGCCCTCGTCAGCGTACAGTCGCAGCGACATGCCCTGCGGAGTCACATAGTGCTTCATCGACTCTTCAACTGACAACGGCTGCTGCATCGTTGTCCTTGGAGCCCCCTGGACACCCCACTGACGCCCCGGAGTATAATTCGGGATCTTCGGCCCGACGTCCACGTATTCAAATGGAGCCACATCTTTTCGCAGCTCCGTCATCGCCGGAATCGACCACGCGTCCCGATCCGTAAACGCCGGCACAACACTGACGTCACCACCGCAGGCCCAGCGAATTCCGCGCTCCACAAGATTCGAAAAACCCGCATTCGTCCACGTACGCTGATCATGCCCCCACGCAGTGTAGAACACCCGGCCTTTCCCATGAGTCCGCGTCCACGTCCACGGCTCACGATCCTGACCCTCAGCCTGCTCACCCTCCAGACGATACTCCAGAACTTCACGGTTCTGCTCGTTGTGCAGATGATGTATGTACGTCTCGTCCCAGCTTGTGAAACCACCAAATCCCTGCATGATCGGATGCTGCGGAGCCGCAATCTGAGTCCCAAAGACCTGACCACCATGCCGCTGAAACTGCGCACCCATCAACTGCACCATCTGCGGATTGTTCCGCCAGCAAAACGTGGCGCAGTGCAATGGCACAAACCCTTTACCGCCCGAGACAAAATCCAGCACGGCCTGCGCCTGCGCATCCTCAATCCGATCGATGTTCGCATACAGCACCAGACCGTCAAACTGACGCAGGACCTCAGGCGTCAGATCCTCCATGCGGTCCGTGTACTTCATGCGGATGCCACGAGACTCCAGTACAGGAGCCAGCTCGTGAAAACGCTCCGCCGGACGATGATGACCGTTGTCCCCCATAAACAACAGCTGCAGATCAGCAGCAGCAGCCGGAGCCGTCAGGAACAAACAGCAAACCAGCGCCCGCAGCACTTGAAAACCTTTGGAATTCACGTCTGAGTCCATCATTGAATACTGTGGGAATTAAACCGTGTGAAAAAGAAATTCGGCCAGGCACGGCATCGGCAGGAATCTTCGCAGACAGCCATCGCGGACTGCTGCAGTCAGAATATCGGGTCACGGGCAAAAATCCCATATCCGCGGCCTTCACAGTGCGAAACTGTGTCGGTTTTTGCGGACAATCGGGAAAAAACCGTCCATCCGGACGCCGGGCACAAAACTCCCGCAACAGGCATTCCTGCCCGAAATCGCCGAAAAATTCACTACTGAGCACTCTTCAGATCCGGACGCAGCCGCTGCGCGTCCCGCAGGTACACATGCTCAATGTCCCGCGGAGACAACTCCGTATTCACGTGCAGCAAAATTCGCAGACAGCGAGCCATCGAGCCGGGAACTGGAATCTCCTGAGCACACAACAGCGGAACAAAATTCATCCCCAGCGCACGCGCTGCCTCCGCCGGAAACGCCGAGATCAGATCCTGCGTTGTCGTAAACACCGCCGAAATCACGTCATCAAAATTCGTGATCCCGTTCCGCTTCAGAATCTCCTCCATCAGCTCCTTCGCTGCACCTCGGATCTGATCCGGAGTATCCTCCGATACAGTAATCGCCCCTCGAATCCCGCGCACACCCATCTGCTGCTCCACATACTGACAACTGACCCGCTCGCCCCGAATTCTGATGAATCCGCGCTCCACCGCAAGTGCGAATCCCGCTCTCACGGCCAACTCCCCAAAAACCCCGATTTCCTGCAAATCCCGCCACTCCCCCTCAGCACCGCTTGCCAGCCACTTCTCAGACATGGAAAATCACACCCAACACACGCACTCGGAATCCCGCAGACCGAACCATGAACCAGCCAGAACGGCCTCCCCAACACCCCCCGCTGCAGCAACCCGGCTCCAAAACCCCGCTGCAGCAGCGCAGCGATGGCTCCGCTCTCATCAACACCAACGGCACAGTCGTCGCCCCCGTCGTCAACGGCATACCACGCTTCGTCTCCGATCTGCACCTCGAATCCTTCGGCTTTCAATGGACCCGCTTTGACGTCGCACACGAATCCGAAGATCACGCCACATTCCAGGCAAAAACCGGCGTCGCCCCGGAATCCCTCCACGGCCTCACAGTCCTCGACGCCGGTTGCGGCGGCGGACGCTACGCTCTGCTCTGCGGCACCGCCGGCGCACTCGTCACCGCCGCCGACCACTCCCGCGCTGTCGATAAAGCCGCCTCACTCTGCCAGCACCTCCCCAACGTCCGCTTCCTCCAGGCCGACCTCAAACAACTCCCCCTGCCCCCAGCCTCCTTCGATTTCGTGTTCTCCATCGGAGTCATGCATCATGACGCCCATACCCAAACCGTTTTCAACTCCGTCGCAAAACTCGTACGCCCCGGCGGACGAATGTCCGTCTGGCTCTACCGCCGGAATCAATGGTGGCAGGAAATCATCAACTCCTCCCTCCGCTCTGTCACCACACGACTCCCCAGACACATCCTCCTCCCGCTCTGCCACCTCGGCGCTGTCCTCGGTGGCATTCCGCTCATCAATCGCACACTCAACAAAATCATCTGCTTCAGTGCCCACCCCTGCTACCAGAATCGCGTCTGCGACACCTGGGACTGGTGGGCACCACGCTACCAGCACCACCACACCGCCAAAGAACTCACAGACTGGTTCCACGCCGCCGGCTTCACGGACATCACGGAACTGCCCCCCGAAAAAACCAATTCGTGGTACCGCCAGCTCTGGCTCTGGAACCTCCTGCCCGGAAGCGGAGTCAACGTGACCGGCATCCGCTCAGTCCAAAACCTGCCCAACCCATGATACACTGCACACATCTGCTCCGCCAAAACTGAATCCACAGCGAGCCCACATATGCTGACGCGACATCGCCTCCTGCTCCCGTTGCTGCTGCTCATCACGGCCTTCACCAGCCCCCGCGTCGCACACGCACAAACCCGCTCCGCCGGACTGCTGAACTTCAACGCCGATGGATCGCTCTTCGCCTGCTCCAATCGCGACAGCGGCACCGTCTCCATCGTCACATGGCCCGACCTGAAACTGCTGCACGAAATCCCCGTCGGACTGCACCCCGAAGGCGTCGCCTGGATCGGCAAATCCGGCAGCCTCGCCTGCTGCGTTTACGGCACCGACGAAATCGTCATTCTCGATGCCACCGCCGGCAACATCACCCGCCGCGTCCCCGTCTTCGACGAACCCTACGGAATCGTCAGCTCCAGCGACGGCACCCGGCTGTTCGCCACCCTCGAATACCCCGGGCAGATTCTCGACATCAATCCCGCCGATGGAGCCATCCGCAAGACCTGGCAGGTCGGCTCCATGCTCCGCGGACTCGCACTCTCACCCGATCAGAAATTCCTTCTCACCACCGAATATCTCACCTCAAAAGTGCTCCGCATCAGCACCACCGACGGCACCGTCCAGCAAACCTTCGAACCAGCCTCCACCGACAACCTCGCCCGACAGATCGTTATCGCCCCCTCCGCTGACCGCGCCTGGTTCACCCACATCCGCTCGCGAGTCACCGCAGCACACGGCAATGGCTCCATCTTCCCCTACGTCTCCGTCGCCAGACTCACCGGACCCGCAGCAGGAACTCGCATCCGAGTCCCCCTGGACACAATCCGCGGTACTCGAGTCACCGCCAACCCGTGGGACTGCGACGTCACACCCGACGGACGCACACTCTGCGTCGCCTTCGCCGGCACAAACGACATGTACCTGCTCAATATCACCGACAACCACGGCGAACTCGACTTCAAAGCCGCACTGCAGCTCGGAAATAACCCCCGCGCTGTCCGCTGCTCGCCCGATGGCTCCGCTGTCCTCGTCTGCAATGCCCTCGACTTCAATGTCGTCGCCTTCAGCCTGCAGGACGGACGCGAACTCGGACGAGTCGCCGTCACAAAATGCCCCCTCGACGAATCACTGCTGCTCGGGAAAAAACTGTTCTACACCGCTCTGCCACCCATGACCTCACGCGGCTGGATCTCCTGCTCCAGCTGCCACCCCGACGGAGATGCCGATGGACGCACCTGGCAACAACCCGAAGGACTGCGAAATACCCAGCCCATGAACGGACTCGCCTCGACTCACCCACTCCACTGGTCCGCCGACCGCGACGAAGTCCACGACTTCGAACATACCATCCGCGGCAAACTCATGCAGGGCAGGGGACTCCTCCAGGGGACTCTGCCCGAGGCCCTGGCGGAACCCATCGCCGGACGCAGCACTGCACTCGATGCACTTGCCGCCTATACCAACTCACACTCCTTCACCCTCAGCCCCTACGCCAAACAGGGCCTTACTGAAGCGGCCAAACGCGGACAGCTCATCTTCCGCTCCGAAAAAACCGGCTGCGCCACCTGCCACACAGGCCCACTCTACTCCGACTCACAGCCCGCCCCCCCGGATCAGCTCAGACTCCACAATGTCGGTACCGGCAACGACGACCCCTCAGAACTCATGGGGCCTCGCTATGACACACCCACGCTCCTCGGAATCTATCGCAGCGCCCCCTACCTGCACCACGGACGCGCCGCTACTCTCCACGACGTCCTCACCACCGCCAACCCCAAAGATCAGCACGGGAAAACCAGCCAGCTCACACCCTCCGAAATCAACGACCTCGTCGAATTCCTCAAAGCACTCCCCTTCGAACAACCGGAACCGGCACCAGCCGACGGCCAGCCTGATCTCGTCACACCTCCCTGATGCAATCAACACCCCCAACTTAAGTGTACAATAGAACACTAACAAAACCGTCAGCCACCATCCTGCGGCCCGTCACACCGCCGAAATCTCATTCCCCGCAAGTCTGGCACCAGCGGTTTCGTCTGCGGAATTCAGGTAAACTGCACCGAGTTTTCTTCAAACACGGTTGACTGCCACCCACCACTCTGAGGATTCTGAGGGGGTCTCCGACCTGCCTGCCTGCGAACCGATCGCCGTCACAGCCCGAAAAATCCGGGAAATACTGATTGCCTGTGTCCGCAAGGTCGAAGCACTCCGTGTCAGGAAGAAGGTGCGCTCCGACTAAGCCCGTTTGGTTTCTCAGACTGGTTCGTCTGGATGCAATCGCGGGCGAATGTTTTCTCAAAGCCGCTTCAGGGACTTTCCAGTTATGCGTTCAAGAAACAACCGAATTTTCAGCAAGCTGCAGAACCTGTTTCGAACGGAATCCACTGCTGGAAGCAAACGCCGGACGCGGTCCTCTCAGCCTGCCGGAGCTGGCCTTGAGTCGCTCGAAGCACGCCTTGTCCTCTCCGCACAGTACGTACCCGACCAGGTACTCGTCGGGGTTGATCGCCTCAGTCTCAATCAATCTTCAGGCCCGCAGCTCGCCACCGCATTCGAAGGCTCAGAAGTACGACCGCTGGGTAACTATGGCGTCTTCCTCGTGAATCTGCCTGCCGGAGTCACCGTACCGCAGGCTATCGAAAGACTGAAGGGCCAGCCCGGCGTTCGCTATGCCGAACCCAACTGGATCGGTGAATGGGCCAACACCCCCAATGACCCTGATTACTCCCGTATGTGGGCCATGGAAAACACCGGACAGTCTGTCAACGGGGTTGCCGGACGGCCCGACGCCGACACGGACGCCGATTCCGCATGGGATCAGACAACCGGAAGCCCAGCCGTACTGGTCGCAATCGTCGACAGCGGCACCGACTACCGCCATCCTGACCTCGCCGCCAACATCTACACCAACAGCAACGAAATCGCCGGAAATGGCATCGATGACGATGCCAACGGTTACATTGACGATGTCAACGGCTACGACTTCGCGGACGGCGATGCCGATCCCATGGACTTTATCGGCCACGGCACGCACGTTTCCGGAACCGTTGGTGCTGTCGGTGATAACGGAATTGGCACGGTTGGCGTTAACTGGAATGTCTCCATCCTCCCCAGCAAAATCGGCTTTGACTTTGGCGGACCAATCACCTCGGCTGCCATCGACGCTCTGAATTACGCAGTCTCGATGGGCGCTGCAGTTTCCAATCACAGCTACACCGTGTTCCCGACACAGGCTCTCGAAGACGCCATTATCAACGCTCGAGCCAACAATCACATCGTTGTCGTCGCCGCCGGCAATAGCTCTTCCAACAACGACTTCAACCCCGTTTACCCTGCCAGCTACCCGCAGGACAACATCGTTGTCGCCGCTGCGACAGATCAAAATGATGGACTGGCCGGCTTCTCCAATCGAGGCTTGAACAGCGT
>Ga0209985_10001786_pt1 | contig 20405 bp, 16 predicted proteins | sample NOAtaG_FD_187305 | JGI IMG/M metagenome (GOLD analysis project Ga0209985, IMG submission 187305) | Freshwater lake microbial communities from Lake Erie, under a cyanobacterial bloom - NOAA_Erie_Diel6S_1000h metaG (SPAdes) (version 2) | ecosystem: Environmental > Aquatic > Freshwater > Lake ...
CCCCGCATGCCCACCACCCACCTCGAGACCCGCCACCACGAGCTGCGCAAGTCGCGGCTCGTGATGGTCGACGGCAACCTGATCGGCAACCTGCGCAGCGTCAGCGCGGGCGTCAGCGCCCGCGCCTACGCCGACGGCTACTGGGGCTTCGCCTCGGCGCCGGCCGACGGCGCGGAGGTGGCTGCGCGCGTGCAGCGCGAGGCGCTGGCCAACGCCCGCGCGATGGCCGGATTCGGCCCGCGCGCGGCACGGGCGCTGCCGGGCGCGCACCACGTCGGCGAGCAGCGCCGCGCGGGCCGCGCGCCGCTGGCGGCGGCCGAGGTCACGGCGCGGATGGCCGAGCTGCACGCCTGGTGCATGGAGCGCTTCCCGGGGCTCGAGAGCACGCGCGTGCTGGCCACCGACGAGGACCACGTCAAGCAGCTGCACACCGACGGCGGCGCCCGGACGCTGGCGCGCATCCAGCGCGCCGCGGTCTACGTGGTGATGGTGGGCCGGGACGCGGCGGGCGAGCCCGTCGAGCTGATGGAGTCGGTGTCGGGCATCGGGAGCCTGGCCGACATCGACTGGTCGGTCCAGGCGCTGGCGGCCCGGCTCGACGCGATGCACGGCCACCTGCAGGCCAAGCGCCACGCGGTGCCGGCGCGCGGCGGCGAGCACACGGTGGTGCTGTCGGCCGACCTGGCCGGCATGCTGGCGCACGAGGCCATGGGCCACCCCTGCGAGGCCGACGCGGTGCTGGCCGGCGCCGTCACGGCCGGCCTGCGCGGCCAGCGCGTGGCCAGCGAGCTCGTCACGATGGTCGATCTCGCGCACCACTACGGCGACCAGGAGGTGCTGTGCCCGGTCTACGTCGACGACGAGGGCACCCCGGCGGTGGACGTGACGCTGATCGACCGCGGCGTGCTCAGCGGCTTCATGCACAGCCGCGAGACGGCGGCCCGCCTGGGCCTGGCGCCCACCGGCAGCGCCCGCGCCTACGGGCCCGACGACGAGCCGCTGGTGCGCATGCGCAACACCGCGATCCTGCCCGGCACGCAGACGCTGCAGCAGCTGGTCGAAGGGGTCGAGGACGGCTACCTGCTGCTGGACACCTCCAACGGCCAGGCCGACAGCACCACGGAGTTCATGTTCGGCATCAACCTGGGCTACGAGATCTGCGACGGCAAGCTCGGGCGGGCCATCCGCGACACCACGATCTCCGGCTCCGCGCTGAAGGTGCTGTCGGCGGTGGACGGCGTTGGCAGCGAGATGAGCTGGGACTGCAGCGGCTACTGCGGCAAGAAGCAGCCGATGGTGGTGTCGCTGGGCGGGCCGGCGCTGCGCACGCGCGCGCACCTGGGGGGCGAGTGATGGCGGCGCAGCAGACGCCGGCGCCGCCGGCGGCCGGGCTGCACGACCTGGCCCAAGGGTTGCTCGAGCGGCTGCGCCGGCGCGGCTTCGAGCACGCACAGGTGCACGCCACCGAGGAGCGGCGCTGCGAGCTCAACCTCGCGCACAACGAGCCGAGCCTGCTGCGCAGCAACCTCGCGCGCAGGGTGGCCGCGAGCGCCATCGTCGACGGCCGGCGCGCCTCGGCGCAGGGCACGGACCTGACGGACGAGGGCCTGGCGCGCTTCGCCGACGAGTTGTGGGGCGCCGCCCAGGCCGCGCCGCAGGACGAGGCGCATGCGGTGTCGGCCGGGCAGCGGTTGCAGCTCGTGCGCGGGCCCGCCGATCCCGACCCGCCGGCGCTGACGCGCGCCCTGCGCTCGGTGCTCGACTGGCGGGCCGAGCACACGCCGACGATGATGATCGAGGAGGGCCTGGCGGCGCACCGCCGCGTGCGCAGCGTCGTGCTCAGCAGCGGTGACAGCCGCATCGAGACCGACCTCGGCTGGATCGAGCTGTCGGTGTTCGGCCTGGCGCGCGAGGGCGAGCGGACCAGCTCGTTCAACCATGCCGGCGGCGCGGCGCACGAACTGCCCGACCTGCCACAGGCCTTCGGCCTGGCGCGCATGATGCAGGACCTCACGCGCCAGGTGCACACGCGGCCGCTGGGCGAGCGCTTCGTCGGCGACGTGGTGCTCGCGCCGGGCGCGGTGACCGACCTGCTCGAGTGGCTGGCGGGCCAGATCGGCGACTCGCGGCTGATCGATGGCAGCTCGCTGTACCGACACAAGGTCGGCCAGCCGGTGGCCTCGCCGCTGCTGACGCTGCAAAGCCGCTACGACGCGCCGGGCTGCTCGCCCGTCACCGCGGATGCCTTCGTGGCAGCGCCTTCGCGGCTGCTGGACGCCGGCCGCCTGACGCAGCTCGCGCCGAGCCTGTACGGCAGCCGCAAGACCGGCGTGCCGCACACCCCGCTGGCCGAGGGCTGGGAGCTGCTGCCGGGCACGACGCCGCTGGCCGGGCTGATCGCGGCCGTGCCGCGCGGCGCGCTGGTGGACCGGCTGTCGATGGGCAACCCTGCGCCCAACGGCGACTTCTCGGGCGTCGTCAAGAACAGCTTCCTGATCGAGGACGGGCGCGTCACCGACGCGCTGGCCGAGACGATGATCAGCGGCAACGTGGCGCGGATGCTGCTCGACGTGACGGCCGTCAGCGCCGAGCGCATCGACAGCGGCTCGCAGGAGCTGCCCTGGGTGCGCATCCCGGGGCTGCACTTCAGCTGAGGGCGCCCCACCCGCAGCGTCGACACCGCCCGCCCCGGCCGCGCCCTCGCAGGAGCCCGCCATCGACACCGTCACCACCCCGGCCGGACCGGTCGGCCCGATCGGCCCGATCGGCCTGATCGGCCTTGGCGCCATGGGCAGCGGCATGGCCGGCTCGCTGCGCGCGCGCGGCCATGCGCTGCGGGTGTGCGACGCGCGCCCCGGCGTGGCCGAGGCCTTCGCGGCCGCGGGCGGCACGGCCTGCGCCGATCCGGCCGCCCTGGCCGAGGGCTGCGACGTCGTCGTCTCGGTGGTCGTCGATGCGCGGCAGACGGAGCAGGTGCTGTTCGGCCCGCGCGGCTGCGCGGCCGCAATGGCGCCGGGCAGCGTGTTCGTCATGTGCTCCACCGTCGACCCCAACTGGTCGGCGGCGCTGGAGCAGCGGCTGGCGGCCCTGGGCCTGCTGTACCTGGACGCGCCGATCTCGGGCGGCCCGGCCAAGGCGGCCAGCGGCCGGATGACGATGATGACCGCCGGCGCCCCGGCCGCCTACGCCAGGGCCGGGGCGGTGCTCGACGCGATGGCGGCCAAGGTCTACCGCCTCGGCGACCGGGCCGGCGCCGGCAGCAAGGTGAAGATCATCAACCAGCTGCTGGCGGGCGTGCACATCGCCGCCGCCGCCGAGGCGATGGCGCTCGGGCTGCGCGAGGGCGTCGACCCGGCCGCGCTGTACGACGTCATCACGCACAGCGCCGGCAACAGCTGGATGTTCGAGAACCGCATGGCCCACGTGCTGGCCGGCGACTACACGCCGCTGTCGGCGGTGGACATCTTCGTCAAGGACCTCGGCCTCGTGCTCGACCTGGCGCGCGCCAGCAAGTTCCCGCTGCCGCTGTCGAGCACCGCGCACCAGATGTTCATGCAGGCATCGACCGCCGGCTTCGCGAAGGAGGACGACAGCGCCGTGATCAAGATCTTCCCCGGCATCGAGCTGCCCGGGCGATGAGCGGCACCATGAAGCTGGGCTGCATCGCGGACGACTTCACCGGCGGCACCGACCTCGCCAACAACCTGGTGCGCGCCGGCATGCGCACCGTGCAGTGCGTCGGCGTGCCCGCGGGCCCGGTGCCCGACTGCGACGCGGTGGTCGTGGCGCTCAAGTCGCGCACCGCCCCGGCGGCCGATGCGGTGGCGCAGTCGCTGGCCGCGGCGCGCTGGCTGCGCGCCGCAGGCGCCGCGCAGCTCTACTTCAAGGTCTGCTCCACGTTCGACTCCACGCCGCAGGGCAACATCGGCCCGGTGGCCGAGGCGCTGATGGACGAGCTGGGCGCCGGGTTCGCCGTCGTCACGCCGGCCTTCCCCGAGAACGCGCGCACGGTCTACAAGGGGCATCTGTTCGTCGGCGACGTGCTGCTGTCCGACAGCCCGATGCGGCACCACCCGCTGACGCCGATGACCGACGCCAACCTGGTGCGGGTGCTGCAGGCCCAGCTCGACCCGGCGCGCGGGCGCCGCGTCGGTCTGGTCGAGCACCGCGTCGTCGCCCAGGGCGTCGACGCCGTCGCCCGCCGCATCGAGGCGCTGCGCGCGGACGGCGTCGCGCTGGCCATCGTCGACGCGCTGGGCGACGACGACCTGCGCACGCTGGCCCGCGCCGCCGCGGCGCTGCCGCTGGTGGTGGCCGGCTCGGGCCTGGCCATCGGCATCCCCGCGTTGCACGGCCTGCGGCCCGACGACCGCACCGCGCAACTGCCGCCGCCTGACGGCGCGCGCGCGGTGGTCGCGGGCAGCTGCTCGGCCGCCACCCGCGCGCAGGTGGAGGCCTTCCTTGCCGCGGGCGGCGCCGGCTTCGCGATCGATCCGCTGCAGCTGGCCGCCGGCCGCGACCTGGCTGCCGAGGCGCTGGCCTGGGCGCGACCCAGGCTGGGCGCGGCGCCGGTACTGGTGTACGCCACCGCCGAGCCGGCGGCGGTGCGCGCGGTGCAGCAGCAGCTGGGCGCCGCGCACGCCGGCGCGCTGGTGGAGCAGGCGCTCTCGCGCATCGCCCGCGGCCTGGTGGAGTCCGGGGTCGGCCAGCTGGTCGTGGCCGGCGGCGAGACCGCGGGCGCCTGCGTGCAGGCGCTGGGCATCACGCAGCTGCGCATCGGCCCGCAGATCGACCCCGGCGTCCCCTGGTGCCACGCGGCCACGCCGGCGCGCGCGGCCGGTCTGCACCTGGCGCTGAAGTCGGGCAACTTCGGCGCAGTCCGGTTCTTCCACCACGCCTTCGGCCTGCCGTGAGCGGCGACGAGCGTCGATGGACGACGAGGCGACGACATGAACGAAGAAGCGACGCACGACGAGGCGATGCGCAGCGAAGCGTTCGCGCGCGACGAGATCTGCCGTGTCGGCCGCTCGCTGTACGAGCGCGGCTATGCGCACGCGAGCGCCGGCAACATCAGCGTGCGGCTGGACGACGGCTTCCTGATCACGCCCACCGACGCCTGCCTGGGCACGCTGCAGCCGCAGCGCCTGGCGCGCATCGACGCCCGGGGCCTGCAGACCGGCGGCGACCGCGCCAGCAAGACGCTGGCACTGCACCGGCGCATCTACGACAGCGCGCCCGGGGCGCGCTGCGTGATCCACACCCACGCCACGCACCTGGTGGCGCTGACCCTGCAGGGCGCGTGGAGCGAGGACGACATCCTGCCGCCGATCACGCCCTACTTCGTCATGAAGGTCGGCCACGTGCCGCTGATCCCCTACCACCGCCCCGGCGACCCGCAGGCGGCCGAGCAGGTGGCCGGGCGCATCGGTGCGATGGCCGCGCGCGGCACGCCGATCCGCGCGGTGATGCTGGAGCGCCTGGGTCCCACCGTGTGGCACGCGAGCCCGGCCGAGGCCAGCGCGGTGCTGGAGGAACTCGAGGAGACGGCGCGGCTGTGGCTGCTGTGTCAGCCGCGGCCGCAGCCGCTGGACGCGGCGCGCATCGAGGAGCTGCGGCGCGCGTTCGGCGCATCCTGGTGAGGGCGGCGGCGCCGACGCGGCTCGGCGGCGGGAGATGAGCCAGCCGCTGTCCGCGTCGATCCCGGCCCTGCCGCCTGCGTGGTGCTGTCGCGCGAGCCAGACGGCCGCCGAGCGCGGCACTCCTGCGCGCACCCTCTGACCGCGGGCGCGCCGCGCGCCACCCCGCACAGCCGCCCCTGCCGATGATCGCCGTGGGGTTGCCGCGGCCGGGCTCCTGCTGGCTGTCGATGCACCGTCGGGCCTGCTCGTGGCTCAGCCTGCCCGAGCGGCCTCGAGTGGTGAGCCGCAGCCCAAGTCATCCGTGACAGCCGACCTCGATGGCGGTTCCGCGTGACCGCTGTCGATGGCGCATTCCAAGGACGATGTTCGCGCACGGTTCCGGGCCCGTGTCCTGGAAGACAGCCCTCGTGGTGGCGCCGTCCAATGGCATCGTGATGGTCACCGCCGCCCGTTCGCCCCGGATCGCAACACCCGTGCCGCCGCCGCCAGCAGCAGCAGCCAGCCGGGGCCGGCCGCCCCGCCGCCGGGCTCGTGCGGCGGGCTCGCCGCGGCCGGCGGCGCTGCAGGCGGCGCGGCCGCTGGCGCCACGCCGAGCCCGAGCAGGCGCATCGTCGGCGGATGGGTGGCCACGGCCGCGATCTCGACCGTGCCTTCCGCGCGCTCGGCCAGCGTAGGGCTGAAGCCGATCTCCAGCGCGCAGCGGCCGCGTGCCGGCACGCGCGCCAGCGCGACGCACTCGCCACCGAGCGCGAAGCGCGCCGCGTTCGGACCGCCGGCCCGCACCCGCTCCAGCGGCACGTCGATCGGCTCGTCGTTGACGAGGTCCAGCGTGCGGCGCACGGTCTGCCCGAGCGGCACCGCGCCGAAGTCGGCAAGCGAGGCGGTCGCGGACCAGCGCAGCCGCGACGGGTGCGCTGCAACGCCGAGGCCCGCCAGCGTGGCGCTGCGCAGCACGTTGCCCGACGCGTCGGTGATGCGCAGCGTCGCGCCGGCCGGCCCCCGCCCCGCCGGCCGGAACGCGACGCGCGCCCGGCACTGTCCCTGCGGCGGCAGCGCGAGCGGGCAGTCGTGCGCGAGCACGAACTGCGCCGGGTCCGACACCAGCAGGGCGCCGAGCGTGATCTCCCCGGTGGGCCGGGGGTTGCGGATCGCCACCTCGTGGGTCGGGCTGTCGGTGCCGGCCAGCACGGTGCCGAAGTCGACGGCGGTCGGCCAGGGCGCGGGCAGCTGCGCCAGGTCTGCCGCCGGCGCCACGGTGGCGAGGTAGGCGGAGATGTCGGCCAGGTCGGCCTCGGTCAGCACCTGCCGCAAGTAGCCCATCGCGCCGACGGCCACGATGGTGCGCGCGATCCACTCGCCGCCGACCGCGCCGCGCAGCACGCTGTTGCGGTTGTTGAGCGGGTCGCCGTGGCAGGACGCGCATGAGCCCAGTGCGGAGCCGCCCGGCAGCGCGGCGTACAGCGCGGCGCCGCGCTGCGCGTCGGCGGCCGCGGTGGCGAGGCCGTGGGCGGCGGCCACGGCCAGCAGCGCCCTGGCACACGCCTGCCGCGGGCCCCGCCACTGCGCGGAGGCGGCCGCGGCCGGCATCGGGCGTGGGTGTCGCATGGGCCCGCCTTGTAGGCCCCGGCGGTGACGGTCCGGTGACGCGGCCGCGCCCGCTGCAGGGCCACCCGGCGGCGCCCCGCCCGCCGATCACCGCGCGACGACCGCCTGCGCGTCCTCCAGCGCGTGCACCAGCAGCCGCTGCCCGAGCGTGCTGACGTAGCGCTCGCCGGCGTTCAGCACGATGTCGCGGGCATCGCCGTCGTGCGTCAGCCACAGGCAGCCCTGGCGGCACTCGACCGTCACGCCCGCCGGCCGGCGCACGGCGGGCGTGGCCCCCTTGGCCAGGGATCGCGGCGGGGCGGACGCCGGGGCGCTACGCCGGCCGCAGAGGGTGTCGGGCTGGGGCAGGCGGAACCAGGGGGTCAGCGCGGTGTTCATCACGGTCTCCGGTGCGTTCACGATGGAGACAGTGTCGGCCGCGCCGCCGGCCGGCGGCAGTGTGCGGATCACGGTACCGGGGCGGCCCCGGCTACGGCAGCCGCTACCGTAATCAGTCGTGCAGCAGGCCGCGCCGCGATGCGGCGTGGACGGCCTCGGCGCGGGTGGCGCAGCCCAGGCTGCGCAGCGCGCCCGCCACGTGCATCTCAATGCGTGGCGCACCTCGCGCGCGGGCGATCCCCGCCGGCCCGCGGCGGGCGCGTCGCGAGATACTGGCACATCGCTGGCCGCGCGGGACTGCGTCCGCTCGTCCGCGCCCTCGTCCGCGGCCTCGTTCGCGGCCTTGTTCGCGGCATCGTCCACCCGATCCATCCAAGCTTCCCATGCACCGCATCGCCCGCCGCCAGTTCCACGCCTTGGCGCTGTCGCCCGCGCTGGCCGCGCTCCCCGCCGCGCGCGCGCAGGGCGCCGGCGCGCTGCCGCCGGCGTCGGCGTTCTTCGACAGCGAGGTGTTCTCCGGCGCCACGCTGAGCCCCGACGGGCGGCGGGTGGCTTTCCTGTCGGGGGGCAAGGACAGGCGGCTGCAGCTCGGGGTCATCGAGCTGCAGTCGATGCAGCCGCGGATGGTGGCGGCGTTCAAGGACGCCGACATCGGCCGCGTGGCCTGGGTCGGCGACACGCGGCTGGTGTTCGACCTGTCGGTCACGCTCACCGGCCCCGGGCTCGCCGACCGCGGACAGGGCCTGTTCGGCGTCAACGCCGACGGCAGCGATCTGCGGCAGCTCGTCCGCACGACCCGCGTGTTCGTCACCGCGGGCGACGCCGACCCGGACCTGCTGCCCTGGTTCATGAGCCTGCACACGGTGCCCGCACGCCGCGACGACGACTCCGTGATCGTCGTCGGCGTCGAAGGCGTCGAGGGCAAGGAGGCGAGCCACCTGTCGGTGCGCCGCATCGAGACCCGGCGCGGCCGCGGGCGCGAGATGGAAGTGCCGACGCACACCAAGGAGCTGCTGTTCGACCGCCGCGGCGAGCCGCGCGTCGTCGTCACCGCGCGCGGCAACGAGCGCCAGGTGCAATGGCGCAACCCGCAGGGGGCCTGGGAGGTCATCGACCGCAGCAGCCGCTTCGACAACGTCTACTTCCAGCCGCTGCTGGTCGACGCCGAGGACAGGCTGTGGGTGAACAGCCGCGGTGCCGATGGCTTCGACGTGCTGCACACCTACGACCCGGCCGCACGCCGGCGCAGCGACAAGCCGGCGCTCGCGCTGGCGGGCTTCGACGTGCGGCCCGAGTTCGTGCAGACGCACGACAAGCTGCTCGGCGTGCGCACCGTAACCGACGCGGAGGTGACGGTCTGGTTCGACCCGGCGATGAAGGCCCTGCAGGAGTGGCTGGACCAGCGGCTGCCCGGCACCACCAACCGGATCTCGGTGCCTTGGCGCGCGGCCACGCCGTGGCTGCTGGTGGAGAGCGAATCCGACCGCGACCCCCCGCAGACCCTGCTGCTGCACGCCGAGACGCGCCGGCTCGTGCGCCTGGGCAGCGCGCATCCGCAGCTGCAGCCCGCGCAGCTCGGCCGCATGGACTTCCACCGGATCAAGGCGCGCGACGGGCTCGAGATCCCGGCCTACCTGACGCTGCCGCCGGGCGCCGCCGCCGGCAAGCGGCTGCCGCTGGTGCTGCTGGTGCACGGCGGGCCCTACGTCCGGGGCTGGCGCTGGCGCTTCGACGCCGAGGTGCAGTTCCTCGCCTCGCGCGGCTACGCCGTGCTCGCCCCCGAGTTCCGCGGCTCCACGGGCTTCGGCGACAGGCACTTCCGCGCCGGCTTCAAGCAGTGGGGCCTGGCGATGCAGGACGACCTGGCCGACGCGGTGAAGTGGGCCGTCGCGCAGGGCGTGGCCGATGCCGACCGCGTGTGCATCGCCGGTGCCAGCTACGGCGGCTATGCGGCCCTGATGGGCCTGGTCAACGACCCCGGGCTGTACCGCTGCGCCATCAGCTGGGTCGGCGTCACCGACATCGGGCTGCTGTTCGAGGCGTCCTGGAGCGACCTGAGCGACGCCTGGCGCACGCACGGCATGACCGCGCTGATCGGCGACCCGAAGGACGACGCGGCCCGCTTCGCCTCCACGTCGCCGCTGAGGCAGGCCGCGCGCATCAAGGCGCCGGTGCTGATGGCCTATGGCCGCTACGACGTGCGGGTGCCGCTGGTGCACGGCGAGCGCATGCGCGACGCGCTGCGCGGCCACGGCAACGCGCCCGAGTGGGTGGTCTACGACGAGGGGCACGGCTGGCAGTCGGCCGAGACGCGCATCGACTTCTGGACGCGGGTCGAGCGCTTCCTCGCCCGGCACCTGGCACCGGGTCAGCGCTGAGGCGGCTGGCCGCCGTCAACGCCCCGCTCGGCGTCAAGCCGGGTGCCGAGCCGGGCGTCGGCCGGCCTCAGCGCCAGCCGTACATCATCCGGCGCGCCAGCAGCGCCTTCAGCGGGGGCGCGGCGGCAAGCACGGCGAGCCCGGCGCCGCGCACGGCCGCCAGGCCCGGCAACTGCCAGGTGAAGGCGCGCGCGAGCAGGTCGGTGGCGGCAATCATGCTCCAGCGGTCGGGCGCACGCGCCCACTCCACGCGGCCGAGCGCGCTGTCGATGTCGTGGGCGTCGCGCAGCGTGACGACGAGCTGGTGCGCGTCGCGCAGGCCGAGGTTCAGGCCCTGGCCGGCCACCGGGTGCAGCGTCTGGGCCGCATTGCCGATGCGCACGATCCGCCCCGCGCCCGGCGCGGAGCCGGGCGCGGGCCCATCGACCAGCGTGCGCTCGGCGTTGAGCCCGAGCGCGAAGTGCTTCAGCGGCGTGATGCCCACCACGCGCCCCGCCTCCGGCGGCAACGCGGCGTTGATGACGGCCATGCGCTGCGCGTCGTCGAGCGCGGCGACCGGGTCGCGCGCGCTCGCCACGCACCACACCAGGGCGGCGCGTCGCAGGCCGGCCTCGCGGGCGGGCAGCGGCAGCAGGGCGAGCGGCCCCTCGGCGGTGAAGCGCTCGAAGGCGGTGCCGGCGGGCGCCATGGGCGCGCCCTGCGGCCCTTGCGGGCCCTGCAGCGTCACCTGGCCCACCCAGGCCGTCTGGCCGTAGTCGCGCACCAGCGCCTTGCGCGACTGCTCGGCGAACACGCCGCCCTCGGCCACCACGGCGAGGTCGAAGGTCTCGGCGATGCCGGCGTCGACCTCGACACCGTCGTCGACGTGCTTGAGTTCGCGCACGGGCGTGCCGAAGCGGCTGGCCAGGCGCGCCGGCTCGGCGGCCGCGGCCTCGAACCACGTGGCCTGCAGCGGCGCGAGCAGTGCGCCATAGGCCAGCACCACGCCCAGGTGCGGCACGCCCTGCTCGGCGGCGTCGATCGACACCGCCGGCTGCGTGCCCACGCTGGGCAGCGGCGGCCAGGCCGGCGCGAGCTGAGAGACGTGCACGCGCCGGATCGGCATGGCCGTGTCGGCGGGCACGCGCGGCCAGACGCCCAGGCGCTCGAGGAACATGACGCTGCCGCGCGCCAGCGCCAGCGTGCGCGGATCGGCGGCCACGTCGCGGTCGGCCGGCCGGGCGTCGAACAGCGTCACCCGGGCCTGAGGCAGCAGCGCGCGGGCGTGCAGCGCGAGCGCCAGGCCCACCGGGCCGGCGCCGATCACGGCGATGCGCCATGCGCGTCGTGTCATCAATTCCTCGAATCGTCCCCGCCGCGCGCAGGGCCAACCCGTATTATTCGCTGGCGCCCACGGGGGCGAGGAGATCGCAGCATGGCCCTGATGGACTTCATCAAGAAGCAGTTCATCGACATCCTCGAGTGGACCGAGTCGGGCGACGGCACGCTCGCGTGGCGCTACCCGATGGCGGGCAACGAGATCCAGTACGGCGGCTCGCTCACCGTGCGCGAGAGCCAGCTGGCGGTGTTCGTCAACGAGGGCAAGCTGGCCGACGTGTTCGGACCCGGCATGCACAAGCTGACGACGCAGACGCTGCCGGTGCTGACGTACCTGAAGAACTGGGACAAGCTGTTCCAGAGCCCGTTCAAGAGCGACGTCTACTTCTTCAGCACCCGCCAGCAGCTCGACCGCCGCTGGGGCACCGCGCAGCCGGTCACGATCCGCGACAAGGACTTCGGCGCCGTGCGCGTGCGCGCCTTCGGCAACTACGCCTTCCACATCGAGGACGCCAGGCTCTTCCACACCGCGATCAGCGGCACGCGCGACCGTTTCACGCTCGACGACCTCGACGGGCAGCTGCGCGGGCTGATGCTTCAGCACATCAGCGACGCGGTCGCGCAGAGCGGCATCCCCTTCCTCGACCTGGCGGCCAACCAGGTGGAGTTCGCCGCCCAGCTCAAGGCGGCGGCCACGGCCGAGTTCGGCAAGCTCGGCCTGGCGCTCGACGCCGTCACGGTGCAGAGCGTCAGCCTGCCGGAGGAGCTGCAGAAGATCCTCGACCAGAAGATCGGCATGGGCATGGTCGGCGGCGACATGGGCCGGTTCATGCAGTACCAGACCGCGCAGTCGATCCCGAAGTTCGCCGAGCAGGCGGCCGGTGCCGGCGGCGGGGGCGGCGGCATCGTCGGCGACGCGATGGGCCTGGGCGCCGGCGTGGCGCTGGGCCAGGTGATGGCGCAGCAGCTGCAGCAGGGGCTGCAGGGCGGTGCGAACGCGGCCGCCGCGATCGCGGCACCGGCGGCGGCCGCGGTGGCGGCGCTGCGGCCCGACGAGATCATGGCCACGATCGAGAAGCTGGCCGAGCTCAAGGGCAAGGGCATCCTGACCGAGGACGAGTTCGCCGCCAAGAAGGCCGAGCTGCTGAAGAAGCTGGCCTGACGCTCGCGCCGCCGCCGCGTGGCGACGTCTCCGCAGCGGGCCTACCGCGCCGCCTGCCCCAACTGCGGCGCGCCGGTTGAGTTCGCCTCCGCCGCGTCGGCCAGCGCCGTCTGCAGCTTCTGCCGCAGCACGCTGGTGCGCGATGGCGAGGCGCTGCGGCGCATCGGCATCAGCGCCGAGCTGTTCGACGACCACTCGCCGCTGCAGCTCGGCGCCAACGGCCAGCACCAGGGCGTCGCCTTCACGCTAGTGGGTCGCCTGCAGTACGGCTACCCGTCGGGTCCCGCGGCCACGGCTGCGCCGACGCCCTCCGCCGGGGGCGCAGGGCCGGGCGGCGGCGCGGCAGCGGCCCTGGGCGGCACCTGGAACGAGTGGCATGCGCTGTTCGACAACGGCCGCTCGGCCTGGCTGTCGGAGGACAACGGCGCCTACGTGCTGGCCTTCGACGCCCCGCTGCCGCCCGACGCGCCGCCGCTCGACGGCCGGCTCGCGGCCGGCCAGCGCGTGCTGGCCGGCGGCCGCGCCTGGGATGTCGCCTCGGTCGCGCGCGCGCGGCTCGTCGCTGCCCAGGGCGAACTGCCCTCGCCGCCGCGGCTGGACGGCGACTTCCTCGTCGCCGACCTGCGCAACGCCGCCGGCGACGTGGCCACGCTGGACGGCAGCGACCCGCGCGCCGTGCACTGGAGCATCGGCCGCTCGGTGCTGCTGGCCGAGCTGCGCCTGCAGGGCCTGGCCGACGTGCGCGAGAAGACGCTCTCCGCGCGCTCGATCGGCTGCCCGAGCTGCGGCGCCGCGCTCGAACCCCGGCTCGCGACGACGCAGAGCCTCACCTGCGGCCAGTGCAAGGCGGTCGTCGACATCTCGCGCGGGGTCGGCGCCGAGCTCGCCTTCCACGCCCAGAGCAACTCGGGCGACAGCGGTTTCGAGCCGCAGATCCCGCTCGGCCGCACCGGCACGCTCGCCCTCGGCCCCCCCGGCACCGCGCCGGCGCCGTGGCAGGTGGTGGGCTACCTCGAGCGGTGCGACATCCCCGACGACCCCGAGGAGGACACCACCTTCTGGCGCGAGTACCTGCTGTACCACGCGACGCTGGGCTTCGCCTTCCTCGTCGACAGCGAGGACGGCTGGAGCTGGGTGCGGCCGATCACCGGCGCGCCCGAGCGCCGCGGCGACGGCGCGCGCTGGCAGGGCGTGGACTACCGCCGCACCTACTCCTACCGTGCCAAGGTGACCTGGGTGCTGGGCGAGTTCTACTGGCGCGTCCGGCGCGAGGAGGAGGCGCTGGTCAGCGACTACGTCGGCACGGGCGCGGCGAGCGACCGGCGCCTGTCGCGCGAGCAGACGCACGGCTCCGCCGGCACCGAGGTGGTGTGGTCGGCCGGCGCCACGCTCGACGCCGCCGCCGTGGCCCAGGCCTTCGGCCTGGCGTCGTCGACCCGCGCGGCGCTCGAGCGCAAGCCGAGCCCCGACGTCAGGCCGGTGTCCGACCTCACCGGCAGCGCGGTGCGGATGGTGGCGCTGATCATCTTCATCCTCGTGATCGTGTCGATCCTGTCGCAGTGCGGCGACGACGACTGCGACTCGGTGCGCACCACCTTCGGCGCCAACAGCAACGAGTACCGGCAGTGCCTGGCGCAGCGCGGCTCGGGCACCTCGGGCCGGGTGGGCGGCGGCAGCTACGGCGGATGGAGCAGCGGCGGCGGCCACAAGTAGAGGCCCCGCACACGGCGCGAGGGCCGGGGACGGACGACTGGAACTTGGCGGGCCCGCGGGCCCAGGAGGTGAGTGATGCTGGGAATCGAGTGGCTCAAGCCCGGGGTGTTCTTCGGGTCGATGCTCTTCGCGCTGATGGGCGTGGCGATCTTCTGGATCTGCTTCGTCATCATCGACAAGCTCACGCCCTACGACCTGTGGGGCGAGATCGTCGAGAAGCGCAACATGGCGCTGGCCATCGTCGTGGCGGCGATGTGCATCGCCATCGGGCTGATCGTCAGCGCCGCGGTGCATGGCTGAGGCCGCCGGCGCGGCCGGGGCGGGGGACGCGGCCGGCTCGCCGCCGGCGGTCCCGCGCGTCGCGCCGGCCGAGCTGGCGCTGCTGGCCAGCGTCTTCGTCGTCGCCGCCTGCGGCCTCGTCTACGAGCTGGCCGCCGGGGCGCTGGCGAGCTACCTGCTCGGCGACTCGGTGCTGCAGTTCAGCACCATCATCGGCGCCTACCTGTTCGCGATGGGCATCGGCTCGTGGCTGTCGCGGTACGTCGAGCGCCAGCTCGTCGCGCAGTTCCTGCGCATCGAGCTGCTGGTCGGCCTGATCGGCGGGCTGATGCCGGCGGCGCTGTTCGCCGCGCACAACCTGCTGCCCGCGGGCCACGTCGGCGTCTTCCGCGTGCTGCTGTACGGGCTGGTGCTGGTGGTGGGCGTGCTGGCCGGCCTCGAGATCCCGCTGGTCATGCGCATCCTCAAGCGCCACTTCAGCGAGCGCTACGCGCTGCGCGACCTGGTCTCGCAGGTGCTCACGTTCGACTACCTCGGCGCGCTGGCGGTGGCGGTGGCCTTTCCGCTGCTGTTCGTGCCGCACCTGGGCATCGTCCGCACGGGGCTGTTCTTCGGGCTGCTGAACGCGGCCGTCGCGGCCTGGGCGCTGTGGCTGTTCCGCGGCGAGCTGCGCGCGCTGCGCGCGCACGTGCTGGCCTGTGCGGCGGTGATCGCCGTGCTGCTGGCCGGCTTCGTCTTCGCCGGCAAGCTCACCACGTGGGCGGAGGACCAGTTCTACGGCGACGCCATCGTGCTCAGCGAGAGCAGCGACTACCAGCGCGTCGTCGTCACCTCGGGTGCCGGCGGCGTGCGCCTGTACCTCAACGGCAACCTGCAGTTCCACTCGCGCGACGAGTACCGCTACCACGAGGCGCTGGTGCACCCGGCGCTGGCCGGCCATGGCGCGCCGCGCAAGGTGCTCGTGCTCGGCGGCGGCGACGGCCTCGCGGTGCGCGAGATCCTCAGGCACCCGGGCGTCGAGCAGGTGACGCTGGTCGAGCTCGACCCGCACATCACGCGCCTGTTCGCCAGCCACCCGGCGCTGGTGGCGCTGAACGCCGGCGCGCTGGCCAGCCCGAAGCTGAACATCGTCAACGCCGACGCCTTCACCTGGCTCGAGGGCAACCGCGAGGTCTTCGACGTCATCGTCGTCGACTTCCCCGACCCCACCAACTTCTCGCTCGGCAAGCTGTACACGACGAGCTTCTACCAGCGCGCCGGGCAGGCGCTGGCAGCGAGCGGGTTCCTCGCCGTGCAGACCACGTCGCCGCTGGTGGCACGCCGCAGCTACTGGACGGTGGTGACCACGCTCGAGGCCGTCGGCCTGCAGGTCACGCCCTACCACGCGCACGTGCCGAGCTTCGGCGAGTGGGGCTTCGTCATCGCCGGGCGTCGGCCCTGGCCGGGCGTGAAGTCGCTGCCGCCGGGGCTGCGCTTCCTGACGGTGGAGGGCATGCCGGCGCTGCTGCAGTTCCCGCCCGACATGGCGCGCGTGACCACCGAGGTGAACCGCCTCAGCAACCAGGTGCTGGTCAGCACCTTCGAGGACGAGTGGGGCAAGGTGCACCGCTGAGCGAGCGCGCCGCGGCGACGACGCGGCGCACGCTCCTCGCTGCCGCGGGTGCGGCCGCCGGCACTGCGCTCCTGGCGGGCTGCGGGCGCGACACGCCCGAAGCGGGGACGCGGCCGCTCGCCGGCGGCTGGGTCGGCGCCAGCCAGGACCGCGGGCACCGGCTGCGCGAGACCGTGGCCGCGCTGCCCGAGCCCGCCGTGACGCATCGCACCGCCGTGCTGGTGGCCGGCGGCGGCATCGCCGGTCTTGCCGCCGCGCGCGCGCTCGGGCAGCACGGCATCGACGACTTCGCGCTGCTCGAACTCGAGGACCGCCCGGGCGGCAACGCGCGCGGCCACGTGCTCGGCGGCATCGGCTGCCCGCTCGGCGCGCACTACCTGCCGCTGCCCGCGCCGGAGGCGCGCGAGGTGAGCGAGTGGCTGCACGAGATCGGCCTGCTGCGTACCGAGGCCGGCCGCGAGGTGGCCGACGAGCGCCACCTCTGTCACAGCCCGCAGGAGCGGCTCTTCGTCGACGGGCAGTGGGTCGAGGGCCTGCTGCCGCCGGTGGCGCCGGGGTCGCGGCTGCACGCGCAGCTCGGGCGCTTCGCGGCGCGCGTGAACGCGCTCGCCAAGACCGCGCAGGGCGGACGTGCCTTCGCCCTGCCGGCGGCGCGCTCGCCCTGGGGCGCCGTGCACGCCGCGCTCGACGCCGGGACCTTCGCCGCGTGGCTGGCGCGCGAGGGCTTCGACGATCCGGCGCTGCTGGCCTACCTCGACTACTGCTGCCGCGACGACTACGGCGCCGGCCTGGCGGTGGTGTCGGCCTGGGCCGGCGTCCATTACTTCGCCTGCCGCCACGGCTTCGCGGCACCGGGCGAGAACGATCACGAGCGCGACGCCGTCTTCACCTGGCCCGAGGGCAACGGCTGGCTCGTCGAGCGCCTGGCCGCACCGCTGGGCGCGCGGGTGCACACCGGCCGCACCGTGCTGGCCGTCGCCGAGCAGCGCCATGGCGTCGAGGTGCTGGCCTGGGACGAGGCCCGCGGCCGGGCCGAGCGCTGGCAGGCCGCGGCCGCGGTCGTTGCGCTGCCACTGCACGCCGCGGCGCGCGTGGTGCGCCCGGCGGCGCCGGCGCTGCGCGACGCGCTGCGCGAGGCCGCGGCGGCGGTCCCGCACGCCCCCTGGCTGGTGGCCAACCTGCTGCTGGACCGACCGCCCCTCGACCGCCCGGGCGCCGCGCCGGCCTGGGACAGCGTGATCGCGCGCCCGGTGGGCGCAAGCGGACTCGGCTACGTCGACGCCCAGCACCAGAGCCTGCGGCCCGACGCACGCAGCTCGCGGCCCACGGTGCTGACGGCCTACCACGCGCTGCCGGCGGCCGAGCGTGCCGCGCTGGCGACGCCCGACTGGCAGCCCTGGGCCGAGCGCGTGCTGGCCGACCTCTCGACCGCGCACCCCGACCTGCGCGCGCGCGTGCAGCGCGTGGAGCTGGTGCGCTGGGGGCACGCGATGGCGGTGCCGGTGCCGGGGCTCGTCCGCCACCCTGCGCTGGCGGCGCTGCGCGGTGCCGGCGGGCGAATCCGCTTCGCGCATGCCGACCTGGCCGGCTACTCGGTGTTCGAGGAGGCGTTCACGCTCGGCCATGCCGCAGGCGCCGCGATCGCCCGAGCTGGCGTGCAGGCGCCCACGGCCGCGAAGCGGTAACCTCGCGCCCCTTCCGGGCCGCCCTCGTCGAACCCTGCCGTCAACCCGTCAAGCCCACCGCCATGCCCATTGCCATGCCCACTGCCATGCCCACTGCCATGCCCACTGCCATGCAATACCGCCGCCTCGGCCGCGCCGGCCTGCGCGTCTCCACGCTCTCGCTCGGCTCCTGGGTCACGTACCACAACCAGGTCGACGTGAAGTCGGCCGCCGAGATGCTGGCGGCGGCGTTCGACGCCGGCATCAACTTCTTCGACAACGCCGAGGTCTACGCCGGAGGCCGCAGCGAGGAGATCATGGGCGCCGCGCTCAGGCAGCTCGGCTGGCCGCGCCTGAACTACGTCGTCAGCACCAAGTTCTTCTGGGGCCTGGACCGCAGCGGCGAGGGCATCAACCGCAAGGACACGCTGAACCGCAAGTACCTGATGCAGGCCATCGACGGCAGCCTGGCGCGCATGCAGCTCGGGCACATCGACCTGGTCTACTGCCACCGGCCCGACCCGGCGACGCCGGTGGAGGAGACGGTGCGCGCCATGAACGACATCATCGTGCAGGGCAAGGCGCTCTACTGGGGCACCAGCGAGTGGCCGGCCGACGCGATCCGCGCCGCCTGGGAGGTGGCCGAGCGCCACGGCTGGCACAAGCCGGTGATGGAGCAGCCGCAGTACCACCTGTTCCACAGGAAGCGCGTCGAGCAGGAGTACGCGCGCCTGTACGACGAGTGCGGCCTCGGCCTCACGACGTGGAGCCCGCTCGCCTCGGGCCTGCTGACGGGCAAGTACCGCGCCGGCATCCCCGAGGGCAGCCGCGGCGCGCTGGAGAACATGGCCTTTCTGCGCGACGGCCTCACCGACGCCCGGAAGAACGCCGCGGTGGCGGCGCTGGAGCCGATCGCGGCCGAGCTCGGCGGCACGGTGGCGCAGCTGGCGATCGCCTGGGTGGCGTCGAACCCGCGCGTCAGCAGCGTGATCACCGGGGCCTCGAAGCTCTCGCAGCTGCAGGACAACCTCGGCGCGCTGGCGCTGCTGCCCAAGCTGACGCCCGAGGTCAAGGCCCGCATCGACGAGATCGCGGCGCCGCTGGCGCAGTGAGCGGCGTTCCGCCGGCGCAGTGAGCGGCACCCTGCCGCGGGCGCTGCGGCCGGGCGCGTGCTTCAGTGCCGCGGCCCGAGCCCGAGCGGCGGCGGCAGCCGGTTCAGGATCAGCTGGAACAGCTCGCGGTAGTCCTGCCCGGGCTCGTGGCCGGTGAGCGGGTCGCGGTTGGCCGCGAACGCGGCGTCGAGCTCGGCGCGGTCTGCCGCGTCGAGCACGCGCTGCGCCACCGGCAGCACGTCGGTCTCTTCCGCAGCCATGTGCTGCAGGTACGACAGCACGTAGCGCTCGGCGGCCGCCTCGAAGGCCTCGCGCCGGGGCGTCCCCATCACCTCGAACGCGAGCAGCGCGTGTTCGAGCTCGCGGATCGCGCGCTCGCCGTGCGCGTGCTCGGCGTCCAGCCGGTCGAGTACGGGGCCGATCTCGGGCGCGCGTTCGCGCAGCCGCGGGAACAGCAGCGCACTCTCCTTGGCGTGGTGCAGCCGCTCCGGGAACTCGTCGATGTAGAACAGCATCGCGCGCAGCACGTCGAAGTCCGGCAGCCGCTTCTCGCGCCGGGCCTGGGCCAGCATCAGCATCAGCGTGCGCAGCATCGCCGCGAGCGCCTGGTGCTCGTCGCGGATCACGTCCAGGGCATGGGCAGGCATGGGTCGTTCCGGCGGTCGAAGCCGCCGTGGTGGCACGGGCGTGCAGCGTGGCACCGCGGCGCCCGCGCGCCCTTGCGGGAGGTCAAGCCGGCGCGATGCCGGGCGCAACGCCTGGGGCATGCGCCAGCGCGCCCCGCCGCAAGCGCTGGTGCTCGCTGCGCGCCGGCGCGAACGCCGCCTCCAGCGCAGCCAGCAACGCCTCGGCGCGCGGGCCGTTGTCGGCGCTGAGGTTGCAGACGTAGACATCGAGCGTCGCGGCGCCCAGCTCGGGCCACGTGTGCAGCGCCAGGTGCGACTCGGCCAGCAGCACGACGCCGGTCACGCCGGCGTCGGGGCCGAAGGCGTGGAACAGCTCACCCACGGGCGTCAGGCCGGCCGCGCGCACGGCCGCCAGGGCCAGCGTGCGCAAGGTCGCCGCGTTGCTGCGCACGGCCGCCCCGGAGCACCCGTGCAGGTCGGCCGTGAGCTGCCATCCGTCCACGGCGGGGATCATAGGCGGCACGGTGGCACGCGTGCCGGGCGCGGCGGCCCGGGCCGCGGGGCGCGCCGGGGTCGGGCAGGGTCGCCACCTAGAATTCCGGCTCCGCTGCCTTGCGGCAGTCCTGCCCGCCCCCCCCGCACGCCATGGCCGTCGACCGACCCGAACAACAATCCCTGATGGCCAACGCGATCCGCGCGCTCGCGATGGACGCCGTGCAGCAGGCCAACTCCGGCCACCCCGGCGCCCCGATGGGCATGGCCGAGATCGCGGTGGCGCTGTGGGGCGGCCCCGGCGCCCCGCTGCGGCACGACCCTGCCGACCCGCGCTGGCCCGACCGCGACCGCTTCGTGCTGAGCAACGGCCACGGCTCGATGCTGCTGTACGCGCTGCTGCACCTCACGGGCTACGAGTTGCCGAT
>Ga0209985_10001790_pt1 | contig 20377 bp, 18 predicted proteins | sample NOAtaG_FD_187305 | JGI IMG/M metagenome (GOLD analysis project Ga0209985, IMG submission 187305) | Freshwater lake microbial communities from Lake Erie, under a cyanobacterial bloom - NOAA_Erie_Diel6S_1000h metaG (SPAdes) (version 2) | ecosystem: Environmental > Aquatic > Freshwater > Lake ...
GGAACACTTCAGTCGCCGCGCGCGAGGTCCGGGCACGCGCAGGCTCTTCCCACCCCGCCCGGCGCGACAACTCACGCCCGCGCAGCAGCGCGGCGCTTCGAAAGGAACGACAATGAAATTCAAGGCTCTCGGGCTGGCGGCGCTGCTCCTGGCCGCCGGCGCCACCGGCAGCGCGCTGGCGCAGCAAGGCACGCTGGACAAGATCAGAGGCAGCGGCACCATCACCATCGGCCACCGCGACGCCTCCATCCCGTTTTCTTACCTGGACGACAAGCAGCAGCCGGTCGGCTTCGCGATGGACCTGTGCGCGCGGGTGGTCGATGCCGTGCGCGTCCACCTGAAGATGCCCAACCTGAAGGTGGCCATGCAGCCGGTGACCTCGGCCACCCGGATCCCGCTGCTGGCCAACGGCACCATCGATCTGGAGTGTGGCTCGACCACCAACAACACCGAGCGGCAGAAGCAGATCGCCTACACGATGACGCACTTCCTGACGGCCAGCCGCTTCATCTCCAAGAAGTCGGACAACCTGACGCGAATCGCCGACCTGAAGGGCAAGACGGTCGTTTCGACCTCCGGCACCACCAACATCCGCCAGGTGGTCGAGGCCAACGCAGCGCAGAACCTGGGTATGAACGTGGTGCCGGCCAAGGATCACGCCGAAGCATTTCTGATGGTGGACACGGGCCGCGCGGTGGCCTTCGTCATGGATGACGTGCTGCTGGCGGGCCTGGCCGCCAACCATGCCAATCCGGGCCTGTGGCAGATCTCGAGCGAGGCATTCTCGCTGCCCGAGCCCTACGGCATCATGCTTCGGCGCGACGATCCGGCCTTCAAGAAGGTGGTCGACGATGCGATGACGGCCATCTACAAGAGCGGCGAGGCCGCCAAGCTGTATGCCAAGTGGTTCCAGAGCCCGATCCCGCCCCGGGGCATCAACCTGAACTTGCCCATGACCCCGGCGCTGCGCAACCAGTTTGCCAACCCGAGCGACTCTCCGGACCCGGCGGCGTACAAGTAGTCCTCGCCCAGCAAGGCGGCGCGCCGGCCCTCGCATCGGCGGGCGCGCCGCACCGCCGCTGCCGATCCGCCGCATGGCCGGCAGCGGCGGGCAGCAATCGTGTGCGTGACCGGGGTCGGCATCCGCCCCGCCGGTCGTCAATACAACCCGCGTTGGTGCGCCCGGCCACGGCCGGGCGCACCGATGCTCATGGCCGCAGAAGATGAACTACAACTGGAACTGGGGCATCTTCTGGGACATGTCGCCCGACGCGAGCGGCACGTACCTGCAGACGCTGCTGGCGGGGCTGCAGTGGACGCTGGCCACCGCACTGACGGCCTGGGTGCTGGCGCTGCTGCTGGGCGCCATCGTCGGCACGCTGCGCACCGTACCCGTCCGATGGGTGGCGCGGCTGGCGGGCGCCTACGTGGAGCTGTTCCGCAATATCCCGCTGCTGGTGCAGATGTTCCTGTGGTTCTTCGTGGTGCCGGAGCTGCTGCCGGCGGCGGCGGGCACGTGGGTCAAGACGCTGCCCAACGCGTCGTTCTGGACCGCAGTGGTGTCGCTGGCGTTCTTCACTTCGGCGCGCGTGGCCGAGCAGGTACGCGCCGGCATCCAGGCGCTGCCGCGCGGGCAGAGCCAGGCGGCCACCGCGCTGGGCCTCACGCTGCCGCAGACCTACCGCTACGTGCTGTTGCCGATGGCGTTCCGGATCATCCTGCCGCCGCTGACTTCTGAGTTTCTCAACGTCATCAAGAACAGTGCCGTGGCGCTGACCATCGGCCTGATGGAGCTGACGGCGCGCACGCGCGCCATGCAGGAGTTCAGCTTTCAGGTGTTTGAGGCGTTCACCGCGGCCACGGTCATCTACCTTGCCATCAACGCGGTGGTGGTGCTGGCAATGCGCGGCGTGGAGCGCTGGGTCGCGGTGCCGGGCTACATCGGCGGCCGGACGAGGTAGGCGGCCATGTTCGGCAGCTTCGACTTCGACGTCATCGCGCGCACCTGGCAGGTGCTCGTCTTCCAAGGTCTGGCGTTCACGCTCCAGATCACCGTTCTGGCGATGATCGGCGGCATCCTGCTCGGCACGCTGCTGGCAATGATGCGGCTGTCGTCCTTTGCGCCGCTGGCGTGGGCGGCCGGCGCCTACGTCAACCTGCTGCGCTCGATCCCGCTGGTGCTGGTGATCTTCTGGTTCTTCTTCCTGGTGCCGTACATCGGCGCCTGGATCATCGGCTCGCCCACGCCGATCAAGGTGGGCGCCTTCGCCTCGGCGCTGATCACCTTCATCCTGTTCGAGGCCTGCTACTACTGCGAGATCATGCGGGCCGGCATCCAGAGCATCCCCAAGGGCCAGGTCAACGCCGGCTACGCGCTCGGGATGAACTACTGGCAGGTGATGGGCTACATCGTGCTGCCGCAGGCCTTTCGCAACATGACGCCGGTGCTGCTGACGCAGACCATCATCCTGTTCCAGGACGTCTCGCTCGTGTACATCATCTCGCTGCCCGACTTCGTCACGCTGGCCAGCAAGATCGCGCAACGCGACGGGCGTCTGATCGAGATGTACGTGTTCGTCGCCGTCGTGTACTTCGTGCTGTGCCTCGGCCTGTCCTATCTGGTCAAGCGGCTGCAGCAGCGCATCGCCATCGTGCGGTAACCGGCCCCGAGAGAGAAGACCATGCCGATGATCGAGATCCATGACGTGAGCAAGTGGTACGGCGACTTCCAGGTGCTCAAGGACTGCAGCACCACGGTCGACAAGGGCGAGGTGGTGGTCGTCTGCGGGCCGTCGGGCTCGGGCAAGAGCACGCTGATCAAGACGGTCAACGCGCTGGAACCGTTCCAGAAGGGCCGCATCAGTGTCGACGGCACCCGGGTCGACGACCCGCAGACGGACCTGCCCAAGCTGCGCGCGCGCATCGGCATGGTGTTCCAGAACTTCGAGCTGTTTCCGCACCTGTCGATCACGCGCAACCTGGCGCTGGCGCAGGTCAAGGTGCTGGGCCGCAGCCAGGACGAGGCGATTGCCCGCGGCTTGACGCTGCTGGACCGCGTCGGCCTGTCGGCCCACAAGGACAAGTACCCGGGGCAGTTGTCGGGCGGACAGCAGCAGCGCGTGGCCATTGCGCGGGCGCTCAGCATGGACCCCATCGCGATGCTGTTCGACGAGCCCACCTCCGCGCTCGACCCCGAGATGATCAACGAGGTGCTCGACGTGATGGTGGGCCTGGCGCAGGAGGGCATGACCATGATGGTGGTCACGCACGAGATGGGCTTTGCCCGCAAGGTGGCCGATCGGGTGATCTTCATGGACGCCGGCGAGATCGTCGAGGACGCGACCAAGGCGGACTTTTTCGGCAAGCCGCGCTCCGAACGCGCGCAGCAGTTCCTCTCGAAGATCCTGTCTCACTGAGCCGGCGTCGAGGTCGCAGCCAGCGGCCCGAGGCGGCGCCGAGCCGTGGTCCCGTGCAGCGGGGTACGGCGAGCAGCGCAGGCGCACGACGCAGTCGCGCAGCATCATCCTCGCAGGCTCCGAGCAAGCCAGCCGCCGCCAGCGGTGACAGGCGCTCGCGAAGAAAACAATGACTTACAGAACGTTTTCCTGAGGGCCTTGCGCGGGCTTTTGTCCCCGGGCCACCCGGGCCGGCCGCTGCCCCGGCCCGCAAGGCGACGGCGGCCCCGAGCGCTCGCACGTCCCCGGCGCGGCGGCGACGAGCAAACAGCACTGCGACGGCACCCGAACCGAGCCTGCCCGTCGCGCCGCGTCGCATCGCGCCGGCGCAGGGCAGTGGCGGCCAAGCGACGCGCGGGGCGACCCGACAGACAAGGCCACACTGCGCGCTGACCTGGAATCGGTCAAGCCGCGCGCGTGGTGAGCCGACGCGGGCCGCGCCAGTGGCAAACTTGTCGCCGTCGGCGCGCCGCGCCAGTCCGCACCAGGAGCTCCCCATGTCCGACCCGATCGTCATCGTCTCCGCCGCCCGCACGCCCATCGGCGGCATGCTCGGCGACTTTGCCTCGCTGCAGGCACCGCAACTGGGCGCCGTGGCCATACGGGCCGCCATGGAACGCGCCGGCATCGCGGGCGCGGCGGTCGACGAGGTGCTGTTCGGCTGCTGCCTGATGGCCGGCCAGGGGCAGGCGCCGGCCCGGCAGGCCGCGCTGGCCGCCGGGCTGCCGCCGTCGGCCGGCGCGGTGACGCTGTCGAAGATGTGCGGCTCGGGCATGCGCGCCATGATGTTCGGGCACGACATGCTTGCGGCCGGTAGCGCCCAGGTGATCGTGGCCGGCGGCATGGAGAGCATGACCAACGCGCCGCACCTGCTGGTGGGCGCGCGCAAGGGCTACCGCTACGGCGCCTTCACCACCTTCGACCACATGGCGCTCGACGGCCTGGAAGACGCCTACGAGCGCGGCAAGGCGATGGGCGTGTTTGCCGAGCAGTGCGTGAGCCAGTACGGCTTCACCCGCGAGGCCCAGGACCGGTTCGCCATCGCCTCGCTCGAGCGCAGCGTAAAGGCCAACAACGACGGCAGCTTTGCCTGGGAGATCGCGCCGGTGACCATCGCCGGCAAGACCGCCGACGTATCGGGACAAAAGCGGATCGACAAGGACGAGCAGCCGTTCAAGGCCAGGCCGGACAAGATTCCGGGCCTCAGGCCCGCGTTCAAGAAGGACGGCACGATCACCGCCGCCAATGCCTCGTCGATCAGCGACGGCGCCGCCGCGCTGGTCATGATGCGCGCCTCCACTGCCGAGCAGCTCGGCGCCCGGCCGCTGGCGCGCGTGCTGGCGCACAGCGTGCACGCGCAGGCGCCGGACTGGTTCACCACGGCGCCGGTGGGCGCCATCGGCAAGGTGCTGGAGAAGACCGGCTGGAAGGCCGACGAGGTCGACCTGTGGGAGATCAACGAGGCTTTCGCGGCGGTGACGATGGCGGCGATGGTCGAGCACAAGCTGCCGCACGAGAAGGTCAACATCCACGGCGGCGCCTGCGCGCTGGGCCACCCGATCGGCGCCTCCGGCGCGCGCATCGTGGTCACGCTGCTGGGTGCGCTGAGGAAGACCGGCGGCCGGCGCGGCGTGGCGGCGCTGTGCATCGGCGGCGGCGAAGCGACGGCGCTGGCGGTCGAGCTCATCTAGCCGCATCGCGCCCTGCGTGTTCGGCACCCACGATCTGCCCCTGTTCATCGCCACCGGGCTGGTGCTCAACGCCACGCCGGGGGTGGACCTGCTGTTCACGCTGTCGCGCACGCTGCAGCAGGGCTGGCGAGCGGGCGTGGCTGCCGCGCTGGGCATCGGCGCCGGCTGCGTCGTGCACGCACTGGCCGCGGCGGCGGGACTGGCGGCCCTGCTGGCGGCGTCGGCCTGGGCCTTCAGCGCAATCAAGTGGGCCGGCGCCGCCTACCTGTTCTACCTGGCGCTCGGCCTGGCGCGCTCGGCGCTGGCCGGCGGTGGCGCGGGGTGGGCCGGCCCGGCGGTGGCCGCGGCGTCCCTGCGACAGCTGTTCCTGCAGGGGTTCCTGATCAACGCGCTCAATCCCAAGGTGGCGCTGTTCTTCCTGGCGCTGCTGCCCCAGTTCATCGCGCCGCAGGCGCCGCACAAGGCGCTGGCCTTCCTGTTCCTGGGCGCGGTGTTCGTGGTCAATGGCACGCTGTTCCTGCTCGCCGTGGTGGCCCTGGCCGAGCGCCTGCGGCGGCTGCCGCTGGGTGGCGTGCCGGCCGGCTGGCTGGCGCGCGGGCTGCACGCCGGCGGCGCGGCCCTGTTCGCCGGCCTGGCCGTCCGTCTGGCGCTGGCCGACCATTCGTAGACGCGAAGGACCCCCCTGCATGAAGAAGCTGCTCATCATCGGCGCCTCCCGCGGCATTGGTCTGGAGTTTGCCCGCCAGTACGCGGCGGACGGCGCGAGCGTCACCGCCACGTATCGCAAGCCGCACGACGCCGCCCGGATCGGCGCGGTGGGCGCGCAGCCGCTGGCGCTCGACGTGACCGACGCCGGCGCGATCGCGGCGCTGGGCCGGCAACTGGACGGTGCGGCCCTCGACGCGGTGGTGATCAACGCCGGCCTCTACGGGCCGCGCACGCAGGGCATCGAGGCGGTGACACAGGCGGACTTCGACGCGGTGATGCGCACCAACGTCCTGGCGACGATGCAGTTGCTGCCGGTGCTGGCGCCGGCGCTCACGCAGGCACGCGGCAAGCTGGCGGTGATCTCGAGCGCGATGGGGCTCAAGAGCCGGATCACGCAGCCGTCCGGCTGGCTGTACCGCGCCAGCAAGGCGGCGCTGAACATGGTGGTGAAGGTGGCAAGCCTGGAACTCGGAGGGCAGGGCGTGGTGTGCATGGCGTTTCACCCCGGCTGGGTGCGCACCGACATGGGCGGCGCCGACGCGGACCTCGACGCGGCCACCAGCGTGGCCGGCATGCGCCGCGTGATTGAGCAGGCCAACCTGTCGCACAACGGCAAGTTCCTCAATTACACCGGCGAGCAGTTCGACTGGTAGGGCGCGACGGGCACGTGGGCCGTCGATCGCGCGACAGGCAACCCGATGACGAACGGGGCAAAAGCGCGATGAACCGTCGACTCATCGGCTCCGGCTCCAGTTTCGAGGCGGTGGCGGGCTACAGCCGTGCCGTGGTCGACGGCCAGTACGTACACGTGGCAGGCACCACGGGTTTCGACTACGCGGCGATGACCATCTCGGACGACCCGCTGGCGCAATGCCGCCAGTGTTTTGCCAACATCGAGGCGGCGCTGCGCGAAGCGGGCTGCTCGCTGTAGGACATCGTCAGAACACGGTACTGCCTCACTGACGTGAGGCATTTTCACCTTCTGGCGCCGGTCTTTGGGGAGTACTTTCGGGACATCCGTCCTGCGGCAACCGCCATCGTGTGCGCACTGGTCGACCCCCGCATGAAGATCGAGATCGAAGTAACCGCGCGCCTTCCTCATCAATGAGCGAGATCGCCAAATCGTTGCCAACGCCGGCGAACCAGCGCCAGCTCATCAACCCGAACTTGCCGCACCACGGTGTCGATGCGCGGCTCGTGAGCGACGCGCCGCAGCCATCACGCTTCCTGCAGGTGATGACGGTGCCGCTGTTTGCCGCGATGATCTTCGCCGTCTGCAGCCTGCTGGCTGCCGGCTCGATCGAATTTACGCTGCGCACGTTTGCCCAGGAGGGCGGCGTCAGCAGCATCATCTTCGTGGTCGTGCCGGGCCTGTTTGCGATGTTGTTCGCGCTGTTTCTCTACCAGGACGCACAGCGGAAGGTGAGGCGGATCGCCGATTCGCTGTCGCGTGGTCTGCTGGTGGGGCTGCTGACCTGGGCTTCGGTGTCTGCCCTGGCTACCTGGGTCTGGTGCCTGCCCGAGAACTATTTGTCCTGCTACGGCAATTTCCTGCTGGTGAGCGGGATCATCGGCGGCGGCCCGATGCTGGCGGCCGCGCTGACGGCGGGCGCGCTGGTCGGATGGATCATTCGGCAGAAGAACCTGGCGTCGCTGTTCGACTGAGGCGGCTGCGCAGGCAGTAGCATGGACGGCGTTCACCGGATGCCTGCCATGCTCAACGAAGAACATCTGCTCCTGCAGTCGGCGCTGCGCGATTTTGCCGCCACGCGCCTGACGCCCCACGCGGCCCAATGGGACCGCGACCACACCTTTCCCAGGCAAGCGCTGCGCGAGCTGGCCGATCTGGGCACCTTCGGCATTGCCGTGCCGCAGGACCACGGTGGCGCCGGCATGGACTACACGGCGGTGGCGGTGGCGCTGGAGGAGATCGCCGCCGGCGACGGCGGGGTGTCCACCATCGTCAGCGTCAACAACTGCCCGGTGTGCGCGATCCTGCTCGGCTTCGGCACCGAGGCGCAGAAGCGCGACTTCCTCGTGCCGCTGGCCAGCGGCCGAGCGCTGGGCGCGTTCTGTCTGACGGAGCCGCACGTGGGCAGCAACGCCGCGGCGCTGAAGACAACCGCCATCAGGGACGGCGACCACTACGCGATCAACGGCGTCAAGCAGTTCATCACCAGCGGCAAGCACGCCGACTACGCGATCGTGATCGCCGTCACCGACAAGGCCGCCGGCAAGCGCGGGATGAGCGCCTTCGTCGTGCCGACCTCCACGCCCGGCTACGTCGTCGCGCGACTGGAGGACAAGACCGGCCAGCACAGCTCCGACACGGCGCAGATCCTGTTCGACAACTGCCGGGTGCCGGCGACCCACCGCATCGGCGAGGAAGGCGAGGGCTACCGGATCGCGCTGTCCTCGCTCGAAGGCGGCCGCATCGGCATCGCCGCGCAGAGCGTGGGCATGGCGCGCGCCGCGTTCGAGGCGGCGCTGAAGTACGCCAAGGAGCGCGAGAGCTTCGGCCTGCCGATCTTCGAGCACCAGGCCGTCAACTTCCGCCTCGCCGACATGGCTACGCAGATCGAGGCTGCGCGCCAGCTCGTGCTGCATGCAGCGGCCCTGCGCGACGCCGGCCGGCCCTGCCTGAAGGAAGCCGCGATGGCCAAGCTGTTTGCCAGCGAGATGGCCGAGCGCGTGTGTTCGGATGCCATCCAGGTGCATGGCGGCTACGGCTACGTGAGCGACTTTCCGGTCGAGCGCATCTGGCGCGACGTGCGCGTGTGCCAGATCTACGAGGGCACCAGCGACATCCAGCGGATGCTGATCGGGCGGGCGCTGGGCTAGCCATGACCCGCCCCGTGTGTGCGCTGCTGCTCTACCCGGACTTTGCGGAGTATCAGATTGCGCCGACCCTCGAAGCGCTGCGCGGCCGCGCGACGCTGACCGTGCTGGCGGCCGACTCGTCGGCGGTACGCGGCGAGGCCGGTCTGCGCGTGCTGCCGGACCAGCCCTGGGGCGAGGCCGTCGCGGCGCCGGCGCTGGCGATCCTTCCCGGCGCGCTCGACCTACGCGCCCCCGCAACCGACCAACGCCTGCTGGCCTGTCTGCGCCGCTGGGTCACGCAGGGCACCCGGCTGGCGGCCATCTGCGGCGGACCGGTCGTGTTGCACGCCGCGGGACTGCTCGACGGCCGGCGCTACGTCGTGGGCATGTCGCAAGAGCAGCGACGCCAGCTGGGCATGGCCGAGTCGGGGTATGCCGACGAGCCCGTCGTGCGCGACGCCAACATCATCACGGCCCGCGCCGCGGCGGGCGACGACTTTGCGCGCGCCTGCGTTGGCGCCGTGGCGGGCTGACGCAAGGCGATCGGACGCTGGCCTAACATCACGCCGATCATGCCCCGGCACGCGTTCTCATGACCCTCGCCGTCGTTCGCTCGCGCGGCCTGTCGGGCATGTTCGCGCCCGAGGTCACGGTCGAGGTGCACCTGGCCAACGGGCTGCCGTCCTTCACGCTGGTGGGCCTGCCCGACACCGAAGTCAAGGAGTCGCGCGAGCGCGTGCGCGCAGCTCTGCAGAACTCGAGGTTCGAGTTCCCGATGCGACGGATCACGGTCAACCTCGCGCCGGCGGAACTGCCCAAGGAGTCCGGTCGCTTCGACCTGCCCATCGCGCTCGGCATCCTGGCCGCCAGCGGGCAGATTCCGGCGCGCACGCTCGACAAGTACGAATTCGCCGGCGAGCTGTCGCTGTCGGGCGAGTTGCGCCCGATCCGCGGCACGCTGGCGATGACCTTTGCCGTCAGCAAGTCGGCCGGCGACAAGAGCCCGCCGCGCGGCTTCGTACTGCCGGCGGAAAACGGCGACGAGGCCGCCCTGGTGGCGGGCATATCGATCTACCCGGCGCGCAGCCTGCTGCAGGTGGTCGAGCATCTGGCACACGATGCCGGCGACCCGCAGGCCCGGCGCATTGGTTTCCAGCACGCCACGGTGCGGCTGACCGCGCCGACCTACCCCGACTACTTCGACGTCAAGGGCCAGCGCGCCGCGCGCCGCGCGCTGGAGATTGCCGCGGCCGGCGGCCACAGCGTGCTGATGGTGGGGCCCCCGGGGACCGGCAAGACGATGCTGGCGCAGCGCTTTCCGGGCATCCTGCCGCAGATGACCACTGACGAGGCGCTGGAGAGCGCGGCGGTACTGTCGTTGGTCGGGCAGTTCGCGCCGCAGCGCTGGGCCACGCGCATGTTTCGCGCCCCGCACCACACCGCCAGCGCGGTGGCGCTGGTGGGCGGCGGCAGTAATCCGATGCCCGGCGAGATCTCGCTCGCGCACCAAGGGGTGCTGTTTCTGGATGAGCTGCCCGAGTTCGACCGGCGCGTGCTGGAGGTCATGCGCGAGCCGCTGGAAAGCGGCCGCATCACCGTGTCGCGCGCCGCGCGGCAGGTCGAGTTTCCGGCCAGCTTCCAGCTGATTGCGGCGATGAACCCCTGCCCCTGCGGCTACTTCGGCCACAGGACCATCGCCTGCCGCTGCACGCCGGACATCGTGTCGCGCTACCAGGACCGCATCAGCGGGCCGCTGCTCGACCGCATCGACATGCGGGTCGAAGTCGGCTCGCTCACCGAGGACGAGCTGCTCGAGATGCCCGACGGCGAGCCGTCGCACCCCATGGCTGCACGGGTAGCTGCCGCCCGGGAGCGGGCGATGGCACGACAGGGCAAGTGCAACGACGAGCTGCAACCGGGCGAGGTCGAGCGTATCTGCCGGCCCGACGGACCGGTCAAGCAGCTGCTGCATGCGGCGAGCGTGCGGCTGCGCTGGTCGGCGCGCGCGTACCACCGGGTGCTGAAGGTGTCGCGCACGGTGGCCGACCTGGCGGGCGAGGACGAACTGCAGACTCAGCACGTGGCCGAGGCGATCCAGTACCGCCGCTCGCTGCGCGAGACCTGAAGGGGTGGACCCGGGCGGCTGCGGCCGCGATTGGCGGCGGTGCCGCTGACGCTAACGCCGGCGGGGTGCGGCGGCCGGGCGCGGTGCGCCGCTGCGCTGCTCGAGGTGACGGAAGGTAATGCGACCCTTGGTGAGGTCGTAGGGCGACATTTCGAGCGACACCTTGTCGCCCGCCAGGATGCGGATGTGGTGCTTGCGCATCTTGCCGGCCGAGTAGGCGATCAGCTCATGGCCATTGTCCAGCGTGACGCGATAACGGCTGTCGGGCAGCACCTCGATCACGGTGCCGTTCATCTCGAGATGCTCTTCCTTGGCCAATCCGCATGCTCCTTTTCAGGTGGCCGGGCGCGGTAAACGGCGCCCGGCAGGGTTGGCGGGCGCCGCGCCCCGGGCCCGGCACCGCCTGCACTTCAGGCGCCAGCCCACAGGCTGGCGCATTGCGACTACAGAACGCGGATCTCGGCGGCCTGCGGGCCCTTGGCCCCTTGCTTGACCACGAATTCGACGCGCTGCTGCTCGGCAAGCGACTTGAAGCCGCCGGCCTGAATTTCAGAGAAGTGCGCGAACAGATCCTTGCCGCCATCGTCCGGCGTGATGAAGCCGAAGCCTTTGGCGTCGTTGAACCACTTGACGGTACCTTGTGCCATTTTAGTTCCTTACAGGTAAAGAGAAATGATCGTCGCAGGCAAGTGCCCGGACGAGCCAACGATCAAGCGACGCTAAACCTGGGGAACTTCGACGAGGCCTGGCAGGCCGCAGGGGCCGGGCAGACCGGGAGAGGACCGGAGGAAAGACGGACTTAAAACGCAAGCAGCGAAAGGGTACGCCCTTTCGGGCCGGTTGTCGACCTAAACGGCCGGACCGCTCGGTTCGGCAGGTGCGGCGGGCTCGTGGTTACGCGTGATTGCGACTTGAGGCTTTCCGGATTGTTTCCCTCGCTAACGGGCCGTGCCGCGGGCACATGACGCGCCGGGCGTCTCGCCGTCGGCGCGGTGACCGTGATTCCGGATCACGTTGTAGTGCTGCTTTCGGACTTGTGGAGCCTGGCAGACCCCATGCTGATCGAGAAGCGGGAGGCCAGCACGCTGAGGCACTGGCGCATGGAGCGCGACGACCTGAACCTGCAACGAAGCTCGCCCTCGGGCCACGAAGGAGGCGGCGGGCGCGGGATTCATCAGGCACGCGGCGCTTTACCCTCGCCGCCTGCGGCTGCTTCATCACCGCGCGGCCGACCACCACAACCGCACCGTCGGCACCCGGCGGGCACTCACCGCCCGCCGTGCGCCTTGCCTTTCCCCGTTGCCCGCACCGCCGACAACGGAACGAAAGGCAACTTTCAGAGGAGCCTCAAGCCTAGGACCTACCTCTTGCCGTAGATCACATAAGACGTGCCGGCCATCCAGAGGGAGAAATTAACCGCCGACGCTAGCAGCAGGTCGTGGATCCCGTCGCCGTTGTAATCGCCGGCGCCCTGGCCAGCCCCCAGCCCGCCTCCTGCGGCTTCGCCTTCAATCCTGAAGCCATTGGTACCGTTCAGGCTGGAAACGTTGATGTTCGTGAAACCGCCTGCCTTGCCGTAGATGACATAGACGGTTCCCTTATTCTGGTGGCCTTTATGGCTCACAGCGACGTCGCTGAACCCATCGCCGTTGAGATCGACTCCAGCGGCTGTTGAGTAATCCAACAAACCAGCGATCTTGAAGCCAGCCGTGTTTCCCAAGGCCTGGAGGTTCACAGTTGCCCCGAACCCGCCAGGCTTGCCGAAGACCACATGCCTGCCGCCATTTCTCACACCCACCGTGAAGTCGGCGATCTTGTCGCCGTTAATGTCGCCGACGGCGGCAACGGACTGGATCTGGAGACCGCCGTCGACGAACTTAGAGCCGTTCGCGCCGTTTAGGCCGGACAGACTGAGGTTCGGCGCGAAACCGCCGGATTTTCCATACACCACGTACGCCCCTTTATCCGACCCCAAGATGATGTCGGCGAAGCCGTCGCCGCTAACGTCAGCGGCAGCGAGACGCGCGCTCGCGCCCGTCGAGTCCACATTCGCCTCGCCAGAGATCTTGAAGCCGTTGGCGCCATTCAATCCGGAAACGTTAAGGGTCGGCGCAAATCCACCGGCCTTTCCGAAGACCACGAACGCAGCACCGGGGCCGGAGTTTGGAAAGGCCCCCACGATGACGTCGGAAAACCCGTCTTTATTGACGTCGCCAGCCGCGACACTGAGTCCCGCCCTGTCAAGATTCCCGCCTTGGATCTTGAACCCGTCAGTGCCATTCAGACTCGCGAGTTCGACGATCGGCGGAAACCCGCCAATCTTGCCGAACACCACATAGGCTGCGCCGGAATCATACCCGCTGGTGGCTCCGATGAGCAAGTCGCCTAATCCGTCGCCGTTGACATCGCCAGCGCAAGAGACACTCCTGCCGGCCTTCGTGTGGGTATCAGCGCCCCTGATCATGAAGCCGTTGTTACCGTTCAAATCCGCAACGCGAAGGTTTAAACCAATACCTCCGGGCTTGCCGAAGACCACGTAGGCCGCGCCCCTTGCCAAAAGATCACCCCGACCCGGCACCAATTCGTGAGACGGAGCTCCTACGATGACATCGGAAAACTTATCACCATTAACATCGCAACCGCCGAAAACATGGTATGCCTGTTCATCCTGACGCTTGCCTAAGATTCTCGAGCCGTCCACGCTCGCCAGAGAAGTCAGATTGACCACGCTGCCAAACTTCGGGCCGATGGGACTGCCGTTCACCGTTAGCGTGACGTTGTTGCTGGTGACCCAGCCGCCGGCGCCACTGACCTGCACGCTGTAGACAGCGCCGCTGAAGCCAGTGGAGAAGGCGCTGACAGTGTAGGTGGCGAAAGTTGGGCCAGATCCGACCCTTACAGGCGAGCCGTTCCTACGCCACGTGTACTGAAGAGGGCCATTGCCGGTGGCCTGGACGTTGAAGGTGACGGAGCCCCCAGCCGTTACGGACTTACTGACCGGTTGCTGGGTAATGACCGTTGGAACCAAACCGGTCACGGTCACAGTGACGACCTGGCTGGTGACGCTGCCGTGGTTGTTGCTCACCCGCACGCGCAGCTGACTGTTGTGCCATGCGCTGGTGCCCGCAACGTGGAGCGACCGGCTGGACGAGATGTCTGTCCAGGTGCCGCTGACATTGCGCTGCCACTTGTAACTCAGCGGCGCCTGGCCGCTGGCGGTGACGAACAAGGAGCTGACAGCGCCGGCCGCCAGCGTGCGGCTCACAGGCTGTGTGGTGATCTTTGGCGCGTTCACGTTCGCGGTCTGAGCAACATTGTTGCTGGTAGCCGCGCTCCCGGTGGCGCTCCCGATGGCGCTCTCGGTGGGGCTCTCGGTGGGGCTCTCGGTGGGGCTTGAACCAAGCAAGACCGAGGGGACTTCCGGCTGCGCGGCGGCGGTCGGCGCAACCTCGGCCACCGCCAGTTTGGCAATCCTGCTCGTGACGCTGCCGGCGCTGTTGGTCACCAGGACGCTGTACTCATCGCCGACTTTGTCGTCGGCATAGTCTGACGTGACGTAGCTGTCGCTCGTGGCCCCGTCGATGGCGACGCCATTCTTGAACCACTGGAAGGCCAGCGGCTCCGTGCTGCTGGCGGTCACCGTGAAGGTAGCGCTCGACCCAGCCTCGACCAGGCTGTCCTCCGGCTGCGCAGTGATGCTCGGCGCTTCGGACGCGGTGCTGACCCCACCGGGTGCCGGGACGCTAGGGTCCTCACCCCCGCTGCAGCCCGCCACCAGGGCCGCAACCAACAGTCCAGCCACGGCGCAGCGGCCGAGGGCAGAGAGACGTGCAATTTGTTTGTTCATTGCAACAGGCTCCAATCTGATCATATGCGCGTCTTGTCGAGACAGACGCCGGGGGCCGGCCGATGCCAGCGCGACGGACGGACGGTAGGCGAAACATGGGACGCCCCGATATCGCGTGTTGGCTCATCCTTAAGGATGAGTCGTCGGCAGTTTCTAGAAGCAGCGTAAGCGTCCTGCCAAGTCATCTTGAGGCCGGGACCTGTAGCGGGAACGATGGTGTCCACCAATCAGACAGGTGGATACCATGGAGCAAGCCAAGGGCGGTCGGCGGCGACACAGCGCCGAGTTCAAGCAGCAGGTGCTGGCCGAGTGCGATCGGCCGGGCGCCTCGGTGGCGGCGGTCGCGCTGTTGCACGGGGTCAACGCCAATCTTGTGCACAAGTGGCGACGCCAGCAGCGGCCAGTCGGCGCGGCGAACCCGAGTTTCATCCCTGTCATGCTGAGCGAGTCCGCGGTGCCCGCAGTGGTGACCGCAGCCCAGGCCGCCTGCGTCGAGATCGACGTGCGGCGCGGTGCGACCGCCCTGCAGATCCGCTGGCCGGTGTCGGCCGCCGGCGAGTGCGCCGCCTGGCTGCGCGGCTGGCTGGCGTGATCCACCTCGATGCGGTGTGGCTCGCCGCCGAGCCGGTTGATCTGCGCTTGGGCCCCGAGAGCGCGCTGGCGCGCGTGGTCGCGGTGTTCGGCGCCGCCGAGCCGCATCACGCGTACCTATTCACCAACCGCCGCGCCAACCGGCTCAAGGTGCTCGTGCATGACGGCTTTGGCCTGTGGCTGGCGGTGCGGCGGCTGCATCAGGGTCGCTTCGTCTGGGCCGGTGCACGGGCCGACGGCACCGTGTCGATCAGCCGCGCGCAGTTCGATGCGCTCGTGCTCGGGTTGCCGTGGCAGATGCTCGCGCACGGGGTCGAGCAGCGTGGGGTGATCAGCGTGCTGTAACGCGTTGGATCGCGCAATCGCTGAAAGCGACGATCGCGCCTCTCACGCAACGCTGGCACCATGCGCGCCGTGATCGAGAACGCGCCCATCGAACAGCTGACCGACGCCCAGGTGCGCGCGCTGGCGCAGCAGCTGCTGGCCACTGTCAGCACGCAAGAGGTCCAGCTGCGTCACAAGCAAGCCACCATCGACAAGCTCACGCACGAGATGGCGGTGCTGAAGCGGCTGAAGTTCGCGGCGAAGAGTGAAGCCTTCAACGCCGAGCAGAAGAGCCTGCTCGAGGAGGCCATCGATGCTGACCTCGAGGCGTTGAGCACCGCCGCCGAGCAGGCGCGTGCCGCGGCCTCGCTGCCCAGCGTGGCACCGAAGGAGCAGCCGAAGCGCCAACCGCTGCCGGCGAACCTGCCGCGGCGCGAGATCCGCCACGAACCCGACAGCACGCAGTGCCGCTGCGGCTGCGCCATGAAGCGCATCGGCGAAGACGTCGCCGAGAAGCTCGACTACGTCCCCGGCATCTTCACCGTCGAGCGGCATGTGCGCGGCAAATGGGTATGCGCCGCCTGCCAGACGCTGGTGCAGGCGCCGGTGCCCGCCCACATCATCGACAAGGGGCTGCCCACCACCGGCTTGCTGGCGCAGGTGCTGGTGGCCAAGTACGCCGACCATCTGCCGCTGTACCGGCAGGAGGCGATCTTCGAGCGGGCCGGGATGAGCCTGCCGCGCTCGACCCTGGCGCAGTGGGTTGGCGCTTGCGGTGTCGAGCTGCAACCGCTGGTGGACGCCCTGAAGGCGGCCTTGTTCACCCGCGCCGTGCTGCACGCCGACGAGACGCCGGTGGCGATGCTCAAGCCGGGGCACGGCAAGACGCATCGGGCGACCCTGTGGAGCTACGGCACGACCGCGTTCGATCCGATCAAGGGCGTGGTGTTCGACTTCGCCGACAGCCGCGCTGGGCGCCATGTGCAGGCGTTCCTCGGTGCCGACGGACCCGACGACAGCGACGGCGGCTGGCGCGGCACGCTCGTGTGCGACGACTACGTGGCCTACAAGAGCCTGTTCGGCAAGCGGATCATCGAAGCCGGCTGCCTGGCGCATGCGCGGCGCAAGTTCTTCGATCTGTGGGTGAACCACAAGAGCACCGTGGCCGAGCAGGCACTGGGGTACTTCCGCGACCTGTACGACGTCGAGCGCGAGGTGAAAGCGCTGGACGTCGATGAGCGCAAACGAATCCGGCAGCTGAAGGCCAAGCCGGTGGCCGATGATCTGCAGGCGTGGCTCGTCGCGCAGCGGCAAAAGGTGCCGGAAGGATCGGCGACCGCGAAGGCGATCGACTACAGCTTGAACCGCTGGACCGCGCTGACGCGCTACCTGGGCGACGGCGCGCTGCCGGCAGACAACAACTGGATCGAGAACCGGATCCGGCCGATCGCGCTCGGACGGGCGAACTGGCTGTTCGCCGGCAGCCTGCGTGCGGGACAGCGCGCCGCGGCGATCATGAGCCTGATCGGCTCGGCCAAGATGAACGACCTCGATCCATACGCTTACCTGCGCGACGTGCTCGAGCGGCTGCCGACCCACCCGGCCAGCCGCATCGAAGAGCTACTGCCGCATCGTTGGCGCTCAACTGCGCTGCACTGACCTCGGCACGCGCCGGCCAAGATGGGTTGGCCGGACGCTTACGAAGCAGCCTCTGAACCGTACTGAGTAACCCAGACTTTCCTGCCTGAGCCGCGCCGGCCCGGCCGTCGCAAACACCACGTCCCGGGCTGCGACACCATGCGCAGCCGGGGCGGCTGTACGCCCCATGGCGGCGCGAGGCCGCAAGATGATCGAGAAGCGGGAGGCCAGCACGCTGGGGCACTGGCGCATGGAGCGCGACGACCTGAACCTGCAACGAAGCTCGCCCTCGGGCCACGAAGGAGGCGGCGGGCGCGGGACTCACCAGGCACGCGGCGCTTTACCCTCGCCGCCTGCGGCTGCTTCATCACCGCGCGGCCGACCACCACAACCGCACCGTCGGCACCCGGCGGGCACTCACCGCCCGCCGTGCGCCTTGCCTTTCCCCGTTGCCCGCACCGCCGACAACGGAACGAAAGGCAACTTTCAGAGGAGCCTCAAGCCTAGGACCTACCTCTTGCCGTAGATCACATAAGACGTGCCGGCCATCCAGAGGGAGAAATTAACCGCCGACGCTAGCAGCAGGTCGTGGATCCCGTCGCCGTTGTAATCGCCGGCGCCCTGGCCAGCCCCCAGCCCGCCTCCTGCGGCTTCGCCTTCAATCCTGAAGCCATTGGTACCGTTCAGGCTGGAAACGTTGATGTTCGTGAAACCGCCTGCCTTGCCGTAGATGACATAGACGGTTCCCTTATTCTGGTGGCCTTTATGGCTCACAGCGACGTCGCTGAACCCATCGCCGTTGAGATCGACTCCAGCGGCTGTTGAGTAATCCAACAAACCAGCGATCTTGAAGCCAGCCGTGTTTCCCAAGGCCTGGAGGTTCACAGTTGCCCCGAACCCGCCAGGCTTGCCGAAGACCACATGCCTGCCGCCATTTCTCACACCCACCGTGAAGTCGGCGATCTTGTCGCCGTTAATGTCGCCGACGGCGGCAACGGACTGGATCTGGAGACCGCCGTCGACGAACTTAGAGCCGTTCGCGCCGTTTAGGCCGGACAGACTGAGGTTCGGCGCGAAACCGCCGGATTTTCCATACACCACGTACGCCCCTTTATCCGACCCCAAGATGATGTCGGCGAAGCCGTCGCCGCTAACGTCAGCGGCAGCGAGACGCGCGCTCGCGCCCGTCGAGTCCACATTCGCCTCGCCAGAGATCTTGAAGCCGTTGGCGCCATTCAATCCGGAAACGTTAAGGGTCGGCGCAAATCCACCGGCCTTTCCGAAGACCACGAACGCAGCACCGGGGCCGGAGTTTGGAAAGGCCCCCACGATGACGTCGGAAAACCCGTCTTTATTGACGTCGCCAGCCGCGACACTGAGTCCCGCCCTGTCAAGATTCCCGCCTTGGATCTTGAACCCGTCAGTGCCATTCAGACTCGCGAGTTCGACGATCGGCGGAAACCCGCCAATCTTGCCGAACACCACATAGGCTGCGCCGGAATCATACCCGCTGGTGGCTCCGATGAGCAAGTCGCCTAATCCGTCGCCGTTGACATCGCCAGCGCAAGAGACACTCCTGCCGGCCTTCGTGTGGGTATCAGCGCCCCTGATCATGAAGCCGTTGTTACCGTTCAAATCCGCAACGCGAAGGTTTAAACCAATACCTCCGGGCTTGCCGAAGACCACGTAGGCCGCGCCCCTTGCCAAAAGATCACCCCGACCCGGCACCAATTCGTGAGACGGAGCTCCTACGATGACATCGGAAAACTTATCACCATTAACATCGCAACCGCCGAAAACATGGTATGCCTGTTCATCCTGACGCTTGCCTAAGATTCTCGAGCCGTCCACGCTCGCCAGAGAAGTCAGATTGACCACGCTGCCAAACTTCGGGCCGATGGGACTGCCGTTCACCGTTAGCGTGACGTTGTTGCTGGTGACCCAGCCGCCGGCGCCACTGACCTGCACGCTGTAGACAGCGCCGCTGAAGCCAGTGGAGAAGGCGCTGACAGTGTAGGTGGCGAAAGTTGGGCCAGATCCGACCCTTACAGGCGAGCCGTTCCTACGCCACGTGTACTGAAGAGGGCCATTGCCGGTGGCCTGGACGTTGAAGGTGACGGAGCCCCCAGCCGTTACGGACTTACTGACCGGTTGCTGGGTAATGACCGTTGGAACCAAACCGGTCACGGTCACAGTGACGACCTGGCTGGTGACGCTGCCGTGGTTGTTGCTCACCCGCACGCGCAGCTGACTGTTGTGCCATGCGCTGGTGCCCGCAACGTGGAGCGACCGGCTGGACGAGATGTCTGTCCAGGTGCCGCTGACATTGCGCTGCCACTTGTAACTCAGCGGCGCCTGGCCGCTGGCGGTGACGAACAAGGAGCTGACAGCGCCGGCCGCCAGCGTGCGGCTCACAGGCTGTGTGGTGATCTTTGGCGCGTTCACGTTCGCGGTCTGAGCAACATTGTTGCTGGTAGCCGCGCTCCCGGTGGCGCTCCCGATGGCGCTCTCGGTGGGGCTCTCGGTGGGGCTCTCGGTGGGGCTTGAACCAAGCAAGACCGAGGGGACTTCCGGCTGCGCGGCGGCGGTCGGCGCAACCTCGGCCACCGCCAGTTTGGCAATCCTGCTCGTGACGCTGCCGGCGCTGTTGGTCACCAGGACGCTGTACTCATCGCCGACTTTGTCGTCGGCATAGTCTGACGTGACGTAGCTGTCGCTCGTGGCCCCGTCGATGGCGACGCCATTCTTGAACCACTGGAAGGCCAGCGGCTCCGTGCTGCTGGCGGTCACCGTGAAGGTAGCGCTCGACCCAGCCTCGACCAGGCTGTCCTCCGGCTGCGCAGTGATGCTCGGCGCTTCGGACGCGGTGCTGACCCCACCGGGTGCCGGGACGCTAGGGTCCTCACCCCCGCTGCAGCCCGCCACCAGGGCCGCAACCAACAGTCCAGCCACGGCGCAGCGGCCGAGGGCAGAGAGACGTGCAATTTGTTTGTTCATTGCAACAGGCTCCAATCTGATCATATGCGCGTCTTGTCGAGACAGACGCCGGAGGCCGGCCGATGCCAACCCGAGGGCTAGACGATAGGCGAGACATGGGACGCCCCGATATCGCGCGTTGGCTCATCCTCAAGGATGAGTCGTCGGCAGTTTCTAGAAGCAGCCTCTGAACCGTACTGAG
>Ga0209985_10001793_pt1 | contig 20352 bp, 13 predicted proteins | sample NOAtaG_FD_187305 | JGI IMG/M metagenome (GOLD analysis project Ga0209985, IMG submission 187305) | Freshwater lake microbial communities from Lake Erie, under a cyanobacterial bloom - NOAA_Erie_Diel6S_1000h metaG (SPAdes) (version 2) | ecosystem: Environmental > Aquatic > Freshwater > Lake ...
CAGTAACCACCAAATTAATGCTCCCATTGCTGCCACCCTTGCATGCCACATTGTTTTGACTGGGTGACACTGAAAGAACAGCCGGTTGAGTGACAGGGAAATTGCTGATAGTGCCCGTACAAGTTTTGCTATCGGTAATGGTGACGTTGTAAGTTCCAGCTGGGATGTTGGGATTGTTTTGAGTGGTAACACTATTTGACCATGTGTAGTTAAATGGTGCAGTGCCACCAGAGGGTGTCACTGAGATAGAAGCTGTTGATTGACCAAAACAGTTGATGAAAGCAGATTGAGTTATAGCGCCAGTAATAGCCAATGGCTGGGTAACATTCACAAAAGCAGTTGTACTCAAACATCCTGTAGCATTTTTTACTACTATCGAATAGGTAGTAGCTGAGATACCCGTGAAAACATTAGAAGCTTGAAAGTTAGCACCATTATCTTTAGAGTATTGCGTTGCTTCTGGTGCTACTACGGTAATGCTCCCATTAGTTCCACCAAAGCAACTGGGTTCAATAAATGAAGTACCGGAAATAGTTGCCGCTGAGGGCTGCGTTAATGTGACAGAAGTAAGTGTTATAGAAGGACAGTTTCCATCTTTGGCATAAAGGGTATATGTTCCAGCAGCTAATGAACCGAAAGAATTACCAGCTTGAAAATTTGTTCCATCTTTTGAAAACTGCAAACCACTTCCGCCTCCACTTGCTCCATTGATCGTTATCGACCCATCTAAAACCCCAAAGCAAGTGGGATTCGCATTAGTTGTATTTGTGAAAGTTATCGCAAGAGGCTGCGTAATGCTAATCGAAGAAGTCGCACTGGCACAATTATTTTGGTCTTTAACTCGCATTTGATAAGTACCGGCTATCAAGCCCGTGAATACATTTGTGGTCTGATAGGTTGCCCCATTGTCTTTGCTGTATTGATAGTTACTAGGTATTCCGCCACCGACTCCACCTCCTCCCCCTAGAGTAATGGATCCAGTACCTCCGTTGCATGTTGCATCAGTTTTTGAAGATGAACTTATTGTAACAGTTGAAGGAGGAGAGATTGTCACTGTTGGAGAAGGAGAAAGAAGGCATCCATTGTTATCTTTTACACCTATTGTATAAGTGTCTGCACCCAAGTTAGGAAATACATTAATGGTCTGATAAGCTCCAGAATTTAATTTGTATTGTAATGCGCCAGTACCGCCCGATGCATTCACCGTGATTATACCATCAGTCGCAGTTGGACAATTTATTTGAGATCCATTGTAATTGGAGGTAACTGAGCCGCTGGCAGAAAGGGCAGGAGGATTTGAAAAAGTGATTGCATCAGAAAAGCTAGCGGACGAACATGGAATGATATTGCTCTCAACCAAAACATAATAAGTGCCCGGTGAAATTCCAGAAATTGAATTGCTAGGGCTGCTTCTTAAAAAATTTCCAAGACTTTGAGCCGAATACAAAGAAATAGAAACTATGGTTTCACCAGGTAGCAACGACCTATTAAACGAGGAAGAAGACACCGGAACAGTTATAGTTCCGTTATTTGATCCAACACACGTTATTTCGCCCTTGTTGGCATTGATTATTGATAGACTTGCCACAAGTGGGCTGGGGGCAAAAATGTAGGCCCCAATGGTCGGGCTAAACGTTTGATTAGGGTCACAATTATCAACCGAATACCTAAAAAAAATATTTTGCCCTAAATAATCTAGGTGACTTGACCCAAAAATATCTTGTATTCCAAAAGCATAGTTAGAGGTTGTGGTTGTTGAAAAAGTATTCCATATCCCAGTCTGAATGCTATACTGCCATTTATATGAACTAAAGCCACTTGTTCCCGTAAGATTAATATTTGCATTTATGCAATAAGCTTCCGAGTTTGATGATCCTGAAATATTTAACGCAACGAGATTAGGATACGTAGTCTCAAGATGATCAAATGTGGTACCTGCATCTACACACTGAATTGGCCCGGGAAGAAATGGAACGCGGTAAATAGTTTGGAGAGTAATGGATTTAGAGCCATTGTTACTATCCCAAATAACTGTAACAAAGGCAAAGTTATTACTGATAATTGTTCCTCCAACTACGCTCCAAACAAGATCATCTAAAACTGCACATTCATTAGAAAAACCTGCGAATATTCCCCCTGACACAGCGTCATATTGATACTCAGCATTAGGACAAATAATTGACGATTGCGTGGGAACATAGTAATAAACACTTTGGCAATAAGACTTAACGCTTAGGGCAATAAAAAAATTAACAACGATTAATATTTTCCTTTGAGAACCCATTAAAATGATAAATTAACTTCTCTTGAAAACGCTGCTGATGTCTCATCCTTAAAAACCACCTTCACTATATAGTGATATCTACTATTCATCTTCAAATTTATGTCTTTCAAACTAAAACTATTCCCAGGCACCGACTTGTATAGAATAAACGACTCATCATTGACAGCTCGGTAAATCAAAAACTTGGTTACATCTTTCTCATTGTACTTCCAACGCAAGGTGATGCTCTTTCCTTCTTCGCAGTGTCTCCCGCCTCGGGGACTCTGCGTCTGCTTGGGCCAATTGCATCACCTTTTGTGTCAATTCTAAAAAAGCTATAACTCATAAGGATTGATCAATTGCAAGCCTTCAATATCTTTAAAGTCTTTCGTATTGTGAGTCATCAACTTCAGATTGTGTTGCAGAGCAGTAGCAGCTATAATAGCATCACCAAGTCCAATTTTTTTACTTTGTCTGATCGAAATCGTCCTATCTATTACGGCTTCATCTATTGCTAATAGGATTGCTGTTTCCATAAAACCGTAAAGTGGGCTAAGTTGCTGTTTGGTGGCCTTTGGCCAACCCAATACCTCTAACTTGGTAACTACTGAAACCACAGGTACAAATGAACTTACAAATGCTTTGGCCTTCTCGGGCAACATGTTGCCGAAGTTATCAATTACCACATTAGTGTCAATTAAATATTCCGGTTCCATTCACTACGGGCTTGTTCGGTATGTTCCTTAAGTAATTGATAATCGTTCTCTGAAAGTATTCCCCAAAAATCGGCCATTGTTTTTTTTGCAGGAGCTTTCTTTTCTTCGGCCACTTCATCCAATGAATAAAGAAGTATCTCTATTTTTTTTCCAATGTATTCTTCTGGGATGGCTAAGTTATAGCTTCCATTTTTTGGTGTTATTACTGTCTTTGTCATGCGTTTGAGTTTAATAATGTGTTTCAAAAAAGTCAATGGTCATCTGTCATTGGCGGCTCACTTATGAACAATGACTAGTTACCTCCTTCTTCGCAGTGTCTCCCGCCTCGGGGACTCTGCGCCTGCTCGAGCCGATTGCATCACCTGTTGTGTCAATTCTAAAAAAGTTACAACTCATAAGGGTCAATCAATTGCAAGCCTTCAATATCTTTAAAGTCTTTCGTGTTTCTGGAGATTAATTTCCTTCTTCGCGGTGTCTCCCGCCTCGGGGACTCTGCGCAAACCCATCCATTTAGTTTTATTTCTGCCATTCATTCCAAAAACACTATACCTCATAGGGATCGATCAATTTCCTTCTTCGCAGTGTTTCCCGCCTTCCTTCTTTGCAGTGTCTCCCGCCTCGGGGCCTCTGCGCCAACTCCTTGTATGATTTGTTCTTTTCATCACTACATCTTATCAAATCACATAGCTCCTTTATCAAATTAAAATCTTGCAAAAAGCCAATCAGCAACCTGTTCGACAGTGTAACTACAACTTCAATTCATGCGGGTTGAAACACTCCAATCCTTTTATGCCTTGAAAATCCTTGCTATTTCTACTCAAGAGAACAAAGTTATTCAGCAAAGCAGTGGCAGCAATAACGGCATCGCCTAATTTCAGTTTTCGATAGCTCTTGCGCAAATCGATCGCTTTTTCCGCTACGGCATCATCTATATAAAAGATAGTGGACAACCCAAGAAATTCATTTAGCTTTTCCATCTCGGAATCGTCACCATTGAAACCTAAAACCTCAATCTTCACCACGATGGAAGTATTTAATTGGTCATTCACCAATTTGTCCATTGCCCTAGCAGATATTGACGGAAGTTTATTGCCCACGTAGTCAATCACCGCATTTGCATCTAAAATGTACTTCTTTCCCATTCTCCTCTAGCTTTATCTACATGGCTGAGCAATTCATCTGCAGTCTTTTTTGAGATAGAACCTCGAAAGTCAGATGGTTTTGTTTTTGTCTTTTCTTTGTCTTTTAAATCTTGGAAGCGTGTGGTTATTTTGTTCCAATCATCGATGGGTATTACCACAGCGGTGTGCTTGCCTTGCCTGTCTGAAATGTATTGTATGTTCATAACTGAATATTTTGAGTAGTAAATTTACTTAAAATTTTACTTGCACTGGCTCAGAAAAAGTCGATTCATTTCCACCTACAAAAACCACTTTAATTCTATAATTATAGCTCGTATCTATTCTTACATCTACATCTTTCAAATTGAAACGATTTCCCGGCACTGACTTGTACAAACTCAACGGCTCATCATTAACTACTCGGTAAATCAAAAACTTCGCTACACTTTTCTCATTGTACTTCCAGCGCAGCGTGATGCTCCTATCTGTTCTATCTACCTCGGCTTTAAAATCAGTGATGGCTGGCTTGATGAGGTTATTTATTAACCGACCAGTTACTGGTGATGAAAGGGTTGATTTTAGCGTTGATTTATCAACGGCCATCGCGCTATACTGGTATTCTTCTCCTGTTTCCAATTTTTGGTCGATAAACAAAAGAGAATCTTGAGCTTTCACCACTTTAATCGTATCCCAACTAGCTGCATTCAACTGGCGTCTTAGTAATCGGTAGGAAGCCACATCATCACTAGCACTAGGTGTCCATGTAATTTTAACACCTGCTGACGTAGATCTTATCGATTCAATAACCGGTGGTACTGGCGGAATTACATCCGGTAACTCTACAATTACTGGAGCGGAATAATCCGAGGGATTAAAACGTCTGTCGACTGCCACCAATTTGTAGTATATTTTTGAATCCAGCCTTCTAATATTTACTGAATCTATATAGCTTACACTTAATTGCGGGTCTTTATTTATCTGCGAATATTCCGAGTTTGCAAAATTTGATCGATACACACGATAGCCGAGTAAGTCACTTTCTTTGTTTGCCAACCAAGTGAGTTTTGCTATTCCCAGCGTGTCAATTGCAACTTTCAATCCTTTTGGCGGTGCTGGAGGTACGCTATCGGCCAATTGAGCCAAATACGGAAAAGAAAAATTTTGCTGGTCATTCTCACCCATAATCTTGATACGATAATAGTTAGTGCTTAGTGGCCTTTCGTCTACGTACTTTAGTATTGTCTTGTTCAGTAGGTACTTTGTGATCATCTCAAATTTCCCGTTTACTTTTTGCGAGCGCTCAACATAAAAACCAATCAAACTATTTTGGTCTCCAGTTACCTCCCAACTGATCACCATTTTTTCTTTTTCTTCTTTGGCACTTTTTATAGCTGCCGTTGCGTTGAGAAGCTTAAATCCTTTGCCACTCACGCGTTCAGATTCGGGACCTATTTCGGCAAATGGGGTGAGCCCTCTAACTCTGTATTGATATTCCACTCCATTCTGCGGCAATGAGTCCATTGCTTGAAAATGAGTTTCCTCTTTGCTTAAGGTGTTGATATAGGGAAGGGTGTTAATCCGCTTAAAATCACTTTTACTGTCAGCTCGTTCAATAATAAAACTCGTGTATTCCTTTTCTACTGCGAATCTCGGCCAACGCAGATGGACAGATCGATCACCGAATTTCGCTTGTAAATTAATAGGGGGCGTTAGCCCTACGCTATCTTTTAATCCAATGTAAAACAAAGCTGTATCGATTTTAATTTTTGTGTTGTTCGATAACACAATTACCCGATATAGGTAGCGTTCGTCTTTTTTTACGGTACTGTCTTTTAAGGCAAGTCCTGAAAGCTTCGCGGTAGCAAAAGATTGATCAGCCGCAAACAACGCAAACGAAAATCGCTGCTCTTGCTCACGCGATTGATTTACTATATCTGCCAAATTATTTGGATTTGTAGTCGTCACCTGAAAGGACTTCCCATAAATTGCCTGCGCGCCTATGGCTGAATATTTGTTAACCAACGCATCGTCACTCCATTCCTCAAGTGGCTTTGGCTTGTAAGGTTCTTTGCTAAGAACAATCTTTTCAGGTTTTAGCAGGGTAGTACCTTTGGCAATAGTATATCGCTCAATTTGGTAACCATTGATATTTCCTTGATTCCAAGTCTCCGGGTCGGTAGGCGCCCACCTAAGCAAAATTGAATTTGATTTTACTTTTGCCAATAGTTTAACGGAGCCTCGTTCCTGGGCAAAACCACTAAAGGCAATAAGCGCAAACATACATATTACGAAAGCTGCTTTCATCATCTAATCACCTATAGGATTATCCAATACAATTTGCTTAAACGAGTTAACACTTTGTTTTGCAGGCAATGTGTACTGAACGTTAACCTTGTAGGTACCTTTCAACATAATTGGAAACTGACTCCAAAGGATTTTTTCCATTCTAGGATATTTTGTCGTTTGAGATAAATAGCGATTGGCCACTTTATTCTGAATCTCAGCAAAATCATAACTCATATAATAAGGTAAGTCATACCAGTAATACTGTTCGGCTGGGGCAAATGAACTACTTGGGTCAGCTTGATTCATTTCAAAATTGTCAGGGCTTTGAACGATTCGCAAAGCGCGGATCGGTGGTACGCCTAACTCGTTAGCATTTCGATGGGTAATCGTAATGTTTCCATCTAATGGGTATCCTTCATAGATTAATGGATATAGCTGTTGGTCATAGTATCTATTACCTGATAGATCCGCCTCAATTGAAATAAGCGGCTTATTTTGAGTAAGGGAGTTGCCGTAGAGTTCAATTTTATCGAATGGTTCATCTGTTGTAAATGATGTTTTAAGATTATGCACTCTCCAAAGAATGCGCAATACTCTAAAGGTCGTGGAAAGCTTCTGTGCTGAAATTTTTTGTTCTAGTGTAGAGTACTTACTCGACCTAATTTGAGCCGTAAAAATCGCCTTCTCTTCCAACTCGGTCAGACTGCCTTCTGCTTTTTTGGTTTTGATTTCCGTGTCTGTATTTTCGCTGCCCACCACCACTTTATTTTTTTGTTCGCTCACGTTTCTATCTACAGCACCGGCAGCTTGCTTAGGCACATTCAACAATTCAAAAGCATAGGGTTGATTGGTTTGCAAATCGCTGGGGGTTGAGAATGTCACCAGGCCGGCATTGTAAGCAAATCCAAAATCTGATTTTTTGCCCGATGCAGAGGTAAACCTACCCACTTGATTCCACTCAGCAGCAGGTTCAAACAAGTAAGGCTGGCCTTGCTTTAATTTGATATAGCCCTCGCGGGTTTCATCCTTATAATAATTCAACTGACCAATGACGGGATAGGTGTATTCGATGTTGCTGTGAGGAATGTAATCAGGCGCTGTGCCGGTTGTAAAAGTTATCTCCAATTTTTCCGTCACTCGCTTCCCGTCAAATACCGCTTGTGTCCACACTCCATTTTTACTTTCTTCAAAGCTCACTTCCACCAGGCCTTTGATTTCCTTTTTTGGAGGCAATACATCTACCGAATTGAATGCCACCACATCCTGAGCATCGTTCCATTGCATGGCACCAACTATGTCTTTTCCATCGCTGGTGAATTTAAACTGTTCTAATTTGATTCTAAAAGATCGTTGAAAAGTCTTGCCTATATCTTTGTCGCTTACATTGAATACTTTGTTAACCGGCATATTGAACACCGCTTGAGGCGCATTAAACACATTTACTTCTTTTTCGCCTTCCGCGGGTGTCATCTGAGAAATCACGCGGATGTTACTCAACACATTCTCCTGTTTTTGAACCAGCTTACATTTGCTACCGAGGGTAACCTGAAAACTACAACTTCCGGAGACTAATCCTCCCAGGATATTGAACTTGCCACCCACTGTGCCTTGCATCCAAAAAGGATTCGGGAATTGTGCTTGCAGAATGGCAGCCGCACCAATGCTCAGTATTTCAAAATCTCCTTTCACAAAAAACAAATCTACTTTGATGCCCACCGCCCCTTCCAGGTAGGCATAAATTTGCCCGTTCGCATACCAGCCATTGATTCCGATTCGATCGCTGTTTCCCTCGCATCGCACATCGCCATAATTTTTCAGCATGAGATCGAAGCCAAGACCCGCCTCAAATTTTGCATAGAAAATCAGAAAGGTCATTTTGCCCGTGTTGATGCTAAATGACGAGCCAAACGCAAAACCGGCACCCGTGCCGATCTCGTTCAGATCTTTCATGTAATCTAAATTTATACCACCCAAAATGCGCGATACTGCTTCGGGTGGCGGTGGGCTACCTAATATTTTGGTACCCACCATGAAATACGAATCTGCCTGCGCTCGAATGGAGCCTATACCAATGCCCAAATTAAATCGATTCTCGGGCGTGCCGATATACACATACCACTCTTGAGGTGCAAAATGGAGAACGGCCTCACCCCCACCGGTGATCACGGTTGCTACATCAATGCCCACCTTAAAGTTTCCGTGGAGTACACTGTTCTCAAAATCGAAACTGATAAACACTTTTGCTGAAATCGCTCCACGCTTACCCTCCGACTCGGTGGTGCCGTGAACCGCTTCAATGGTAGCATTGTCGGCCTGACCTGATGCCAACAGCCCCTTGGACGCAGAAGCTTCCGCCTTTTTTACAACATCCAACAACTTTCCGGTGGACGCCTGAATTTTTCCCAGCACATTATCCAATGCTCCGGTGGCAATAAAGGCATTGCCCATAAAGGCCATGTAGCGCACACCGCCCCGTTCATAAAAAGAAATTTCAAACGTGGCGTCTACGTTAAAGGCTTCTTCTTTGGGGTTTGAGCTGATGCTCACTGTTGCTTTTAATCCAAGCCCAGCATTTTCGGCAGGGACATATACAATACCCGATGCTGTTTTGCCCAAGGCGCTCCCTTTGCCCGAGTTGTCCATCTTCATTTTAAAATACGCACCGCCTCCAAAGCCGTTGATGCCTACGCCCGGAAAGATGAGTATACCCGGACTGAAGTTAATCATAGCATCCGCATACCAATAGCGCATTCCTTTTACGTTACCAAATATCGCGGAGGCTTTTACTTTTACCATCGAGGCGAATTCAGCATCGATTATTCCATTGAAACCATCGCCATAGGCGATATCATTTCTATAAAAGATCAGTCTGCCTTTAAACTTAAACGCGCCACCGTTAATATCAACTCCTATTTCGCGCACTTCCACTGTTTTGAAGCGCCAACTCTGCGCGCCTCCCTCCGTACCCATGTTGCCAACAACCGTTAAGCCTGCGTCAGCGGCAAAAGCGCCATTGCTTTCGCCCACGAGATTCAATTTCAACTTGAAGTCAAGACCTAACTCTTTATCGGTGATGTTGCGCAACCCAATCTCAGAAATGCTGACCGGAAAGCCGGCCATCTTTTGCTGCAGAGCCTCTGACCCGAAAGAAAACGTGCCAACTTGAATAAAGGGCTTCACAGATTGTATCTGCAGGTTTTCAAACCGGATGTCTGCCAACTCTACGCCCTGGCCACCATCACTCAACTTTCCCTGCACATTCATGCGACCATGCAAATTTGCTTTTGGCAAGAAGGTGCCGTTCAGCACGCGCACTTCCAGAGAAGAGCCCTTATATATTTCAACTTTGGCCGCTTGAAACATAGGGAAACTCATATCACTCTTAGCAATCACATTAAACAAATAATTATCATCGTTGCTAATGATTGCCTTGTAATCAAATGATTTTTGTCCTCCTGAAATAGGGATAACAATTCCCCCATTGAAGCCAGCTTGCACGAGTTGATTGGCTTGCAACTCTATTCCCAATGAATCCAGTGAAAACGCCCATCCGCTCATGTCACCCTTATCAAGCGCAATCAATTTTTTTCCCTCAAACAAACCCGATACGCCTTGTTGATCGATGATCATATTGTAAGCTGAAAGGGTAGTACGTGCATTGTCTTTATTCTTAAACTGCTGTGGCAGTCGCACTGAAAGCTGACGCACATAAAATCCACGCCACAGATTTTGATTGTCGGGTAACATCTGACTGCTGGTGTATCCTTTCGGGAAGACCACTGAGGGTGAATTGCGCAAATCACTGAAGTCAAAAACGGCTTGATCAACGGTAAAGCCAAACCCTGTCAACCCTTTAACTTGAAAGTTGGGCAAACTCACTTGCACCAATAAGTCATTCCAATTGGCGATAATGGATTTGAAGGAAGTGGTTACTCGTACATCTGGCTGAATGGTGCCGTTTAGATTTTCAGGCAATAGTAAATCGCGCGAGAAAACAACGTTGGCATCAATACCTATTTCTTTAAATCCATCGCAATCAATTTTGGCATACGTGCCGCCCAACTCTTCTTTAGTTCCCCCTTTCAAAATGAGCTGAATTTTATCACCATTGAAATTAATTCCATAGTCGCCTACCAATTGAAGTGTGGCATCGCCTACAATACCACCTTGGTTAGAGAGTTTGATGCCCTTGGCCATAAAAGTAAGTTGCTTCCCGTTTTGCGGAATTTCAATTTGCATGACCATGTCAAGCTCCGCATAAAGTGGCTTAAGCCTGACTGCATAAATGGCGACATCGTAGTTGATACCCCCGATAGATTTAGAAATACCAACTGGCAACTCAAACTTTGAACTTGCATCGATTGTCTTAATGAAATTCTGGGCCGTTCTTACCTTGGCTAAAATAGAACTAGCAAATTGTATTTTCTGTAGAATAGAATCGTTTTGATCAACATCCATCAACAAACCTTCTTCCAAAAAATCAGGGATTGCTTCAACAACGATTCCGCGCGAAACCAAGGTAGTGTCAAGTGCTGCTTTTACATCTAGGCTATCGGGTAGCACTAACCCGAAGGCAGAACCCCAACATGTTAATAGAAAGCATATAGTAACTATTTTTCTCATATTGTTGGTCACCGGTCAATAGTCACTAGTCATTGGTATCACTGACCAATGACTACTGACCAATGACCAGGGACTAATAAGTATCCCTTAAAATCTTGTACGCTTTATTAATCTTAAACCATTCCCTCACCGTTTGCAAAGCCATGGGGTAATCATAAGTTTCTATATCGCCACTGGCATTTTGCTTCAACGGATAGTTTTCGATAATGGGCGCGAGCATCTCCATAACACGATAAGCGCATGGTATACGTTCCGTGTCATCAGAATTTGCGGATTCGCAATTTTTAGCATCATTGTTAAGCGCTTCCACCAAATAACTCACGGCCTCAGGCCTGCGGGTGTAGACCAAATCAGGAAATACTTCATATACCACCGCATCTCCTACCGGCATACGTTTGACGCGATTGAGCACGTCATCAATGGCTTGCTGATCATTCATACGGGCGAGCGCAAGCATGGCTGCCCACCGGTCTTTTCTGCTTTGGCTAGCATCTTGCGATAGGTTGTACAAATCATTTTTAGAAGTCTGGATCTCCAAATAGCCCATCAACCGAATGAGGGTGTTTACGTGTGCGGATTTCCTTTTAAAAATAGCGTAAAGCGTATCTTGATCGACTCGATTAAAATCAGTCTTCTTAAATTCCGTCAATGAAATAAGTGCCGCCCCTGCGTTGCCACTATCTTTATCGTTGGCTGAAGAGATTATTTGCTGTACTGCCTTTGACCGAATGGCAGAAATTTTAGATGTGGTGCCGATTGTTCTGACCAAGGCAGTGGCACGCAACCGAATAGTGGCCACCGAATCAGTAAGGTACTTTGGCAAGGTCGTTAATATTACTTGCGCATTCTCAGGTTTGGTAAGTTCTGCAGTTAAAGCTGGATACTTACCTGCGCGCACTTGGGTAAAATAATTTTCAAGACCTTTTTGTTGTGCAAAAACGAGCGAAGAAGCAACTAGTAATAAAAAAAGAAGTAAGAGTCTAGGCATATTTCTTCTCGAAAATCATCACTCATCAAATATATCGAATTGTTGTGAAGAATTCATCGAGCACAAAAAAGCCACCGTTTTTTGCGGTGGCCTTTTGCTGAAAATAGTAAGTCTAGTTGGTTGGATCTGCTGGTGTATTCGGATTATTGTCCCTCTCTGAAAAAGGGTAAGGCAGAAAATCCCGACTCCTTTCTGAAGCAGGTCGACCGAACCTTCGGCTATCTTCTAATCTCATGCCAGTCAAATAGAGTTCGATGCATCTTTGCTTATAAATTTCATCCAAAATTGCTCCCTGTGTATTTGCACCACTATAGGCAGGCTGATTGGCACCAATACCGTACGAATCACCAGCAGGCAACTTCTGCAGGATCTTATTTAGTTCAGTGGTCGCGTTTGCCAAGTCATTTTTTCTTGCAAATGCCTCTGCCTTGATCAACGTAACTTCTCCAGCACGATAGACTGGCAACACACTTGAATTTGATGTAAAGAAACTTGCCCGCCCTAAGTTCAAAGTTCCCCCTGCGCTAAAAAAGAAAGCGATCCGTCCATCCGACAGTGGAGTTTCTAATGCCAACGGAAGACTAAACTTATTATTAAGCGGCTCGCATACATTCTTATTGCCAAAACTAGTTTCGAACAAAGCATTGCGCGTTAAATCATCATGTCGAAACTCAGATTTGACGGATGTAGCAAGGGACACAAGATTGGCTGCCGCTAGTGCTTTATCATTGTTGCCTGCCATTAGGGCATACCGTGCAATCAAAGCATTGATAGTATTAGCATAGTCAATGCCAGCCGCAATGCGTGTTGAAAAAGCAGCTGAAATAGGGGCTTTTGCCAATTCCGTTCCCGCTGCTTCCAGAATGGAAATGGCTTCATTGAGTACCGCTATTCGGTCAACGAATGGCGCTTTCGATGTGGTCGCAACAGGTGCCTGCTGCCAAAACATGGCTAAGTTTCCCAATGCTAGTGCTTTGAAAATTGCCGCATGTGCTTGAAGAGGCCCTTTCGTACCTTGATCGGTGACAATTCCCAAATTGCTTAAGATCAAATCTGCATTTGACTTTATCAAATTGCTTTGGTTCCAAAGGTTGGTAATCACCCCATTATTACCTATCACGTTAGCGCCACCTTGAGATAGGTTGAGCTCATCCGTATTCCCTGCATTCAAAACCACTAGTTCGCGTGTAAGCAAGCCACTCGTGGTTGGCAGCGTATAATTTGGAGACAATCTAGTAATCGAGTATTTAAAGGATAGCCCATTCGCCAAAGTGATTAGGCCAGTTACGTCAGACACAACTTGCGTCTGACTTGCAGCGCTGGGATTCAGGTATTCTTGGTTGCAAGACGCAAGCATAAGTACCGTTATCAAAACGACTGTATTAATTATTTTTTTCATAGCATCTGTTGATTAAAGGTATTAGAATGAAAAGGTGATCTGTGCCCTGTAGGTACGTGGAATGGGTACGTTTCCAAAATCAACACCCCGTATCCGGTCGCTATTTCCTCCGGCATTTGTCTCGGGGTCATACCCATTGTAGCTATCCCACGAGATCAGGTTTCTTCCGGAAAAGCCGATGTTCACATTGTTAATACCTTTAATCGGACTTTTCAAGTTGTACGATAATCCAACCTCGCGAAGTTTTACGAATGAACCGTTGTCCACCCTCCACTCTTCAATAGGTCCGATTGCAAAAATATACCCCCGTACAATTTCTCCCTTCATTTCTTGCTCCGCAATCTTACCCACTCCCACATTCTCACGCGTCCTTTTGTCTGCATTGAAAACACTTACGCCCTGCACAAAATCAAACAGAAAATTGAAACTAAAATTTTTGTAAGTCAGGTTGCTCATCAGCGAGCCGGTCCAATCTGGGTTGGGATCGCCAACAATTGTTCGAACTGCTCCAATACCGGGACCAAATGCAGGCTGCCCTGTTGCACCATCTCGAGATTGGGTGTAGGTAAGGGGTGTTAAAGAGCTTTGTATGCCTCGTTCGCTTTGTAAAAATCCTTGCGGTGTAAGCAATGGATTACCCCCGCCATCTCTTGCGATAGTAGTACCATAAAACACACTTGCTGGAGCGCCTTCAATCAAAAATACAGGAGCACCTGCAGCATTGGAAATAGATATCGTAGGACTGCCTAACTTCGTGACCTTATTCCTATTTTGGTTATAAATGAAAGTAACATCCCAGGTCAGGTTCTGGGTTTTTATAGGAACAATATTCAATGATATCTCAAGCCCATTGTTCTCCATTGTGCCAACGTTATTCACAATACTTAAACCACCCTCAGAAGAAGCTGTTCCTCTGCTTACTACTAGGTCGGTAATACTTTGATTGTAGAAAGTAGCACCTAAATTAATCTTGTTGTTCCAAAAGCTAACATCGGTTCCGAACTCAAACTCTGTCATGCGCTCAGGTTTCACATTTGGGTTGGCTAACTGTGAACTCGGGACAATGGTGTTTCTTCCTAAATAAGGTGTTGGCTGAAATTGCCAAAATCTTTGAAATACATCTCCTGGGGTAAGATTACCAGCTTGACCCCATGAAGCTCTTAACTTTAGTGAACTTACAATATTTGAAGGAATGGCATTTTTCCAAAAATCCAAATCCGAAGCCACAAAGCTACCGCTAACTTTTGGGTACGTTTGGGTTCTTTCACTTTCAGAGAAAATAGACGATTGGTCTCTCCGGACGGCTCCTGTAATAAATGCCAGGTTCTTGTATCCCAAAGTTGCTTGCGCAAAATAACCACTTAATGCAAACTGTGGTAAGCCGTAGCCTGCTGTAACAGCGGAGCCTGCGCCACTAACGGTTTCAATGAATGGGGCTAACCCTTCACCACTTGCTCGTTGAAAATCGGTACGCTGATACTGATAACTACCACCAATAATGGCGTTAAGTTTTATATCCGTTGTCAACTGTGTTTCATAGGAGATGTTTAAGTCTGTGTTGAATTGTAATACAGAATTGCTTGCATTAGACGCATAACCAGTTGGATAGCGTTCAGCTGGTAATCCTGCCGCGGCCTGATAGGGATATGGTTTTATTAGTCCTCGACCATTCTGCGTAAAAGCATCAACCCCAACAATTAAATCGATTCCTAATCCTTTAATTGGAGTAAGATTCAATTGCAGATCATTAATGGTGCGATTTATCGACTGTGTAAAATTCATATCTTCGATAGTCGATAGTGGATTCACCCGCGTGGGCTCAACTGCCAATAACTTTCCAGCACCATCCCGTTGAGTAACATCGTATATGTTGTTAGTGATATTAATGGAGTTTATTGGGCTATAAAACACGTTTCCATTTGCCTTTTCATTGCTAAACGAATTTGCGTAAGATAAACCGACACTCATCTTCGCCCAGTCAGCCAAGCGCTGTTCGATTCTCGCTCGAATGTTATACCGAGTGAAATCTGTTCCTTTGATAATCCCTTCATTGCGGGAGTAAGAAATAGACGTGAAGTATTGCGTTTTATCATTGCCCCCGTTTATAGATAAGTTGTTATCTGTGCCATACCCTTTCTGAAAAATTTGATCTTGGTAGTCATAACGCGTAACATCAACAAGATTGTTTCTTAGATTCGTCACCACTCCATCACGAGTTACAGCCGTAAAAGTCTCGCCAGGCTGGGGGACATAAGTTGCAAGTTGGGCATTAGAGAGCCCTCCTATTGTGTGTAAGCGTAATCCCGCAAACCCAAATTGTTTTCCGTAGGTGCTAAAGGGAACCTTTTTTCGGAGCTCATTCATTGTAACACTAGTCGAGAAAGTAATTCTTGGCGTACCTGATTTTCCCCTCTTAGTAGTAATCAATACAACTCCGTTTGAAGCTCTTGAACCATATTGGGCAGCAGCAGCAGCTCCGTTGATTACATTCAAAGTCTCAATGTCTGCAGGGTTAATATCTACTAAACGGTTGTTTCCAAGAGCCGCTTCACCTACTTGGTTACCAAGTGCGGTTTGAGAAACGTTGGCTGTCGAGTTGCTTACAATAACTCCATCAATTACATATAATGGGTCGGAAGGCCCAGAAAGTGACTTTACACCCCTTAATCGAATAGTCATCCCGCCCGCTGGATCTCCAGAGTTTTGGGTGATCTGTGCACCAGGTACTTTGCCTTGTAGTGCGCTGAATAGGTCGTTCGCTCCCGAACGAGCTAACGCAGCAGAATTCACTGAGGTGATGTTGTTCCCCAATTCGCGCTTGGCCGATTTCAAAGTAGATCCTGTTACGACAACTTCGTCCAAGGCACTGTACTCTGGTTTTAAAGCCACATTAATTACTGTTGAACCATTTGCAAACTCGGTAGTTACTGAGGCATACCCTACAAAGCTGATTTCAATTTTTACCAAACCGCTGGAAGCCACACTCAACGAAAAGTTTCCGTCTGTGTCGGTAACTGTCCCGTTAGTAGTACCCACTACCCGAACGGCAGCACCGGGCAACCCCTGTTGTGTTTCTGCATCCGTTACCTTTCCGGTAACTACTACCTCTTGTGCCTGCGCCAGCAGCGCAGAAAATGCCAAGAGAAAAACCAGCCCCATGTGCCAGAGACTGCGCCTTTTTTGCTTGTAAATGTTTATCATGAAAAATAGTTTAAGGTGAAAAATGGTTATTTGTCTGGCTACGCCCATTGCCAAAAGCAGCAAAAGACCGTAAACATTGGCTTGAATTTGCGTTTTTTTTCTAGAATTGCAAACGATTGTAAAATATTTTATGTAAAATCGTGCAATAAGCCTGACCTATGCTCAAAGAAGAGCGACTGAATTACATAGTCAACGAAGTAAAGATCCGCAACAGGGTGCAACTGCTGGACATTGCCCAAAAGCTATCTGTCTCTGAAGATACTGTTCGCAGAGACTTGAATTACCTGGACGAGCAAGGCAAAGTAAAAAAGGTACACGGTGGAGCTATTTCAAACTCTTTCCACGTTTATACGTACCGCGAAGATCAAATCTACGCACATGAAGACAAGTCGGTAATTGCCGAAAAGGCGCGCCAGTTGCTGGTAGATAACATGGTTGTTATTATGTCTGGGGGCACTACAAACCTTGAAGTAGCCCGTCTTCTTCCCGATCACCTTAAACTCACGATCTTTACACCAAGCCTACCAGTTGCCATGCAATTGCTTGAGCATCCTTCCATCGAAACTATTTTTGTGGGTGGCAAACTTTCAAAGGACGCCCAGATCGCTGTTGGTGGTGATGCCATCCGCACGTTGTCACAAGTGAAAGCCGATTTGTGTTTTATGGGTATGGGCAATTTAGATGCTGAAACGGGCCTCGCTGAATTTGACTGGGATGTGGTGCAGCTAAAAAAAGCTATGCTGGAGTCTGCCAAAAAAATTGTGGTGCTAACTATTTCTGAAAAAATTAATTCATCGCAACGTTTTAATATCTGTCCGATAGAATCGATCCATACATTGATCACAGAGCTTGACCCAAGTCATTCAAAAGTTCTTCCTTTCAAAGCAAAAGGACTAGAAGTTTTGTAGCGGAAGCCTAAAGATTATCGAATCAATTCGGGAAAGAAATTTTTCCCATTGAAACAGAAGGAATTCCATTTCTGCCCGACCCGTATTGCACGCCCCCTCCACAAACACACTCATTGGCAAGTGTAGCAAATAGTACCGCTTCCTTCGCATCGGGATTGATGTGAAGGTAGTGTGTGGTTAAAAACGAAAAGCCAGGCAACTGACTTATAATATTTTCCATGAGCAATGGATTGTGCATGCCACCCCCGCTAGAAAAGAGCTTGATGTTAGTTTTATCGCCCGTACTTTTTTTGATCCCCTCTACGATCATGTCTGCCGAAAAACGGTTGAGTGTTGCCAACGTGTCCTCGGGCGACAACTGTTGCGTATTCGATTTTTTCTTTGCGTTGTCGAGGTAATTCAAATTGAACAACTCTGGTCCTGTGGTTTTTGGAAAAGACTGCTCGAAAAAAGGATGATCTTTCAGTTCCCTCAACAAAGCACTATTCAAGCTACCGCGTTTTGCCACTTCGGCATTTTCGTCAAAGAACTTGCCCGGAAAATTTTGTTGAATGAGTGCGTCCATCATCGTATTGCCTGGCCCAACATCTGTACAAAAAACCTCATCGGCATTTAGATTTCCGGGCAGATAGGTGAAGTTGGCAATTCCGCCAATATTCAGCATGATGCGATCTTCATCTCTTTTAGAAAAAATAAGGAAGTCGCCATAGGCAGCAAGTGGCGCGCCTTCGCCACCACCCGCAATATGTTTTTGTCGAAAATCGCTCAGTGTAACAACTCCGGTGGCATGTGCGATATGATCACCATCACCGATTTGAAGTGTAGCGTTTCCAAACTTTTGTTGACCGTGTAACAACTTTGGAGCATGATAGATCGTCTGCCCGTGACTCGCAATCAAATCAATATCGGTAGGGTCAATCCTCCATTTAACAAGGCATTTCAATATCAGTTCTGCGTGATACAGCCCAACCCACGGATTAAGCAAACAAACTTTCTCAAGGCTCACTTGCTGCTTCGAAAATACCGATTTGATTTCGTCTTTGAATTCTGAATCATAAGAAACTGTCTCAAAGGCAACTAATTCTATTTGAGTTTCTAATCCCTTCCCGCGAAAGCGGCACAATGCTACATCCAATCCGTCTAATGAAGTGCCCGACATCAAACCAATAATCAGCCGCTCAGGCTTATTGGCGATTGTAAATAGCTTTTCAATTTGTGGATTCATACGATCTTTTCCATTTCCAACCAGTGATTTACTGTCTTTTGCCGTGTGGAGCTTCTTGCCTCAAATAGTTTAACCTTTAAACCAAAAATACTTTCTTGTACTTATACTACAGGATTCATCTTGCCACGAATAACACGAAATTTCACGAATTCCACATCGAATGTATTTGAGTTTATTTGTGCATTCGTGGCCAAATTTTTGGCTGGATCGCTCACCAGTTATCTCATCGACTTATGGATTTTTTGTTTTCGTTGGTGAGCATTTACTGCCTCTACTTTGCCACCATAATGCAGGCTGGCGTTAATTTCATAACCGTAAAGCAAAATCACCGTCACCAATTGAATCCAAATCATTAGCGCAATCAATGCCCCGATAGAGCCATATACTTTATTGTAACTGCCGAAGTTGGTGATGTAAACCGAAAATCCATAGGAAAGACCAATGATGGCCAACGTGGCAAGCAAAGAGCCAATAGAAAAGAATTTCCAGTTGTAATGAACGGCCGGGCCAAAATAATAAATGAACGAAATAGCAATAAAGAACACAATGAAGATGACAACAAATCGTAAAAGCAGCAACAAATAAATCGTGAAGCTATCCAAATTTAGATGACTAAAATCTTCGATATGTGATAGCACATAGTCCAATGAAAACTGGCCAACCACCAACAAAATAACAGCCGAGAACAACACAAGCGCCAACATGAGCGTCAATGCCAACGAAGTCAATCTCATGCGAAGCCAATGTCTGCGCTCCACCGTCCGATAACAGGCATTGAATGACCGCATCAACGCCAACATACCATTGCTAGAAAGGTATACCGCAAAAAGAAAACCGAAAGTCAGCAAGCCGCCCCGCTGGTTACTGAGTATATCGAAAACAGTAGATGCAATGGCTCCGTACATAGATGGTGGCACCAATTCTTTGATGAAATCCATAATCGTTTCGGTGGTGATATCCGGGAAATAGACGTTGATATAGGGTAGAAGCGTGAACAAAAAAATTATTGCGGGGAAAGTAGCCAAGATAAAATTGTAGGCCACTCCATTGGCGCGATCGCCTATTTCATCTTCCTCCAAATTATGTGTAAAGATTTTAAAAAACTTATAGAGTGAAAGGTTGTCGTACTTCTTAAACTTAATACGCTTCATCCACGTCCGGCCAGAACGCGCTGTAGAAAATGTTAGAATCTTTTTTCTCGTGACGTACTTCACTTTTTTAATTTGAAAATTGGAAGATTCGCCAATTTGAAAATGAAAGTCTGTTAGTACCCTTTTCAATTACACTCAAACATAACCAGCGATTCCCCATTTTCAAATTTTCAAATGGCCAGACTCTCTAAATCTAACTAGAAGAAAGGCTTCAACACTTCCATAAACGCCTGAGGAGGTCGGCAAGGTCTACCCGATTTTTTGTCTACAAATGCCAGGTGTGTCTCGCCTTCGTGGATTAACTTGCTTTCTCCATTGTAAATGGAATAGTTAAATCGAATACGTACACTCGGTTTTTCTTGAATGGTTGTTACAATTTTCAAATGATCATCGTACAACGCGGCTTGGTGATACTTTGAATGATTCTCTAACACAGGCATCATTACCCCATCGTCTTCCAGTTTCTTATAA
>Ga0209985_10001794_pt1 | contig 20343 bp, 17 predicted proteins | sample NOAtaG_FD_187305 | JGI IMG/M metagenome (GOLD analysis project Ga0209985, IMG submission 187305) | Freshwater lake microbial communities from Lake Erie, under a cyanobacterial bloom - NOAA_Erie_Diel6S_1000h metaG (SPAdes) (version 2) | ecosystem: Environmental > Aquatic > Freshwater > Lake ...
ATACTGTTCCCACTCGGCTGTCCGCTGTGGCTCGCTGAGTACCGCGCATCTCAGCTCTCTCCGGGCTGTGGACTTACACCATGCGCTGGGACACGACCGAAATGCGCCTTCAACGGGCGGGCTACGACCCTGAATTCGGCACGGCAACCCAGCACTTCATTGACGCCTGCCGCGCGATTTCGAACGACTCGAACTCCCCTCGGCTCGCATCGTTGGTCAGAAAGCTCTTCGCCAGAACCGCATTGGCGGTGGAATTCGCCCCGCCAGCAGCCGCACAAGCTGAGTCTGTTGACAGGGCTGGGTAGCTGAAATCTCGAGAGGCAGCATGCGCTTCTTGGGCTTGTCGAGCTTACCCAGCATGCAGCCCGCGATCGCGCCCACCACCTCAGTGGCGGCCTCCCCCCGACAACGAGAACCCAGTCGCGCTGGACGACTGCTTCTCGGTAGCCAGTTTCGAACTCCGAATCTCAGCTCAGGGTCGATTGAGGGTCCAGCCAATCGCGACCTCACCGACCGCCCTCAGTCCGATGCCGTCACCAAGGACTATTCAGTCCTCCCGTGCCATCCCCCGCGCCACGGCCCTTGCGTGCTCCCGCGGTGCCAGCGACGAGGCCAGGGCACCGGCCTCGGCCAGACCCGTCAGGTAAGCGGCTTCCATGTCGGGGGCGGCGCGCTGGAGTTCGCGTTCGCCCAGCGGGCTGTGCAGCAAGGCGCGCATGGCGTGCAGCCAGCGGACCCAGCCCGGCACCCAGATGCGCCGGCGTCGGTGGGCGATGCCATCGACGATCAGCACGGCCGCGGCGGCGGGCGACAGTTCACGGTTCATGAAGGCGGGCATCGTGGCGCGCAGGCGGGTGAAGGCTGGGTGCAGGGCGCCTTCGGCCACCAGGGGCGTGCTGACCCAGTGGGCGTGGATGGCCGAGACCGAGACGCCGTGGGCGGCGAGCTCCAGTCGCCAGGCGTTGCACATCGCCTCGACCGCGGCCTTGCTGGCGGCGTAGGCCGACATCAGCGGCGCATGCGAAAACGAGGCCGCCGACGCGGTGACGACGACCTGGCCGCGGGCCTTCAGCACGGCCGGGAGCGCGGCCCGCACGGTGTTGAAGACGCCGTTGACGTTGACCTCCAGGCAGCGTGCCCAGGCGCCGGGGTCGGTGTGGGCCAGCGGGCCGAAGGCCGCGATGCCGGCGTTGGCCCAGACGGCGTCGAGCCGGTCGTGCCGGTCCAGCGCGGCCGCAACGGCGGACTCGCAGGCGCTGGCGTCGCAGACATCGCCCAGCACGGCAAGAACGCGGTCGCCCAACGCGGCGCGTGTGGCGTCCAGTCCCGCGGGGTCGATGTCCATCAGCACCGGGTTGGCCCCCCGGCGCAGCAGCTCGGCTGCACCCGCAGCGCCGATGCCGGAGCCGGCGCCCGTGACCAGCACGACCCGGCCCCGCAGGTCGGTCATGGGCCTCAGGCCGCCTTGGTGACCATCAGGTAGATCACCGGCAAGGGCAGGGCTGTCGCCACCGCCCCAGCGACCTGCCACAGGCGCGACAAGCGCAGGTACTCGGCGGTGATCGTGGTCGTGCGACGCAGGATGCCGTGCAGGCGCAGCTGGATCGGCACGAGCAGAAGCGCCCAGATCAGGCCGCTGGCGCCGAACAGGAAGTAGCTCCATTCGATCCAGGCGTGCCCGCTGTGCCCGCCCATGCTCTTGGACATCAGGTACCCGGTGAACACGACCCCGAGTGCGCCGGTGAGCGTGAACATCACGTCGGTGATCAGCACGAGGCGGTTGCTGAACTGGATGATGGTGTGGTTGCGCGTGCGCTCGGCCATGGCGGCCCAGATGCCGCTGACCACGACGTTGCCGAGGAACAGGCACGCGCAGAGCACATGCACGACCTTGACGGTGCCGTTCATCGGCGAGGCTCCGGATTCGATGCGGCGGTTGTCGTCGAGGCCGCCGTGGCGGCTGTTGCCGAGGCCGCCGCGGCCGCTTCGCTTTCGCGCCGGGCGCGGCTGGCCTGGAGCGCGCGCTCGACGTCTCGCAGTTGCCACCACGCGAAGCCGACCCCGGCGGCCAGCAGCAGGCCGGCCTCGACGAGCTTGAGGGGGCCGACACCCGCCGCAGCGGTTGCGCCACTGGCCGCAGCCGAGGCGGCGATCGAAGACGACGCGGCGAGCGGGCCGGACATGGTCAGATCCTGGCGGACTGCAGACGCAGGGTGGGCATCGTCGGCGGCGTCAGTGGCGCCGCAGGATCGCCGTGTGGTCGCGCTCGATGAGTCGCTCGTACAGCTCCGCGGCCCGGGCCATGCGCTCGTCGAAACTGCGACCTGCGTTGGAGGCCAGCCGTGACGCCCCAGGGCGTGCCGCAGCGTCGACCAGGAACTGCACCGCCGGCAAGGCGCTGGGGTCACCCAGCGCGCTGGTCGGCGACATCCAGGCGCGAGCCGTGGACTGGGCGATCAGGGCCAGCTTGCGACGTCCGGACACGACGGCACGCTGGTGCATGTTGTCCAGGCCGTTGCGGCGCAGTTGCTGGCCGATCTCGGCATAGACGCGGCGTGCGGCCAGGATGGCCGGCCGGCAGTCCAGCGGAAGCGCCGCGACGCCGTGCTCGGCCCGCGCGTACAGGCGGTCGGCCTCGGCCAGCAGCCGCTCGGTGCATTGGGCGACGGCGGCATGCGGGTGTGGATCGCACAGCCAGGCTTGAACGTCCAATCCGAGTTCGGCCAGCCAGCGCCGCGGCAGGTACAGCCGGCCGTTGCGGGCGTCCTCGCCGACATCGCGCGCGATGTTGGTGAGCTGCATCGCCACGCCCAGCTCGCAGGCGCGGGCCAGCGTGGCCGGGTCGCGCGCGCCCATCAGGCGGGCCATCAGGGCACCGACGGTGCCTGCGACACGCGCGCCATAGTCGTGCACGTCGTCCAGGGTCTCGTAGCGCCGGCCTTCGGCGTCCCAGAGAAAGCCCTCCAGCAAGCCGTCGAGCAGGGTGCGCGGCAAGGCGTGCTGGCGCACCAGTTGGGCCAGCGCGCGGTCGGCCGGGTCGGAGCCGGGTTGGCCGGCGTAGATCGCGTCGAGCCGCTCGCGCAGACCTTGGGTCTGCGTCAGCGGATCGGGGCTGAGGTCGATCGCGTCGTCGGCCAGCCGGCACCAGGCGTAAAGAACCGTGGCGCCCCCACGCACCCGCGGCGGAAGCAGCAGCGACGCGGCGAAGAAGGTCCGCGAACCGCCGCGCATCAGCTCGCGCAGGGCGTCCATGGCGTCGACATCCGGCTGGGCGTCGCTGGCCGCGGCGGCGAGGTCGTTGGATGCCGTCGGAACGGTGGCACCAGCCACAAGGCGATGGGTCTCGGACAGGTCAGCCATGGGTCCTCCGGGCACGGGCGGCCATTGCTTCTTGGGGGGTCGGCAACACCTGCTCCAGCGTTCGCGCCGACATCAGCACACCGGGCACTCCGGCACCGGGGTGGGTGCCGGCGCCGACCATGTACAGGCCCTCGACGTCCTCGCTGCGGTTGTGCGAGCGGAACCAGGCGCTTTGCAGCAGCAGCGGCTCCTGGCCGAACGCAGCGCCCTGGTACGACAGCAGCCGGTCCTGGAAGTCCTGCGGCGTCGTCATGCGTTCGGTGACGATGTGCTTGCGCAGCCCCGGCAGCACGGTGGCCTCGAGCACTTCGGCCACCGCCTGCCGGTAGCGCGGTGCCTCCCGCGCCCAGTCGGTGCCGCTGGCCAGGTGCGGCACCGGGCTCAGCACATAGAAGGTGTCGCATCCGGCGGGCGCCACCGAGGGGTCGCTCGCGCTGGGTCGATGCAGGTAGAGGCTGAAGTCGTCGGCCAGCAGATGGCGCTGGAAGATGTCGCGCAGCAACTCGTCGTAGCGCGGACCGAGCACCATCATGTGGTGCGGCACCTCGTCCCAGCGCCGGTTGGTCCCGAAGTACCAGACGAACAGGCTCATCGAGTGCTTGCTGCGTTCGATCTTGCGGTCGGTCCAGCGGCGGCGCCATTGCGGCTCGACGAGGTGGCGGTAGGTCCACATCGTGTCGGCGTTCGAGACCACGATGTCGCTCTTCAAGGTCTGGCCGTTGCGCAAGGTGACGCCGGTCGCGCGCCCCTTGCCGCGAGCCGGGCTGTCGGGTGCCGAGGTGACGTCGATGCGGGCGACTTCGGCGTCATAGCGGATCTGCCCGCCGAGAGACTCCAGCAGCTTGACCATCGCGCGGATGATCGATCCGGTGCCACCCATCGCCCAGTGCACGCCAAAGCGACGCTCGAGCGTGTTGATCAGGCTGTAGATGCACGTCACGGCCAGCGGGTTGCCACCGATCAACAGCGGGTGGAAGCTGAAGGCGACCCGCAGCTTCTCGTTGCTGAAGTGCCCCCGCACCATGGCGTGGATGCTGCGCCAGCCGCGCATGCGCGCCATCGTGGGCACGGCGCGCAGCAGGTCGCCGATGGTGTTGTAGGCGATGCCGCCGAGCTTGATGAAGCCCAGCTCGTAGCAGCGCGCGGACTCCTCAAGGAAGCGTTCGTAGCCGGGCAGGTCCTCGGGCGCGATGCGGGCCACTTCGGCGCGCATGGCCTCGGGGTCGCCGCTGCAGTCGAACCAGCTTCCGTCGGCAAAGCGCAGGCGATAGAACGGGTCCATCGCCTTCAGGGTCACGTCGTCGGCGAAACGCCGGCCGGCGACCTCCCACAACTCGTCCAGCAGGAATGGGGCGGTGATGATGGTCGGCCCGGCGTCGAAGCTGAAGCCGTCCTGGCGCCAGACGTAGGCGCGACCGCCCGGGGCGTCGAGCTTCTCGAGCACCTGGACCTGCCAGCCCCGGACCGCCAGCCGGATCGCGGCGGCCAGGCCGCCGAAGCCGCTTCCGATGACGATGGCGACAGGCTTTTCGCCGCCCGTGGAGGTGGCGCGGGTCATCGCCGCCGCGTCGGGCAACAGCGGCATGGCACCGAACGGCGTGCCGTCAGCGGGGTTGAAGTAGCTTTGCATGGGGGCTCGAAGGGGGCGCGGGGTCGACCGCCTGGGCGACTGGCGCGGTCGCTTGCGGGTGGGGCATCAGGCGGTCGCGACCGCGAAGGGCCCAGCGCCAGAGCGCAGTGGGCGAAAGCGGCAGGACCAGCAGCGCATGCTCGACCAGGGCCATCGCGAGCATCGTGCCCGCCAGCACCAGGCCCAGCGCCGCAGCAGGAGGGGTCGTATCGGCGCTGGCGGCAGCGGCCATCGCCAGCAGCACCGCGGTGCCGCCCAGCAGCGACACCGGCATCAGGGGATTCAGGCGCCGGCGCCTGAAGTAGCTGGGCAGGTGGGCCAAACGCTCGGGCAGGAATTCCTCGCTGTGATTGCGCACGCCCAGGAAGAGATTGAGTTTCGCGCTGCTGCGCATCGCCCACAGCACGAGGTAGGTCCACAGTCCCACCGGATTGGGTGCGTCCCAGGTCAGCACGACGATGGCCAGGCCCACGCTCGCGATCGAGATCTCGTGCCAGAGCACGGCCTGCACGGCCTGGCGGACCCGCGGCCAACCGGCTGCCCCCGTGGCCAGCGGGACGCGCCGAGGCCCGGTGATCCAGCCCGCCAGGAAGGTCATCTCGTGCCAGCCCCAGACCAGCAACGCGCTGGTGAAGGCGCAGTACACGCTGGCGGCCCCGGTGTGGCGCGAGCTGCCGGCCAGGGCCAGCAAGGCCAGCAGGCCCAGGCCGCTGGCGACGACCAGGCTGGTGCGTCGCGCCTGCCGCTGCAGGCCGTCGAGCAGCAGCACGATGCCGGTGGAGAACCACCAGATGAACACCGCAAACAACACGGCCAGTGCGGTGTCTTGCAGGGTCATCGCGATCGTGTTCGTGCTGGCGCCCGGTGTGCCGCTGGACCGCTCACCACGCGGGCGCGACGCGCATCTGCTCGGGCAGGTCGTGGCGATTCACCGGTTGCAGGTACAGCCGTGCGAACGTGGTGAAGGCGGCGACCGCGCAGACCCCCTGGCGCAGGCGGCCGAGCAGGCCGCCCGCGCGCTTGGCGGCGTCGTAGCGCTGCTGCAGCGCCACCAGGCGATCCAGCCCGGCGCGGAAGGCTTCGCTGTCGGTGTTCAGCGAGATCGGGAAGACCTGCTTGCTGATTTCGGTGGTGATGCGGAAGACCTCATGGTCGTAGGCCGTGGACTCGAAGCCCATGGCCTCGTGCAGCATGGGTCGCGTGTGGTCGCGAACGTACATCGTGGCGTACACCGCGAGCAGGAAGAAGCGGATCCACAGCAGGTTGCCGCCACGCAGCAGGTGCGGCTGCGCACGCATCAGCAGGGCAAAGCTCTCGCCATGGCGGAATTCGTCGTTGCACCAGCGTTCGAACCAGCGAAAGATCGGGTGGAAGCGCTTCTCGGGGTGGCGCTCGAGCTGTCGGTAGATGGTGATGTAGCGCGCGTAGCCGATCTTCTCGGACAGGTAGGTCGCGTAGAAGATGTACTTGGGCTTGAAGAAGGTGTAGGCCTTGGTGCGCTTGAGGTCGCCCAGGTCCAGCCCGAGGCCGAAGTCCTTCAGGCTCTGGTTGATGAAGCCGGCATGGCGCGACTCGTCCCGCGCCATGAAGCGCATCAGCGCCTTGATGTCGGGGTTGGTGACGTTCTTCTGGATCTCGTTGTAGAGCACGCAGCCGCTGAACTCGCTGGTGACCGACGAGATCAGGAAGTCCAGAAACTCCTGGCGCAGTTCGGGGCCGACCTGCGAGAACGTCTGCGCCACTTCGGTGGCGAACTCGGGCGTGCGCTGGAAGTGGTCGTGGTTGTTGTCGCCCTCGTACTCGGCCATCATGGCGTCCCACTGTTCGCGCACCGACGAGACATCGAGCTTGTCCATCGCGGCGAAGTCGGTGGTGTAGAAGCGCGGGCTGATCAGCGACTCGCTCTTGGCGCGCTGCGCCGCGGCTTGGGCGGAATCGAGGATGGCGGCGGTGGGGGTGCTCATCGGGGGCCTCTATCAGCAGGGGCCGGTGCGAGGGCATCGGCCGGTGGAACGCCCGGCAGCAGCCGCGCGAAGTTCGCGGCATTGCTCGGACCGAAGGACTCAAGATCCACACGCTGGCGCGTGGACGGGTCGTACAGCGTCAGGCCGCCGTCGTGGCGGGCGATCAGCTCGAACGGACGTTCGGGGCCGATGCCGCGCTGCTTGCGCTCGCGGACCAGGGCGCGCAGCGTGCCGCGCAGGAAGCCCTGCTCGCCGTGTACGACCGCCACCCTGTCGCCGCTGTGGGCGTCGGTGATGTCGATGCCGCCGTCGCTGCGGTCGTGAAAGTACAGATGGCGCTCGAGCACGCCCCGTGCGGCGCGCTGGTCGGGGCCGTTGCCGGTGATCCTGACCAAGCCCACCGCGACCAGCGAAAACGCGATCAGTCCACCGGCGAACCAGAGGAACCAGCGCGGGAAGTTATCGGGCGCGACGGCGGTGGGCGTGTCCACCGTGGCGGCATCGGCGGAACTGAGGCGAACGGCGCGCATCGTGGACTCCGCTCAGCCGGCGCTGGGTTGCAGGCGACCTTGGCCGCCGGCATGGCCATCGGCTGGCGTTGCCGACGGTCCCGATGCAACCGACACGGGCCCGGCCAACGGGGCCACGCTGGCTCCGGTCTCGGCCGACCAGGCCTGGGCCAGAAGTGCCGCCACGTGTTCAGCGTCGGCCAGACCGCGCAGCATCGGCTCCGGGCGGGTCATGCGCCAGGGCCGCGCATGCGGCCACAGGTGCAGCCACGCAATGCGGTCGTCGCCGGCGATCCGCAGCGACAGGTCGATGGCCCGGCCCCCGGCTCGACGGATGTCTGCGGCCGCGATGCGCTTGAGCGGCAGGTTGAACGCCAGTGTCAGCACGATGCCGATGCGCATGACGACACGCTTGTCGGTCAAGGTGTAGACCGCGGTGCGAGCCGTCAACCAGGCCAGCAGAGCCACGGCACCGAGCGCCAGCAGGGCAACCGGCAGGCTCCAGCGCAGCACCGCCAGCGCCTCCACGAGCCCCGCGCCCTGGCTCAGGGCCTGCGCCACCTGCAGGCCCAGCAACACCGCGAAGTAGACCGCCAGCTTGCGCAGGTGGAAGGCGTGGCGCGCCAGCAGCCCGAACGCTGGCGCGCCCTGCCACAGGATGCGCTCGCCCGCGGGCAGCTTCTCGGGCAGGCCGAACTCGGGCTCGAACTCGTGTTCGTGGCTGTGGGCGGTGTGGCGGTGTGCTTTCATGTCGGTACAGCGTTTGGGAAGGGCGGGGACCGGGCCGGGCGGGGTCGGGCCCGGGTCAGATCAGAGGCTCGCCGCGCGAAGGCTCGGCGTACAGCGTGCCAGCGCCGTAGTAGGCGGCGATGCGTTCCTCCTCCATGAGCGTCACCTGCTCCGGGTGGCGGGTGGTCGGCACGCCGGCAAAGTGGCCGGCGAAGATCGAGTTCACGTCGACACGGTCGCTGCGGATCCGCGCGAACGGGACCGGCAGCAGGCGCACGCCCTTGCCACCGTCGAGCTCGACTTCGATGAAGCGGAACATCATCTCGCTCTGGTCGACCCAGAGGTCCTTGACCTTGCCGGCGGTCTTTCCGTCCCCGCCGACCACGGGCAGGCCGCGCGGATCGTCGTCATTCGGCGAGACGCCGAAGTCCTTGACCACACGCAGCGGCACGATCTTCGCGGTGCCGTCGAGCATCGGGTCTGGCACATCCGCCCGGTTGGCCCAGGCGCCGGCACCCACGCCAGCCGTCATCGGGTCGCCGGCCGGGTCGATGGGCGAGCCCGGCGAGCGGTCGGTCGATGTGCCGGCGTAGGCCGGCTCGCCCTTGCTCGGATCGGGCACGACGACGTCGCCGTGCAAGGTCTTGAAGGTCTTGGGCGGCGGTACGGGCCAACCCTTGGCGACGGTGTTCAAGCCGTCGACCTCCATCGGATAGCCCTCGCGGTGGCTCTCGCGGCAGAGGTAGTAGATCAGGCCCGCAAAAAACAGCCAGAAGGCGTAGAGAAGGATCTGAGCAAGATCCACATAGCCGGTGATGGCGCCGAATTCCATGGTGATGGCTCCTCGTTTCGTCCGCTTCGCGCTGGATGCGCTTCAGTGCTTCTTCAGGGAATGCCCCGGAACTGCGGGCGTCAACCGGGCAGGTCGGCCAGGCCGACACCGCGCGGGGGGATGGGCCGGGTCATCCGCCGGCCCACGATGGGACCGACGGCGACCAGGGTGATGAACAGCAACAGCATCTCGAGGTGGTAGACCGCCGAGTAGCCGGTCGCCGGGTTCTGCAAGGCCGTGCCCAAGGCTCCGGAGGTGGCGAGTGCGGAGACCGCGTCGCGCAAGGCGCCACCCGCGAACATGGCCAGGCCGGTGGCCAGGGCCTGCACGGCGCCCCAGGCGCCGAGCGCCATGCCGACGTAGCCGCCGTCCTCGAGTTCCATCGCCGCCAGCAAGGTGCCGACGACGAAGAGGCCGCCGCCAACGCCGATGCCGAAGGCGCCCACGCGGAACAGCCACGGTGCCGCAGCCGGGGCCGCCAGGATCACGCACGAAAACGCCGGCAGTCCGAGCACGGCGCCCCAGGCCGCGACCCGCAGCGGGTCGACGCCCCGCGCCAGGCTGCGAGCGGCCACAAAGAAGCCGGTCAGCGCCCCCGCTGCAAGCAAAGCCGTCAGCGCGCTGGTCGCCGAGACGCTGAGGTGCAGGATCTCGCCGCCATAGGGCTCGAGCACGACGTCCTGCATGTTGAAGGCCAGCATCCCAAGGCCCGTGGCCCACAGGAAGCGCCGGGCCTTGCGACTTTGCACGAAGCGGCTCCAGGCCTGGCGGAACGGTGGTGGCGGCGGCGCCGACTTCAGGGCCAGCGCACGCTCGCGGTTGCGCGGCTCCTGCTTCCACAACGCGAACACGTTGAGCACCAGCACGCCCACTGCCGTGCCCTGGACGACCTGGACCAGGCGCTGAGGGCTGAAGTCGGCGAGCAGGACACTGAACAGCAGTCCCCCGGCAACGGCACCCAGCAGCAAGGCGGTGTACATCAAGGCCACGACACGCGGCCGGGTCGCCGGCGTGGCCTGGTCGGTGGCCAGTGCCAGGCTCGCGGTCTGCGATGTCTGCAGCCCGGCGCCGACCATGAGGAACGACACCGCGGCGGCCGCAGGGCCAAACCAGGGCGGCACCTCGACGGCCCCTTGGCCTGACAACACGAGCAGCGCAAACGGCATCACCGCCAGGCCGAAGAACTGCACCAGCGTGCCGCCCCACATGAACGGTACGCGCTTCCAGCCAAAGGCCGAGCGGTGCACGTCGCTCTGGAAGCCCGTGATCGCGCGGAATGGCGCCACCAGCAGCGGCAGCGCCAGCATCAGCGCCACCAGCCAGGCGGCGACTCCGAGTTCGAAGATCATGACCCGGTTCAGCGTGCCGACCATCAGTGCGGTGGTCAGGCCCATCGTGAACTTGAACAGGCTCAGTCGCAGCAGCCGCGGCCACGGCAGATCCGGGCTGGCCGCGTCGGCAAACGGCAGCCATTCCGGGCCAAGGCTGGCCCAGGCCTGGATGGCGCGCTGCGCGATCGGACGGCGGCGGCCGGTGGCGGTCATGGCCGGAGCAACTCCATGGCCTGCGAGGTGTAGAAGCCGCTCTTGACGCGCTGGCTGCGGCCGTTGGCCCACAACGCCAGGCCGTCGTCGGTGGCCAGCATCCGGCGCAGCGTGCGTTCGGCCACCGGTTCGATCGCCGGGGCACGGTCGCCGCGTGGGAACAGCCGGCCGACGGCATGCATCGTCGCCAGCAGCGCATTGCTCGGCGCAAAGGTGAATAGCAGCGACCCGCGCGTGCGGCGCGACCAGCCGTCGAGCACCCGCACCGCATCGGCTGCGCCGTAATGGATCAGCGAGTCCATCGCCACCACGTGGTCGAATTCGCCGAGCTGCACATCGGTGAAGTCGCCGCTGCGGAAGTCGATGTGGCCACCGTTGTCGAAGGTGTCCAGGTGCTGCGCGACCCTCCGCACCGCGACCTCGACCAACGAGGGCGACAGGTCGATGGCCACGACATGCGCGCCGCGGCGGGCTGCTTCCATGGCCAGGGCGCCGGTGCCGCAGCCGGCATCGAGGATGCGGGCGCCGTGCAGGTCGGCCGGCAGCCAGTCGAGCAAGGTCTGGCGCATGCGGTCGCGGCCGGCGCGCACGGTGGCGCGGATGCGACCCACCGGCGCGGTGCTGGTGAGCTGCTCCCAGGCCTGCATCGCGGTGCGATCGAAGTAGTGTTCGATCTGGCCGCGGCGCTGCGCGTAGTCGGTCCCGGTCTGAAGCATGTCCATGGCTAGAACTTTCAGGTTCAGTCGAAGCCGAGCAGGTCGAAGATCGCGCGGTCCTTCAGCGGTTGCGCGATCAGCGGCTCGGTCCCGGCCCACAGCCGCGCGGCCAGCTGCAGGTATTCCTGTTGCACCGCGCGGATCTCGGGGGAGTCTTCCATCTCGAAGAGCGTGGCCTTCTTCAGGCGGCTGCGGCGGATGGCGTCGAGGTCGGGGAAGCGCGCCATCGTCGTCAGGCCGATGGCCTTGTTGAACTTGTCGATCTGGTCGGTGGCGTTGCTGCGGTTGGCGATCACGCCGCCCAGGCGGACGTTGTAGTTCTTGGCCTTGGCGCCGATGGCCTGGACGATGCGGTTCATCGCGAAGATGGAATCGAAGTCGTTCGCCGTGACGATCAGCGCCCGGTCGGCGTGTTGCAGCGGTGCGGCAAAGCCACCGCAGACCACGTCGCCCAGCACGTCGAAGATCACGACGTCGGTCTCCTCGAGCAGGTGGTGTTCCTTCAGCAGCTTGACGGTCTGGCCGACGACGTAGCCCCCGCAGCCGGTGCCCGCCGGCGGGCCGCCGGCCTCGACGCACATCACGCCGTTGTAGCCCTCGAAGCAGAAGTCCTCGGTCTGCAGCTCCTCGGCGTGGAAATCGACCGCCTCCAGAGCGTCGATCACGGTCGGCATCAGCTTCTTGGTCAGCGTGAAGGTGCTGTCGTGCTTGGGGTCGCATCCGATCTGCAGGACCCGCTTGCCGAGCTTGCTGAAGGCGACCGACAGATTGGAGCTGGTGGTGCTCTTGCCGATGCCTCCCTTGCCATAGATGGCAAAGACCTTGGCCGTGCCGATCTTGACGCGTGGGTCGAGCTGCACCTGCACGCTGCCCTCGCCGTCGGGGGGTGCGTTCACCGGGAACCCGCGCGGCTTGGGACCGCGAAGGATGTCGTCGGGCGAAATCGAGGCGACGTTCATGCGGCGGCCTTTGTCTTGGTGGTTGTGGAGATCACCGGCGCAGCCGGAACGAATACACCTTCGAGTCGGTCCTCGAGCTCGTCGCCTGCGGCTTCCAGCGCCTTCAGGGTCTCGGGATCGGGGTGCCAGAACTCTCGGCGCTGGGCTTCGAGCAGTCGGTTGGCGAGCTTGGCGCTCGCAGCGGGGTTCAACGCGGCCAGGCGCTCGCGCATCGCGGCGTCAAGCACGAAGGTCTCGCTGATCTGTTGGTAGACCCAGGGCTGGACCTGGCCCGTGGTCGCGCTCCAGGCGAAGGTGTTGGTGACGTGTGCCTCGAGGTGGCGCACGCCTTCGTAGCCATGCGCGAGCAAGGCCTCGAAGAACTTGGGGTTCAGCATCCGGGTGCGCGTTTCCAGCGCCACCTGTTCGCTGAGCGTGCGCACGACACCGGTGCCGATGTCGCCCTGGGTCTGATCGCCGATGTAGACCGGCGCTTCGGCAGCGTCGCTCTGACCGGCGCGGACCTTGGCGCGCTTGACGGCGCGGCTGATGCCGCCCAGCGTGTCGAAGTAGGTGTCGACGGTGGTCACGCCCAGTTCGGCCGATTCGAGGTTCTGATAGGCCAGATCGACCCCCGCCAGCACGCTGGCGAGCAGCGCCGGCTGCTGCACCGGGCGACCGCTGACGCCGTAGGCGAAGCCCTTGCGTCGGGTGTAGGTCTCGGCCAGTTCGTCCTCGCCCTGCCAGCGGCTGGAGTCGACCAGGTGGTTGACGTTGGCACCGTAGGCCCCTTCGGCGTTTCCGAACACGCGCAATGCGGCGGTCTCGAGGTCGCCACCGTGCTCGGCCATGAAGGCCAGTGCGTGCTTGCGCACGAAGTTCTGATCGGTCGACTCGGTCTCGGCACCGGCGGCCAGCAAGGCGGCTTCGGCGAGCAGCTTCACCTGCAAGGGCAAGAGGTCGCGGAAGATGCCCGACAGCGTGACCATCACGTCGATGCGCGGACGCCCCAGGCGCTCAAGCGGGATCAGCTCGGCGCCCGCCAGCCGGCCATAGCTGTCAAAACGCGGGGCCGCACCCATCAAGGCCAGGGCCTGCGCGATCGGTGCGCCTTCGCTCTTCAGGTTGTCGGTGCCCCACAGCACCAGCGCCACCGACTCGGGCAGGCCGTGGCCGTCGCTGGCGTGGCGCGCGAGCAGCCGTTGCGCCTGCCGGGCGCCGTCCTGCACCGCATAGGCGCTGGGCAGCCTGAAGGGGTCGAAGCCATGAAGGTTGCGTCCCGTGGGCAGCACCGCCGGTGTGCGCAGCAGGTCGCCGCCCGGGGCCGGTCGCAGATAGCCGCCGTCGAGGGCGTGCAGAAGGCCGTCGAGCTCGTGGCGACCGATCAGCAACTCGCGTTGGACGGCCATCTCGTTGAGCAGGGACATCTCTGCGGCCGGAGCCAGTCCGCGTTGCACGATCAGTTCAGGGGCCACGCCCTCGACCAGCGCCTGCAAGGCCTGCAGCGGCGGCGCATGCCCGTGGCTGGCCTCGGCCAGGCCGCGCAGCATGTCCAGCTGCGCTTCGGCGTTCGGGGCCTGACCGACGACGTGAAGGCCGTGCGGGATCAGGGTCTGCTCGAGTTCCTGCACGCGGCGGTGAAGGGCCGGGACCTCGGCGTCGGCGCTGCGGCCCCAAGCCGGCTCGGCGGCGCAGAGCTCCAGCACCGCAGCCTGCGCCTGCACCAGCAGGCCGAGGCTGCTGCGCTCGGTCTCGTCGCCCGGACCCAGGCCGCGCCAGCGTTCGAGGCTGGACTTCAGGTCGAGCAGGCCGCGGTACAGCCCCGACTGCGTCAGCGGGGGCGTCAGGTAGCTCACCAGCGTGGCTCCGGCACGGCGCTTGGCGATGCACCCTTCGCTGGGGTTGTTGCAGGCGTAGAGGTAGAAGTGCGGCAGCGCGCCGATCAGCCGGTCCGGCCAGCAGTCGGAGGCCAGGCCCGACTGCTTGCCGGGCATGAACTCCAGTGCGCCGTGGGTGCCGAAGTGCAGCAGCGCGTCGGCGCGGAAGTCCTCGCGCAGCCAGCGGTAGAAGGCGCTGAAGGCGTGCGTCGGCGCAAAGCCACGCTCGAACAGCAGCCGCATCGGGTCACCTTCGTAGCCGAAGCCAGGCTGGACGCCGACAAAGACGTTGCCGAAGCGCTCGCCCAGGACCTGGATCGCGCGGCCGTCGGTCTGGATGCGGCCCGGGGCCGGGCCCCATTGCGCCTCGATCTCCTTCAGGTGCGGTTCGCGGCGTACATGGTCGTCGGTCGCGATGCGCGCGTGCACGTTGGCTGGCGTGCCCAGGCGGTCGGCATTGCCGTGCAGCAGGCGCTCACGGAGCGCGTCGGCCGACTCCGGAACCTCGACGGTGTAGCCGCGGTCACGCATCGCGCGCAGCGTTTCGAGCAGCGACTCGAAGACCGCCAGGAAGGCCGCCGTGCCGGTGTTGCCCGCTGCGGGTGGGAAGTTGAACAGCACCACGGCCACGCGACGTTCGGCATGAGCCCGGCGGCGCAGCGCCACCTGCGCTGCGACACGGGCGGCCAGCATCGCCGCGCGCTCGGCATCGACCACCATGTCGTGGGCGGCCTGCTGGGCGGTGCTGATCGCCGCCGAAGGATCACCGCCCCGACCGCCGAAGACCATGGCCCCGGTCGCGCCGTCCAACTCGGGAATCGCGACCATCATCGTCGACTCGACCGGCATCAGTCCACGATCGTTGCGACGCCATTGCTCCAGGGTCTGGAACTCCACCGCCATCGCGGCGTGGTACGGCACGTCCAGCCGTGCCAGCATCTCTTCGGCGGCGTGGGCATCGTTGTAGGCCGGGCCACCGACAAGCGAAAAGCCGGTCAGCGACAACACCGCGTCAACCGTCGGCCGACCCTTGGCGTCGAAGAAGAAGCGTTCGATCGCCGGTCGCGAGTCCAGGCCGCTGGCAAACGCCGGTATCGCGGTCAGGCCGCGCGCCTCAAGCGCTGCGATCACGCCGTCGTAGTGTGCGGCGTTGCCGGCCAGCAGATACGAGCGCATCAGCAGCAGGCCCACGGTGCCGGCCGGGCCGGGCTTGCCGGCGCCCGGCAGGGCGGCCAGGTGTTCGCTCATGCGCAGGCCGGCCGGGCTGCGCAGGGCCGGGTGGTAGACGCCGACTTCGGGGTAGGCCTGTGGGGCATCGGGCCTGGCCAGGGCGCGCAGCGCTTCACGCGGTCCCGCGGCGTAGCGTTCGACCAGCAGGCGCACGAGGTTCGCGATGTTGTCCTCCGACCCCGCCAGCCAGTACTGCAGGACCAGGAAGTACGCGCGGACGTCCTGCGCCGTGCCGGGGATGAAGCGCAGGAACTGCGGCAACCGCCGCAGCATCTTCATCTGGGCCTCGCCGCTGCCGGTGGGCGGCGTGTTGGGCTTGCGGTCGGCGCCGGTCGCGGGCTTGCCGCGCAGCTTCTTCAGCCAGGCCATCGGGCCGCTGGTCGAGCCGTCCATCGCGAAGCGGCCCATGCGCGTGAGGCGCATGACCTCGCCGGCGCTCATCGCGCAGACCATGGCGTCGCAGGCCTCGCGGCGCGCTGCCAGCGCCGGCAGCAGCGGCCGGAAGTGGTCTTCCATGAACAGCATCGTCGCGATCACGATGTCGCCCTGGGCGACGTCGGCGCGGCAGCGATCCAGCGCCGCGCCGTCCTCGCCCCATTCGCTGGCCGCGTGGACCGCCAGCGACAGGCCCGGCAGGTGCTCGCGCAACCGGCGCTCGGCGCGGGCCGCGGCGCTCGCCAGGTGCGCGTCCAACGTCACCAGCACGACGCGGATCGGCGTCGCGGCGGGGCTCGCGCCGTCAGCGGCTGAAGTGCGCTTTGGCATCGTAGAGCGTCTCCACGGTGATCGTCGCCAGGCCGCGCTCGGCGGCAAATCGTTCGGTGTTGCGCCGCGCCTTGCCGCGGACGAAGAACGGGATCTTTCCGAGCTCCTTCTCTGCATCGATGCCCCAACGGGCCGCCTGCGATGGGCTTTGCAGTGTTTCGGTCGTGTCCTGTTCGGTCACAGGAGGCTGGGGCGCCGCTGCCGACCTGCCTGCCCCATGCCCACCCAGATGCGAAGCCGCCGCGCCGTCGTGGAACTCGAAGTCCTCGCGGAACATATGAAGCAGGTGTTCCTCGAGACCCATCATCAGCGGGTGGACCCAGGTGTCGAACATCACGTTCGCGCCCTCGACGCCCATCTGTGGCGAATAGCGCGCCGGGAAGTCCTGCACATGCACCGGCGCCGAGATCGTCGCGCAGGGGATGCCGAGCTTCTTGGCGGTGTGGCGCTCCATCTGCGTGCCCAGCACCAGTTCGGGCTGCAGTTCGGCGATCCGGGCCTCCACCTCAAGGTAGTCGTCGGTGATCAGCGCCTCCAGCCCGAGCTCGGCAGCCGCCGCGCGGACGTCCTTGGCCTGTTCACGGCTGTAGCTCCCCAGGCCGACGACCTTGAAGCCGATCTCGTGCGCCGCCACGCGGGCTGCCGCGATGGCATGGGTGGCGTCGCCGAACACGAAGACCCGCTTGCCGGTCAGGTAGGTCGAGTCGACACTGCGCGAGTACCAGGTCGCGCGCGACTCGAGCAACGCCTGGGCGCGCGCCGTCTGCGGCTCGTCGAAGCCGGCGAGCGTCGCGACCTCGGAGACGAAAGCGGCCGTGGCCTTGACGCCGATCGGCACCGTGCGTGTGAACGGCTGCCCGTGGGCGCGTTGCAGCCAGGCGGCTGCGGTGCCGGCGGTCTCCGGGTAGAGCACGACGTTGAAGTCGGCTTCGTGCAGACGCGCCAGATCCCCCGGCGTTGCATTCATCGGCGCGACGACGTTGAGCTCGATGCCGATCAGCTCCAGCAGGCGGCTGATCTCGACGACATCGTCGCGGTGGCGGAAACCCAGCGCGGTCGGCCCGAGCAGGTTGACACGCGCCGTGCGGCCGACGGGCGGCACCCGCTTGACCGTCGTTGCCGGCGCCGGGCACAGCGTGCGCACCAGGCGGTAGAACGTCTCCGCTGCGCCCCAGTTCTCCTTGCGCTGGTAGGCCGGCAGTTCGAGCGGGATCACCGGAACGTTCAGCCCCAGCGTCGAGGCCAGGCCGCCGGGGTCGTCCTGGATCAACTCGGCCGTGCACGACGCACCGACCAGCAGGGCTTGTGGCTTGAAGCGCTCGACGGCCTCGCGCGCAGCGGTCTTGAACAGCTCGGCGGTGTCGCCGCCCAGGTCACGTGCCTGGAACGTGGTGTAGGTGACCGGCGGTCGCGCGTTGCGCCGCTCGATCATCGTGAACAACAGGTCCGCGTAGGTGTCGCCTTGTGGTGCGTGCAGCACGTAGTGCACGCCCCGCATCGCGGTGGCGATGCGCATCGCGCCGACGTGCGGCGGGCCTTCGTAGGTCCAGAGCGTGAGTTGCATGGTCGTGGCGCCCGGTGCTGCGGTTCAGGCGGCGCTCAGCAACGCGTGCCGGTGCAGGGGGCGGGCCAGCAACTGGGCCAGGTCACCGGCCTGCTCGTAACCCTGGATCGGCGTGAACACGAACTCGATCGACCACTTGGTGGCCAGGCCCTGGGCCTCGAGCGGGTTGGCCAGGCCAAGACCGCAGACGGTCAGGTCGGGTCGGTTGCGCAGGCAACGCTCGAGCTGCCGGTCGACATGCTGGCCTTCGACGATCCGGGTCTCCGCGGGCAGCAGTGCCAGCTCTTCGGCGTGCTGCTGGCGGTGCAGGTAGGGCGTGCCAACCTCGAGCAGCTGCATGCCGAGCTCGCGCTGGGCGAAGCGGGCCAGCGGCAACTCGAGCTGAGAGTCCGGGAAGAAGAAGATCCGCCGACCGGCCAGCCGCTCGCGCGGGCCTTCCAGCGCCTTGGCCGCACGGTGGCGCGCGGGAGCCGTGACATGCTCCAGCGTCTGGGCGTCGATGCCGAACGCCTGGGCGGCGGCACCGAGCCAGCGGGTCGTGCCCTCGACGCCGATCGGGAACGGCGCCCCGAGCAGTCGGGCACCACGTGCGACCAGCGCCCGCGCCGTGTCGGCCAGGAAGGGTTGCGCCAGCAGCACCCGGGTCCCGGCGCCGATGGCCGGCAACTGCGCGCTGCGACGACCGGGGAAGAAGCGCACGCGTGCGATGCCCAGCTGAGCCAGCAAGCGGGCGAACTGGTCCTCGACGACGTCGGCCAGCGCACCGACCACCAGAAGCTCAGGCGTCTCGTCGGGCGCGTCGGGCATCGTCGGCACCAGGGCTGCGAGGCAGGCATCCTCTCCTTGCGTGAAGGTGGTCTCGATGCCACTGCCGCTGTAGTTCAAGACCCGCAGGTGGGGGCCGTGGACCCGACTCAGGCGCTCGGCAGCGCGGCTCAGGTCGAGCTTGATGACCTCCGACGGGCAGGAGCCGACCAGAAACAGCGTGCGCAGGTTCGGCCGGCGTGCGAGCACCTGGCCGACGACGCGGTCGAGTTCGTCGTGGGCGTCGGCCAGGCCGGCGAGGTCGCGCTCGTCCAGGATCGCGGTGGCAAAGCGGGGCTCGGCGAAGATCATCACGCCGGCCGCGCTCTGGATCAGGTGGGCGCAGGTCCGCGATCCGACGACAAGGAAGAAGGCGTCCTGCATCTTGCGGTGCAGCCAGACGATGCCGGTCAGGCCGCAGAACACCTCGTGCTGGCCACGCTCGCGAAGCACCTGTGCCAAGGCGCCCGGTGGGGTCGCACAGGCGCCTGTGGACGGCGTGTGTTCAGCGTGAATGGGGATCACCGGACTCATGTCGCCATCGCCTCCCGGGTTGCGCCCGAATCGGCTTGCAGCCGGGCGGCCCTCAACTTCAAAAGGAACTGAGTCGCGTTGACGACGTAGGCCGCGTAGGCGGCGAGCGCCAGCCACAGCCGGGCGTCCGGGGTCATCGTGTCGGTCGCCAGTGCCAGCAGGCAGGCGGTGTGCAGCGCCAGCACAAGCATGCTGAACACGTCTTCCCAGAAGAAGGCGGGGGCGAAGAGCCAGCGCCCGAACACGACCTTCTCCCAGATGCAACCGGTGACCATGATCGTGTAGAGCAGGGCCGTCTTGACGACAAACGAGGCATTGGCCAGCGCCAGCCCCTCGCCCGTGACCAGGGTGCGAAGGACCAGCACCAGGCTGACCAGGAAGACGACGAACTGCACCGGCGCCAGCACGCCCTGCACCAGCGTCCAGCGCGAGGCGTCGCGCCGCGCACGCTCAGCAGGCGTGTACAGGCCGGGAGGCACTCGGACGGGGACGGACCCGGGCACGGTTCGGTTCTGTTGCGACATTCCAGCGGCAGACTAGGCGTCACCCTCTTGAATGTCAATAAGGATTGACATACAACCGGGTTGACACTTTGCAGTCGGATGTGGGACTGCAGGCCGCTCGTGCGGGGCTTGCGGATCGAGTGAAGGCGGCGATACGGGTTAACCCGAGCGCCAATCGGAGGCGGCACCCCATGTGCCCAACAGACGTCGTGCCGGGGAACCGGGGTCACCTCGACCCGTGCTCATGCTGCTTTGCAGCACAGGGCAAACACCGGATTTGCTCCCTGGCGGCCCCTACGGCCCGGGTGTACAAACCATGAACTTCGAAAGCCACTCGGCCCTTTGCACGGCCACCACGGCGAACGACAGTGCGACCCGGACGGTCGCCAGCAGGGCCTTGGCCCCGGTGGCGAACGAACCAGGCCTGGAGACCCGGTTTCCGCCGCCCCCGCGCACCCAGCGCTGGAGTCGGCGGCACCACGCAGTTGAGGACGACCAGCGGATGCAGTCTATGCCGCATGGCCAGGAGCAGGAGCCTTCAGGCAGCCCCCAAGGCTGCGAGGCCGATGTGCCCCATTGGCACTCGATGCCCAGCCCGGGAACGGTCTGGGAAAGCCTTGCAGAAGAGCGCCGCTCGTCGCGGGGTCGCATGGCCGCGCTGGCGAGAGCCATCGAAGTCGAGGTCATTCCGCGCTTGGTCCGGTCGCTTGGCGAGCCGTCCACCGCGCCTTCCGCCCGGCCCACGGCGCTGCCCGATGTGCCGCGCTTCGTGTCGATCGTGCTTGAGGGCAGCGACAAGGAAGTCGCGGCCGCGGTTCGGCGTTGGCATCTCAAGGCCGGGTCG
>Ga0209985_10001797_pt1 | contig 20317 bp, 18 predicted proteins | sample NOAtaG_FD_187305 | JGI IMG/M metagenome (GOLD analysis project Ga0209985, IMG submission 187305) | Freshwater lake microbial communities from Lake Erie, under a cyanobacterial bloom - NOAA_Erie_Diel6S_1000h metaG (SPAdes) (version 2) | ecosystem: Environmental > Aquatic > Freshwater > Lake ...
CGGCATGGCACATCCGGCACGCGGGGATCCCGGACACCTGGCTGTCTGCGACCGGCGCGGCGCTTGTGCCGCCGGACGAGGCGACGATCCGTGCCTTCGCGCAGTCGCTGTATCGCGGACCTGGACGGCTCGCCGCCGTCGAGCGTCTCTTGGAGCCGCCCCGCCGACTGGGCATCGTCCGAGAGACCGGCGCACGCGCCGACCTGTGGGTGGCACGTTTCGATGACACCCTGGGCACGCGCATCTACGTTGACGCTCGAGGTGGTCAGCTGGTCGCTGTGCGCAACGAGGCCTGGGTGCTGTATGACTTCTTCTGGCGGCTGCATGTCATGGACTACAGCACTGGCGAAGACTTCAACAACCCGCTGCTGAGGGCTGCCGCACTGGCGGCCGTGGCGCTGGTGGTCACAGGAATCATTCTGCTGATCCTGTCGCTGCGCCGGCGTGCAGCGCGTTCGGAGGTGCCGGTCGGATGACCACCGCAGATCACTTACTGACGTATCGTAGGATTCCGAGACGAATCCTCTCTCTGTTCAGCCAGCCGGTCTGCAGCACATCTCTGCTGCGGACGGCTCGCTGGTCACAGCGAGATCGACAGTCGCGGGCGTGGTCGCGATCCACCGTAAGGCCCTGGTGCCCTCTGAACGACGACCTCTGGCCCTTGAAGCGAAGTGCCCAGACGTGTCAAGCAACGTGGGGTCGAAGCCCTTTAGCGGTATCTGACGGCGGGCAGGGTCAGCGCTGGTCAGAACTATCAACGCCGAATTCTTGTTCGGCTCTTACTTGAGGAGTTATCGATGAAGCACATCGTGGTCGCACTACTGGTCTTCTTCGGAGCATCGTTCTCGCCAAGTGCTCAGGAACTGAAGAGCGGATCTCTCACGCTCATCGATCCGTGGGCACGGGCAACCGTGACCGGCCAGGGGTCCGGCGCGGCGTATCTGACCATCCGTAACGACGGCGGCACCGACCGCATCGTCAGTGCCTCGGCACCGGTGTCCAACGTTGTCGAGCTGCACACGCATACGGTCGAGGGTGGCGTCATGCGCATGCGTCAGGTCGACGCCATCGACGTCACGGGCGGCACAACCACGCAGCTCAAGCCCGGCGGCCTGCACATCATGCTGATCGGACTGAAGGCGCCTCTGAAGGCGGGCGACAGCTTTCCGTTGACCCTGCGGTTCGAGAAGGCCGGAGAGGTCAAGCTCGACGTGAAGATCCGGCCGGTCACATCCGAGTCTCATTCGCACAAGAAGTAGCGCAGTGCGGTTTCATTCAGCGAGACATGGCCGATCGTTGAAGGCGGGCAAGCCGGAGAACGCGCCGTCTCTGCCAAAGCGGCGCTGGATCGCCGGGGCCGGCGCGGCGCTGCTGTTGGCGACGACAGGGTGCCGGCCGGCAAAGCCGGCCTTCGCTTCGATCGACATCACCGGTGCCGGCTACGCGCGCAAAGTCGACGAAGTCGATGCCAGTGGCACGCCACGCAGACTCGCCGACTATGGCGGCAGGGTCGTCCTCGTGTTCTTCGGGTTTGCCCAGTGCCCGGACGTCTGTCCCACTGCGCTCGCGCGCCAAGCCCAGGTGATGCAACTGCTGGCGTCCGACGCCGACCGCGTGCAGGTGATTTTCATCAGCGTCGACCCGGAGCGCGACTCGGATGACATCCTCCGCGCCTACACGGCCGGCTTTGATCCGCGCTTCACCGGATGGCGCTTTGACTTAGCCACCACGGCGAGGCTCGCGCGCGAGTTCAAGGTCTTCTTTTCCAAGGTACCGCTGAAGGACTCGGCCCTGGAGTACACGATCGATCACACGGCGCTGACCTTCGTCTTCGACGTACGAGGCCAGATTCGACTAGCCGTCCGTCACGAACAGACACCGGAGTCGGTCGCATCTGACCTCAAGCAGTTGCTCGACGAGCGGTAGCGTTCGGGCAATTGTGCGAGCCCGATGCGTTCCCGGCGCTGGCGATGCGCTGAGGCGCGTCCGGGCTCTCCACGCTCTGCCCAGGCAAAACAGGCAACTCGGCTCGCGCCCCCGGGTTGGTAGTGCTCCGCTGCCATGCGTTGTACACCAGTAGCGGCACGGGACGTGCGCGTCTTCAGCCATGCAATCGCATTCGCCCGTCGCGCGACTGAACCTGAACGCGGCCGAGCGCTTCCAGTGAGGACACGATCTCGGGTAGACGTCTCTTCCACGGGCCGCGGCCTGTGAAGCAGGCTGCGAGCTGTTCAAGGTCGAGGGGGTGAGGCGCAGCTGCAACCGTCTCGGCGACCAGGCGGATCTGCTCTGGCAGGGTCGCGGGCCACGGTACCCGCTTGATTAGGGCCGCTGCGGGTACAGAGGCGACTTCTTCTTCGGTGATCTCCGTCTGGGTGGCCGTCGAATGTGCGGCCTGAAACTCCGGACGCAGCCAGCGCACGACGCCGCGCGCTTCCTCGGCCGCGCGTTCGGCGTTGAGCTTCACCAGGCGTGAGAGCAGTTCCTCCTCGGCGGCGGCCTGCGCGGCGGGTTTGTCCGGCAGGGGCGTGGTGGCGCCCGGCTTGCCGACGAGTTCGGCGGCCAGGTCGTTCCAGCCGTAGGCCTCGAACACCGCGCGGTCGAGCTCGTCGTGGAGCTCGCGCAGCACCGACACCAGTCCGTGGTCGTGGATCGTCTTGTCCTTGGCGTTCAGCGGATCGCCGGTGCGCAGCTTCTCCAGCACGTTATAGAGGCCGGTCAGCGTGAGATCGGGGTGCTGGGCCTGCCGGCGCTTGCGGTGAGCGTCGATCTGTTCGGCGAGGGTGGCGATGCGGGCGCGTTTCTCGGGAGAGGGGCCGGGAAACGCGAACGGAAGGAAGCAGGTGGTGTTGGTCCACGTCGGATCGTTGCCGAAGCCGAGACGCCCTCCCGCGCGGAGGGCCCAACGCGCGTGCACACCGCTCGACAGCACGCCGAGGACGAAGGCATCGGCACTACAGATCGCGTACAGCTTGTGGTCCGGGCAGAACGGCAGCGACTGGAACTCGAACAGCCGGTGCTTCGAGGTCTCGGGCGTGAGGATCACGCGCGGTAGTCCGTGCCATGAAGAACGCAACCTTCCGCGGGCTTCGCCAAACAGCCACCATTTGTCGCGATAGCCGGCGCGGTTGTTGTGATCGCGTTCTGGCTTCACGCGGTCGAGCAGCCACTGGTACAGCGTGGGGTGCCGCTCGCGTGCCTCGTCGGCCGAGAGGCCGAACAGGTCGATCACGTAGCAGTCGTCGCCGCCTTGCATCATGTCGCGCGCATTGCGATGCGGCTTGATCACGTCCGGCAAGGCATCGAGCCGGTAGCCGAGTTGCTGGACCTCGGCCGGTGTCAGCCGGAATCCCCTGCCGACCAGGTTCATGCCTTGGAAACACAGGCCGGCATTGGCGATCAAGCGCTGTGCGCTGCCCACCTTGGCGCCAACGGTCAGGTCGGCATGAATCTCGCCGCGCCGGGGCGACGCCAGCACCACCGTGTTTTCGCCTTCGGCGCCGGGTGATTCACGGTCGACGCTGGTGAAAGTGCCCAGCTCATCGGTGGCCGCGCCAGCGGTCATCGCAATCCGTACCGCCGCGCCATCCGCACTGTCCACCCAGGGATGGTCCGGCACCGCGAACACCAGCGACAGCGGCGGCTTTTCGCCAAGATGCCGCTCGATCACCTTGCGGTTGAAAGTCTGCCGCAGGCTGTTGGTGGTGATAAGCCCGAACCGCCGCAGCATGCCGGTGCGCGTCAGTTCCGCCGCGTGTTCCCACCAGTACATCACGAGGTCGGCAGTCTCCGGCACCTTCGGCCACGCGCCCCGCAGTGCTTCGACGTAGCCATCACCCAGCGCGATGCGCATCCGCTTGTTGCCAATGAACGGCGGATTGCCGATCACGAAGTCCGCTGCCGGCCACTCAGCCGCCCGCGGATTGACGTAGTTTTCTACCGGCACCCGCACAGCATCGTCCGGCACGTCGAGCCCCGTCACTGGATGCCTCTTCATCGCCCTGCCGTCCCAGCGCGTGACTGGTTTGCCGTCCGCATCCGTCTCATACTCGACGCGGTCGTACGCCAGAACGGCATCGCGGCACTCGATGTTGTGGAAGTCCTTGAGCACCGGCAGCGGCGGGTTGACGTTCCCACGCGTGCGGAAGTGCCATTGCAGGTAGCCGATCCACAGCACCATTTCTGCCACCTCGGCTGCTCTGGGGTTCAGCTCGATTCCAAGTAACTGGTGCGGATCGACGCTCACACCGGCCAGGTCCAGGCGGCCTTGCGAGTCGCCGAGGTCGTCGAGGAAGTTCAATACCTCGCCCTCGAGGCGCTTCATCTGCTCCAGCGCCACGTACAGGAAGTTGCCGCTGCCGCAGGCAGGGTCGAGCACGCGCACCTCGCACAGACGCATTAGGTACTCGCGGACCACGCGGCGGGCTTCGTCGGCCTTGTGTTCGTTCAGCAAGACGAGCGCGGCGGCCTGGGTGTGCTGCCAGTCGGCGCGCAGCGGCTCAATGATGGTCGGCAGCACCAGCCGCTCCACATAGGCGCGCGGCGTGTAGTGGGCACCGAGCGCGTGGCGCTCGTCGGGGTCAAGCGCGCGTTCAAGCAGTGTGCCGAAGATGGCGGGCTCGACCTGCTTCCAGTCAGCGCGCGCTGCCTGCAGCAGCAGCTCGACTTGCGCCCTCTCCAGCGGTAGCGCCTCGGGCTGCTTGAAGAGCTTGCCATTGAAGTGGAGCAGCGTGGTTTCGAGCAGCGGCGAAAACTCGCCGCGGTCCATGTTCTGCCAAAGGATGCCGAGCTGCCGGGCCAAAACGTCGGGCTTGGTGACGTAGCGTTCGAGCAGATCGGCAAAGGAGCGTTTGGGCAGCAGCCCCACGTCCTCCGCGAACATCGTGAACAGACAGCGGCTGAGGAACGCGGCGACCCGCTGCGGCGCATGACCGGTCGCCTCCAGCGCCTTGGCTACCTGCGCCAGTTGTCCGGCGATCTCACGCGTCACTCGAGCCGATCGCCGCGTTGGGTCGAGGGATAACGGGTCGGTCCAGATCGCTCGCAGCGTGTCCTGCACCTCGGGCTTGACGAGGTCGGCCAGGCGAATGCGGTGCGAGCGCGGGTCAGGGAACGGCGTGTACGTGGCGCCGCTGCGACTGAACTCGGCGTAGACCTCGATGACATGGCCGACGTCGACGACCAGCAGGAACGGCGGCCGGCCCTCATCCGCGGGCAGCGCCCGGGCGTAGGTCTCTGCCTGGGCGCGCGCACGCAGCAGCGCATCGTCGAACCCACGGGTGGCTGCACCGGCGCGGATCTTCTTGGCTTCGAGCACGAAGCAGCCGCGGCGGTAGCAGTCAATACGGCCTTCGCCGCTGGTGCCGTCGCCCCGCGCCAGCGTGACGCGGCGCTCGAAGACGTAGGCGTTGTCGCGGGTGTCCTCGCGCGCCGGATGCGGCGGCTCAAGCCCAAGCAGTTCAGCGAGTTCGCGGACGAACGACTGCGCGTTGGCGAGTTCCGTCCCGTCGGCCGCGCGCCAGCGCGCGACGAACGCGTCGACTTCCGACGTTGGTTGCTCTCCCGTCACGGGGCGCAAGGATAAGCGACCCAGCTAGGCGGCGGTCGATTCAAAGATCCGAGCACCTCCCCATTGCAGCCCCTTCGATCAACCCGGGGACTAGCAAGGTGTGTGCTCAGGCGGCTTCTGGACGGGTGTGCCGTAGTGAGGACGCAGGGGCGCAAACGGTAGGCAAGACCCGGCAAGCCATGCAGCCGACCATTGGGCAACTCGGTCTCGGCATCCCCATCTGGACGTTGCCCCTGAGATCCGTTTGAATGTCGGCTCTGCGGCGCTCTGTTGACCGCTCAGTACGGCCATCAGCTGACCTTGCCGAGCGGCGGCTTCCCGGTAGCGAATCGAGGGTGACGGCTCGCGAACACCGATTGGCTTGACGTTGGTGCCACCGGTCAGATGCGACGGTGGCCGCGGCCCTCTACGTTGTGCTTGTCCCGCTTGCCCATATCGACGGACTAGCACTGACGCAATGGCGGCCACGATGGCAGTTTCATCAGCGGCCGCAGACGTTCTCCGCAGAATTGACCGTGCACTTGGCACATCGGCCATAGAGGATCACCTCGTGCTCTTCCAGGGTGAACCCAGGCGGCACCAGCCCGACCAAGCCACCCACACACCCCGCTACGTCGTAGACGCGGCGGCACTCCCGACACTGGAAGTGGTGGTGATGCCCCTGGCCCGCAGCCTCGTAGCGCACGGGCTCGCCTGCGAGCGCCACCGGGCAGATGCTGCCCTCGTCTGCCAGCTTCTTCAGCGCGCGGTACACGGTCGCAATGCTGAGCGTCGGTGCCTGGCTGGCGGCCAGTTCGAGCGCCTCCTGGGGTAGCAAGGGCCGCCCCGCGCTCGTGATGGCTGCCAGGACTGCTGCCCTCTGCGGTGTGTGTCGTTCCATGGATGGAATTGTCGTGCGTAGCCAAGGAACGCTCGGCGCCTTGTATGATATTGCGTTCTCATTAGCATTTCAACATGCCATGACCCGTCTCCCCGTCACCGTGCTGTCCGGCTTTCTCGGCGCAGGCAAGACCACGCTGCTGAACCACGTGCTGGCCAATCGCGAAGGGCTGCGGGTGGCGGTGATCGTCAACGACATGAGCGAGGTCAACATCGACGCCTCGCTGGTGGACCGCAGCGCCAGCAACGCAGGTGCCGCCCTATCGCGCACCGACGAGAAGTTGGTGGAGATGAGCAACGGCTGCATCTGCTGCACGCTGCGTGAAGACCTGCTGGTGGAGGTCCGCAAGCTGGCGGCCGAGGGACGCTTCGACTACCTGTTGATCGAAAGCACCGGGATCGGCGAGCCGCTGCCAGTAGCGGCCACCTTCGACTTCACCGACGAAAACGGCGACAGCCTGGGCGAGGTGGCGCGGATCGACACCATGGTGACGGTGGTCGATGCGCACAACCTGCTGGCCGACTACACCAGCACCGACCTGCTGGAGCAGCGTGGCGAAACCGCCGGGCCCGAGGACACGCGCACGCTGGCAGCGCTGCTGACCGAGCAGATTGAGTTCGCCGACGTGGTGGTGGTCAACAAGATCGACAAGGTCGATGAGGCGCGGCGTGACGAGGTGACTGCCGTCGTCAAGGCGCTGAATCCGGTGGCCCGGGTCGTCTTCGCTGACCATGGCCGCGTGCCGCCGAAGGAGGTGCTGGGCACGGGCCTGTTCGACATGGAACGCGCCAGCCAGATGCCAGGCTGGGTGCGCGAGCTCGAAGGCCGCCGAAATGGCGAAATGACTCCCGAGACCGAGGCCTACGGCATCGAGAGCTTCGTGCTGCGCAGCCACGAGCCGCTGCACCCCTGGCGCTTCTCCACCTTCATGGACCTGCCGCTCCCGGGCCTGCTGCGCGCCAAGGGCTATGTGTGGCTGGCCAGCCGCCCCGACTGGGTGGTGAACTACTCGCGTGCCGGCAACACCGCCACCCACGAACCCGTGGGCCGCTGGTGGGCCGCCGCGCCGCGCAGCCGCTGGCCGGCACCGGGGACCGACGAGCGCCGCAACATCGACGCGCGCTGGAAGGAGCCGCACGGCGACCGCCTCAACGAGGTGGTCTTCATCGGCCGGAACATGGACCGCGCAGCCATCGAGCAGGCCTGGAAGGCCATGCACCTGAACTACACGGAAGCGCGCAAGGGGCCGAAGGGTGGCAAGGGCTACACCGGCTGGGCCGACCTGCCCGATCCCTTCCCGCAGTGGCAACGCAAGGAAGTGGCGGCATGAAAACCCCCGTCATTCCGCAGACCTACGCGCAGTGGCACCACTGCATCACGGTGGAGTGCGGCATCACGCTGACCCGGTCATTTGCCGAGGAGCGGCTGGCCATCTGGAGCAACCCCGGTGCCGATGAGACGCGCCGCTTCGAGCAGCTGTACGGCCAGGACCACCTGGCCCGGGTCCGCCAGTGGTTCGCCCAGGCGCTTGAACAAACCCCCCAGCAAGCCTGAAGGAAAGCACCATGAGCCAGATCCCCGTCACCATCCTCACCGGCTTCCTCGGCAGCGGCAAGACCACGTTGCTCAACCGCATCCTCAAGGAGCAGCACGGCCACCGCATCGCCGTGATCGAAAACGAGTTCGGCGAAGCCGGCATCGACAACGAACTGCTGGTGCAGGACCGTGACGAGCAGATCATCGAGATGAACAACGGCTGCATCTGCTGCACGGTGCGCGGCGACCTGGTGCGCATCCTGGGTGAACTGCACGCCAAGAAGCAGGCCGGCCAGCTGCACTTCGACCGCGTGATCATCGAGACCACCGGCCTGGCCGACCCCGCACCGGTGGCCCAGACCTTCTTCGTCGACGACGACATCGGCCAGCAGTACCTGCTGGACGCCATCGTCACGATGGTCGACGCCAAACATGCGCCGCAGCAGCTGGACGAGCACCACGAGGCGCAGGAGCAGGTGGGTTTTGCCGACCGCATCCTCATCACCAAGACCGACGTGGTGCAGCCGTACGACGTGGCGCAGCTGCGCCAGCGGCTGGTGAAGATGAACCCGCGCGCCAAGATCGGCGAGGCCAAGCACGGCGTGGCCGCCATCGACGACCTGCTGGACATCCGCGGATTCAACCTCAACGCCATCCTGGAGATCGAGCCCGACTTCCTGACCGATGTGGACCACGAGCATGACGACGATGTCACCTCGTTCGTGTTCCGCGAAAGCCGGCCTTTGAGCCTGGAGCGCGTGGAGGACTTTCTCAGCGCCATCGTGCAGGTCTACGGCACGAAACTGATGCGCTACAAGGGCGTGCTCAACATCAAGGGCATCGACAAGCGCGTCGTCTTCCAGGGCGTGCACATGCTGATGGGCTCGGATGCGGGCACTGCCTGGAAGCCTGGCGAGAAGCGCGAGTCCAAGATGGTGTTCATCGGGCGCGACATGCCCAAGGACGTGCTGCTGGACGGGCTGGCGCAGTGCGTGGCGGGTGCGAGGCAGGAGCCCTTGCAATGACCGCCGAGGCGCAGCCCACGGACAGCCTGGCGGCCCAGGCCCAGTTCTTCCACGATGCCTTTGCGCACTGGCTGGCCCAGCCAGGTGTCACCATCGCCTGCGGTCGTTGGGCCGATGGCGCCATCTCGGAAATCATGCCGCGCGGCCAGGCCCAACTGCTGCCCGCGCTGTATGACGGGTGCTTTAGCGGTGTGCGCGAGCTGCGCCTGACCGACCAGCCGCACCACCTGCACATCGACTTCGGTCGCGTCCACAAGCTCGCCTACGTCGTAGCCCCCAGCGTCTGCCTGGCGTTCAAGCCGTCGTTCGAGCTGCGCTTCCTGATGATCGGTCCGGGCGGCGCCCCCACCGACCGCTGGGCGGTATCGCTGATGCTGGCCGAGCCCTACGCCCAAGGGACACTGGACCGCGACGCGGCGCTGGAGTTCTTCCAACGTGCGCGGCATGACGCAGCGCTGCGACCGGACCTCGTGGAGTTCGTGGTCGACCCGGCCGTTCGCGCAGGCGGATTGGCGCCGCAGATTCTGGCCGTCCTGCAGGCGGCCACCGGCCAAGTCCCCGGCACGCCCTGGCCCGAGGCCGTGGCCGCCTTGTGCCCGATGTCGAGCGCTCCGACTTCCGAGGACCAGCCCTTGTGCCTGCCGGTGCTTCAACAGGCCCTGTTGCTGCGCGACGCGTCGCTCGTGATTTTCCGCGACCGGGCGCTGATCGAGTTCAAGACCGACCGCCTGGGCGGCCTGCACCGGTATGAAGAACAAGGCCACGTGTCCTGGCAGATCGGCGCGCTCGACGATCACCACTGTCACCTGTCTCTGGGTGCCGTGGTGGGCGTGCTGTTCACAGCCGAGCCGGTCAGCTGCCAGGGCGGCGGCCTGAACTACACGGTGTGGTTCCTGAGCGCCGGCTCGTCGGGCAACCCGTACCGCCGCGACGGCTACTTCTCGGTCGTGCTCAACCGCCCGTACACGGGCGATGCCGCGCGCAGAGAGGTCATCGATCCGGTGCTGGCGCTGTACAGACAGTTTCAGCACGAGCGCTGGGTACAGGCCGACCGGACCTTCCTGCGCGTTCTCGAGTGTGGTCCGCCGGACCGGCCCGCCGCGCAGACATTCGCACAGGCTGCTGCACCGGCCTGACCGCCCGCAGCCCCGATTCCGACTTTCCCAGCCGACCGAGACTCCTTCATGCCAACGTACGCGCTACTCGAGACACGGCCCCTTCGTCAGCCAGGCGCCGTGGCTCTTGCGGGCACCGGTCGCATCGCGATCGGGCTGACAGCGATTGCACTCTTTGCAGCCACTGCGTCGACATCTGCACAGACCGCCCAAACGCTCGAGACCGTGGTCATCAGCGGCACGCGCACACCCGCGCCGGCTGCCGATGTCGGCAGCGCGTTGACCGTAGTGACAAGCGCAGAACTCGAAGCCAAACAAATCCGAGTTGTGTCCGACGCGCTGCGCGCCGTGCCGGGCATCGCGGTCAACCGCAGTGGCCCCGCGGGCACCTTCACGCAATTGCGCATCCGCGGCGCCGAGGCCAACCATACGGTGGTGCTGATCGATGGCATAAAGATCAACGACCCGTTCTCGTCCGAGGTCGACTTCGCTCACCTGCTGTCGGCGCAGGTCGACCGCATCGAGATCCTGCGCGGCCCGCAGAGCGTGCTCTTCGGCTCCGAAGCCATCGGCGGGGTGATCAGCATCTTCACTAAGCGCGGCGCGGCAGGCACGATGACCGAAGCGTCGCTGGAGGCCGGTTCGTTTTCCACCGTTAGCGGCAGCGCCGCCTTGCGGGGTGCGACCGAGCAGCTCATCTACGCGCTGTCGGTAAATGCCCTGCGGACCGATGGCACCAATGTCTCTCGCTTCGGCAGCGAAAGAGACGGCTATAACAACAAGACCGTGCTTGGTTCGGTGCGCTGGAAGCCGACGACGGCTTTCACCCTTGACGCCACGCTGCGCTGGCGCGACAGCCGCACGCAGAACGATCCCCAGGACTTCAACTTTCCGCCCAGCCCGACCTACGGCCTCGTCGTCGACGGTGACAGATCCACCGACTCGAATCAGCTAGACGCGCGCTTGCGCGGGCAGCTGCTGACGCTGGACGGCCAGCTAGAACATCAGTTCGGCGTCGTCCGCTCGAAGACCCAGGCCGACAACTTTGCCACCGGCGTCTTTTCCAGTGGCTCGGAGGGCATGCGTACCCGCTTCGACTACCAGGGCAGCCTGCGCTTCGGCAGCGCCGGTTTGCCGCAAGTGCTGACGCTGGCGCTGGAACGAGAAAACCTTGAATTCGTCAACCAGGGGCCCACGCCGGCATCGGCTCAGAACCAGACCCGCGACAACGACCGCACCGGCCTGGCGTTCGAGTACCGCGTGCGCCTGCCATCGCAGACCGCCTTCACGCTTTCGGCGCGCCGAGACCGCAACAACCTCTTCGAAGACGCCAGCACCTACCGCGTCACCGTGGCCCAGCCGCTGGGTAACGTCAAGCTGCGCGCCAGCGTGGGCACTGGCGTCACCAACCCGACCTTCTTCGAACTGTTCGGATTCATTCCGGGCAGCTTCGACCCGAACCCGAATCTCAAGCCCGAGAAGTCTCTCGGCTACGACTTCGGGGCCGACATCAGCCTGCTGGGCGGAGCTGGGCAGCTGTCGATCACCTACTTCGACACCGATCTGGAGAACGAGATCAGTGGCACCTTCGACTCGACAACCTTCCGATCCACGAGCATCAATCTCACCGGCAAGAGCAAGCGCAGAGGTCTGGAACTGGACTCGCGTTTCAACCTGAATGCCGACTGGTCGCTGGGCGCGGCCTACACCTACACCGACAGCAAACAACCCGATGGCCAACCCGAGGTGCGCCGGCCGCGCCACATCGCCTCGGCCTCCGTCAGCTACAGCCTACCGGGCAAGCGCGGTGGCCTGACGCTGGCCGTGGACCACAACGGCCGCCAGCAGGACCTCAACTTCACGGCGCTGAGCACGGCGCGCGTGGTGCTGAAGGACTACACGCTGGTGCGGCTGGCGGGCAGCTACGCACTGACGCCCCTGATTGACCTGACCGCCCGGCTCGAGAACGCCCTGAACCTGAAGTATGAGGAAGTGTTCTCGTACCGCGCCACCGGGCGCGCGGTCTTTGTAGGCGTGAACGCCAGGTTCTGAAAATGCGCCTGCGCACGTCGATCGCGGCATTGGGTTGGTGGATCTGCAGCGGCGTGCCAGCGCTCGCTCAAGGGCACGCAGCAGGAATTTCGGCAGGACTGCCGCCGCCGGCCACGGTCCCGCAGCGCATCGTCTCGATGAACCTGTGTGCCGATGAATTGGTGCTCAGGCTGGCGGCGCCGGGCACGGTGCGCTCGGTCACTTGGCTGGCACGCGACCCGCTGATCTCCAACGTTGCGCGGCAGGCGCAGCAGGTGCCTGTGAACCGCGGTCTGGCCGAAGAGATCGTGCCGCTGCAGCCCGACCTGGTGGTCGCCGGCACCTACACCACCCGCACCACCGTCGCCTTGCTCAAGCGCCTGAAGGTGCCCGTGCTCGAACTGGATGTGCCTAGCAACTTGTCCGCAGCCCTGCAGCAGATTCGCCGCGTGGCCGACGCGCTTGGCCGCAGCGCCGAGGGCGCAGCGATGGTGGCCGACATGGAGGCGGCGCTGGCGCGCGTGCAGGCAGGGTCAAAGTCAGGCCCAGAGGCAGACCGCGCGGGAGCAGCGCCCTCGCCGAGGCCCGTGGCGGCGGTGTACAGCCCCAACGGTTTCACCGTCGGCGCCGGTTCGATGGTGCATGAGCTGCTGACCCGCGCCGGCCTGCGCAACCTGGCGGCCGAGCGCCGCATCGACAACTACGGGCGCCTGCCGTTGGAGTTGCTGCTGGTGGCCCAGCCGGACCTGTTGATCATGAACGCGATCGACGATCGGCCGCCTGCACTGGCCTATGAAGTGCTTCGGCATCCTGCGCTCCGCCAGGCTTTCCGGCCCGCACAGATCGTGACCGTGCCGCCAGCGTGGTGGACCTGCGCCGGACCGCATCTGGTGGACGCAATCGCGCTGCTGGCGCGGGCGGCGCAGGAGGCGCAGGCGCAACAAGGCTCGGCCACGCGGTCAGCCCACGCCGCGGTGCCCCCATGACGCGCAGCGCATCGGTACCGGTGACCGCATGGCCCCCACGGTCGCGGCGCGCCACGGGCGCATCGCCGCGCCTCTTGCTCGGCGCCCTGGCGGTGGCGCTGCTGGCCCTGCTTGTCGTTTCGCTCGGCGTGGGGCGCGCACCCCTGGACCTCGCTGCAGCAGCCGCTCAGTGGTGGCGCGGCGAACAGACGCTGGCCACCCTGGTGCTGACCGAACTGCGGGTTCCGCGCGCGCTGCTGGCCATATTGGTGGGCGGCAGCCTGGGGCTGGCCGGCGCGGCGCTGCAGGGGCTGCTGCGCAACCCGTTGGCCGAGCCCGGCATCGTCGGCGTGTCCTCCTGCGCTGCGCTGGGCGCGGTGATCGCGTTCTACAGCGGCTGGTCGGTGGCCGTGCCGCTGGCACTGCCGTTCGGCGGCATTGCCGGCGCACTGCTCGCCGTCCTGTTGCTCTATGCCTTGGCCGGCCGCAACGCGGGCACGCTGACACTGATCCTGGCCGGTGTCGCCATCAACGGCTTTGCCGGCGCTGCCACGGCGCTGGCCCTGAACCTGGCGCCGAACCCTTACGCGGTGACGGAGATCGTGTTCTGGATGATGGGCTCGCTGTCCGACCGCAGCATGACCCACGTGCAGGTGGCGGCGCCGCTGATCCTGCTCGGTCTCGGTCTGCTGGCGACCAGCGGGCGCGCCTTGGATGCGCTGACACTGGGCGAGGACGCCGCCATCAGCCTGGGCGTACCGCTGGCGCGGCTGCGCGCGCAGCTGGTGCTGGGCACGGCGCTGGCCGTGGGCGCCAGCGTCGCCATCGTCGGCGCCGTGGGCTTCGTCGGCCTCGTGGTGCCGCATCTACTGCGGCCGCTGGTCGGGCACCAACCGAGCCGCCTGCTGCTGCCCAGCGCGCTGGGCGGCGCCGTGCTCGTGCAGGCGGCCGACATCGCTGTGCGCAGCATCCCGCTGGGTGCGGAGCTGAAGCTCGGCGTTGTGACCGCGCTGCTGGGTGCGCCGTTCTTCCTGTGGCTGGTGCTGCGGCTGCGCCAGGAGTCCGCCGGATGAGATTGAGCGCGTGCGACATCACGGTGCGAGCGGGCGCCACACCTCTGCTGCGCGGCGTAAGCATCGACGCCGCGCCCGGCGAGTTGCTTGGCCTGATCGGACCCAACGGCGCCGGCAAGTCCACGCTGATGCGCGTGCTGGCCGGGGTGCGGGCCGCGGACCAGGGCCAGGTGCTCTACGACGCCCGAACGGCCGCACAAATCGGACGGCGCGCGCTGGCGCAGCGCCTGGCCTACCTGCCACAAGGCGGCGGCAGCGCCTGGCCGCTGAACGTCGAGGCCCTGGTGGCCCTGGGCCGTGTCCCGCATCGAGGGGCTTTCGGCGCTGCGGACGAGGCAGGCCCCGCGGCCATCGCGCGGGCACTCGACGCCACCGATCTGTCGGCCTTGCGCACGCGCACCGTGACCACGCTGTCGGGCGGCGAACTCGCCCGCGCGCTGCTGGCGCGCACGCTGGCCGTCGATGGCGATGCCTTGCTGGCCGATGAGCCCGTGGCCGCGCTCGACCCCTGCCATCAGCTTGAGGTGATGGGCATCCTGCGCCAACGCGCCGATGCCGGCGGCACGGTGATCGTCGTGCTGCACGACCTGGCCCTGGCTGCGCGCTTCTGCGACCGCCTGGTGCTGCTGCACGGCGGCAGCGTCGCAGCGCAGGGCCGGCCTGACGACGTGTTGACAGACGAACGGCTGGCGCAGGTCTACCGGGTGCGTGCACTGCGGCTGCGGCCCGACCTGGCCAGCCCTGCCGCGGTGCTGCCATGGCAGCGCGTCGCCTCGACAGAACCCTTCCTGGAAGCCTCACCATGACCGACTCTCTTGCCCTCGCCACCGGCTTGCCCACGCCGTCAGCCGCAACCCAGGCCGAGCAGCTGCGCACGCTGTTTCGCGACCACTTGGCCGACCCCCGCAGCAGCTGGAGTGTGGGGACCTTCGGGGCCATCGCGGAGTTCCACCGCGACGCTGAAGAACACGCCGAACTCAGCCTCGGCGAAGAGGTCTTCTCGGCGCACACCGAGCGCGGCGCCTTGCGCCTGGCACTCGCACCTGGGTTGCTTGCCTATGCCTACGAGACCCCCGGCAGCCAGCCTGGCCACTGGAACCACGCGGTGGCACTGTGCCTGCCGAAGGACGCAGCGGTGATGCACCGGCGCCAGCACCTGACCGAACTGGGCGCCGACGCGCAAGCCGTGCGCGCGCAAGACCGCGCCGGGGTGCTGTTCGACATGGGGCTGGGCTGCCAACAGATCGATGTCTGCGTGCGCACGGCGGACGCAGAGACCCTGGCGGCCCTGCGTGCCGGGCTGGGGGCTTCGCTGCTGGATCCCGCCAACCCGCTGATGGGCGCGATGCCACGGCTGTCGCCACACCGCGTCTTCGCGTGTCACTTCGCGAGGGCCGAGGTCTACCAACCGGTGCCCGCCCCCGGCGGTGTTTCACCGGCCGGCCCGCACACGCATGTGCTGCCCAAGCTGATGCGCGAGGAACGCACGCATGCTGCCACCATCCCGATCCCCGAGGGCTGGACGCCCTGTGCCCACCTGTATCCGGCGCATCCGATGCGTGATGCCATGGGCCAGATGCAGCCCTTCGACGCCGAAGCCCATGGCCGCTTCCAGCAGCTGCTGATGCAGTTCGGGGATCCCGCGCTGTGGCGTCTCAAGCAGCGCGTCCTGGACGCGCTGGAGCAGGGTGCAGCCCCTGGGATGGGCGCAGGCAGCCTGACTCGCCACGAGCGCGCCACGGCTCGCATCGCCATCCGGCAATGGGCCGCCACGCACGCGATGAGCACCACGTTGTCGATGTGGACCGCGGCTTTCGATGCCGCGGCGGCTGACGCGATGGCCGGCGCCGAGGAGTGAGCGACGCCATGGATCGACTGCCCCAGGTTTCGTTTCATCCGCGCCAAGACGTTCAGCAGGTCGAGGAAGGGCTCGATCTCGCCCCCAGGTTCGGCCCCGACGGCCTGCTGCCCTGCATCACCACCGACGCCACCAGCGGCGAGGTGCTGATGCTGGGCTGGATGAACGCCGAAGCGCTGCAGCGCACGCTGGCCACGCTCGAGGCCCACTACTGGAGCCGCAGCCGCCAGGTGCTTTGGCACAAGGGTGGCACCAGCGGCCTCGTACAGCGCGTGGTGGAGCTGCGCATCGACGACGACCAGGACGCGCTCTGGCTGCGGGTGCAGGTGCAGCCCGGCACCGACAGCCCGCCGGCGAGTTGCCACGTGGGCTACCGCAGCTGCTTCTACCGGGCCATCGATCCCGATACGGGCGCTTTGCGCTTCGTTGAAGACGGCAAGACCTTCGATCCGCGTGTGGTCTATGGCGACGCACCGAACCCGACGGTGCTGTGATGGACCCAGCACCCACGACCCAAGCGCTCGCCCTGGTCTGCATCGCCCGCAGCGTCGACGTACTGGAGGCTGTCAACCAGCCCGGCGTCGAGCTGGTCGCATGGCAGCGCGAGCCAGACCCAGCGTGGGCCGCTTGGTTCGAGTCCCTGCCGCTCGACGCCTGGCCTGCGTGCCGCCTGGACCTGGCCCCACAGGATGCCCCGGCTGCACTTGACGCCAGCTTCGACGCTTGTGGCACCCCCAGGGGCGTGGCCCGCGATGCCTTTGCCGCCGACGTGGCACGCCTCGTGGCGTTGTTCGCCGGGCTGGCACAGGCGCCGAGGGTGCGCCTGCGCCTGGACATGGTCACCGGCGACGCCTGCCGCCGCTGGCACCGCGACTGCGTGCCGCTGCGGCTGGTCTGCACCTACTGGGGGCCGGGCACGCAATGGGTGCCACCAACCGATGGCGCAGAAGTCCTGACCCGGCCTGACGACGAGGCACCGCAGGCCTTGGCCTTCCAGGCGGCGGACGTGGCCCTGTTCAAGGGTTGCGGCTGGCCCGGGCAACCGCACGACGGCGGCATCGTGCACCGCTCGCCCCGCATCGCCGGCACGGGCGTGGCCCGCCTGGTGCTGGTACTGGATGCCGCATGGCCTGCAACCAAGGAACGTCGCTGATGACCACCGAGATCCTCGTCTGCGTGCTCTGCCGCCCGCCCGAGCTGCCACGCGACCAGCCCCGCCCGGGGCGTGCGCTCTTCGAAGCCGTCGAGAACATCGCGCTTCGCGACGACCTTCACATCCCGATTCGCCCTGTCGATTGCATGAGCGGCTGCCGCCGGCACTGCACGGTGGCCTTGCAGGCGCCGGGCAAGACCACCTACATGTTTGGCGATTTGCCGGCCGACGAAGAGAGTGCCGAACAGGTGCTGGCCTGCGCCGCGCTCCACCAGGCCTCGGCCGACGGGTTCATGGCGCGCGAAGCCAGGCCGGAACGGCTGCGCGAAGGCATCCTGGCCCGACTGCCGGCGCCCACCACTCCACGGTGAACCGTCCGCTGAACCACCCCCTGTTCAACCTGTGCCGAGTCTGCCACCATGAACCACGAAGCGCTGGCCGCCGAGCCCCTGCTTGAACCCACCATCCGAGCCGCCTATGTGCCCCTGCGACACACCTACACCCGCGCTCAGGCGCTGCCGACCTTGCTCCACCAACGCATCGTGATGCTCGACGGGGCGATGGGCACCATGATCCAGCCACGCCGTCTCAGCGAAGCGCAGTTCAGGGGCGATCGCTTTGTGGACCACCCCGGCACGCTCAAAGGCAACAACGAACTGCTGAACCTGACCCAGCCCGAGATCGTGCGCGAGATCCACGAGGCCTACCTGGCCGCCGGCTCGGACATCGTCGAGACCAACACCTTCGGTGCGACTGCCATCGCCCAGGCCGACTACGGGCTGGAGCACTTGGCACGTGAGATGAACGTGCAGGCCGCCATGCTGGCCCGCGCAGCCTGCGACCGCTTCAGTACGCACGATCGCCCGCGTTTTGTGGCCGGCGCCATCGGTCCGACGCCGCGTACGGCCAGCATCAGCCCCGATGTGAACGACCCGGGTGCGCGCAACGTCAGCTTTGACGAGTTGCGCGCGGCCTACCGCGAGCAGGTCGAGGGGCTGGTGGAAGGCGGGGCCGACGTCCTCCTGGTCGAAACCATCTTCGACACCCTCAATGCCAAGGCCGCGGCCTTCGCGATCGACGAGTACTTCGAGGTCAGTGGCGAGCGGCTGCCGGTCATCCTGAGCGGCACCGTCACCGACGCCTCGGGGCGCGTGCTGAGCGGCCAGACCGTGTCGGCGTTCTGGAACAGCGTGCGTCATGTCAGGCCGCTGGCGGTAGGCTTGAACTGCGCCATGGGCGCGGCGCTGATGCGGCCCTACCTGGCCGAACTGGCCCGCGTCGCCGACGACACCTTCATCAGCTGCTATCCCAACGCGGGCTTGCCCAACCCGATGAGCGAGACCGGTTTTGACGAGACGCCCGAGGTCACCGCGCAGCTGCTGGGCGAGTTCGCGCGTGACGGGCTGGTCAACTTCGTGGGCGGGTGTTGCGGGACGACACCCGCGCACATTGCCGCGGTTCGCGAGGCGGTGGAATGCTGGGGCCCGCGCCGCCTGCACGAGCGCTGACCGGAAGCCTCAACGCGGCTAGCAGCCGGCGGCCCGTGACGGCCGCTGTAAGCGGCGTTCAGCGCGGCTGCTACGAAACCAGAGCGGGCTCGACCTCTGTCGCGATGCTGCAATACGCCATGCATCCATGGAACATCGCAGCGAAGCAATCCGCCCAGCCCCGACAGCCGATGCCGCGGCGATGTTCCGCGCACTGGCCGACCCCGAGCGCCTGCGCCTGCTGGTGCGGCAGGCCGGCGACCAGAAACTCACAACCGTGTCGGCGCGGCTGAAGTTCCTGCTGGCGGCACGCCTCGTCCGCCGCCCCCGAGAGGCGCGGCAGATGTTCCTCGCCCTTGCGGATGAGCATGTGATCGACCGCGTGGCGAACGCCATGGCCCACGCCGGCGTGCGCTATCAGCACGCCCCCCGCACCGCCCCCAGCCCCGAGGACCGGAACGATGGAGTGCACCCATCCGCACCACGAACACCACGACCACGTGCACGGCCCCGGCTGTGGCCATGTCGCCCACTGCGACGACCATGGTGTCCTCGAGGTCGTGTCCTGAACGCGGGTGGCGGCTCCCCTGAGCGCCACGTGGACCTTCCCCGGGTGCTCAGTGCAGCGCGCCACACCAGGCGTGCCGGGCTGGGGGCACCATGCAACCTACGACCGGCGGCTTCAGGGCGACGAGTTTGCCGGTACCGATGACGGCAGAGGGTCGAACTGCGACTTCCCGAGCGTCGGCTTTAGGGCAAGCTGATCTACCCGCATGGTCGTGGCGGACGTCTGTTTGGCCGTTTGGTCATTGCCGGTCCCTTGGCTCACTTAAGCCATGACATAGGGCGATGAGTCCGACGGTGCCGACCACCATGACTACGCCGAGCGCGAGTACAAGCGCGTCCATGAAGCGCTCCCAAGTTGCAGTGCTCGCAGCCCAGGGTGGTCGTCGTAAAGACGACGTAAAGGTTTTCGACCGCGCGGACTAGGTGTGAAGCGTCAGGACGTTGTCCCCAGGTAGCTTGAGTCTGCTGATGGGGGTGGCGCCGCCCAAGCTGGTGTGGGGGCGGTGCCAGTTGTAATGATGCAGCCAGCGCGGCAGGTACGCGCTGCGCTCGCTGGAGCGGCGGTAGGCGCGTGCGTAGGCCCACTCTCGCAGCGCGGTCTGGATGAAGCGCTCGGCCTTGCCGTTGGTCTGTGGCCGATAGGCCCGGGTGTGCAGGCGCTTGATGCCATGTGCGTGGCACACCTGCACGAAGGCGTGCGAGTCGAAGACCTTGCCGTTGTCGGTCATCACGCGCTGGATGCGGATGCCCAGGCGCGCGTAGTAGGCCAGCGCCTGCTGCAGGAAGGCCGCCGCGTAATCGGCCCGCTCGGCGGGCAGCACCTGGGCAAAGCTCACGCGCGAGTGGTCATCGATGGCCACGTAGGTCACGTCCCAGCCCACGCCCCGTGCCCGATGCCGCCGGTCCCCGGTGATGCGGTGGCCTACGCCCCGGATGGCACCCAGGCGCTTGATGTCGATGTGCAGCAACTCGCCTGCTGACTGCCGCTCGTAGCGCTGCGGCAGGGGCACCGGGTCCAGCGCACTCAGGCGGCTCAGCCCCGCTCGCGCCAGCACCCG
>Ga0209985_10001799_pt1 | contig 20294 bp, 18 predicted proteins | sample NOAtaG_FD_187305 | JGI IMG/M metagenome (GOLD analysis project Ga0209985, IMG submission 187305) | Freshwater lake microbial communities from Lake Erie, under a cyanobacterial bloom - NOAA_Erie_Diel6S_1000h metaG (SPAdes) (version 2) | ecosystem: Environmental > Aquatic > Freshwater > Lake ...
AACCCCTGTTAACCGCTGGGCGTAGCTAATGCGGTTCAACTACCCCGTTATACCGAAGCGATATACCCGTTAAAGTTGTCCGTTTCTATCTGAGATTGTGCCATCAAAAACGGTTGACTTCGTTGTTTAGTTCGGAAAAGTTATCGGCGATTCCTTTCAGGATGCTTCCCGCCGCAAAAACAAATAGTTTTTTAATCGATCAGTGCTGCGATCGCAGTTTAGTAAGGAATTACTTATAGCTAGAAATAGTTGCACATCGCGGTATATTAAGCTAAATATACGTTAGTCCTATGCTAGAACCTTCGCATTATTGGATTGTTAATGTTCGGATTCCTAATTGTTTTATCGATAGTGAAATTATTGGGCAAAATCCAGAAGCTTACCTCACAACGACATTACAGCGCGATCGCCTATTTCCTTGCCATCTCGAAATCCGTAATGGTCAAATAGCGGAAATTTTACCGAGGTATCAAATTTCAGAAATTCCTACAGAGAGTTTACCAATCATCGATGGCAAACAGGGGATCATGATTCCTTGCTTTGCTGACTTACATACCCATCTTGACAAAGGTCATATTTGGGAACGCAATCCGAATTTAGATGGCACATTTCAAGGTGCACTCACAGGCATTTATCGCGATTGCACAGAGCAAGGCAATTGGAACTATGACGACCTCTATCGCCGCATGGAATTTGGACTGAAGTGCAGCTATGCCCACGGAACAAAAGCAATAAGGACTCATTTAGATTGCCCACCGCATCAAGTGGAGACTACATTTAAAGTATTTAAAGAACTGCGGGAAAAATGGAAGGAGAAAATCACCCTTCAAGCTGTGTCACTAGTGCAGCTACCTTATTTCTCAACTCACGAAGGAGAACTATTTGCTGATGCGATCGCTGATTTAGGCGGCATTATTGGCGGCATTGCCCATATGGTTACAGGACTAGATCAATACTTAGATCGGATTTTTATCTTAGCAGCCGAACGCAATCTCAGTGCTGATTTCCATGCTGATGAGAATAATGATCCGCAATCGCGCACATTGCATTATATTGCCGAAGCTAGTTTACGCAATAATTTTAGTTCGCAAGTAGTCTGCGGTCATTGCTGTAGTTTGGCAGTACAAGATGAAGATATCGCCAATACGACGATTGACCTTGTTAAAGCAGCAAATATTGGCATCGTTAGTTTACCCATGTGCAATCTGTATTTACAAGATCGGGTTGCGGAGCGAACTCCTCGCTGGCGGGGTGTTACCTTAGTTCGGGAATTTGATGCGGCGGGTGTCAGCGTGGCGCTATCCAGCGACAATTGCCGCGATCCTTTCTATGGGTTTGGGGATCATGATTTATTAGAAGTTTTCAGCATGGGGACAAAGATTTCGCATTTAGATACTCCCTATGACAACTGGATCGAGGCAGTGACTTCTCGCCCTGCAAAACTGATGGGCTTACCTAATGTTGGTAAAATTGGAATTGGACAGACTGCCGACTTAGTTCTATTTAAGGCGCGTAGCTATAATGAATTGCTATCTCGTCCGCAAAGCGATCGCACCGTGTTTAGAAATGGTATGGCGATCGATACGACTTTGCCCGATTATGCAGAACTTGATGATTTGATCTAGTCGGCGCAAAGCGCCGACGATGCTAACGATAAATTAAAAACCATGAAAGATCTCACTAGTAGCCAATTTAACTACCGTCTATCGATCCCAGAGCCAGAAAATCATCTGTTAGAGGTCGAACTAGCGATCGCTAATTGGCAAGATGAATTTATCGATCTGAAGATGCCAGTCTGGACACCTGGTTCCTATTTGGTGCGTGAATATGCCAAACATCTGCAAGACTTTGAGGCAGCAAATGAAACGGGGCAACCTCTGTCATGGCAAAAAATCAGTAAAAATCATTGGCAGATAAAATGTGGAAGCAATAATTCGATTATTAAAATTCGTTATAGAATTTTCTGTAATGAGCTGACCGTGCGTACTAATCATATTGATCTCACCCACGCTTTTTTAACGGGTGCAGCAGTATTTATGTATGTTCCTGAATATCAGCAGCAGCCTTATACCGTCGAGATTAGCGAAATCAAAGAGAATTGGCAAATTGCAACGCCTTTGCCCAAAGTTGCGAATACAGAAGATAATCTTTTCTATGCCAAGGACTTTGACACTTTAGTTGATAGTCCTTTTGAGATTGGAATTCATAATCGCTATGAATTTACAGTTCAGGACAAACCCCATAGCTTTGTGGTGTGGGGCGAGCATAATGCGGATATGCAGCGCATTGTCAAAGATACGGCGGAGATCGTCGCCGTGGAAGCGGAAATGTTTGGCGGGTTGCCTTACGATCGCTATGACTTTATCCTCCATACTAGTAACGGATTTGGAGGATTAGAGCATAAAAACAGCACAGTCCTTCTCTACAACCGATTAGGATTTCGCAAAGAAGAGAGCTATCTCCAATTTATGAATCTGGTTGCCCATGAATTTTTCCATACTTGGAATGTAAAACGGATTCGCCCCAAAGCGCTAGAAAAATTTGATTATGACCAAGAAAATTACACTAGTTCTCTTTGGTTTAGTGAAGGAACTACTAGTTACTATGACCAGATCTTTCCGCTTCGGGCCGGACTCTATGACTCAAATCACTATCTCAAACTAGTCAGCAAGGCGATCACCCGTCTACAAAATACCTTTGGACGCAATGTCCAATCTCTGTATGAGTCTAGTTTTGATACATGGATCAAGCTCTATCGCCCCGATCCAAACACTCATAACAACCAGATTTCCTACTATCTCAAAGGGGAAATGGTATCGATGCTGCTGGATTTACTAATTCGAGTTAAGACCAATAATCTGCGATCGCTTGATCGAGTCATGCAGATTATGTGGGAACGTTTTGGTAAAGATGAGATTGGCTTTAGTGAAGCTGAATTGTATGAAGTAATCGAGACTGTGGCAGGTTTTGACCTATCAGCATTCTGGAATGATTATCTCTATGGCAATAAAGAACTAGACTATAACTACTATCTTGAACCCTTTGGCATCGAATTACGAACCTCTCGTCAAGATATCCCATTTATCGGGATGACACTCAAATCTAAAAATGGAATTCCTGAAGTTGAGAAAATTGAGTTTGGTTCACCTGCCCAAAAAGCTGGTATTAGTACAGGTGACATGATAATCGCGATCGCAGGAATTCGCGTCACCACCGAAAGCTTTAATGATCGCCTGCGAGATTTTGCGGCTGGCGATGCGATCTCGGTGACCATCTTCCAGCAAGACTTATTACGCACGGTGGAAGTGACTTTAATAGAACCAATCTGTAACCAATTTGAACTAGTCCAAATTACTAATGCGTCGCCAAACCAAGAGCTAAATCTTAGATTATGGCTCAGTAACTAGGGCTATCGCCAATCCTAACGATAAAAAATTGTAAAAGTTAGGACTTACGCAAAAGCATTTTATCGTAGGGGCAATTCATGAATTGCCCCTACGATAAAATGCGGGTTTGAAGTCTTTTTGCGTAAGTCCTAAAAGTGTTGCAAAGCAACACTTTTAAAATTTTTTATCGTTAGAGCTGATTTGGTCTAGTTACTCCTTGCGCCCTTAATAAAGTCTCGATTTCATCTGGGGATAGTGCCTTGTAATAAAAATAACCTTGAATCTGATCGCAGCCTAGCGATCGCAAGACATCAACTTGCTCTTGGGTCTCGACACCTTCAGCAATTACATTTAGACCTAGGCTATGGGACAAACTAATAATCGAAGCCACAATTGCGCGATCGTGGGCATTATGAGCAATATATTCAATAAAAGTACGGTCTATCTTCAGCGTATCAATTGGCAAATTCTTCAGATAGCTCAGAGCTGAGTAACCAGTGCCAAAATCATCGATTGACAACTGAATCCCCATCTGACGAAATTCATTTAACAAGACAATCTTCTCATCCACATTATCCATCATGATTCCTTCGGTAATTTCTAACTCTAGGAAATGAGGATCAAGATCTGTGTCTTCGAGAATTTGCTGTAAACAAGATAAAAAATCCTTTTGTTGAAGTTGCTTAATCGATAAATTTACGCCAATTTGAATTGGTGGTAATCCCATATTTAACCATGTGCTCGCTTGTAAACAGGTCTGCCGTAGCACCCAAATCCCAATCGCTGTAATTAGCCCTGTCTCCTCAGCTAAAGGAATAAATTGGCTCGGCGGAATTGAACCTAAAGAAACATGTTTCCATCGTAGCAAGACTTCTAATCCAACAATTTTACCTGTGATTAAATCGATTTGAGGTTGGTAGTATGTCAGCAGTTCATTGTTTTCTAGCGCTCTTCGCAGATTGTTTTCCATGGATAATCGTTGAAAACTTTGCTCCTGCATATTTGGAATATAAAACTGAAAGCTATTCTGCCCTTCTGCTTTAGCTCGATACATTGCCATATCTGCATTCCGAATTAGTGCATCGACTTCAGTATTATGAGATGGATAAATACTTGCACCAATGCAGGTTGTGATATGAAGTTCATGTCCATCACAATTAAAAGGTAAAGTCAAAGCTTGAATCATAGCTTCAGCAATTTGGACAACGACATCAGCACAATTGATATCCTTAGCGACGATCGCAAACTCATCTGCACCCCAACGCACCATTACATCTCCCTGTTTGAGCAAACTTTTTAAGCGATCGCTCACAGCCTTTAGTAATAGATCACCAACGTTATGCCCTAGAGAATCATTAATTAACTTAAATCGATCAATATCTAGAAATAAAACGGCAAATAGCTTTTCTTTATCTTCTAATTTTTCGATTACTTCAACTAGATGCTCATGTAAATATTTTCGATTTGGTAGTCCTGTCAATGCATCGTGATGAATTTGATAGGAGATTATTGCTTCTGCTTGCTTTTGATTTGTAACATCAGCTATATGCAGCCGAATTACTTCATTCCAAGTCATGAAATGGATAATTTCTTCAAATACCTTGTCATTAATTGATACCTCTCGCATAAAAAATTTACGATCAGGATTGACTAATGGCAACAATTGAACCAACAGCTCTTCAAGCAGAGGATGATCGATTCTCATCTCTTCAAGATTAGGGAATTGAGATAACGCCGCAGGATTAAGGTATAAGATTTTGCCAACGAGATTTAACTCGATAATTGGCTGTGGGTTTAGCTCTGGTGAAGCAATGAATTGGTTAATAGTTTTATGGACATACGCAGATAAATCTTGTTCGGGAATAGCCTGTAAAGGAGAAAATTGAAAAGGCTTGGTCTCTTCAAAAGACTGGTTATTAAGCTTAGGATAGCTGCTTTCAGAAGTCTGATTTTGAGAGCTATTAATTTTGGGTATATTGGTAATTGCACTGATCACCTGATATACAGCCTTAGTATCTTTGCTAAAGAGAATTTCATCGCCATGCGACAATATATGCGAAAATCGTTTTTTGCCGTTAATTAAAATTCCATTTGTGCTGCGCCTACCTTCCGCACTGCCGTCAATTATTCGGAAGAAACAAGAAGATTTCTTTGAAGCTACAGCTAACAAAGTGGCATGTTGTCGAGATACGAGATTAGAACGCAGAATTATCGAATTCCCCAAGCTGCGTCCTAGAGAATAAGTCATATTATTCAAGAGAAAATCACGAAACCCTTGTGGATCTTCAACCGTAAGTACATGATGAAGCATCTCTTTAATCGCAAGAGTAGATGACTCTTCTGGTCTCACCTGAATAATGTCCCTTTAAAACGAGCTTTGCAAAGATTTTACGATTATATAAACTATTAGATCCTTGTTAAAAGTAGCACTAAGCGATGGCTTTAACAAAAGTTCGTGATTCCCTTGCTCGAAAACCGATGTAAGCACCTGATTTCTGGTCTAAGGATTTCTTTTGCTTTCGACAATTTTTAGCTTTAACTATATAGGAATCCTAAATGGTTTGAGAGAGATTGCTACTCGAAGAGTTACTTTCTCTCAAATCATTTAATAACACAGATGTATTGGGATTGCTATTTAATCTTAATTATATAAATTTATTAGGAGAAAACAGTCGTCTAAACTTACGGTTATAAAACACATCTAGCGTTTGCTATGTAAATACTAGTAATTTTGCCACTTTTCAAGTGATTGTTTCGAGATTTTAGATAAATCATTAGATTTTTATTAAAGCTCTAATCAAAATAAGGTTTTTAATAAAAAATTTTCTTGCTCTCATAGCCATCGTCACCCGTATCAGGAAATATTAATACAGCCAATGTCAAAAACATATAAAGAATGGTCGGCAGTTCAGCAAACATTTCAGAAAATTTGGGGATACGCAGATTTACGTCCATCTCAGCGAGAGGTCGTTACGAGCTTGTTGCAAGGGCAAGATAGCCTAGCGATTATGGCTACAGGTGGTGGGAAGTCTATTTGCTTTCAGTTACCAGCAATCCTTAATGAAGGCTTGACATTGGTCGTTTCTCCTTTGCTTGCCCTTATGGAAGATCAAGTCCGAGATTGTAAATCTCGGAATCTCCCCGCCGCTTGTTTGCATAGTAATTTATCGCAAATAGAACGCCGCGAAGTCTTACGCAATCTCAAAAACATCAGATTGCTTTATGTTTCTCCAGAAACTCTCTTAAGTCAGCCCGTTTGGGAAAAACTTAGCGATCGCAACTTAAAAATCATAGGTTTAATGCTTGATGAAGCCCATTGCCTAGTGCAATGGGGCGACTCATTCCGTCCCAGTTACCGCCGATTAGGAGCAGTACGCTCAGCGTTAATGGCGCAAAAGCCTGAACATTATCCACGTATTGCTCTAGCCGCCTTTACCGCGACTGCCGATCGCGATACAACGGCTGAATTGCAAGCTTGTTTAAAATTAGAAAATCCCAGTATTGTGCGTACCAGTCCCTATCGTCCCCATTTGAGCTTGCAGGTGGCGATCGCATGGACACCTGCGGGACGTAAATCGCGCACCCTTAAATTTATCCGCGATCGCAAGGGACAATCGGGCTTAATCTATGTTCGCAGCCGCAATGATGCCGAGATGCTTGTTAGTTGGTTACAAGAAAATTCTTTTAAAACAGCCTCTTACCATGCAGGCTTGCCACCTCAAGAGCGTCGCCATATCGAGCAACAGTGGCTGACTAATCAATATCCTTTTGTAATCTGCACCTCAGCTTTTGGGCTCGGCATTAATAAACCTGACACCCGTTGGGTATTGCATTTTCATGCGCCTTTGACACTCTCGGAATATATCCAAGAAATTGGTCGAGCAGGTCGGGATGACAAACCTGCGGAGGCTTTGATGTTAGTCAGTGAACCGACTGGGCTACTTGATGATAGTGATCGACAAAGAGTAGATTTTTTCTTACAGCAACAACAAAAACTACTACAACAATCTCTAGCTATTTTGCCCAAACTACCACGCCAAGGTAATTTTGCTGAAGTAGCCAAGTTATATCCCGATGCTGCGATCGCTCTGGGGTTATTGCATCGTTCAGGCAATCTCACATGGCATACGCCATTTGTTTATGAGATTCATCGCTTGCCTAACCAACAACAACTAAAACAACAATCTGGGGATCAGCGTGCGATCGCTCAAATGCAAGCTTTTATTCATACGAGAGGCGATCGCTGGAAATTTTTACTCAATACCTTTGGTTTTGAAGAATAAGCTAAGTCCCTGCTAATATTTAAGTATTAACTTAATTTTTCTTAACAACAGGGAAATAATACGTGTCGTCTACGACTATTCATCGGATCAATCTCGACAACCCACTTACCGATACATCTTCGACATCTCAAACTGAGCTTCCGTTTACTTTTCAAGATGTAAAAGCTGCTATTCCTAATGAATGTTTTGCTCCTAACGTATGGCGATCGCTCGTCTATTTTTTTGCCGATACTGCGATTATTGTGGGCTTGTACGCCACTGCTGCTTACCTTGATGCTTGGTGGTTTTATCCAATTTTTTGGTTTGCAACGGGAACTATGTTTTGGGCTTTCTTCGTAGTTGGTCATGACTGCGGACATGGGTCTTTTTCACGGATTAAATGGCTCAATAACTTAGTCGGACATCTCACCCATATCCCCATACTGGTTCCATATCACGGCTGGCGCATCAGTCACCGCACCCATCACCAAAACACAGGTAATATTGACACCGATGAAAGTTGGTATCCTGTCACCGAAAGCCAATACAAGTCTATGGACTGGATTGGTAAATTCATCCGCTTTGATGCCCTCTTATTTGCTTATCCTCTGTACTTATTTAAGCGATCGCCTGCTCGTCCTACCGCTTCCCATTTCGTTCCCAATAACGATCTATTTCGCGAATCGGAAACTACTGATATTCTCACCAGCAGCATCCTTTTTACAGCGATGGTTGGCTTTTTAGGATGGTTGGGTTTTACCTATGGTTTCCTATTTCTATTTAAGTTTTATATAGTTCCTTACCTAATCTTTGTAGTATGGCTTGATCTCGTCACCTATCTGCACCATACCGAAGCTGATATCCCTTGGTATCGTGGTAAAGATTGGTATTTCCTAAAGGGAGCGCTTTCCACCATTGATCGTGATTATGGAATCTTCAACGATATCCATCACAATATTGGTACTCACGTTGCGCACCATATCTTTATTGGTATTCCTCACTATCATCTCAAGACTGCCACGGAAGCAATCAAGCCAGTTTTAGGCTCATATTACCGAGTATCCAAAGTTCCCATCTGGAAATCTTTCTTCGCTTCTCAAAAAGCCTGTCAATTTGTTCCTGACACAGGCAGTGAAGTTTATTATCGCGATTAGTAAACTGTTTGAAAATGATTAAAGAGAGGGACGCAATGCGCCCCTCTCTTTTTTATGTAAAAGTAGCAATTCTCATTTTAAAAATCGATTTTTTGCAATAATTACTGGTGCAAAAACTACCCACTTCACATTTTTTGGGTTCATACTTATAATGTAAGTGAGTCTTAAGTATTATTACTGTCTTATCTATAACGCAGATCTGTAAGCACTTTAATTCTGCTTAATGCAACTCATATCGCCATTATCAAACGCCATAAATTTTTTCTCTAAATTTTCCCCTTATTGCAAATCCTTATCGGAGGAAACCTAAATATATGTCTACCGAAACTATTAAACGTCCAGAAACCATACGCAAAATCGCACCAAGATATCGAGTTTTATTACATAACGACGATTACAACTCAATGGAGTATGTCGTTGAAACCTTAATGCAAGTCGTAAATGGGCTTACGCAGCCACAAGCTGTGGATATCATGATGGCAGCTCATGCTAGTGGCTGTGCTTTAGTAATTACCTGCGTACAAGAACATGCTGAGTTTTATTGTGAAGGGCTGCAAAGTAAGGGTTTAACCAGCACGATGGAGCCAGAGTCATAAGTAAAAAGTAATCATTTTGCGCTCACTTTTTAAGATCGTAGCGCCAAGCGCTTGATCTAGAGAACAGGTAGGATTGTTATTAACAAAATCCTACCTGTTCTTTTATTGTGAATCTCGATCGCTTAAATTCCTATCCAGCACCAGCCCGCATCATTCTATTTTTACTAACTTTATTGTTGCTATGGCTACCGATCGCAGCACCGATGTATTTAATTTGGGGTGAGACGGTTGGGGTTGGGCTAACTATTTTGTTGTATTGCGGATTTTTGGGATTAATTTGGTTCTGGGGGCGCAAAATCGCTAAATATTCGCATCCCTATCGCTATTACGGTTTGTCATTTACTCGCCAAAATGGCAGCGATTTTTTATTCGGCTTGGGACTAGGATGTGTAACCCTAATTATTTTCTTTGGATTACAGGTGAGTCTAGGTTGGCTATCAGTGCAAACTGTCACTTGGCAGCAACCCTTACCAGATAATCTTCTACCAGCGATCGGCGTGTATTTTGTCGATTGGCAAGGGGCGATATTGCCAGGGCTGTTGACTTCTGTTGGGGTGGGATTTGCTGAGGAAATGTTGTTTCGCGGTTGGATGCTATCAGAGCTAGAGCGCGATTATTCCAAAAATACAGCATTACTAGGTTGCAGTTTCGTATTTGCGATTTTGCACTTTATCAAGCCCCTAGACGTGATTCTAGCTACATGGAGTCAATTTCTCGGTTTAGTGATGCTCAGTGTTGCCCTAGTCCTAGCTCGACGTAGATGTGATGGCAGGTTAGGGATCTCAGTAGGCTTACATGGTGGCTTAGTTTGGTGTTATTACATCGTCAATACGACCCATTGGTTAAAACCAACAGGCGTTGTGCCTGAGTGGGTAACGGGTATTAGTGGCAATCCGATCGCAGGTGTGATGGGAATTATTTTTTTAAGTGCGATCGCGATCGGATTTCGTAATTTCAAAAAAATCAAAGGTGCTTAGCACCTTTGATTTTTTTGAAATTACCTATTGCCAGTGGCGCAATAAGTATATATAATTAGATTTGCTTGGAAAACAACCAAGGAGAGGGTCGATGCCCGAGTGGTTAATGGGGGCGGACTGTAAATCCGCTGCGTAAGCTACGTTGGTTCAAATCCATCTCGGCCCATCTTAAAAAAAGAGAGTGAACTTAGTTCACTCTCTTTTTTAGTTAAGCAAGGATTTGCGCTAGTGCTGCGTCAATATCTGGATATTGGAACGTAAATTTATAAATTTCGGCTTTGTGTGGCAAAACTCTCTGACCATCTAGCAATACCGTTGCACCCTCGCCAAATATCAAAATCAACGCTGCCGCAGGAACAGGCAAAAAGGCTGGACGTTTAATTGCTTTTGCAAAAGCCACGGTAAAATCTTCATTAGTAACTGCTTTGGGCGCTGTAGCATTAAGTGCTCCAGTGATCTGCTCATTCTTCAAAGCATAGATGATGAGTTCCACGAGATCATCGCGATGAATCCATGAAAACCATTGCTTGCCAGAGCCAATTTTGCCGCCGCCACCAACTTGAAATATCGGTAACATTTTGGCGATCGCCCCACCCATTCCTAAAACAATTCCTGTTCTCAGCTTAACTAAGCGCAAGCCTAAACTTGTAACTGCCTCAGCAGCAGTTTCCCAGTCTTTGCAAACATTAGCCAAGAAGTCATCACCCGCATTACTATATTCATCAAAGGATTTATCAAGACTGGTGCTGTAATAACCGATCGCTGAGCCGCTAATTAAGGCCTGTGGTTTTACGTCAGCCTTAGCGATCGCCTCAACCAACACTTTTGTGGTTAAAATACGACTATCACGAATCTCTTGCTTACGTTTATCAGTCCAACGTACGCCAGCGAGGGGTTCACCAGCCAGATTAATTACCGCATCGCTACCTGATATCACCTGAGCCCAATCTCCCAATTCAAAAGGTGTGTAGCCAATTACTTCAACATTGGGGAAAATATCTTGAGGGAATTGACGAGTTGCTTTTTGGGAATTACGGGCTAAGACGACAATGCGATCGCCTAAAGCATGTAACCGCTCAACTAATTTCCCACCAACAAACCCAGTAGCACCCGTCATTACAATTTTCATAATATATTTTGCTTAAATTATTTAGAGATATCAGGACAATACATGAGTACCTTGGCATAATTTGAAAATCCGAGCCAAAACTTGTACCGCCAGCGCAGCGGACGGTACAAGTTTTAGAGTTTTATGCCAACCTACTTAGTCGCCTATTTTAATGCGAAAACCCATTTGTAACCACATCCATGCATAGATCACCAGAGAATAAACTCACAAGCAAACTCAAAAGTAAATTACTGCTAGTCGATGATGAGGAAGATAATTTAGATCTACTTCAGCGTATTTTCTATCGAAGTCATCACATTCTGCGGGCTAAAAATGGATTTGAGGCGTTGGCACTTTTAGCGACGGAGCCAGATGTTGCTGTGATTGTCTCCGATCAGCGAATGCCGATGATGTCGGGTACTGAGTTTTTGAGCAAAGTAGCTGAAAGTTATCCTGACACGTTGCGGATTATTTTGACCGCCCATACTGATGTGCGGGATTTGGTGGAAGCGATTAATCAATCACAAGTTTTTAAATACATTACGAAACCCTACAAGATAGAAGAGCTAGTAGAAATCGTACAACAAGCGACCGAAATCCATAAACTATTACAATTAAGAACTTCTAAACTTCGTAACGATCTCGAAAGTGCAGAAGCTAGGTATAAAAGTATTTTCGAGAATGCGATCGAGGGTATTTTTCAAACGACGATTGATGGTCGTTATCTAATTGCTAATTCGATGCTAGCCCAGATTTATGGCTATCCTTCTGCTGAATCTCTAATTAGTAATGTTACCAATATTGCCAATCAGATTTATGTCAATCCATTACGTCGCCAAGAATTCATTAATATTTTGCTCACCAATGACACAGTCTCTAATTTTGAGTCTCAGGTCTATCGACGTGATGGCACAAAAATCTGGATTTCAGAAAATGTGCGTGCAATACGTGAGATTGACGGAACTTTAGCTGGGTTTGAAGGTACTGTACAGGATATTTCTCAGCGTAAAAGAGCTGAGGCAGAATCGCAATTATTGCAATGCTTGACCCTTGAAATTAGTGCTGCTAGTGATTTTCAAACAGCTTTAGAAATCGCGCTCAGCAAGATTTGTCAATTTACAGGATGGGACTATGGCGAAGCATGGATACCTTCTGGGCGTGGACAGATTTTGATATGTAGCCCTGCATGGTATAGCAGCATTGAGGGATTAGAAGAGTTTCGTAAATTTAGTGAAAGAATCTCATTTCCCGCAGGAATGGGCTTTCCAGGGAGGGTTTGGGAAAATCAGCGACCAGAATGGATTTGGGATATTTCTCTTGAATCTGAATCACACTTCTTACGCAAATATCCTGCCTTAGAATGTGGGTTGCGCTCAGGACTGGCGATTCCTGTCAGTGCCGATACCAATGTTGTGGCGATCATGGCTTTTTTTACCAGATCTCCGAACGACCGCGATCAGCAATTAGTGGGATTAATCAGCGCGATCGCTATGCAGTTAGGTATATTGATGCGTCGCAAACGAGACGAAGAAACCCTTCGCTTGATGAATGATGAATTAGCACTAGCACGCGATCGTGCCCTAGAAGCTAATCATACGAAAAGCACCTTTGTTGCGAATATGAGTCATGAATTACGCACACCACTTAATGCGATTATCGGCTATAGCGAGATGTTGCAAGAAGATGCTGCTTTGCTGGGATTGGATGATTTTGAAGATGATCTCCAAAAAATTTATCGCTCAGGCAGGCATCTACTGGATTTGATTAACGACATTTTAGATATGACCAAAATTGAAGCGGGTAAATTAGAAATTTATTATGAGGATTTTGATGTACCAATGCTGGTATGGGATGCAAGTCAAACAATCCAACCCTTGTTAATCAAAAACAATAATCATCTAGAGATAGAATGCGATCAGCAACTTGGGGAAATTAGGGCAGATATGACGCGAGTCAGACAAGTTCTCTTAAATGTTTTAAGTAATGCCTGTAAATTCACGAAATCTGGTGTGATTAAATTTCAGGTAAACCGCAAAAAATCGGTTCTAGGAGAAATTTTTTGCTTCACGATTAGCGATACAGGCATAGGAATTAGTCCTGAAAATCTGCAAAAACTGTTTCAGCCATTTAACCAAGCTGATAGTTCCACGACGAGACAATATGGTGGAACAGGTTTAGGGCTTGCCATTAGTCATCGTCTTTGCCAAATGATGAGTGGTGATATTAGCGTAATTAGTGAATTGGGAATAGGCTCTACTTTCACGATCTGTTTACCAATTGACTGCGAAAGCGCGTCTAAAAAATCGCCAAAGCAAGGGCAAAGTTCTTCATCTAATTTATCGACATTGACTAAACAGCCACAGCAGGAAATAGACGACCCAAAGCAACATCCTTCCATCTTAGTGATTGCTAGCGATTTAATGCTCCATCAATCTACTCATTCTTATCTCAATCATCTTGGAGTTTCGATCTACTCATCCCCAAATGCAGAAGAGGGAATGCAATTAGTCTATCAAATTTTACCCGATGCCATTATCTTAGATATGCAAACACCCTCAATGTGTGGATGGGAAGTACTTAAAGAATTAAAGGCACAGCCTTTAACTTCTGGAATTCCCATTATTTTGCTAACCATAAATGATGAAAAGCATGAGAACTATGAGGTTGGAGCAAATGACTATTTGTTTAAGCCAATTGATCGCGATCGCCTTGTTACGATCATAGAGAAATATCGTGCTGAGCAACAGTCTGAGCTTTCAGTGTTAGTGATCGAAGATGATTCTAATATTAGAGCAATGTTGAAACGGATGCTAGAAAAGGAGAATTGTATTGTCTCTGAGGCTCAAGACGGACATGATGCTTTGGATGTGATGACGCAGAAAATTCCGCAATTAATTATGCTCGATTTGATGATGCCTAATATCGATGGCTTTGAGTTTATGCATTTGCTGAGGTTGAGGCAAGATACTCCATCAATTCCAATTATTATCATTACAGCAAAAGATTTGACGAATGAAGACTGCACTCGTCTCAGTGGCTCGGCACAAAAAATTCTACAAAAAACTAATTACAGTTACCCGCAACTACTCGAAGAAATCGTGCGCCGACTATATAAATTAGGGGTCTTGGCAACCAATCAAATCCCACAAGAAAAGTGGCGGTGCAAAGCACCGCCACTTTTCTTGTGGCTCGTTTGAGCGCAAAGCGCTGTAAATAACCCTTACTTTGCTATAAAAACTAAAAAAGCTAACTCATGATTGCGATAAACTATTGGTTGTTTTCTAGCGCCCAGAGACTATAGACCGCTATTTCCATGCCAAACACCAATCCAAATACTAATATCACAATTCATCCCCGTGCCATCGTGCATCCCAAGGCAAAGATTGGCGAAGGCACATCCATTGGAGCCGATGTCATTGTTGACGAGTTTGTAGAAATCGGCGATCGCTGCGAGATTAGGGCAAGAGCCATTATCACGGGGCATACCAAGATTGGCAATGACAACCAAATTGGCTATGGGGCAATCGTTGGCTCTGAGCCGCAGGATACTTCCTACAAGGGTGCAATTAGTTTTGTGGAGATCGGCGATCGCAATGTATTGCGGGAGTATGTAACGGTCAATCGTGGCACAAAGGAAGGCTCAGCAACTAAAATTGGTAATGATAATCTATTGTTTACTGGTGCACATGTGGCTCACAACTGCACGATCGGCGATCGCGTAATTTTAGTAAATAATGTGTTGTTGGCGGGCTATGTGGAAGTGCATGACTATGCTTTTATGGGTGGGGACTCAGTTGTACATCAGTTCACGCGCATCGGTTCCTATGCGATGATTCGCGGACAAACTCGTCTTGGGATGGATGTGCCGCCCTATTGCATGGCTGTTGATACAAATATGGTATATGGTCTAAACCGCCTTGGGTTACGTCGCAATGGCTTTGGACATGATCGCCGACGGACAATTTTTGCAGCATATGAGGTGATTTATAATTCTGCTCGCAATCGGACTCAAGCGATCGCATTTCTAGAGTCAGATCCTGAATTTGCGAACAATCCTGATATTCAATTGTTCTGCAATTTTATTAAGAACAGTCGTCGCGGGATTTGTAAACTCTATGAAAAAGGCGCAAGCCGCATCGAAGAAGATCGAGATTAGATGCACAATCATCTTAAAACAATGGTTCTAAAAATTGTCGTAGATACTTGCGATCGCCTCTTCTAACCACAAATTAAGATCGCGATCGCACAGCGTTGTTTTTTGTTCGATAGTCTGTGTCATGGTTTTAGTTACCGATCTTCAAAACAATGGCTAAGGCTTGGCTAATTTCTTGCATTGTCTCATCGTCCAGAGTTCCTACTTGCTTGATTAGTCGTTGTTGAGAAACAGAGCGAATTTGAAATGTATCTGCGGTCGATAATTTGCTCAGTCTATTTTCTGTTGTGGGTTCAAGCTTCACCATCCAAGGGACTTGGGCAAATGTTGGGTTCCATCCTGTAATCGGAACAATGACTTTTAGTCGTAGCACGCCGATTTCGTCACTACTAACAATTATACAGGGGCGAGTTTTTCCAATTTCATCGCCGATGCTAGGATCGGCACTATACAGCCAAATTTGACCTCTAAGCATAGTCTTGGTACTCATAGAAGTCTTCGTTATTGGTATCGACAAATTCAGTCAGGTTGCTATTTTCAGCATAGAAGGGGCGCATGATTTCAGCAGCCTCTCTTAAGCTAAGTTTTTCTGGTCTGTTTATGTCTTGTCGTAGCAGCTTTAAGGCAAATTCGATTACCTCTAAGCGATCGCTATTCGGCATTTGTTTGATTGCTTCTAAAATTTGAGTTTTGATCATAGTTTTTTGAATAAGCTAGAGTAAAAAATCGCCTCCTCTAACCACCAATTAATCCTAACATCATGAACTCTCTATGAGCTTTTCCAGCTTCGGCAAAATCGGTGGTAAATTTCTGTGAATTGTTTGCCAAACGATAGAAAGATTTACTTGAAAATATTCATGTGCCATCACGTTACGCATATCACTCATTTTGCGCCAAGGAATTGTGGGATCGAGTGATTGGATTTCATCAGGTATGTTAGCGGATGCTTCACCGATAATCACGAAGTTGTAAAGCACGGATTGGACAACCATCTTGTTCTTTCTAAATTCTTCAAAGGTCATCTCCTGTGTGAATTGCTCAATATCTTGAACAGCTTGCAAAATATCTGTGATTCTTGATTTCCAATCTCTAGAGGGCATGGATCACATCCTTGAGTACTGGTTCTCTTAAATGTTCTTTTAATGATTCTTCCATCCCTAAGTCAATTTTACAATGGAATAGATCTTCAAGAAAATACTGCACTTCAAACAGTTCAAAGAATGATGGATCACTAACAAATTCAACTAAAAAATCAATATCACTGTCAGGTCTTGCCTCGTCTCTGGCGACAGAGCCAAATAATCGCAAAGATTTTACGCCGAGTCTTTTAAGTTCATGGCGATGCATGGAGAGCGTTTGCATAACGTCTGAACGGGCGAGTGATTTTATTTTTTGTTCAATATTTTGTGACATTAGATTACCTCCAATACATCGCTATTCGGCATTTGTTTGATTGCTTCTAAAATTTGAGTTTTAATCATAGTTTTTTGAATAAGCTAGGGTAAAAAAACGCCTCTTCTAACCACAAATTAAGATCGCGATCGCATAGCGCTGTTTTTTGTCCAATAGTCTGTGTCATTTGATTACCTCGAATATATCGCTATTCGGCATTTGTTGGATCGCTTCTAAAATTTGAGTTTTAATCATAGTTTTTTGAATAAGCTAATGTCTAAGTGTTAAGGCTAGATTTTGAAATGTTATTGCTTAAGAAAGCTCTTGATCATTCAGCCTTCTAAAAAGATAATTTGCTTTTGCATCGAGAGAGTATAGGAAATTCAATAAGTCTTCCATAACTTCAATAGCCAACCTTAAGTCTTCCATTTTTGTCCTTTCTAGTCTATGAGCAGCAGTATCTCCAATGTATTTAAAGCTTTCTAAACCGCTTACTATACTTGATGGTAAATTCTGTCTTCTATCTAACTCTTTTAATTTGCCTTTGAGTCCCCTAGCGTCTTGATCGGTAATACCTTGATCTACACAAATACCTTCTAGTAAAGCTCTTAATCCTATAGATGTAAGTAGTTGAAGTTCTGCGTTAAAACTGTCAATAATTTCATTGTAAATAATCCATAAGTCAGGAGGTAAGCTAATAAATTTTTTGTTTAAACAATGATTTTCTAATCGTTTAGGATGGAATGTATAAGCCCAAAATGCTTGATTAGTATTTTTCTTAACCGTTACTTTCAAAGCCCATGACTCTTGAAGTGTAGCTGTATCACAGCCTCTGCAAGACCAGAGGCTATAGCGACAAACTGAATTACAATCATTTTGCATTCCTTCTTTAGGATATTCAGCCCACTCAGCTAATTCAAGAGTCGTTCCTTCCTCACTACTCACACACCTTACATGAGTTGTTAACAAAATATGATTCGTTTGGATTTTGCAAGTGTTACAAAAAATCTTTCGTGTATTTTCCATTTGTTTCGCTTTCTAATTTTGCTTTTTTCGGCATTAAAAAACTTTAATTAAGCTGCAAAAAATCTTTCGCGTATTTGTCATTAATCCAATATTGGCATAACTACTTATGTTAGATTGAAAAAATTTTTAATTCACTTCCCAAAAATTAAAATTGAGTATAGCGTCAAGCTCTCGGCTAAACTGCCATATTTTAGGAAAATTCACAGATTTATAATCTGGATGAGCTTTCACAACCTTTAACGCATCCTCAAAAGCTTTTTGAAATAACTCAGGACTATTGATATAGCTTTTTAAACTTGGAGACTGTTCGAGAATATCTTGGATATCGTTGCGAGTCCTGACAATTGTGACAACCCACCCCGCATAGTCATACTCACTCTTGACATAGCAACGCTTGAGAATATGCTCAATGAGTGTAGTCAATCTTCGCTTGAGTTCACGCCGATCTCTACCTGCCAAACCTTCTAACTCCTCAATTAAGTTTTCGACATCTAGATTGTGAAAATCGCCGCACTTTAACTTAGCGATCGCCTCTTCTAACCACAAATTAAGATCGCGATCGTACAGCGTAGATTTTTGCTCGATAGTTTGTGTCATAAGTTTCTAAACACTTGTCCAAAAATTTAAACTTAAAACTTTCTTAGCATCTCGGCTAAATTGCCATACATTAGGAAAAGTAGTATCAGAATATTCTAGCTTTACCAGTTTGAGGGCAGTATCAAAAGCACGGTCAAAAATCTGTGAGAAATGACCTTTGAGACTAGGAGACTGTTCTAATAGTGTAGTTAATTCAGCCCTTTGATTAACGATTGTAATTTCCCAACCTCGATAGCACTCAGGCAGATTTACATAGCAACGCTTCAGGATATGTTCAATTAATCTAGTCAAACGTGACTCTAATTCGCGCCGATCTCTACCTGCCAAACCTTCCAACTCCTCAATTAAGTTTTCGACATCTAAATTTTGAAAATCACCTGCTTTTAACTTAGCGATCGCCTCTTCTAACCACAAATTAAGATCGCGATCGTATAGTGTTGTTTTTTGGTCGATAGTCTGGGTCATAGGTTTAGGCGATGCGATACAGCATTTATCAAGTATATCCCAAAGAACAAGGGGCTTAAGCCCCTTGCCTGACTTTAATTACTCAATCCCATCAAGAGGCGCAAAGCCTTGACGCTGAGTGTTTTCGGTGATTGACCTTGGCTCTAGGAACTGCAATAGATAATCGCGTCCGCCAGCTTTGGAACCGATACCGCTTAGCTTGAAACCACCGAAGGGATGGCGATCTACCAATGCGCCTGTGATACCGCGATTGATGTAGAGATTGCCCACTTCAAACTCGCGATAGGCACGTTCGATATGGGAAGGAGTGCGCGAATATAAACCGCCAGTGAGTGCGAAGTTCGTGCCGTTGGCGATCGCCAAAGCCTCATCAAAACTATTCGCCTTGATTACCGCCAGTACGGGACCAAAGATTTCCTCTTGGGCGATCGCACTGTCAGGATCGACATCACCAAAGATAGTCGGACTGACATAGAAACCATGATTGGGAACTTCGCCTTCGTAGGCTAGTTTGGCAGTTTCTTTGCCTTTCGCGATATAGTTTTGGATATTGCGTTGAGCCGCAGCATCAATCACAGCACTGAGTTTGGTGTCTGGAAGGTGAGCTTCACCGACAATCAGAGAACGGGTGGCTTCTACTAATCTCTCCATGAAGTTATCGTAAACAGGTGCGAGGACGATCGCTCTCGAACAAGCGGAACATTTCTGACCTGCGAAACCAAAGGCGGAATTCATTACGCCCACTACGGCTTGATCGAGGTCGGCACTTTCATCGATGATGATGCCATTTTTGCCACCCATTTCCGCGATCACTCGCTTCATGTGTTTCTGTTTGGGGCGCAAAATTGAGGCTTCAGTGACGATTTGACAACCGACTTGTTGCGAACCTGTGAAGGCGATTAGATGTACATCGGGATGTTTGACTAAATGGGAACCAACGGTGGAACCTTTAGCGGGAAGATAGGTGAATACGCCTGTGGGTAAACCTGCGGCTTGGAGAACTTCCGCAATTTTTGCGCCAATTACAGAGGACTGTTCGGCGGGTTTGAGGATGACAGTATTACCTGCGGCGATCGCAGCCACACTCATACCCAAGGCGATCGCAAAGGGAAAGTTCCAAGGCGAAATTACGACCACTACGCCGCGAGGCTGATAGATGTAAGTATTGTCTTCCCCTG